>JAEHJW020004452.1_pt1 | contig 79156 bp, 101 predicted proteins | sample 9271431 | NCBI WGS metagenome assembly JAEHJW02 | reverse complement strand
GTGCTCGCTCGACAAGCCCACGGGTGGGACCCGGCCACGGTGAAGGTCAAGTCGAATCGTCGGCTCGAATGGCAATGCGACGCTGGGCACATCTGGCGAGCCATCGTCGCGAGTCGCACGTCGGGGCACGGGTGTCCCTACTGCACCGGAACTCTCCCCATCGTCGGGAAGACCGATCTCTCCACCACCCACCCTGACATCGCGTCTCAGGCTGAGGGGTGGGACCCGGCCACGGTCGCCATAGGGAGCGGGCGATTCAAGAAGTGGCGCTGTGAGCGAGGGCACGTGTGGACTGCTGCGCCATCGACCCGCGTGCGGAGTGGTTGCCCCTACTGCTCCGGGGCACTCGTCATCCCCGGAGAGACCGACCTCGCCACCTTGTACCCCGACGTCGCGGCTCAGGCCGACGGATGGGACCCCACCACGGTGACGGCCCACTCCAGTCAGATGCGAGCCTGGCGGTGCGAACAAGGGCACACCTGGCGAGCCATCATCTCATCGAGGACCCGAGGTGCGGGATGCCCCTCGTGCCATAAGGAGAGGGGCAAGGTGTCTCGGGGGACGCTGATCGACGAGTTCCCCACAATTGCTGCCGAAGCGTACGGATGGGACCCCTCGATGGTGACGTCGGGGTCGGCGAAGAAACTCCGATGGAAGTGCTCGCGCGGGCACACCTGGTCCGCCATCGTGAAGAACCGTACCCTTCTCCTGACGGGATGCCCCTACTGTGCGGGCACCCTCCCCATCATTGGAGAGACCGATCTCGCTACGCTGCGTCCCGACATCGCCTCCGAGGCGTACGGCTGGGACCCAACGACAGTTACCGTATCGTCTGGCTATAAGCGCAACTGGCAATGTAGCCTTGGTCATAGATGGACTGCCACCGTGTCGAGTCGTGCACGCTTGACGGGGTGCCCCATCTGTTTCCTCGAGAGAAACAATAGAGGTCCACGGACTGATGAGCGCCGACAACATACTCCCACTCGTTGAACCGGTACTCGCGTCTGAGGCCCACGGGTGGGACCCCTCGACCGTCACGGTGGGGTCGAACGTCCGACGACCGTGGGTGTGCCGACTCAGTCACGTGTGGGAGGCAACTGTCGCCAACCGCGTGAAGGGGACCGGGTGCCCTTACTGCAACGGCAAGAAGGTCTTGAGTGGGTTCAACGATCTCGCCACCACCAACCCCGCTCTCGCCGCCCAGGCCCACGGGTGGGACCCGACTACGGTGACGGCAGGGTCGGACCGACTCGTTGAGTGGCAGTGCGACCTAGGGCACCAGTGGTCGGCCAAGGTATGCACCCGCAATCGCGGCTCGTCGTGCCCCTACTGTGCGGGCAAGAAGGTCTTGAGTGGGTTCAACGATCTCGCCACCGTGAACCCCACTCTCGCCACCCAGGCCCACGGGTGGGACCCGACTACGGTGACGGCGGGGTCGAACAAGATCATGATGTGGCGCTGTGAGTTCGACCACTTCTGGGAAGCCTCCGTGAACAACCGATCTCACGGGTCGGGGTGTCCCGAGTGCTACCAGGTCTCTCGACAGGATCGTAGGGACGTCCAGGTCGCGTAGCGACGACCATCGCCCAAATGGGCGGTGTCGCACGGTACGATTTTGTCTATCGAAGTAGAAAGAGTCGCCATGTCAACCACCACGAACATCTGGGACGGTCGGTGGCTGCGACTCGCGACTCAGATTGGCGACTGGAGCAAGGACCGCCGTCACCTCGTGGGATGTGTGATCGTAGGGAAAGCCAACCAGATACTCTCGACTGGCTACAACGGCTTCCCCCGTGGAGTCGATGATGACATCGACGAGCGACACGAGAGACCCGCCAAGTACGACTGGACAGAGCACGCTGAACGCAACGCTATCTACAACGCTGCTCGGTACGGGGTCGCCATTGACGGGGCGTTCATATACTCGTCGCTCTTCCCTTGCATTGCGTGCTCTCGCGCCATCATCCAATCGGGCATCTCCGTCGTCGTGACACGAACCCCCAACGTCGAGCACCATCGTTGGGGAAAGGAGTTCGTGTTCTCCCAGTCTCTTCTCGATGAGGCGGGAGTGAACGTGCGTCTCGTCGATGAGGAATGAAGATGATTCGTGCGTGGCGCCTACATAGGTTGTTCTCGCGGTGCCAGTGGTGTTCGAGGACCGGGGTCGTGATCCATGTGAGGTTCCCCCACATGACCAGACGGCTCTGCGCCGAGTGTCTGTTGGGAGCGAGTTCCACCGCCCAGAAGTCGGGGCTAGTGATGGATCACAATCAAGGAGCGAAGTGAGCCATCAGTCACGTCATCTCGAAGTGGACCATCCATTTTTGGTCGACTCCACTTGGGTACCATCGTAACAATGGGACGTTCTCTCTTCCAACTGATTAATCGCACTCACTTCTTCACCACCCCTCACGGAGATTTCTGCGCCACCAAAGTCAAGGGGGTGGGGTGGTCGGTTCACCGCGTAGTCCACGACGGGCTTCACCACATCGCTCACGTCGCCACCCTGGATGACACGAGAGTTCTGATTGCCGAGTTCCTAAAGGAGTAGACCATGCCATCACGAGTCACCTGGAAAAACCTGTCCGCTGGGGCGGGACGAAACGACATGCCGGGCATCCTGTCCGATGCCGTGGTCAATGAGTTGCTCAGTCCCGAGGAACTCGCCAAGGGCATCGCGGACACGTGGACTCTGGCGGAGTGGCCCGCACGGCTCATCGAGCCTTGGTACTGGACATCGATCTTCGCTCTCGCCATCGACGAAAACGAATTCATCACTGACGACGGTGTGATTGTTCCGAGCCACAGTCTGCCCGAGCGGTTGGTCCTCTACCGGGGCGCGTGGGACGAGTACTCATTCGGGATGTCGTGGACGTCCGACATCTCAATAGGGCGGTGGTTCGCCCATCGCTTCGACGGAACCCGCGACAACCCGGATGGGCACCTCTACACCATCACCGTCGACCGGTCAGTGGTGATCGGTCGCTTTGATGCGCGTCGCGAGTCGGAGTTCGTGCTCGACATCACCCTGATCTCCGACGAGGACGTCGATCTGGTGGGCGAAGTCGCCACCCTCTCCGTCTGATGGGCCAGCGCTCCTACGACTGCTGCTCTCCCGTCTACTGGCGTCACCCTGACGGCTGGGACGTCTACCGTCATGACGACTGTGATTTTGTCATGGCCTACAACACCAGGGGCAAGAACCCCGCGATTCGAGGAGTCCCTCGACACCCCGGAGTTGACATGATCGTGGAGGACGCCCCTTCCCTGCGCGACGCCCGCAACGCTCTCGCCAAGATGCACCCGTGCGTGGGCGGTTTCAGGGTTTGCCTAGCCCCCGTACGGATGGACTCCGACGCCTAGGACAGTGAGCGGAAGATCTCCCGAGCGATGTCGATCAATTTCGACGTCCGGGTGGGGCTGATTCCACAGTCGATGGCGATCTTGGCGTACGTAGGAGGCTCCCCGTCGGGGTACCACCCCAGCCACATCTTCGCCACAGGAAAGAGGTTGGGGTCGTCGTTCTCTCGGCAAATGTCGAGAACCGAACGGATGACGTCGAGTATCTCGACTCGCTCCCTCGAGTCATCGACCGTGTGGGGGAACAACTGAGCCAACACCGTCGCGGCGGGCTGTAGGTCGGTGGAGGTGGCGAAGACCCCTCGCTTCACCCCGTTGGGGGTCTTCTCCGCCATCTTGTTGTAGTCGTCGATCAACTCTCGACCGCTTACCTCTCGCCCCGTCGTTTCGCTTAGGTAGTCAGCGTGCTGAGCGAGAGCCTGTCGGCGACGGGTTCGTGCCCCCGAGCCCGGTATCCCCGTCGCCGCCGACGAGATCAGGTAGTCGCGGATTTCCCCCTTGGATCGAATGTTGACGACCGCCTCCCAGGCCAGGTCGTCGCGCCCCTTCCCTTCACTGATTTGAACCAGTGTCTCCCATGCAACCTGGCGGACGATCTGTATCACGTCCTCCTTGTCGTGGTACGGACCACTGCTATAGAACTGGGAGTAGCGATGGGCGATCTTCTGGAAGATGTGGTCGTTCGTCACCAGGATGTCCTCGATGAGCCTCTTGGTGGCCCGCTCGTTGAGCGTCCCGCTGCCCAACTCCAGAATCTGGTCGGAGGGGGTCGTTACCACGGCCACGTCTCCGTCGGCGAGGTTCGGTGCGAGCGGGTCATGGCGTCAGCGAGTGCGACCACTCGGCGTCTACGGGATCGTTGGTTCATCACCCACCTCACCTTTATCTTCTCGGGCTTCTCGTCGATCCCCAACTCGTCGAGAGTCCGACGGATGATGTGGGTCGCCTTGGCCGACGACATGTCAGGGAGAGTGGCGAGCACCTCACGAAGGCTGAGCATCATCAAGGGGGCTCCCTCGACGGTCTCCGCCTGACGAAGGACGTCGGAGAGGGTGACGGCCCCCGCCCGCAAGGCGATGAGCCACTCGGCGCGATACCGGTACACCGCACGGCGGCGCTCATTCAACTCCTCGATAGAGAGGCGACGAGCAGGTGAGGTGACTGAGTCGCTCACCGACGACCCCACCGCCGACGCCGGTCTCGCTGACCCACCTCCTGAGCCTTTTTGCTCACCTTCGGTCGGAACGCTTCGAGTCCACCGAGTACACGACCCAGTACGTTGTCGAGGACGGCGGTGAACTCGGGGGCGTTGCCGTCCACTCCCGGTATCTCTCCGATGTTGGCCGATGCCGCCACCGCAGGCTCGCTCACCGCGATGCCCACCCAGTTCGCGAGCGGCGAGAGCAAGGTCTCGACCTGGTCGGGGTCGATGCCACCCTGCGGGTCGGCGTTGTTGATGGCGAACATGATTCGGTCTCGCGATACCTGGTCACTCTGAAACTTGGTCAGTGCCCGCTTCAGGTTGTCGTACGACGCCGTCGTCGAGTTGGTGAGGCCAAGTCCCCAGGCACCACTGCGCAGAAGCGGAACGATCACGTCATTGAAGAGACCCGTGGTGTCGAAGTGCTCCTTGATCTGAGTGTCGATGATCACGAGGTCGGCGAGAGAGCGGGCCTCGTCGATGACTTCCGCGTAGACCGACGAGGTGACGACCGTGGGGTCGGCCTGGTCCTGAGTGGGGGCCAGCACCACCCCAAAGTGAATGTCGGGCTTCCCCACCCGATACCCATTGAGTTTGGTGGGGGTCAGGATTGAGGCGGTGGCCCGCCCCGACTTCGCGGCGTCGTAGATGCTCGGCACGTTACGCAGGTGGAGGTACGTCCTCATGTCCCCCTGTCCACGGTTCGCGTCGATGGCGATGACTTTGAACGGCTGCTCCTTGGGACGCACGACCATCGTGGCTGCCCGTTCGGCCAAGGCGATGACCGTACTGGACTTCCCGATCCCTCCCTTGGCCCCGAAGACGACGATGACGTTCGACCGACGGGTCGTCGCCCGTGACGGAACGGGGCGAACCTTGATGAACTCAGGCTCGGGCTCAACGGCGGGGGCAATTCGGGTCGCCGTCGGCGGGACGGGGAACCGGTTGGGGGGTGGGGTTGGTGGTGCGACGGGAGCCGGAGCCTCGAAGACGCTCGGCGCAGGCGTGGGAGTGGAGGTGGGGGCCGGTGTAGGAGCGGGTGCCTCGAACACACTTGGTGTAGGAGCGGGTGCCGGGGCCGAGGTTGGGGCGGGTGCCTCGAACACGCTGGGCGAAGGAGCCGGAGCCTCGAACACACTGGGGGTGGGAGCGGGCGCCTCGAACACGCTCGGCGCAGGCGTGGGCGAGGGAGTCTCCGTCACCTCCTGCGCGAGGGTCGGCTCGTCGTCGTCCGAGAAGACGCTGAAGATGTCGTCGTCGGGCTCGTCCTCGTCCAAGGGGACCCCTACGAGAACATCACCCGACGGAGAAGGGGGAGCACTGAAGAATGCCATGATCTCGTTGAAGGTGGCGGGAAGTTCAACGCTCTTGGTCCCCTTGATGGGGTCGCCCCCCGTGAGCAGAACCGGAATCCTCTGACTGGCCTGACGAGACAGCCAGGCCCGACTGACGGGAGAGACGGCGTTGGCGATGACGATGTAGCGACCGCCACTCTCTTTGATCTCGTTCGCGGTGGTGATGGCGTGCTCACCATCGACCGCACGGTAGCCATTGCGCTCCAGGATGAGGGCGAGACCGGGTACGTCGAGCACGATGACGGTGACGGTGCTCATGCTGCTCCTTTGGTGAGATACTCGACCGGCAACTGGGCGCTGGTGAGTAGGTGTCGAGAGAAGTCGCTGGGCTTGAACCTCATCCAGTGGGGGACCCCGTAGAGGTCGTTGAGCCCATCAGTGGGGTCATCGGCCAAGGCCCCGTCGAAGGGGTCGAGAAAGTCGGTCGACTGCCACAGGTCGTCGCGGGGACCGGTGGCGGTGAGTGCCGAGAGACTGAAGAAGTTGGGCGAGACCATTCCGGGGGCGGGGAACCAGTCCTTCCACCTCACGACGCCGATACGCGACGCGACGTTCGCCATGATGTTCCCCATCGACTGGACGGTGGCCTTGGCGACAGCCTGGCGGGCGAGCAGGCTCACCGTCGACGCATTGACGGACGAAGGGTGGGCCGCGACGACGAAGATCGCGGACGTGTTCCCCGTCGGGTCGCGAGCCAACAACTCTGCCAACTGCTTCACCTTGGTCACGGTCGCCGACGAGACGGTGACGGTCATCTCGATGAGGATGCGGCTTCCGTTGTGGCGTACGAAGACGGCGTCGGCGGCGCGGTGGGGGTTGGGCTCGATCTCCGGAGGAAAGAGTTTGGACCATCCGGCCACGCTCTCCCCGGCTACGCCACGCAGCGAGCACATCTCCGCTGCCCGCAGAGCCAGTTCGGTCGTGAGCACGTTGTGACGGTCGAACTGGTGCGAGTAGACCGAGTCGCTGCCACCCGTCACGCCAATCCAGTCGCGGTAGTTGAGTTCATCGAGTAGTCGTTCCTTCACTCGATTGTCGGGGCGGAAGATGCTGGGCACCTTCTTGAGCCGTTGGAATCCATCGTGGTACTGACCCCGCTGGACCAGACCCGCACTCCATAGCACCGAGAGGTCGGTGCCCAACTGGGAGTTGCCCGCGATCCGACCCGTGAATGCCGACAACTGCTCCGTCGTTATCGTGCGCCACAGATTGATTGCCCCCAGGAGGTCCAGTCGAGGCTGTCGGCTCTTCAGCATGGCGATGGCCTCGTCGCGCGAGTAGCGCTGCTCCTTGGCTCGCAAGTTCGTGAAGCCGAGTTCGTGGAGTGACTCCACCGAACGGCGACTGCGCCACGAGACGGAGACCCCTCCGTCGGCTGTCGCCCACAACTTGCTCCAAAAGGGGTCCATCCGATCTCCGGGTCCCACCCCCTTGACACACGAGCGTGAGGTGACCTCCGAGAACGGCATCGCGTCATCGTCTGTGGGGTTGGGGTGAGAGGGGGCGGGAATCGGCATCAGAGTTCTACTTCCATTCCTTCAAGAGCCGTCGTTGCGTCCGCCAGAGCGACACCCAGCCACTCCGACGGTGGATGACGACCCCACCGTTGTCCATAGCCTGACTCGTCACCCGAAGCGCCTCTCGGGAGAGCGCTACCGTACGACCCCTCTCCCGACGGTCGTAGGGGAGATCGGGGAGCGGACGTGACTGGTGGTCGTCCGCCATCGCCCGCCACTTCTGAGCCGCCTGAGTGTTCAGCGCCGTTGCGCGACGCTCTCCACGGGAGTTACCCATGACGAATGAGGTGAGTTGCATGTGCCACGAGGCGATCTGACTGTCGGTCGTGAACGACGGCCTATCGCTCACGTGCCGTTCGACCATCGCGATGATGTCGTACGCCGTGGTGGGGCTCTGGTGTGATGGTGACTCGGGCTGGCTCATTGTCCTTCTCAATCGTTGGGCTGGTGGGTGAGTGAAAGTGTGGCGTCACACGCCTCGTTAGTGGCGTAGCGACCCCACACGATGCGGGCCTCTTGCTTCACGTCGGTCTCTCGGGGAATCTCGGCCTTGTACCACGCCAGGGCGGCGCGACGGTGCATCTGAGTGGCCGACTGGTGGGCGAACAGGTGGGCGAGGTGGTAGGTCCGGCGCAGGTGATACATCGCCAACTCGTGGTGGATGACCCGCATGATGTCGATGTGGTACGTCGGCGACGTGCTAGTCATGGCCTCGGCGTAGGACTGTGCGTGCGCGGCGAGAAGGGATGGGTCGGCGGGGAGTTCGTCGTGAACGAACTGTCGAGCGGCGTCGAACTCCTCCATCCGACTAGGAGACATCAAGTACACCCCTGCGGGGTCGATGACTCGAGCGAGACGTCGGGGCAGGGTCATCGGCAGGTCCCGTCGGTGCAGTGGGGTGGAAGGTCGGGCGCTCGCCAAGCGTAGTCTCGGTCCACCCACCCCTGTGAGTTCATCGTGTAGGCCAGCGCCCGCTCGGAGGCGTTCGCCAACTGACGGGTCCGTCCCCCGTGGTCGTCCACCCGCGAGTAGTGCAGCATCCACTGAAGGGACTGGTCGTCGCCAAACCTCTTCAGGAGTCCGTCGTCGAACCCTGGCGCGGTCCATAGACGAATCGCCCGCCCGTGCAGGGCGATGGCCCGTGAGTGCCGACGCCGGATGAACCACGGCGCGGAGAGAATGACGAAGTGGTGGAGTGACGACAGTTCGCGGTGGCACACGATGATTCTCTCGACGTCGCTGTTCGCCGTGCGTCCCGTCTCTGTGCGGAGCAGTCCGTACATGATGTCCGCGATCTCTTGTGCCCGGTCGCCAATCTTGGTCATGCGTACCCCTGGTCCCGCTGGAATTTGTCATAGTCGTTGGCCCAGTAGAGCGCCTGGATGGACATGGGGGGTTGGGACTGACCGCCCGACTTGGTTTGCAGGATGGCGTGGAACTGAGGCATGTTCTGGATGTCAGCCGGGGTCCATTCGTCGCCGCCCAGAGTCAGTTGCGAGATGATCTCACTGATGACCTGAGAGTCGCTCTGCTGGAAGATCATCGTGGTGCCGAATGAGCGAAGGCTGTCGCGTAGGTTCCGCTTCAACTGGGCCGGACGCTGCGTCGCCAGAATGAGACGGACCCCACTGGACCGTCCACCCTCACGAAGCCACTCGATGACCTCAGAGGATGAGGGGGCGAGCATCGCCAACTCGTCGGCGAAGATGGTGACCGACCGGTTCTCGTACTGCCAATTGGAACAGTACCTTTGGATGGCCTCCTTCAGTGAGAAGGCGATCATCGCGGAGAGGGTCTGGGACACCGTCTCATCCACCAGGATTCCGGTGGAGGTGATGCCGGTGTTTATCACGACCGCCAGGTGGCCGTTCAATATCTGCGACCACGGGCCGCGCGGACGAGACGGTGACCACCAGTGTGGGACTAATTGGAGAACGTTGATCTTGTTCCGGGGAGCGCTCGTGTTCGCCCGCCAGACCGACGCCGTGACGCTCGGACCGTAGAGGAACCCGAGGCCGCGTAGGGCACTGCCGAGTGCCTCCTTGTTGGGGTCGCGGTCGTCGACACGGGTGTAGTACGTCGTCATCGCGGCGGCGACCGCCTTGGCGTCCTCGTAGTCACCGAACCCGCCGAGTAGGGCGTGGGCGACGTCGACGAAACTGGGGTTGACCAGATCGGTCGTCGCGAACGCTTCCGGTGGGAAGGTCATCGCGGCGGTCAAGACTTTTTGGAGCGCCTCACCCGAGGCGTTCTGAATCGCGTCCTCACCGAAGGCGTAACGCATGGCGGAGACGAACGCCTGCGCCCGCTCGAACGGCGGGAGTGACGAGTCGACGATGTCGATGGCGGGCGAGTTGGGGTCACCCACCTCGACCAGAGTGCAGCCGTGACCGAAGTGGGTGCTCCAATCCCGGTAGACCCTCGCCCCCTCACCCTTGGACTCGAAGGCGATCAGAGTCGACTGGGCACCCGGTCGTCCCGGCTTGCCCGACGGCGCAGTGCGCTCGAGAATGTGCCAGGCCCAGAGGTTCTGGATGGCGACGGTCTTGCCCGACCCCGGAGCCCCGTGGAGGAACACCCCCTGGTACAACTCGCTGGCGTCGATGTGAGTTCCGGCCACGATCCGGTCGCCCTCGATGTGGTTCGCGTCGCCGACCAGCGGTCCGATGTCGCCGAGTAGTTGGGCCGACGGCATCCGCGTCTTGGCGACCGAGGTGGAGGTTCCCGCGTGCGGCGACGCAATCCCCACGGTCATCGCCGGGGCCAGCAACATCGCTCCGGGGGCCAGCGGGTACGTCCCCTCGTGCTTCTTCTGGGTGACCGTTCCGTCGGTCTCCTTGACGGTGTTCACCCTGGGAGACCTCGACGGGATGTACCGTCGCGGGGGCGGTGGCAGTTGCCCCAACTCGAGAGCGTGGTTGATGCGACGCCCCCACAGTCGGTTCGACGTCGGGGCGTACCGGGTCGCAAGACCGGCAACGGCGAGGACTCCAAAGGCCACGAGACCGATGAGTAGAGAGTGCTCCTTGACGTCGGCGGCGATCCCCGCAGCGACGGAGACGAGAGTGGTGATGACGAGCGGGACGCCGTGACGAACCTTCGCGGGCTTCACGTCCATGTCGAATCCGGGGATGATCGAGACGATCTGGCCGAGCATCGAGTCCACCTCGTCCTGGTCGTCGCCGCCCGCGATGAAAGACGCGATGAGCGAGTGTGGGGTGTTGGAGTAGTGGGTCACCGACCCCTCGCGTCGGTGCTTCATCCAGTTGCGAGTGCGTCGCAGTTCTGACTTGGTGGGGCCGCGCAGGGTGATCGCAACCCACGACCGGGGGCGCATGATGTGACTCAACAGGACGGCGACTTCGTTCTGGTCACCGCCCTGTTGAGTGGCGATGGAGACGCTGTCGGAAGGGGTGACGTTGAGCCATCCGACGTAGGGTGTCGCGGCGAGGTCGGGGAATGTCGCGTGGTCCTCGACCGCTTTCGCGCCGACGGTGAGGCTGATCCCCTTGACGACGGTGGAGTCGATTGACTGTCCGGGCGTCACGATGAACGACGACGTGACGTGCTCGTCGCGCGAGGTGAGTAGGGCGACTCCGCGTCGTCGGTTGGTGCAGCGCACGACTGCATCACCGAATGATCCGCTGTGCTGGATGGTCTTGTCGACCTCGTAGGGCGACGCCGACGCTCGCACGAGCGTGAAGATCTGTGGTGGTGGCGGCTCTCGACGCAACGCGAACGCCTTCATGAACTCCCTCGTTTACGACCTGATCCCAACGCTAGACGTCTTCGGGTGATGATGGGGAGTTTTTCTCAGGGGAATTGTGAGAAAGTTGGGACGAAAGCGCCGCACGCGCACGAAGGCCCGCCCTCTGCCGTTTCCTCCACCTTCCACGCTCGCGCCGCTCCCCGCTGAATGCTTGCGCGTCGGTTCCGGAAAGTCGCTTCGCGACATCACGCCTTCGGCGTGAACGTCCTCACCCGCTTCTCGCTGAAAGTGTTCGGACGTAGGTGCGTCACTCGTTTTCGGAGTCTGGTCGACCCCAACGACGACGCCCCGGCGAAGGCGACCGATGATGGTCTCGCGGTGGCGAGATGGTGCTGGACGATTACGCACCGATGGACTCAGGGGTTCATCGTCGCTTCATCGTCCCCGACGCGCACCATCGTCATACCACCGCGACGTGGGCGTGCGCCCACGACCATCATCGTTGTCGCTGGGCTGCGTGCAGCCGCGCCGGGGCGAGGGCTCGCGAACGAGAGATGGGGTCCGGGAACGGGTCGATGCTCTGCGCAGACGAATCGGCGAGCCGGGACACCTCGATGGCGGAAGATCGAGACGAGTCCGCGCCGACGCGCAGGCGAAGCCGCGTTAGCGGCTGAGCCTCTTATAGGGATTGGCCTCCGGCGAAGGGGTGGCAAATATGAGAAGCCCTCGACGGTGGTCACGATTGCGGCTATCGCCGGACCGGAGCGACGGAGCAGGTGTGTCCGTCGAGGGAGAGGTCTATCCAATTGACCTCCGTCAGTTGGACGATGCCTCCTCGTCGGGGTCTTTGGTGAGCAGCAACTCGAAGTGCTCGACGTGGTGGGTCGAGCGCATAGGAACCCGACGGAACGTGAAGCCGTACCGCTCGGCGAGGTCGATCACCGCTGGGTCGTCGGGGTACGTCATCATCACGGGGCTGCGCAGATCGGCGCAGAGTCGAAAAAGTTTCTCGTGGTCGATCTCGTGGTGCCGGTAGAGCCGCCGCCCCGCTGCCTTGGTGCCGAGCGAGTACGGCGGGTCCACGAAGAACGCCTTGTCGGTGTCCCGAGAGAACTTGGTGATGAGTTCGAACGCGTCTCCGGCCCGGAAACGCAGGTTGTCGAGCGAGCGAATAGAGTTGATCCGGTTCACGAGTGTGTCGGGGTACCACCTCGAACCGAGACCGAGACCGCGCTCCCCTTCTTGGAGTAGACCAGCGCGAGCATTGGTGAGCCCACCGCGCGAGCAGCGGTTGTGTAGTAGTACCCGAAAGGCAACCTCTCGACGGGTGTTGGTGTCGCCGTCGATCACCACTCGCACGTTGTCGCGGGTCAACTCAAACTCGGCAATGCGGCCGCAGAGCCACATCACGTCGTCGTCGCTGCCATTGATGAGCAGTGACCACAACGCGGCCACGTTCTCATCCAGTTCTCCGAGCACCACGACGTCCGCCAGTCCATCCTTCGCAATAGCGAGACCGCAACTCGCCCCACCCGCGAATGGTTCGATGAACTGCACACGATGGGGAATTGACGACAGCCAGGACCGGACCTCGGGGATGAGCCACGTCTTGCCACCGGGGTAGCGCAGTGGTGAAAGGTGCCCGGTGTTACGTGGCTGGCGGATCACTTCCCCAGCATCTCGCGCAGGTGTGCCAGTTCGCGAGTGAGCCGCAGGATGTCCTCGGCGTGGATAATGACCTCACCGGTATAGGCGTAGTCGTAGTCAACCACGTGACTGCTCGGCCTCGCCTTGATGGACTCATCTTCGAGAGCGGCAATGGCGTCAGCGGCGATCTGCTTACCCGCGTCAGAACTCTCCTTGACGGTTCTGCGCTTCTCAGCCTCAGCCGTCTGCTTTGTCGAAGCCCGCAAATCGACGGAGCGATGGAACTTGCACTCACCGCCATCGACCGAGAGCCGGTCGCAGACTGAGAACGACGTCCAGCGCCCTTGGTCCTTGAACATCGGACGTCCACATGGCCGGTCGTGCGCGGAGGGGTCGGGGTGGTAGCCACCGAACTTGTCGCGCTTCCATCCGGTGATGTTGTACGCCTTCAAGCACCACGCGGCCGCGTCGTCGAAGGTCACGAAGACGTGATATTTTCTGGCGTCCTTCTGGTTCAGTTTCTCATTCGGGTCGGCGATGAAGGCCCGCCCCGTGGCGGCGACCACGCCCCACCACGCAGTCTTGTGATCGCGGGAGTCGGAGCCGCCGAGTGATGTGATCCACACGTCGCCGTGGTCCTTGGCCACGTCGTGTGAGTTGAAGAACTTGCGCTCTGACATCGGTGGTCTCCTTTGTGTCTTTCACTGTATCTAACCCCACTGCGGACTATGTGGCCCGAACACCCCCAGTCGAGCCTTGGTGAGCAACGTACGTTGCCACTTGGAACGCCATTGGGTCCATCTGGCGGATTTCCAACGACCTTCGTGTTCACGACTGCGGCTATCGCCGGACCGGAGCGGCGGAACAAGTCCGTCGCTATCAGTCGAGTCCGACTGAAACGAGCGAACTGCCGTGAGGCCCTCGACACAAGAGTCGAGCGTCTCGTCGCTGCCCAACGAAATGACGGCGCTGCCCTGGCGAGACTGTTGGTGAACGGAGCCGCCAAGTCACGTGACACTCTGCACGACTACCTCGCGGCCATGTTCTGCGCCATCTCCGGTGATCTACTGTTCCAACTCGGGGGTGGGGGTACCCATTGGCCGACGTCGTGGAGTGGACCCACCACGAACCGAGTTCTTGGACGAACATCAGCGACGCCGATGTCTCTGACGTCATCGCCCGACCTGGACCGACGTCCCCGCGTTCATGAGCGACTCGCCGCAGTTCCTCGGGTCCACGAGTGAGGGGGTCTCGGTGGGTATCCTGAGGGGAGAACCTCGAAGGAAAGAGATGACGTGACATCGACCAAGGTTGGTAGTTCCTACAAGGAGGAGGTCGTCCGCTACATCCACTCCTACCCCAACGGGTTGTTCACCGACGACCGGATTGGTGTGACCAACGCCATCGCCGACGCCATCAGTTCACGGGGTCTTCCGGTGTCGGTGGCGACCGTGTCGACGTCTCTCTCGGCCCTACGCAAGGAGGGGCGCGTCACCGTCACCTACGGCCATCGCTCTCTCGACAACAAACTTCTCATCACGTCAGTTACCGTCCACTCCGAGCCGCACCAGGGAGTAGCACTCGCACCTCACGACCCGATTGACCTCAGGGGACCGTTGCCCCACGAGGTCAGTAACGACCCGGTGTTCGTCATGTTGCGACGGTTGGTGCGACTCATGAAAAACCAGCCGTCGTTGGGCGCCGACGAGATCGAGCGGTTCCAGTTGCACGTCGACCACCTCATCGCGGAGAACCAGGAGTGGGAGGCCATCGCCCAAGAGACCGAGGATGGGCTCGTGGAGTTGTCCGATGACCTACGGAGACAGTTGGAAGAGTCGCGGCAACGGTGCCAGGACGACCTGGCGAAGGAGATCGGTCGGTCCGCCACCCTGCGCGAGCGGGCCGAACGGTATCGGGTGTCACTAGAGCAAACCCGATCTGAACTGACCGACACGATCTCGCGAACGGAGGACGAGAACCGAACTCTCCACACCGAAAACGAAGAACTCCACCACACCGTCGAGAGCCTGAACCAACGAGTGTCCGCGCTCCAAGGGGAGAGCGCCCGACAGCGGGACGTCATCGCCCGACTCAATGACCTGGCGAGAAAGATCGATCACGTTCGAGGGGAGCGCGAGAAGTACCTCGTAGAGAGTGAGATGTTCCCCACCCAGCGTTTTTTGAAAGACCTCTTCGATACCTTTCAGGCCATCAACTCCAGACGAGGGAGGATCGTCATCGACAACGAGGTCTTACTCAAGATGGGGGTCATCGACGAGACGGGGGAGGATGCGGGGTTCATCAACAGTGGATCTCGAGCGTACGAACAGGTGCTCGACGCCATCGCCCAGAAGGGCGGGGTGCTCGTCTTGTCCAACCGACGAAGGGGGCTGCGAGGACGGTTGGAGTTCGCTCGGCAGGTTAGCAGTCAACTCGACGAACTGGTGGAGAAGGTCCCGCCACTGCGCGACATCAAGGACTCCGTTACCGAACCGGTCGAGTAGATCGCGACCGACCACCAAGTCTGTCATCGCCGCCCGATGAATGACGACCCACTCGTGAGAGTGCTCGGGTCCCCACGGTAGCCGCCGTCGGAGTCGTCACCCGTGCTCGTCGGTGACCAGTGGTTCCGTCCGAAGGTCGATGGTACGGCGGACCATCGAGATGAGTTGTCGGGTTGCGGCCCCCTTGGACACATCGTTATTGAGAATGGAGATGTTCACCCAGGGAAGGTTGTTGTCGATCCCTATCTGACGAACGGCAGCGGCCATCTCCTCAGGCGACGTCGTGAAGGTGTTTGATTCTTGCCCCGACTCGTCTAGAACACCGAGGATCTGAAGGACGTCGTCACTGACGACGATCTTGGACCCCATGCGGGACAGCCGGTTCAGGATGCGGAAGGAGTCGCCGACGAAACTCATAACGGGGATGAGGATCGAGGCGACCATCTCCGCCTCTCGGACGCGAGAGAGCCTGACGACCCGCTGAATCTCCGAACGGAGGCGACCGATGTCGGCGTGCTGCTGGGCCACCATGAGAGTGCGTTCCTCGATCTTCGCGGTGAGTCCCTCGACGGCCTGCTCGTGCTCTCGTACCACCTGGGCCTCGTGCTCCACGGCGGCATCACGCTCGCGACGAAGGGTGGCGGCGATCTCGCGCTCCGACTCCATCGAGACCCGGTACCTCTCACCCCGCTCGCGTAGGGTGACTGCCTGATGTCGTGCGGCAGAGAGTTCCTGCTGATGCTGCCCGACGAGTCGCTCGATCTCGATTCGGTGCTGCTCGTCGCGTGAGGACAACTCTCCGCGCAGTTGCTCGACGGTGGACGTGAGGCCATCCTCCACTTCCTGGGCGACGGTCTCCCACTCCTGGTTCTCCGCGATGAGGTGGTCGACGTGCAACTGGAACCGCTCGATCTCGTCGGACGTTGGCGGCTTCGTTGTTCCCACGAGTCGCCGCAACTGCTGAAGTAGTGAGTTGATGGCGTCGATGTCGTCACCGGCTCGCGAGAGGGGCTGTCGCTTCTGGACTGGCTCACTCGGGCCGACGGCAACGCCCGACAGGGGCTCGGAGTGGACGGTCGCCGAGGTGAAGAGAAGTTTGTTGTCGAGGGATCGGTGACCGTACTCGACGGTGATCTTCCCCTCATTGCGCAGGGCGTGGATTGCCGCCGACACGGTCGATGGGGAGATGGGGAGCCCCTTCTCGACAAGGGCATCACCGATCAGTGCGCTGACCCCCACCCGGTCGTCGCTGATGACCCCGCTAGGTTGAGCGTGGATGTAGCGGAGAACTTCCTCCTTGTAGGACCCCGCCGAACGGGACCTCGCCCTTGGTCTGGCCCCGCTGCCCATCTCACCCACCAGTCTCTCCGGATCTCCCGGTGATATCTAGCCCCACCCTCGTCACGCCGCCACGGCGTCGACGGGGGACGACGTCACGTCTCGAAGAACGCGATCACAATGATGACGGCGAAGAGTCCCCAGCCGAGACCGATCACGTAGCCGCTGCGCAGGGCGAACCCCGCCATCGCCACCAGGAGCCCCAGCCAGGAGCCGAGGACGAGACCGGACTGGTAGACCCGCCCCGTTCGGAAAGGGGGCTGGCGCAACCGTCGTCGTCGCCACCTCGTCCGCTCGACGTCAGGCATCGAGCCACCGCACGGTGGGGGTGTTGCAGGCGATGGGCACTCGGTCTCCTACTCTCGTGATGGCGAGATCGTCCTCACTCGCACCCCCATCTTCGCACCCGCCCCACTCGAACGGGGGGATCAGACGACCCCACCGGGTGGCGATGGGGCGATATCGAATCGTCCTCGCGAGACGTGAAAAGTCTCGCGCGCATAGATACATACTCCACAGACGTGTTACGGTGTTACAAACTATCGCTCCGGCTTGTTGGATGACAGATTTTCCTTATGAATAAAGGGCTTTTGTAGCGCGCTCCATTTCGGTGAGGTGTTACAAAATGTGTTACAATCCGCCCATAACGTGTTACATGGTGTTACAGCCGCTCGGTGAGGCCCCCAACGGCTCTAACGAGACCGGTAGGTGTGGCGATGACGACGAACCACCCTCCACGAGAGGTGAAAAGTGGGTTTGTGGGCTCGTCGAACCACTCGAAACCCCGCTTCTGGGGGTCGACGTGTTACAAAACGGCCATTTGTAACACGTGTGTAACCACTCGTTTATCCTGATGAGAAGGCAAAAATGGGGGTCTGTAACCATGTAACCACAGGGAGTGTGTATATATATAGGAATGTAAAAAACGCGAGGGTGGATCTGGAGGAGGGGTGCGCGAGGGACGAGGTGATGAAAAAACCTCGCGCGTATAGATACACACTCCACAGACGTGTTACGGTGTTACATATATATATAAATATAGATAAATCTAGTATATTTATATATATATAAAGGCTTTTGCGGGGCGGAGGGGCTCGAGCCGAGGTGTTACAAAATGTGTTACAACGTGTAACAACGTGTTACACCGCCCTTTCGGGCGCCTTCGTCATCATCATCGCTGCCCCACGTGGTCCGGGGGCGACCGAAACGGATGACGGGCGCCTATCATCGACTGGCCCCGGCGAAGGACGCCCCCTCGTCGGGGCTGTCGGCCTATCCTCGTGATGAGAACTCCACCACCAACCGAAGGAACCGAGAGAGGCCACCACCCGTGCAGTCGTCCATCTACACCGTCATGTCCATCGTCATCCTGGCCCTCTCCGTCGTCGCCATCGTTGCCCTCGACCGGAGGGACCGGCGACGAAGGGGCCGGAGTGAGGAGCCGCTCTCGCCCGTGGCCCCGTCGCCATCGGTCCTCACGGGTGGCCCCGAGCATCCAGTCACCCCCGTCCCGTGAGGGGTGGTCGAACCGTTGGGACCACGGCCACGCCTTGGGGCTAGAGAGGTGGAGAGATTGACGAGGAGGAACGGATGAGCCCACTGGTCTGCGACCACTGTGGTCTGTCGGTACGAAACGACGGGTCTGGTCACTACATACACTTCGACTCGTTGGACCGAAGCAGCCTTCAGGACGAATGGTACCCCTGCAACCACTCCCCCCAGTTCGACACTCTCACCACGAGCGCCACGGTGGACGGGCAACAGGGGGTTCCTCGCGACTGGACGACACACCTGACGGGTCACGACGTCGCAATGTCGGCACTGACCCGTCTGGCGAACGAGTACCGGGACATGGCTCGGGTCGACCCCCTTCGGGCCACCTTCTGGACCGACGTGGTCAACGAGATCGCGATGGCGGCGAAGAACCTCGATGCGCCGCCCGTACTGGTCTGCGATCACTGCGGTGGGCGGGTGATCACCGTGGACGGGGTGTACAGGCACCGCGACCCGGACGAGCGACACACCGTTCCGTGGGTAAACGGACGCGACACGGTACCCGAAGAGGCGTCACGATGACGGAGTCGCGAGAGTGGGTGGCCCGGCTGACTCGCCACGAGGTCGTACTGATCGAACTCGGGCTCGAACTGCTCATCGAGAAGTATCGGCAACTCGCCGACGCGGACGTCGAGAACCCCGTGGGCGAATGGTCTCAGCGTGTCGTCGACGCGACCAACGCTCTCACCCACGTGCAGGACGCCACGTACGAGACTGTCGCCACGGTGGAGTGTGCTCACTGCCACGGCACCGGGCGCGAGGGTGGGCGCCCCTACAACGAACTCACCGCTGAACTTCCCGACTGCGACTACTGCGGCGGGGCCGGTCGCGAGCCGTACGGGGCGGAGGTCACACTCCGGGGCTAGAAAGGGTGAAGAGAGGATGGAGGCGCGACAATGTTCGGAGTCTGGTTCGACGGATCACCAATCAAGGAGATGTACTTCGACGCGGACCCCGACAGGATCGACTTCGGGCTCCACGTCGAGCACCCCTTCGGATCCATCATGAACGCAACTCTCGACGGCTACCCCATCGACGACCTCATGGGGGCTCGCATGTATCATGAGATGGTCACGACTCACGTGGCCGTGTGCGATGGCCGAGTGACCGTCACCACCGAGCACCCCGAGATCGCGGCCCGAATCGAACGAGGGGTGCTAAAGGAGTTAGCCCGTGACTGACGAGGCTGTATGCCAACATCGGGTCTACCCACCAGGGCGGTTCTCCTTCAGCCACCCCTGCGGACGCCCGGTCAAGAGCGAAGGGCTGTGTGCACGACACCTGGCGGGGAAGCGCCGCAGTGAGGCTGCCAACCAGAAGATGAGGGCGGACCAGGACGAGTCGCAACGCAATAAGGAGTCTGCGCTTCGTCTCGCCGCGCAACTCGAGCGATTTGGCATCAAGGGCAAACCGTACTATTTACCATCAACGCAAAAGTACACGGGTGGTGTCGTGCTGGATTCCGATGAGGTGGAGCGACTGGTGGAGCGACTGGGGAGTCAGTGACCAACCGGGTCGTAGAGGAGAGAACGGCACCGTGAGCGCAGACAACTGGACGACCTGTCCGAGGTGCGCGGACCGTGCGCAGAAGGAGTGGGACGAGCGGGTCCGGGCGCACGTCGCGAGTTACGGCGTCATCAACGCGAACGAGTACATCGAGGAGGACGCGAACATCGCGCGGGGGAAACCCCTCGACCCCGAGACGTTCCGTGAGGACTACGACTTCTTCTTCGAGACCGTTGCCGATGAGGGCGTCACCGTCGTCGCGACCTACAGCGGCTCCTGTCGCGAGTGTGGGCTCGGCCTCAAGTTCCAGGACAGGCACCTGCTCTACGTCAATGGGGACACCCGCAACTGATCGAGCACATAGTGGGGCGCGAGGTGATCACCGGGGCTAGAAAGGTGGGGACCTACGATTTTGGAATGAGGAAGACCCGTGAGCGACCGATTCAACCACATCGAGATCGACAAGTCCGGCCAGGTGTCACTCTTCATCCTCTCGTCCACCGGCAAGGCGAAAAAGGTACCTCTGGCCCAGGAGGACCTGGCGACGATCATCACCGACATCGGTGCCATCGTCGGTGTCATCATGTCCGCCGACAAGAAGCGGGCGACCAACTGGAGCGACGGTGATTAACCAGACACGTCTCGACGAGATACGCGCACGGTCTGCGATTCTTCCGCCCGATTTCGACCCCACCGCATTTGCCGCCGAAGTGGATTACACCTACTACGCAGGGCGTTTCAACCCCGAGGCCCAGGAGGACGTCACCTACCTACTCAAGGTCGTGACCTCGCAAGTCGACGAACTCGCGGCGCTGCGGGAGAAGGTAGCGCGAGTCACGGCAATCTGTCGGGACTCGCTCATGAATGACCCCTCGTGGTGGGACGGCCCCAACAAGCGCGTCGTAGAGATTCTCACAGCCCTCTCTGAATACCAGGAGGGCACATGACCGACCAGACACGGCTCGACGAGATACGCGCACGGGATGAGGGGGCGACGCCGGGAACGTGGTACGCGGTCGTAGACGACCTAGTCGGGGGCCACGCCGTCTCTACGGTTGACCACCCCACCTCCGAGCACCGACCGACCGACACCGATGTCGCATGGGGAGTACGAGAACCCGACGCCGACTTCATCTCCCACGCTCGCGAGGACGTTCACTACTTGCTCGACCTCGTAGCCTCACTCACCAAAGAGCGAGACATGTGGCACGACGACGCGACGAAACTGGACGCGATGGCCGTCAAGTTCGAGACTGAGTTGACAGCCCTGCGGGGCACCGTGGAAGACGCGCGGAGTCGGATATTCCACCTCTACCGCGACGGGACACTTCGAGAAGACCTTGACTCCGACGGGGGACCATTGTCGGAGATCCACAACCTGCTCGCGGGCTCACTCACTCATAACCCAGAAGGGGACGAGGTATGACCGACCAGACACGGCTGGAGGAAATACACGCACGGGTGGATGCGGCAACGCCGGGGCCGTGGGGGTGGTGGACCGACAAGGGTGAACCCGACTACGTGCAGTCATATCTGTTCTTGCGTGCGACCGAGGAAAGTGGAGTCGACGACTACGACGCCAGCATCATTAGTGGAGCGTCCGTAATGAGCGTTCTCGTCGAGGACGGCAACGCCGATTTCGTCGCCCACTCTCGTCTTGACATCCCTTACCTGCTCGACCTCGTGGCGGAGTTGACCGCCGAGCGCGACGCGCTGGAGGGGCAACTGTGGCAGACCGACGCCGCCGCGAAAGCGTACCGCGCCGAACTCGCCTCGCAGCGAGTCATCTTGAAGGAAGCACGAGTGCTACACAGTCTCCCGGCAGCGGTCAACTCTGGACTGTGTCACACGTGTCTCAATGTCCGACCCTGTGAGACGTTCGAGGTTCTCAGCCGAGGACTGGAAGAGGACGAGGAGTGAGCAACATCGAGTACGACGAGCAGATGGTCGCGGCCTTCCTGGAGCCACGGGCGCAGGAGAACGTGCCCGCCCAGTACGCACACGACCTGGCTCACATGGCGTACGACACTCGCATCCGACTCACTGAACGCGAGGCCGAACTAGGAGCACTACGGGCCGTCGTGGATGGGGTGAGGGCCTTACACCACCCGTCATGGGCCGATGAGCAGATCTGTGACAACTGTCGGGGCTCTGCGACGGAGTATCTGCCGTGCCCCACTCTGGCCGTCCTCGACGGAGGGGCGAAGGGGAACGTGCGGCAGTCCAGTGATGACGTGAAGGCGGACCAGGACGAACTCGTCTCGCAGCGAGACGAGTTGGAAAAACTGAAGAGCGCTTATCAAACGGCCTACAACGTGGCGAACTGGGCACTGGGCGACGGGCGATTCCTCGCGGAGTTGGGAACGTTGTCCGCAGGCCGCGTTAGCGCGCTGTACGACCGGTTGGCCGCGTCGGACAGATCATTCATCGCCAGCCTCGACAATCTGGAGGCCAAGTTGAGGGAGAGCGATGATTGAAGTGAGTCAACCGCTCACGGTAGAGGTGGCGATAGAGTCCGCTCACCAAACCACCGTCACCAACAGAACGGAGGCGGGATGAGTCGATACCGAAGAAGGCCGATGGTGATCGAGTCCGAGAGATTTCAACCTCACGAGATGTCCCAGTTGAGTGCGGAGTTCCGCGCCGCCATCTGCTCGTGTGATGACGGGCGTGGGCCGCACAGTCGCGCCACGAACTTCCACATCCACACGCTCGAAGGTCCACTTCACGTGAGTCCGGGCGACATGGTGATACGGGGCACCCAGGGGGAGTTCTACCCTTGCAAACCCGAGATCTTCGAGATGATCTACGAACCCGTGGACGACCGAGGGGAGATGACCAATGGCTGAGTTGAAGTGGATTAAGGACAACGACGACTGTTGGTTCGCTCGGGGCAGCGTGTGGTTCATCCAGCCCTATGAGGACCAGGGGTACAAACTCATGATGTACGACTTTGACGAAGCGAATATCGGCTCGTTGTGTGACACAGTGGACGAACTCAAGACCCGAGCCCAAGCAATCGAGAACATTCTCGACCCGCAGAGTGCCCGACCGAGCGCAAACGCTCTCCACGCTGAACTCGCCAAGGCTGATTTGATAACAGACCGTCGCGATTCTTGCGACCCACTTCCAATGATCAGGAGGCGACACGATGACTGACCAGACACACCTGAACGAGATACGCGCTCGCGCGGAAGTGGCGACATCGGGGTCGTGGTTGCGTGTGACCGAGGAGAACGGGGGTGACGACTACGTGTACGACGACGATGGCTACGACGACGACTACGAGGACGAAGACGACACTGACGAGACCTACGTCTCGGGGGACGTCGGAGACGCCCTACGTTGGTTCGCCACGGAGAACCTGAGGCTGGGGGACGAACTCGCCGCTGCCACCAAGCGGGCCGAGGACCTCAAGAACCTACTCACTCTGCGTGAGAGGAAGTCAGGTCTGTGGTTGTGACCCGGACCTGCACCCGATGAGGGGCGAAGGTAACAGGGTGGGGCTAGAGAGACCACAGCCGCAACAGAGTGAGATGAGGGCGGACCAAGAATGAGCACGTGGAACGAAGAGATCGCCGAGAGGTGGTCGGAGTGGTTCGCCCACCATCCGGACCACGAGTTTGCCGATCTACCCGACGAAGAGGCGTTGTCCGCCCAAGCCCTCATCGAGATGGCGAGAGCGGAGCACACCCGACTTGTTCAGCGCGACGAGGAAGTGGTGGCGTTACGTGCGAAGGTATCCGGACTGGTCGAACTGGTGTCGACAGCCCTCGACTGGCTCAAGGGCATGGCCGCAATGCCGTACGACGACGGTCCGTTGGTTCGACACCTCGAAGAACTCACCCGCGACACCGAGTCCCCGAACGAGAGCGAGACGATGACCTCGGCGTGTGTGGCGGAGATCTCACTCAAGCCGGACTACCGACACCACGACATCTGTGGGGAGAAGACTGTGGAGTTGAGTGTCCTCTGTGCGAAGCACCGGAAGGTGCTCACTCGTGTTGGCTCCATCGCCGTCACCACTCACTACGACGGCCCCATCACCTTCATCCATCGGTACGGCGATAGGAAGATCGATGAGTGAGACCCAGAGCACGAGTGACCACGACGAGACGAGCGCGGTGGCCGACCCGTGCCCCCAGTGCGGACTCGGTGCGTACGTCATCGACAGTTGGATCGGACGAGTGTGCCGGTTCTGCGGCCACTCGTGCCCCTATGGAGATGTTCACTAACTACGAAGAGGGGAGTTGAGAGTAACCATGATCACGTACTGCTCAGTCTGTGGGGAGTTCACGAAGGAGCACTGGCCCTGGACGTGCCCCTACCACGCGCACAGTGACGTCACGACGACGGGTGCCACGACCGACGCCGAGGCGGTAGTCCGATGAGGCGTTCCCGAGTGATCACCCGCATCTACCTCGCCGGTCCCATGTCGGGGTACGAGATGTGGAACTACCCCACATTCGACACGAACGCCCGATGGCTTCGCGACATGGGGTACGAGGTGATGTCTCCCGCCGAACTGTCGCGAGACCGTGGTTTCGACGAGCGGACCCCCTCCCACCAGTTCTCCGACAATGACTATCACGAGTCGATGCTGCGAAACTACGCCGCCCTGCTCCAGTGTGACGCCGTGGCTCTTCTCCCCGGCTGGGAGTCGTCGACGGGGGCCACCCTCGAACGCCGTCTGGCGTCGCAGGTCGGACTGACGTTCTTCCGAGTCGATGCGTCGCGCAACTACTTCGAGCGCGAACTCGTCATCGGCATCAGTGGGTACGCCCAGTCGGGCAAGGACACGCTCGCGAACCTGATGGTCGAGCACATGGGGTTCCAACGCCAGGGGTTCGCTGACGCCCTGCGCCAGGTTCTCTACGCTCTCAACCCGCTGGTGGACGACGGCACGACCGCTCGACCCCTCGTCTCGATCATCGACGAGATGGGGTGGAACCAGGCGAAGACGACCTACCCCGAGGTCCGGTCCCTCATGCAACGGATGGGGACCGAGGGGGCGAGGGAGCACATCACTCAGGACATCTGGTCGATGACCGTTCTCGAGTTGCACCCCCACGGACCACGACTCGTGATCCCCGATTGTCGCTTTCTCGACGAGTCGGACGCCATTCATCGTCGCAACGGCTACGTCATCCGCATCGACCGCAAGGGGGTGGGGCCAGCGAACAAACACCTGTCGGAGAACGTCGACACCAACCCCGATTTTGTGATAACCAACGATGGTGACCCATTCGAGATGTTGGTGCAGGTGCGCGAACTTCTAGGAGATGTGTGATGGCATTGGCCGGTCGGTTCGTCGAGCGAGCGAGCGACCCGAGGCGCTGGTACGTGCTCCCCCTACTGGTGGGGCTCTCCATGTTGGCCGAGGACGGAGTGGCAACCAGTGGGGTGTCCAACACGACGGCGTTCGTGACGATGCTCCCCCTCAACGTGATCATCGTCGCGTGGGCCACGGTGCGCCTCTCTCACTCGACACTCCTGACGAGGGCGACGGTGGCGGCAGTGATCGCGGGGCTGCTCCTGTGGCCGTCGGGCACCTCACTCCACCACGAGATGAGCGACCTCTCCTTCGTGGTCGTCATCTCCCCGCTCCTCCTCGCCGTCGTGGTGATGTTGGTCATCAGTGGGATCGACGCCGTACGTCACGTGAACGATTCGACGTCCACTATCGAGGAGTACCAGCGGACCCACCACACGAGCGAGGGGTAATCCACCACCACCGCGTCGCCGTCATCTACACTCGTTCCCATTGGCCGGAAGCCACTGTCCCCCGGTGGCTTCCGGCCAGCCCCTCTCCTGCCCAAGGCGGTCGCACCCATAATGAGAGACGTGCAACCACGCCAGCCCCGAGGGACCCCCGTTGGTGGGCAGTGGTCTACCGTCCGGCGTCCCAACGGGCGCCTTCACCTTCGCCTACGGACCAACCCCGCCGTGTCGCGAGTCCTGTCGACGCTCGCCGACGAGGTGAGCGGTCGCGGTGGTCGAGTTGTGGTGGTCGGGGGAGCGGTGCGGGACATGCTGCTCTCCGACGTCACGGGGGTGCCCATCGAGCCCCACGACATCGACGTGGAGGTCTACGGCGTCCCCCTGACCGAGGTTCGCGAGATGGTGTCGCACAACCTTCAGGTCGACGAGGTCGGGGCGCAGTTCTCCGTGCTGAAGGTCTCTCTCGGTGGTGGCAACTCCCTCGACATCTCAACCCCGAGACGAGAGGTGACGACGGGGGTGGGACACCGGGAGTTCGACGTCGAGCCCGACCACACCATGACCTTCGACGAGGCGGCACAGCGTCGCGACATCACCATCAACGCAATGGGCTACGACGTGACGACGGGCGAGTTGCTGGACGCCTACGGTGGCGTCCGCGATCTGCGCGACGGCGTCATCCGTCACGTCTCTCACCGATTCAGCGAAGATCCATTGCGTCCGCTGCGAGTCGCTCGCTTCGCCGCCCGGCTAGGTTTCTCCATCCACCCCGACACCATCGCGATCTGTCGGTCGATGCGCCCCGACGCCTCAACCATCCCCGCCGAGCGAATCTGGGGTGAACTGCGAGGGGTCTTGGCGTCAGAGGCCCCTGGGAGGGCTTTTTACGCCCTTGAGTCGATGGGGTGGCTTTGGGATGTCTTCCCCGAGGTGGCCGCGCTGCGTGGCGTGGAGCAGGACCCCTCCTGGCACCCCGAGGGTGACGTCCTGACCCACACGGCGCACGCCCTCGACTACTTCGCGACCCACTTGCGGACCGGCAACGACGAGGACGACACCACGATTGCGGTCGCCATCCTCTGTCACGACCTGGGCAAGGCGACTACGACCACCACCCTCGACGGTCGGATTCGGTCCCTGGGACACGAGGAGGCGGGGGTGGTCCCCACTCGACAACTGCTCCGTCGACTCGGTCAACACCAGTTGGCGGACCAAGTCGCCCCACTCGTGGAGAACCATCTCGCCCCGGTGACCATGACGACGGATCGGGCGGTTCGACGACTCTCCACCAGGGTTCCCCGACTCGATCTGCTCGCCGCTGTCTCGCGGGCCGACGTGAGCGGTCGTCCACCCCTCGACAACACCGTGTCGATGAAGAAGATCGACGTGTTCGAGGACCGGGTGCGACGACTCGACCTCACCGACGGTCCCCCGAGGATGCTGGCGCGAGGGGAGCACCTCATCGCGATGGGTTTGGAACCAGGACCCGCGTTCAAGGAGTTGCTCGGGGCCGTGTACGAGGCGCAACTCGACGGCGAGGTGACGACCGAGGCCGACGCGGTGGCAATGCTGAGGCGACTGGCGTCGTCGAAGTAGACTCTCACTCATGGAAGCCGACCAGTCGTTCCGTGATGATTCCTCCGGTGTCGTGGAGTACGTGATGCAAGCCTTTCGTCGTCATCCCATCGCCTCCTTCTTGGGCATATTCATCGCCTACGTCACCGCGACACAAATGGTCTCGTTGTTCCTGTGGCTCCTACTCCCCGTCTCGTTCAACGACATCACGAATGTCGTCTCCGTCACTCTTCTCTTGACGTCCATGACCGTGTGGTGGACGCTGCTTCGACGGAGCCTCCTGAAGATGGATCGTCAGTTCCGCGAACGTCCGACCTACGACGGTCGCGAGTTATAGCCCCAGCATCTCCGCGAACTCTCTGGGGGTGAGGATCGTGATACCGAGTTCCTGGGCCTTGACCAACTTGGAACCAGCGGACTCACCCGCCACCACGAGTGATGTCTTCTTGGAGACCGACGACGACGCTACGCCGCCGAAGGACTCGATGAGTTCGTTCATCTCGTTGCGCGAGTAGTCCCCCAGTGGTCCGGTCATCGAGCCGGTCACTACCACAGTCTTGCCAGTGAGGACGCCCTCGTTGGCGGTTTGTCCGGTTGTCGCGACAGATTCCTTCTCACCGCCGTGGTCGAGGCCAAGGGCGATCAGTTTGTCGATACCATCGGACAGGTCGGCGAGTTCACTGACGATGAGTGCGGCCTTCTCGGTACCGATGCCATCGATCTCCTGGAGGGTGTTCACCGACACGTCACGCAGGTTGGTCAGGCTGCCGAGAACGGTGGCGAGGCGACGGGAGAGGCTACGGCCCGTCCCCTGGATTCCGAGGGCGGTGATGAACCGGGCCAACGGCTGGGCCTTCGCCGACTCGATCTGGGCGATGATGTTGTCCGCCGACGTCTGACCCATTCGGTCGAGACCCGCCAGTTCAGAGGCGGTCAGGGTGAACAGATCGGCGACATCGGTCACGCGACCCGACTCGACCAACTGGGCGACCAACTTGGACCCCATGCCCTCGATGTCGAGTGCGTCACGGCTCACCGCGTAGGCGATGGCCTGCACAGCACCGCAGGTGCGGCCCCGGCTGCACCGCCACCTCGCCTCCGACTTGTCGATGGGGGCACCGCACTGGGGGCAGACGGTGGGCAGTTCGATTTCGTAGGTGATGGTGTTCGCCCGGTTCTCGACAATCGGGGCCAGCAACTCGGGCACCACGTCACCGGCTCGACGGATTCCGACCACATCACCGATGCGCCAACCGTTGCGTGAGATGTGGTCCACGTTGTGCATCGTGGCGAACGTCACGGTGACCCCACCGACTTCGGTGGGGGTGATCTCGGCTCGCGGGGTGATAACCCCCGTGCGACCGACCTGCCAGTTCACGTTGACGAGAGTGGCGAGTCGCTCCTGAGCGGGGTACTTGAAGGCGATGGCCCAACGCGGGGCCTTCGACGACTCACCCGCGACATCCCGGTCGGACTTGCGGTTCGCCTTCACCACCGCACCGTCGATGCCGAACCCGAGAGACTCGCGCTCCTGGGCGAACTTCGCGATCTCGTTCTTGACGTCGGTGAAGTTGTTGAACACCCGCTCGCTCAGACCAGCGAGTTGACGAGCGGTCGTGACTCCGAGGCGTCGGACGAAGTCCATCGCGACGACGTAGTCGTCCTCGACATCGGGGTGTCCGTAGGCCCCGTAGCACGCGAAGGAGAGCGGGAAGTTCACTCCGCCCTGATTGCGCAGAGCACCGGCTGCTCCGTTGCGAGGGTTCACGAAGGGCGGTTTGTTCTCCTGGCGCACCCGTACATCATTGGCTCGCTCGAAGTCGGATTCCGTCATCAAGACCTCACCGCGCAGTTCGATGGAAATGGGCCGGGAGAGGGTGGTGGGGAGCCCACTGATCGCCTTCACTCGGTCAGTTACGTCGTCGCCCGACAGCCCATCACCACGAGTGGCGGCTTGGACCAACACTCCATCGATGTAGGTCGCCGAGAGAGCGAGTCCGTCGAGTTTCGGCTCGACCCCGAGATCAATGCCCCTCTTGCCGAGCAGTCCCGCGAGTCGTTCGAACCAGGCTGTGAGTTCGTCGTCATTCATCGCGTTGTCGAGACTCAACATCTTCGACAAGTGTCTCACCTCACCGCCATCGAGTGCGCCAACGGCGACTGAGGTTGATGCGCCGACCGACCATTCGGGATGAGCGAGTTCAGCGTGGGCGACCTCACGGAGTAGGGCGTCATAGGTGGCGTCGTCCATCGTCACGGTGCTCGACTCGTAGTACGCCTTCGACGCGGCCTTCAGGTTGGCGATGGCACTCTGGTACGCCCGCTTGGTGGAGATCGTCATCAGCGGAAGGTGACGACGACGACGGCCAGCGCGACCGTTCTCACTATGGCGACCACCAGTGCGGCATTCCGGTACTTAGCCAACTCCACGAGAGAACTCCATTCTTCGATTTGTCCTACCCACTCTCTAGCCCCGGTCTGATCGAAATGGACCAGAAAATATCTGAAAAACACGCCGGAGACTATTGCGTTCCGGAGGCGGGCGCGGACGGTACTCGGTATGAAGAGCCCCCGTCACCAGAAGAGCCTTATCGAGATTGCTGTAATGGCCGTGTTGGCCGGTCCCATCCCACCCTTCACTCTTGACGCCCGCTTCGTGGCGTCGGTGATCTGGTGGGGCGTCGTCCTGATCCACTCGCTGTACGAGTGAGACGTCGAATAGCCCGCTCCATCTCCATCCGCTCACGGGCGATGTCATCGATCCAGAGAGCACCCCGCAGCACATCTGACCCACTACCAGCAGTCTCACTGGCGTGCAGTGCGACCATCTCGACCCACGGGTCTCTCCCCCATTGCCTTACTGTGCGGCGGTACTCCACGAGCGCACGGGCTAGCAACATCAGTCGCGCCAGCACGATCATGGCGTCGCCCCGATTACCGGCTATCTCGAGTGACACACGGGCTACTCGAACTTCTTGGTACGCCTTTTCACGCCAACCTCCGGTCTTGTCGAATATAGCCGACAACAACCGATCTTCGGGGTCCCATTTCGGCGTGCTCTCATTGAGAGATTGCAGACAATCATCAAGTGCAAGGAGGTACCAGCGGAGATCTTTTTCTGCGTGCACGAGCAGTCGTTGGCACTCGGTGATGAACAACCAATCGTCCGACTCTGAGATTGCTTGTGACCACCGGTTCAACACTGTGGCGTTATGGTCTTTCATTTAACACCTCTCCTTCTTCACATTGCACCAATCAACGTTGGTGTCTCTCTGTACGTGCCCCGACCGATAGAAAGTTGTCCCGTTTGGCCGTCTCCACGTCGTATGCTGTAGCGGTGGAGGAGACGTGACGAGACGCCGATTGCTGATCATTGTCATCGTGGGACTCGTCATTGGAGCGGCGGGTATCGGTATCCGTCAACTGACCAACCCCAACCACCTCGTGTCGTTGCCCGTCAATCTGACCCCACTCAATGCTCCCAAGCCGTCGGGCCACCCCATCACACCGTCGGTGACGACGACCACGATGGCCCCACTCCCGAGTCCTGCGGGGTTCGTCATGATGAAGGGCTCGGACGGGGAACGGGTGGGGGTGAAACTGACCGGGGGTCCGACACGAGTGCGACTCGCGTGCTCGTCGACCCCACTCGACGTCGTTCACCTCGTCATCGAGAACCTCGGCCCCTTCACGGTCGCGACCAATCCGGGCGACTACACCTCGTCGGTGTCGGTCGTCTCAGGGTCTCAAGACTTCCGTGGTGCGCCACCGAAGTGCGGAGACAACTATCCGCCCTGCCGCACTTCGGTGGCGACGATGCACCTGACGCCGGACCAGTCATCGACCTGGTGCCCGCTCGTCAGCGTTCCCACCACAATCACGTCCCACGAGGTGAGTCTTGATCTCGTCGAACTTCTCGGGGGCGACTTCATCGTCACTCCCGACGGAGGCAGTCCCACCGACGGGATCGTGGAGTGGATAGGTGCCAGAGCCGTCACCTTCCCATGACATAGTTCCCGCTCACATCCCTCGGTAGTACAGGTCATCGTCGGAAGTGACATTCTCTCGGGTCGTCGCCTGGTACTACGAGTACCAGGAGCGGGACTTCCGTCTCGCACAGGCGGGACGGTCGATCCATACCATTCATCTCGAACTATGAGGCGGCTCGCGCACCCTTAGTTGGTGACGGAGGTTGAGAGATGACTAAGCGCCAGCCCAAGGGGTCTCCCATCGGGGGCCAGTTCGCGCAGGACCGCAAGCCCGACGGGGGCGACCTCGTCCGCGCCATGCACACCTTCGGCAACAGTCTCATACCCGCTCACCGGCACGAGAACGGTGGCGGATGGGTGGCCGACACCGCGACGGTCGAGCCAGGGGCGTACGTCGGTCCGTGGGCTGAGGTCTCCGGCAACGCGATGGTGAGGGGTGGTGCCCGTATCTCGGGCCGTTCGGTCGTCGAGAAGGACGCCGTCGTCACCGACAACGCTCTCATCCTCAACTCCGTCGTCACCGACCACGCATACGTCGATGGAGAGAGTCGAGTGCTTGAGGGGTCGGTGGTAAAGGGGAGCGGGCGAGTTACGGGGTTCGCGACGATCTCGAGGTGGAGCGAAGTGCGCGACAACGCACGAGTCAGTGACTTCGCGCAGGTGTACAACCGCGCGACTGTTGCCGGTCAAGTAGAGGTCATCCACTACGCGGTCGTGCGAGGACCCGACGCAGTCTTCGACGGGTACCAGATTGTCGGCGACACCGACATCATTGAGACGATCCGGTGATGAGCAGGGGCACGTCTTCGACCGGCGAGCGGTCCACCAATCGAGGTGCCCGAGACCGTACACTTGGCGAGACGGGCGACGCCCGTGCCCCGGAGAAGACGGAGTCACCGAGAAGCATGAGACAAGATTGGCGTGACGACGCGCGTTGTCGGACCTTGGACGATTCCGGCATCTTCTTCTCATTCGAGCCACTCGACATCCAGCGGGCGATAGGGCACTGCATGAAGTGCCCCGTACAAGACGAGTGCCGGGAATGGGGCGTCGTCAACTCTCACGAGGAGGGGGTCATCGGCGGGATGACCAAGAGCGAGCGACGACGTGAGGCTCGCCGTCGCCGTTCGGCCAAGATAGCCCGTCGGGAGTCGTGGGGCTAGGCCCCAATCCTCGGGGCTAGAGGTGGGGTAACACCTAGCGAAAGAGGGTCACCTGATGGGGGACAACGACTGGACTCTGAGAGCACACTGTCGCGGTGAGGACCCCAACATCTTCTTCCCCAAGCGAGGTGAGGCACTCGATCCTCGCGCCGACGAGCACTGCAATGCGTGTTCCGTGACCGACGAGTGTCTGGATACCGCGCTACGCACCCACACTCTCGGACGTTGGGCCAAGACCTCACCCCACGACCGGATGATCATTCGACGTCAGCGCAAGATGGAGGAGCCCGGCGAAGAGAAGTTCGGTACCGCCTAATAAAAATAGTTTTCGATTGGCTCACAAGTAGTCAACCGGCCTATTCGGTAGTCAGCGACCGGCTTTCGTGACTCTCAACGGGGTGTCGAGAAAACTCGGATGATCTCCGTGACGGCGTAAGTGGTCCCGTAAAATTTGCTCTCGGGGACTGAGAATGTCCCTTGTTCCTACCAACTGCCCCATGCGCGACAGACGCGGGGTTAGAGAGGTGGAGACCAACCAAGAAAGAGAGCGAGACCACACGCATCCGTGAAGTAACTGTCCGAATACAGGAGTCACCTTTATGCGAGTCATCAAACGTATCTTTGCTGTTGCCTTTGTCGGCGTCACCTCGATGTCACCAGTGCCACACGTCGTTCACGCGGCCCACGTGTTGACGCGATACCGGAACGTTCCCACCGTTCACGACACTCACCACCCCGAGTTCCTGTTGGGGCTACGACAGACTGGCGAGCACCTCACTCGACCGATGGTCCGAGCCGTCACCCACATCCACACGCTCGTCACCTCGGCCACGATGGCGGCGTGGCGACGAGTGGGGTGGTGCGAGACCCACCTCGACTGGTCGTTCCAAGCGGGGCTCACCTTCGCGAGTGCTCACACCGGAGCCCTCGGTATCGAGAACTCGTCGTGGTGGGGCAGCGGGGGAACTCGCTTCGCCCCGCGAGCGGGTCTGGCGACCCCTCAGCAACAGGTCTACATCGCCACCGTGATTCAGCACGGACTCCCCGTCCCCGACCAGCCCACGTGTACGGGCAACTGGTAATCCCCCACAACGGAAGAGGCAACTGGTAGTTTTGGGCTGTGATTGAAGCCAACGATCCCGCCACCAATCGCGACGTCCAACTGGAGTTGATCTCGTACGGTCAGAACTCCGAGGACGTCATCCTCTACCGAGCATTCAAGGACGTTCGCAATGGTCGCTACGTCGACGTCGGTGCGGGGCACCCCAAGTTCGGATCGATCAGCAAGAACCTCTACGAGCGACTCGATTGGAGCGGCGTCGACATAGAGCCGCTCGTCAAGGAGTCGGGGCTTCTGGCGTCGGCCCGACCACGCAATCGAGTGCTCCAGTGCGCCATAGGGAGCGAGGCGGGGCAGTCCGACTTCTACCGACTCACGGACAACTGGGGGATGAGCACTCTGGACCTCAACATCGCGAACGCCCACCGACGCAATGGGTGGAACGTCGTGGTCGAACCCATCGAGGTCCGGACGCTCGAATCCGTCCTCACCGAGACGATGCAGCCGGAGTTCGAGTTGCTGAAGATCGACGTGGAGGGGAGAGAACTCGACGTGCTCCAATCCTTCGACATCACAGAGTGGCTCCCGCAGGTGGTCCTGCTCGAATCAACACTGCCCGCATCGACGGTGACGACCGATCAGGAGTGGGAGTACATTCTGCTCGACGCGGGGTACGTGATGTGCCTCTTCGACGGGCTCAATCGCTTCTATTGCAGCCCGATGGCGCTCGATCTCGCCCCGTCCCTCTCGGTTCCCGCCAACGTCTTCGACCGGTACATCTTCTCGCGCTGGTGGGACAACCTCAACGAGGAGACCCGTCACGAACTCGACCTCGCGGGAAGATTCATCGACTGATGGTGGACTACTACGTGCGTCCCGGTGACCCCCTCGACACCGAGGCCATCTCCACCCTGATCCTCGCGCAGTCACCTCTCGGCGTCGGCACGGAGGGGACCCAGGAAGAACTCGAGCGATGGTGGACAGTGAACGCGGAACAGTCGGTCGTCCGCCAGCGATTCTTCGATCCCAACACCCTCGTCCTGGTTGCCGAGTCCCCGAAGTCCATCGGACTTCTTGGAACGTCGTACGTGACCATGCTCGACAAGCGACGGGCGGTCCTAGGTGGGCTCTACTGTGCGGTCCGGGGGCAAGGGGTGGGGTCGTCACTCGTACGCGAGGGAGTAGAGTGGCTCACATCCAAGGGCATCGTGCTGGTGGAGACTCATATCGCGCGTCAGAACGTCGCAATGAACGCGCTCGCCATCTCGCTAGGTTTCGACATGGAGAGTGAATACGTCGACGACCTGTTCCCATCGGGACGGTGGGGACGCTGGTTCCTCTGCCCCTGAAGAAACCCCGCTTCCAAAGGCTCAGAACTACACTGAAAAGCACTGGTCGAAGCCAGCGGACGGAGTCACTGACATGGAGCGCACGTACCCTCAGATAATCGGTCACCCCGGAGGGAGCCTGGGAACCAAGGATCTGAAGAGTCAGTTCGGCAACCGGGCGGACATCGGGGCGCGAGCGGAGCAGAAGACCGCGACGATGGTGCTCAACCCAATCTGCGAACGGGGTGGTGCGACGGTTCTCCACGACGTCCGACTCCACTCGACGAATCGCTCGGGTGGCTCTCGTGAGGGGAACATCGACCATATCCTCATCAGTGGCACCTCCGTCTTTCTCATCGACACCAAGATGTGGCAACCCGGCTTCTACTGGACCTTCGGAGGAACGTCGCGCCGGGGTCTGACCAAGGTTCCCCATCTCGACAAGGGCACGATGGAGTGGGCGCGCAACTTCATCGAGAAGGTACTGAGCGAGCGTCGGGTGACCTACACCATCAAGGGGGTGTACATCTTCGTCTGGCCGTCGCGGGACGACGGGACATCCCTTCGTCTCTACCACCCCCGAGGGGCGCAGGCGGTGCTGGCCTCACACGGCGACCGCGCCATCGGTCGGGTGCGTCCCGCCAGCCAAGAGATCGTTGCAGCCCTCTACCCCCTCGTCATCAATCCATAAGAGGTACCCGTGCCCCTCGACACCATCTCTCGCTGCTGGTTGCTCTTCGACATGACGGAGGGGTCGTCCGTCATTGAAGGGGTGGGGGACCTCGCCGCTCGAATCTACCGAGAGTCATTCAAGGACACCGTCTACTCCGTCGTGCAGTTCCGCGAGCCGAAGGTGACGTTCTACCGCTTCCAGAGGCGCGGGCGCTCGTACGACGACGACGACACCCCGGTGGAGCCGTTGCGATCCCTTCGCCCCCGCACGGCCCTCTTCACCAACGTCACCGACTTCGTCACCGAGTGGGGCAGCCACTTCGACGTGTTCGACGAAGTTCACATCGCGGGGGTGAACACCGACAACCGACTACTGGGGTCAACCCTCGCCCTCTTCGAGGGTGGCGTGCCCGTCATCCTCGAGTCATCTCTCTGTCTCTCGTCGGACGGCGAGCCCCTCTCCCCCACCGCCCTGATGGTGCTCGCCAGTCAACTCGGCGAGGGTCGGGTGAGGACCTGATGGCGACTCGTCGGAAAGCCGCCGCCACTCCCAGCAACGACATGTCCCTCATCGTGCTGGCCGTGGGAGTGGTCGGCACGTTCGTCGCCATCTGGTTCGGACTCCCCGGCGTGGGCGTCCTCTGGCTCGCACTGGTCATCGCCGCGTGGTCGTCGGTGGCCGTCGACCCCGACAACCAGAAGTCGATCCGACGCCACCAGTACGCCAAGCAGTTGCAGACGTCCCTCTTCTTCCCCTTGGGGTCGATCCTTCGAGTCAACCAGGCGTCGTGGGTGACCAGTGTCCTCTTCGGCGTGCTGGGGTATCTGATCCCCGACCCCGGTAGTCGCTCCATCACCGCATCGGGGGGCCACCTGCTGAACGCAGTGTTCGCGCTGTTCATCTCCTTCGCCATCGCGGGGGCGCGGTCGAACGTCTTGGGATCGGACTACCCCGGACTGCCGCTCACCAAGATCAAGGAGTCGGTCCGTTCGGTGCCCCTCTTCTTCATTGGGGCACTGGTGGGTCTGGGCGTGAGCACGTGGGGGACCTACGAGGTGGGAATCAAGGGGCGCCAGTGGGGGTACACCACGGTTATCCGTCCCGTCACCCCTCGCGCGGGTGTCCACCCCGCCGTCGTCCACGTAGGGGTGCTGTTCGACAACCCGCTTGCCTTCATCGTGACGATCACACTGCTCGTGGGCTGGTTGGCCTTCGTTGGTGGGTGGAGCCGCAAGTCGCTGCTCGAATGGCGCGAACTCAGTGGTGCCCGCGAGATGTGGGCCAACTACTGGTTGCCGCTGAAAAAGGACCCAGCCCCCCTTCTGACGAGTCGGACCGTCATCGGTGACGTGGTGACCATCGAGACCTTCCAAATCCTCCCCCACGAGAACGTCAACGACTACCTGGCTCTTGAGGTCAAGTACGCCCCCATGACTCAGGCATGGAAAGTAGCCGCACTCTCCATGCCCGAGCGTGAGGATCAGCCGGGCACCTGGTCGGCGACCAAGTTCGCCATCGTCCAGTGGCAGTCGGCGGTGGACGTGACGAGCGCGTCATCGGAGTTGGTCTCGTGGTGGCTGCGTTCGTGCATGGCCTGGACCGTTCACACCGCGTCGGTGTACCCCGAGCCCGCACTAGGGAGGCTGGCCCTCATCAGTGAGGGTGGTGACGTCGCGGAAGACCTGGGGCTGCCTACTCCTCAGCCGAAGGGGTGGTGGCAGAGGTTCAAGGAGAACTCCCCTACCGAGTCCACGTTGGAGGCCGAACTCAAGAAGCAGTCCGCCCCCGCGCCGTCCGACGAACCGGGTGATCAGTTGTGGGCGACCGTATGGGCCTTCCCCGCCAACTGCGCGTCGTGGTACATGCGCGAGAACATGATGGACACTCTGATTGAAGTCGCGGGGTGTGACACGGTGATCGACGATGGTCGTGACACGGTCTACTTCGGCGTCCTCGACGGGGAGACGGTCTCGCCCCGATACGCGAGCACCATCGAGTCGCTGGTCACACAGGATCGGTGGCGGGCGATTTGGAAGAACACCCCGAAGGGTGGCGTCAACTCTCCTCGTGCTCAGTCGGCCCTCGCTCTCTCCGCGAAACTGGCGAACGGGACTGAGGTGAACCGGATGCCGTTCACGGTGAGCGAGGGGAACAATCCGATGGACTATCGTGGCATCGACGAGAACCTGAAGACCGCTCTCGGTGGGGCCAAGTTCGTCACGGTGACGGGGTGGCCCGATGCAGATGGCGTGGTCGGACGGCCCGGAGATCGCCACCCGCAAGCCTTCTGCGTCTACTGGTCGATGGAGACCGTCCCCGCCAGTCCGAGCCGCCTCGAACCGTCCCTCTCCCCCGCGAACCAGTGGGTTCTCGCCGGAATCGTCAATGACGTGTTCCGCACCTTGAAGATGGCGGTTCCCGAGGTGACGGAGGTCCGCCCCCTCACGAAGAGCAAGGCCCGTGAGCATATCTGGCAGGTCTCCCTGAGACTGTACGGTGACGTCACGACGGCTCAGGTGCGTAAGTACGGCCCCCGCATCTCCGAGATGCTCGCTGTTCCGTGGGTTCGGGTGACCGACGCCGAGGATGGTTGCGTGCTCTACATGGGGGCCAAGCCCGTTGACGACGACTTCGCCAAGGAGTCGACAAGGGCTCTCGTGGCGTCACTCGACTGGGAACAGGCGTTCCTGCTCACGAGTGTCCTGGGGAGCAACGGAGCGGTGCCAACATTGGTCTCCACCGACCACTTGCCGTCGAACGAGATGGTACAGGTGCTTGACTTCTCCCTCCCTCCCGGACTCGACAAGATGGCCGTGCGCGTAGCGCTCAACAAGTTGCGGGCGGCTACCGGCAATGCGTACATCGAGGTGCTTGACTCGCTGGCTGGGCCAACCCACCTCACTATCCAGACGAGTGTGGAGAACCCATTGCCGAGCCTGGTGCCCTACGACTTCGCGAAGGCCGATGAGGTCGATGAGTGGAATTTCGCTACCGGCGTCAACGGCGAGCCCATTGACTATGACCCGAAGATCAGTCCGCATCTGCTGATAGTCGGTGGCACGGGTGGTGGCAAGTCGGTGCTCGCGCAGGCAATACTCTACGGGGTCGCTCTCAATAAATCGGAACTCTACATTATCGACCCCGTGAAGGGCGCGGCAGACTTCAAGTTTCTTGAGCCGTTCTGCAAGGCCATTGGCACCACAGTCAACGACGCGGCGTTGATCATGAAGCATGTCTACTCCATCGTCTCAGACAGAGTGAAAGTCAACGCGAAGTACGGAGCGGGTAGTTACCGCGATCTCCCCGAAGACATTCGCCCGCCGCACATAGTGGTGATGGTGGACGAGTTCGTCTCGCTCATCGAAACATCGAAGGTCGAGAAGCAACCATTCGATGACCCTGAGATGGAACAGGACCGCCTGTTCCAAATCAAGGACAACAACGACCGCATCGCCATTGGCACCTATGTGGGGAAGATCGCCCGTGAGGCGAGGTCCGCTGGGGTGACAGTGATACTTGCCACTCAGAAATTGACGGCAGACAACCTCGCGTCCATCCCGAGCGGGTCGACGCTGAAGACCAACCTCGCTCGCATCCTGCTCGGCAATACGAACCAGTGGGACAGGATGGCCGCACTACGTCAGCCCGACGCCGCGCCGGAACTCGGATCGCCTATCCCCAAAGGGCGAGGTCTCTGGGAATCGGTCGAGACGATGCCGGTCGTCATGCAGGTGTGGTATGCGACAGCGGCTCAGTACGCTGAGGAGATATCGAAGCGACTCACCCCATTGGGTGACGATGAACGACTCGACCTCGGGTCACTCGCGAAGACGAGTAAGGTCGCGCCCTCGGCGTTCTCACCACTGACGCCGGATGATGAGCCGGACGACGAACCGGACGAGGTGACCGATATCGGCGAGTTCACCTTCTCCCTGGACTCCGAGGGTGAGGCAGAAAGTGACACTGGTGACACCGAGGGTGACAGTGGTGACACCCGCGACATCAGGGACGATACGGAGGGTGAGGCAGAAAGTGACACTGGTGACACCGAGGGTGACAGTGGTGACACCCGCGAGGATGACCCCACCGTCGGCGGGGATGCAGTAGAGTCGCAAACTGACGATGACGCGGACAGATGGGCGGTGTTCTCCGACCACCAGGCGGAATCACCCAAGGACGACGACGACTTTGGTGGCTGGGTGACCGTGACTCCGACACCTTGGGAGGACGAATGACGACAACCGATCCATCCGCCCCGGACGGGGTGCGTATCTTCACCGACTACGCGACGAGGCGTATGCGAGAGATCGAGGAAGAGGAGATCGCGGAGATTGAGCGCTACAAGACCGATGTGTGGGACGACTGATGAAGGTCGAACGGGTGACGGTTCGTCTCCCCGATGGGTTCGATTCTGCTCGCCACATCAAGGCTCTCGCGTCGTCGATCTCTGAGCGGTACGGCGAGGGGTTCGAGATCGACTCGATTGACGTTGACGGACGAGTGGCGTACGCGACCCGTCAGAGTCAGGTGGTCGAGGTCTCCGTCGGCAAGAGCAGCATCACCGTCCACCTGCCTCGGGGGACCAAGGCGGGGGATGGGGAACGGGTGGCCGCGAAGATGGCGGAGCAGAACCCCGGCTACCAGATGACCTCCTTCGAGCCTCACGTGGGGCGGGCGACCCTCACCAAGATGGATGAACGGACGTTCCGTGCTCGTGCGGCCATTGCGGTCGCTCTTGGCGTGAAGCCCTGGGATGTCAAGATCGCTCCGCGCCCTGACGAGGGGTTCGACATCGTTCTCCCCCAGAACTACGTCCCCTCGAAGCACGACGACAAACTGGACGAGGTGGCGACCGCCATCGTGGGTCGGCTGGGCTGGTACGTCTCCATCAACCCCCAGACTCTTCGCGGGTCAATCCTTCCTGGTGACCCACCCACGTTCCCCGTGGTTCAGCCCTACCCTTTCCGGGATGGGGACGGGCGGCTCGTGCTCGACGACGACGAATGGTCGCATATCCCACTTGGTCGCACACTCGGTCAGCCGGGCGGCGACGAGGGGCCTGAGTTGTTCACCGACATGGTCCTCGCTCCTCACATGCAGATCAGTGGTCTAACGGGAGGGGGCAAGGGTTTCTCTCTCATGGCGATGATGACGGGTGCGCTGGCCCGTGGCTGGGAACTCTGCATCATTGACGCGGTGAAGGGTGGCATCGACTTCATCGAGTGGCAGCCCTTCACCCGTGACGACGGCTGGGGTGACAACCTGGCCTCGGCGTGTTGCGTCATCGCGCTGGTCTACAAGGAGGGGCTGCGTCGCAAGAAGATCGTGCAGTCCTACGGAGTTCAGAAGTGGACTCAGTTGCCGAAGTCCGAGAAGGTGAAGCCCCTCATGCTGGTCGTCGACGAGTTGACATCGCTCATCATGCCCGAGCCGACCCCCAAGGGTGTTCCTAAGGATAACCCGCTGGCGTTGGAGGTGGCGGAGCGCAACCTCATGAAGGCCACCATCCTAAACAACCTCGGCAAGATCGCTCGCGAACTACGCTTTGCTGGCATCTCCCTCGTGGCCTCGACGCAGGTGGCCTCGACGACGACCGGGGTGCCCACCGAACTACGAGCGAACCTTGGAGCCAAGTTGCTGTTGGGCTCGAAGCCGACCGAGAACAACCGACGTCTCGCCCTCAACGACCCCGACGCAGTGCCCCGTGTTCCGCTCAACATCGTGGACTCTCCCAATGGAGAGTCACGCGGGGTTGGGGTCTACGAGTTCGAGGGGCAGAAGCCGGGAGTGGTCAAGGTCTACTTCGCGACCCCCAAGGAGTACGCGACCTGGCTCGACAGACTCGGCATCCCGCACTCGAAGAACCCCCGCCCCACCGCTGCCACCATCTCCGCCAACACGCCATCGCTGGAGTCGGACGATGGCGGCGGTGGAGCCGATGAGTCGTGGCAGAGCCCCAGGGTGAAGCCGCAGCCCCCGGTCGTCGATGAGGTGACGGGCGAAGTACTGAAGGGCTTTGATCGCGCCAATGAAATACGAAGAAAATTGGAGGTAGCGGCGAAGCCGGTCGACTCGGTTCCCGAGACTCCGCGAGCGTGAGTCTGTAGCGTCCAAGGTGGACGGTCACCCGGAGATGTCGTCTCTCCTTATCCGTGAGTCACCCGCCAGATGGTCGGGCTAGAAAAGGGGCAAGACCTACGCAAAGGGGTAAGGCGATGATGCTCAAGGTATTCACCATAGTGGGAGGTGTCCTCGGTGCACTGGGGGCCGACGGGCTGGTCATGACGTGGTGGCGCAGCCACGCGGCGTGCGCGACGCACATGGACGTCCTAGGCAACCAGCAGACGTGCAGCATGGCTAGCAAGGCGTACATGGTCTCGTGGGGGCTGATTGGTGGGATGGTTCTCGTCGTCATCAGCCTGGTGGTGTCGATTGCTCTGTCCTCGAACAAGGACTCCGAGGACGAGCACCCAGCGACGACGGTGGTGTAGCGCACCAGAAAGCCGTCAGATAAGACTGGCTCCGCGCCCTTCGCTCGGTAGCATGAGGGTAGCCCATGTTGCAGAAAAAGGACACGCCAGACATCCACTACATCACCGACCGTGATCGAGCGAGATCGTCTCGAATCCGGTCGTCTCGTGGTGATCGGATCGACGATGCCATTCGACGCCATCCGTCGGTGGTCACCCTCGCCGACGTCCTCCCTCTCGATCACTACCGGGGGAATGGCGACCAGGAACTCCCGCCCGCCGTAGAGAACGGACAACCACTACTGCGGACGTCTCTCTTTCGCGCCACACACTGACCGTGGAACTCATCTTGATGGCAGTGGGAGTGCTCATCATCATCGGTGGGCTGTCCCGGTCTAGTCGAGGTCACGAGACTCGCGATCCTCGTCGCAACTTCAGCGCGTCCGAGAGGGTGGCGGGGTTCGCTCGTGCGGGCAACCGCTGTGAGCACATCAATCTCTTTGGCCTCCGCTGCTCCACTCCGGCGAGTCACGCCGATCACCACTACCCCTACTCCCGTGGAGGGGCCACCCGGATGAGCAACTTCGTTGCCCTCTGCGCGTCGCACAATCTCCACAAGTCCAACAAGGTGCCGACACGGATCGCGACGAACCGACTGGAGCGACACCGACGTCGGTACTTCCCATCTGGCGAGTCGACCGAGATCGTGTGGCGCTACCGACGTTGAGACTGGGGTGAGTGGGCGAACGGCAGTGAGGTGGGGATAGAGAGATGCCATGACGCAGGTCAGTGCGCTTCGTGTTCGCAAGGCCCTCATCGCCGACCACTTCCAGGACTACGTCGAGGACTCTCACGAGAGCAATTCGGTGAGCCGCTACAGTGGCTTCTCTCTACGGACGAGAGAGTGGGTCGATGGAGTTCGCGTGATCGTGACCCATCGGTTCGGGAACGACGCCGAGGGGCGCTCGTACAACGGCAGTCGCGGCGTGGATGACGAGACCCGAAACCGGGCCGTAGAGAAGATGGTCCAGCAGTACGCTGACACTCTCACCGATGCCGGTTTCACAGTTGAGAATTGTGGAATATACCTCGTCGTCGTCTAAGAAGATCGACCATTCGATATACCGTGGAGTGGAGTGGGGCGCGAGGTAGCACCTAGGGCTATGAAACGGTTGAGCGACCAAAGGAGTCACCGATGTCAAGCACGAGCGAGAGCGGTACCGAAGCAAAAGCGAAGACTCAGCGCGGTGACATTCAGGGACTCCGCGCACTCGCCGTCATCCTCGTCCTTCTGGCTCACGCCAGCGTGCCGGGGTTCGCGGGTGGCTTCATCGGCGTCGACGTGTTCTTCGTCATCTCTGGCTTCCTCATCACGGGGCTCTTGCTCGGTGACATTGCGAAGCACGGCAAGGTTCGGTTCGGTCACTTCTACGCGCGTCGCGCGTCACGCATCTTGCCCGCTGCCACCCTCGTCATCGTGGTGACGGCCATTGCCTCGACGATGATCCTGGGAGTGCTCCAGGCTCGCTCGACGATGACGGACAGCCTGTGGGCGGTGTTCTTCGCGGCCAACATCCACTTCGCGGCGGTGGGCACCAACTACTTCGCCTCCCCTCTCGGCACCTCTCCGCTGATGCACTACTGGTCGTTGGCGGTGGAGGAGCAGTTCTACCTCGTGTGGCCCGCGATCATCGCCCTCGTCGCCCTCGTCGTGCGGGCCAAGAAGAACGGTCGCGTGCCTCGTCTCTCCATCGGCGCGGTGCTGGTGGTCATCAGCGCCGTCTCGCTCTACCTCTCGGTGAACCAGACGGCGAACAACCCTACGGGGGCGTACTTCTCGACCCTCGACCGAGCGTGGGAGTTGGGAGTTGGTGCGCTGCTCGCCATCGCTCTCCCCGCGCTCACGAAGGTCCACTGGGGAGTGCGTTCGGCCCTGTCGTGGGCAGGCGTGAGCGCGATTGTCCTCTCCGTCATCCTCTTCAACGCCAGCACCCCCATCCCCGGCTGGCGTGCGCTGCTCCCCGTGCTCGGCTCAGCGGCCATCCTCTTCGGCGGCGTGGGGTCGCCGCGTTGGAGCACCAGTCGGATGATGTCCATTCGCCCCGCTCGTTTCGTCGGTGACATCTCGTACTCGCTGTACCTCTGGCATTTCCCCATCCTCATTCTTGGCGCTGCCTACTTCGGTCGCCACGACTCGCTTGGTGTGCGCTTCGCGCTCCTCGGCGGTGCTGTAGCCCTGTCGTCCCTCTCATATCACGGATTGGAGAACCCCGTGCGTCATGCCAAGATGTTCGTTCAGAAGACCTACCGAGCGTTTCTGCTCTGGCCGGTGGCCGTGGGCACGGTGGTTGCCACTGTCGCCATCGCCACTCCGACGGTAGCCTTCGCCGCCTCGACGGGATCGGTCAAGGCCGTTCCAGTGAGTCGGGCGGTTGCGACAGCGGTGGTAGCGGGTCAGGGCGCGACAGCGGTTCCCCTGACGACGACGCCGGGACTACTCGCGGCGACCAGTGACCACGTGGACCTCGGCAACTGCGATGCGTACGACACCCCGAACTGGCACCTGTGCAACCTGGGCGACCCCCACGGTACGAAGACCGTTGTGGTGTTCGGCAACTCGCACTCGGCCATGTGGGTTCCGGCGATTGCGACGGCGGCGAAGGCCGACGGGTGGAAGTTCTACCCCGTCGTTCGAGAGGCGTGCGCCTACGAGGTCTACCCCGACCTGGGTGGCAAGTGGGGTCCGAACAACGTCTGCACGAAGTGGTACAGCGTGGCGAAGGCCGACATCAAGCGGCTGCACCCCAACGTGCTCATCGTCGGCAGTTACACCAACTCTCCCAACTGGGCGGCGGGTGAGCGTACGGACATCAACCAACTCAAGCCGTTGGTCGGTCGAGTGATCCTCCTGAGCGACACGACGAAGATCCCCAGCCCCGCCGAGTGCCTGTTGGGTCAGGGGGTCACTCAGAAGTCGTGCCTGTGGCCGGTGTCGTCGCTGCGGGCTCAGGACACGGTCATCGCCGCCAACATCGCGGCGGGTACCCACTCCGAGTTCATCAACGTCACCCCCTGGTTCTGTGACAACGGGCTCTGCCCGAGCGTCATCAATGGCATCATCCCCTTCTACGACGGGGCGCACCTGACCCCTCAGTATTCGGCCTACCTCGGTCAGGCGATGACGATCTCCCTGAACCTCAATGGGGGCTCTGTCATTCAGCCAACCACGACCCCGTTGTCGTCGGTGCCACCCGTCACGTCAACGACGGTGACCTCGACCACGACGGCGGGGTCGTGACGATGGGACACACGTCGACTGTCCCGAGGCTCGCACTTGACTACTTCACTCGGTACGTCTTTCCGAAAGATGGGTGGGATCACTGGGACTCCATCCTCATCACGTCAAAGTTCACTCCGAGCAATGGGTGGCGGGTCTACCCCACCCGTAAGCGAGTCTCCATCTCTGAACTACGCCGTCTGCGGTCCACTGGGGTGACTCACGTGGGGCTTTCGTTCGGAGGCCGTGAGGTGGACTTCTCCATCTCTGAACTGCTCTCTCGTCGTACCACTGCGTCGCGCTGAGGCGAGGTTGTAGCGGTGGGGCTAGAGACTCGTCAGAAGGGGGTTCTGATGAAGCGCAACGTAACCGACACCATCGAGGTCATTTCCCAACACATTCGTCTTCTCACGGCGTGCCTTGAGATCGAAGAGGGAGAGGTGTACGTGGCGTTGGCGAACCAGAAGTCGGCTCTCGAATGGACACTAAAACTCCTCGGAGCCGAGCCCGCCGATGCCCCCGTCGCCCCACAGTTCGACGAGCCCCCCTACTCCCTGTCCGAGTTCCGTGACTACTGCGCCCACCACGACGTGGCCGCGAGTGACGTTGAGGTGGTGTTCCTTCAGTGGCTCTACTCACCGGACAATACCCTCTACGGGGCGGTGGCGACCGATCCCCATGACACCTCGTCATTTGTGGTTGACTCGATCATCGAACAGAGTCACGAGGTCGAGTACATGCCCCCTAGGCAGAGCAACGGGATGTTCTGGAGCGGGCAATGAACTGTCACTTCTGTGGCGTCGAGATCCACGGGTGGAGTTTCACTCCGCCGCAGGGTTCGGAGCAGGAACCCCCCATCGTCTTCCATCCTGGCTGTCTCGCCCATCGCGATGACGTGCGCCACAATGAGACGAGCATGAGCGGCATCCGTCTCTCGTGGCGTCACGACCTCCACTCGACCTGGACATGCGAGGACCAGTGGACGGTCTACAAGACGTTCGACCGGGACGAGTACGTCGTGCGTCACGGGGTCGGGGTTGGATCACTTCGCCGCAAGGTGGCGGCGTTCCCCACGTTGGAGATGGCGACTACCTTCGTGGAGACCATCGTTCACACCGTGATGAGAGATGGCACCCCGCTGTCCCCACTGGAGGTGAGGTAACGATGGCCTACGAACCGCGCGAGGAGTTCTTATCGCTCCTAGACGAACTACATCATCTCGTCGATCATCACGGTGTCACGGAGACGAGGGACTTGTGGAAGTCGAACCGGGAGCAACTCGATGCGATACACGCCGACGCGCATCGCGTGATCAACACCCGATCCATCGAGGGGACGACTCGATGGCTTCGCAGTGCATCCGACGAAGCGCGTCGTTGCGTCTGCTGTGAGGGTGCTCACGTGTTCGGCTACAAGTTCGACCTCGATGACCCCACACTGTCGCGTTGGCACCCCGACAAGACGATGGACATAGCGGAATGGATCGCCCGGTCGATTGTCGAGGCTCCGGAAGGGGCTCGACTTCGCTTCTCAGTGGAGGTGATGGAATGACGGATCTCAACTTCCGTGTACCGACGAACGACTACAACCACGAACGAGGTTGGGTGGCGTCCGTCAATCACGTCGAGCAGTGGTTCGTCGAGGCGGTGCCGGAGGGGGTCAGTGACACCGGACTCTTCTCGCCGACCTACCCCAAGGTGGTCATTGGTGAGCCCGTTGACCGTTGGCAGTTACGTCTCGGCAACGGGTTCGTAGTCTCACGCCCCACCGCTGACGAGTGCATGTCACTTGCCCGCATCATCCAGTCCGTACTCGACGGTCACGCCGCGTCGGCCATCAGCGGTATCCTCGACGAAGCCCGAATGCGACCTGAGACGTGGGGTCCACTCTTCGTCGACGAGGCGACCTTCGGGGTCATGGAGGACGTCGAGTGAGACACTCGGTGAACTACTTGCGTCCCTACGATCACCGCCCCTCGCCCGACGTGACGAAGGAACGGGATGGACGGTCGCTCTGCTCGATCTGCGAAAGGCCCGTCTCCCTCGTTCATCGTGGCAGCACGGTTCTTACCGTCCAGTCATTCTGGCGTCACACCCCTTTGCCCCTCTGGGCTCGAGACGGAAAGGCTCCCCTGTGAGTGAGATACCCATGCTGTACTCTCTCGACATCGAGACCTACACGGGCGAAGGAGACGGCCTCAACCCGTTCAATCCGACTACCCGTATCACGTCGGCGTCGATCTACTACGGTCCTGAGTCGGGCGACGGACCCGAAGGGGTGTTCTCTCTCGACGACCCGAACGAGAGGCGTCTCATCTGGTCCATCGACGACTTCTTCGCCAGTAGGGAGACCCCCTCGGGGACCATCGTCACGTGGGGTGGCGCGAACTTCGACGGCCCCTTCCTCTCCACCCGGTCCATGATGCTCGGGCTGTCAATCGGTCTCGAGATGATGCCGACCAACGACCGCCCCTGGAAGTACGGGCCGTGCGCGGGGCACAATAGTGGATACCTCATCTCGTGGTGGGGTCACGACCACGTTGACGTCTCCTACTCCTACGTCGATCTGGCGAGGAAGGCTGGCGTCAGTGCCAGCCTGAAGCCGGTTTCTCGACTCATGGGTCTTAACCCCATTGAGGTCGACCGCGAGCGAATGGAGGCGCTGACCGTGGCGGAACGCACTGCGTACAACGTCTCGGACGTAGAGATGACCTACCGACTCGCCCTGTTGACCCCCGATCTGAAGAGCCGCTGCGACTCTCTTGAGTGGGAACGGTGAGCCTCCACTCGCGCACCCATAGTTTCTGGCAGCAACACGTCTTCAATCAGCGGCGAGGGGAGTAGGTCCGATGTCCACCGTCGAGCGACAGTCCTGCGACCTGAGTGTCCGGCTATCGGCCAACCCACTCATCACCCCTCCCGACGTCCGACCCTCTCGACCCGAGGTGGAGGTGGTCTCCGTCTTCAATGCCGCGTCGGCGATAGTAGGCGACGAGGTGGTGCTGCTCCTACGAGTCAGCGAACAGTTGCGTTCCGACATCGTTCCGTCGACGGGAGCCCTGACCCTCGACCTCAGCGGACCGGAGCCGTGGGTCACGCCGCTGCACCCGGACTACTACGAAAGCCGTCTCGTCCCCGTGTCGTTCTTCGACACCAGGGCGACGCCACCCGGTATCACGGACGTCTTTCTCCCCGCCGATCTGCCCGGCATCGACCTCTCCGATCCTCGCTGTGTGAGCCGTACTCGCCCCACACTCGACGGACGGCACTCGACGAAGGACGACTTCCTCACCCAGATGTCCCACCTCCGGGTCGCCCGTAGCACCGATGGCGTGAACTTCGTCGTGGACGACCACCCCTCGATCCAGCCATCGAGTGTCGTCGACGAGTACGGTTGCGAGGACCCTCGCATCACCTTCATCGACGGCGAGTGGCACATCACGTACGTCTCGGTCTCTCGCATTGGCATCACCACCAGCCGGGCTACGACGACTGACTTTCGGACGTTCACCTTTCACGGGGTGATGTTCCTGCCTGACAACAAGGACGTGGTGCTGTTCCCCCGTCTCCCCAGCGGTCGCTACGCGGCCCTGACCCGCCCCATGCCCGCGTCCTTTGGAGTGGTCCACGGAGCGTGGCTCTCGCTGTCGGACGACCTGGTCCACTGGAGCGAGCACCGCCCCCTCATCATGCCGAGGGTGGGGATGTGGGACTCCGTTCGCACGGGGGCCAGCACGGTGCCCTTCCGGGTGGATGGCGGATGGGTAGAGATCTACCACGGGGTCGACACCATGAACCGGTACGCCCTGGGCGCGGTACTGCTTGACGACTCGCTGAACGTGGTGGCGAGGTCCAGTGAGCCCATCATGTCGCCGTCGGCACCGTACGAGGAGAGCGGCTTTCTCAACAACGTCATCTTCTCGTGTGGGCACATTCCTCTGGACGAGCGCAACGAGTCCATCCGCGTCTACTACGGAGCCGGGGACTGCTGCGTTGCCGCTGCTGACTTCTCCGTCAACGACATCATCAACTCGCTCACTCGCGTCTGAGCGGTCCCCCAAGTGGGACGCCGCGTTCGGTAAGATTGTCGTCCAATGGGGTCACTGACGAGCACGACAACAACGACGCGCCGACTGGCCCAGTGGCTCGACGGACTTACGACCCGACGACAGGTGATTGTGGGGTGGGTCCTCTCGACGGTGGTCTTCGTCGGACTGGTCTACTTCTTGGGTGGCCCCACTGTGAGCGACTCGATCTCGACGAGTTATCCGACGTGGGCCATCGCCCACGGCAGTGTCGCGTGTGCGTACCCCGCGAAGGCACCGTTCCCTCAGGTTGACACTCTCTACCCCATCATCGCGGGAGGTCTCTCCTTCTTGTTCGGTATCGGACACGGTATCGCGTTCCCTACCGCCGCCCAACTCGGCCCTCACTGCTCCCATGCGGTGAAGGCGATCTCGGCGTGGTCGAACAAGGGGAACATCATCGCCGCGACGGACCGCCTAGCCTTCGTGGGCTGGTTGTTCCTCACGGGCGGGGTGTTGCTGTTCTTGCGTGAGACCCCTCGGTGGGGGCAGCGTTGGGTGATAGCCGCACTGATGCTGATGGCGATCTCTCCGCCAGTCCTCGACGGCATCTACGTCGACCTGCACCCGGAGGACTTCATCGCGCTGGGGCTGGGGCTGACGGCAGTGGTGTTGGCTCGGCACAAGTCGTGGTTCGCGGCGGGGCTGCTCATAGGGTTCGCGGTGACGAGTCAACAGTTCGCCCTACTGATCGCCGCTCCGCTCTTCATCTTGATCCCCCACCGGCAGAAGATGAAGTACGCCCTCGGAGCCGCACTCTCCTTTCTCTCCGTTGCGTCCATCCTCGCCATCCTCACGTCTGGTCGCTCGATTCGGTCGTCGCTGATCGGATCGGGGTACACCCCCGCCGCGCCGGGCACCATCGTGACCCAACTACACATCGCGAATAACGTCGAACTGACCTTCGCCCGAGCGCTCCCTATCATTCTCGCAACCGCACTGGCGTGGTGGGTATGGCGACGACTCGGTGAGGCGTCATTCGAGCCCCTCATCTTGACGTCACTGATCGCGACGAGTCTGGTGATGCGGATTGTCTTCGACCCCAATCTGTGGGGGTACTACGCCCTCGCGAGCGCGGTGGGCATCATCCTGATCGACGTTCAACGAGGGTGGATTCGCCTCTCGTTCTTCCTCTGGCTCGCGATCATCCTGTTGGTCTACGGACCGTGGAACAACAGTCCCCTCTTCTACGGGATGGCCTACTGGCAGAAGCAGGTGCTCATCGTCCCCTTCGCGGTCTACCTGGCGGCAGGACCGTTGGCGAGACTGTGGTGGTCGAAGTGGCACCCGTCGCCGACGGATGGCGGCAGCGTTCCCTCAGTCGAGGGACAGGTACTCGATGAGGAGACTGGACGCCGCGTCGTAGATGCCTCGTGACTTGCTCTCTCGGGGTCCCGCGACATTGAGCACGATGGGTGGCTCGATGTCGAGAAGGTGGATGAACTCAGCGATCTGATCGGCCCCGTCCCATTCGAGGGGGTCCACGACGAGAACTGGCTTGCCGGTCTCTCGACAGGAGTCGATGGTCAGTTTCGTCCCCGGCGACAGGGGGCCGTTGGGGATTCGGATGACGAGCGTGGCGTCAGAGTCACGGATGTTCATCTTGGTACGGGCGGACATCGACGTCGTGGGGGCTTCCTGTAGTCGAGGGTAGTGGGCGAGCAGACCTGGTGGGGTCCTCATGTCCTCCGCGATGCCACCCTGGGGCACCCACCCTCCGTACTCGATGCCGTAGCGAATTGCTACGTCGAGACCGGCTCGGTCGACCCCCGTCTGTCCACCGGAGACAATGCGTCGGATCAGAGTCCGGGCCACCCCTGCTCCCTCAGTAGGGTGGTAAAGAGATTGGTGAGGATCACTCCGTCCTCTTCGGTGCCATTGTGGTTCACGTGGGCGCGAGGGCCGTCGTCGGTGATCTCGACGTCGAATTCGCACTGGAGGTGCGACATTCCGATCTCCTTGATGTCACGGACCATGTAGTCGGCGACGATGGCGATCTTCTTCTCCAGTTCGGGGTTGGGGGCAGGATTGGTCACGCGACCACCGCCGCTGCCTTGCGTAGTGCGGACCGCGCCGTGTCGTCGATGGACTGGAGAGCCTTGGCGAGTTCGAGTCCGGCCTTCGCCTTGACGGAGGGGATCGATGACCCCATCGCGGGGTTGAGGACAGACGCCAGAGACCAGACCTGCTTGAAGGTGGCGGGGTCCTCGTTCGCGCACATGGTGGCGACGATACCCGACTCCATCGGTTCGGCAGTCGCCACTTCGAGAGTGATGGAGACGACCGACTTGACCCGAGCGAGGTTGGTCACCACCGCGAGGGCAGTGGACGCCAGAGGCTCATTTGACGTCGAACTGGCTGACGCCAGAATGTCGCGGGCGAGCCCTTTGGTCTCGGCGATGGCGAGGGTCACTTCGACGAGGTGCTTCGTCGTCCCGTGTCTCGGCGCTCCTCGACCACCCTTGCTCTTCTTCCCGTTGGGCGTCGACTCCGAACCGGCTTCCGAGGGGTTGGTCTCGATCTCGGGTTCGAGTGGAGAGTGAGTGGTGCGAGGAATCGGGTCGTCCATGTCCATGCGTCGAATTCTACGGCACCGCCGTGAGTTTTAGTGTTTCTTGAACGAGGGTCGCGAGGTAAAACGTTATGATCTCACTATGCACGTCTACCTCGTTCAGTCAAGTAGTCCCCTTATGGTCGCCGGATTCATGATCCTGGCCTTCTCGACCCTGGGGGCAATCGCTCTCTTCGCGTGGTTGCACTCTCAGTTCGAGAAGGTGTCCAAGAAGGTGAACCGGCTGTCGAAAGAGGTCCACGCCACCGCACAGGATTGACGTCGGGGGTGCCCTGCTCGTCGTGGGGCCAGATGAGAGGTAGGAGCACTCATGACGAACCTTCACTCGTCCCTTGCACACGGCATCACAATCCTCGCTGTGCGCGGTTACCTAGTCCAGCCGAGCGGTTCGTTCGTCATCGACGTGCTCATCATCATGACCCTTGTGGCGTTGGTACTGGTCGCCTTCGTCAGTTGGATGTCCTTTCGGAGTAAGAAGGCTCTCGCCGAGACCGACCGGACTGAACGAGAGGCGAGCCGCGCTACCACACAGGGCTGATGTCGGGGCACCTTGTCCGTCGCGGGGCTAGATAAAGGGTAGGACTACACCTCTCAGGAGCACCCATGACAACCTTCCACCCTTCCGTCCGAGTTCTCGCCGCAAGCATCCGGGCCAACGTACCCGTGCTCTTGTGGGGGGCACCGGGGGTGGGGAAGACGGCGCAGATCTCGAAATTCGGTGATGCGTGGGGTTATTACGTCGAGACGGTCATTGGCTCCAATCGTGAGGCTGTGGACTTCCTGGGTTTCCCGGCTGACCGTGACGGGGTGACCTCCTACCTCTCGCTGGGGTGGGTGGAGCGACTTCGCAACGCGGAGAAGGGGCTCCTTTTCCTGGACGAACTCTCGACCGCGCAGCCCAGTGTGCAGAAGGCCATGCTGCGTGTACTACAGGAGAGGGTGGTGGGGGAAACGGTCCTTCCCGACACGGTCTCCATCGTGGCGGCAGCGAACCCTCCCGAGATCGCAGTGGACGGCTGGGACCTGGCGTCCCCCGTCTCCAACCGACTCATCCACATCGAGTGGTACTTCGATTCGGAGACTTGGCTTGAGGGGTTGGTGAGCAACTTCCAATTGAGTGAGTCGCCGCAGTTGAGCGAGATACTGTCGCGCAAGGACCGGTCGGTAGAGGCTCGGGCGGCGGTAGCGGCCTTCCTCAAGACTCGACCCGACCTCATCAACCCCGGCGTCCCAACCGACCCCACCATCGCGGGCCGTGCGTGGCCCTCGCCTCGGTCCTGGACGAACTTCGCGTCGGTCATCGGCCACTTGCGTGAGGACGACATCGACGCACTCATGATTGCGGCAACCGGAGCGGTCGGTAATGGAGCGGGGCGGGAGTTCATCTCCTGGTTCGAGACGTCGGACCTGTACAACGTCTACGACGTGCTGAAGGACCCCTCAATCGTCAACTGGTCCGAGCGACCGGACCGCATCTACGCTCTCGTCACCACGCTGGCGGCGGTCGGACGCATTGGCAACAACCCGAGAACGTGGAGTAGGGCTGTCGCGGCCCTGACGGCGTGTGCGCGATACCAGCGGCCCGACCTGGCCTACCCCGGAATGCGTTCGCTCATGCAGTACGTCCCCGAGGGGGTCAAGGTGCCTCAGGAGACCATCTCGGCGTTCCGTGAACTGTTCACGGCAACGGGTCGCTGGAAGGCGGACAGCGCAGCATGAGTGGAGGACTATCGAGAATGTCGTTGAAGCGCCGTAATCCCTCAATCGCGTCGGACCGTCAAGCGCCGGTTCGCATGGCGAAGGTCACCAAGGTGATGCTGGTTGGACTTTCTCTTCTGGCGTTGCTGCTGGCCTACTCGATTGGCGAGAACAACGGTCGCAACGCAGAGAAGGGGTTGGTGGCAAGCGCGTACCAGTCCGCACTCTCGAAACAGGTAACCGCCGTGTGTGGCGACACCTTCGGTTCCCCCACTCAGATCGAGTCGGTCTTTGGAGTGCCCGTCTCCCTCGATGTTGCGACGAGCAACGTGAGTGGTCAGGTCGTCTGCGCGTACAACGCGCAACGGCACGTGCTCGTGCTCATTGCGGTGGACACGAAGCCGTCGTCGCTCATCGGCAAGAACCACGTAACGAGTGAGAACGAGGTCACGTACCACGGGACGCACGGACAGGTGTGGGTGCTGGCCGCGAGCACCAACCCCGCTCTCGCGATGACTCGCAAGTACGACGCCTACCTCTTCACGGTGGCTACCAAACTATGAGCAGTAGTGACGTTCCGAACGCCCCTCGGGTGTTCCGGCTCTATCCCAACGACGAGGACCGACTTCGCATCGTGCAGATGTTCGAGGCGCAGGAGATGGTCTACGCCGCGACGATGAAGGAGATACGGGAATCCCCCACGCCTATCATGACGGGCGACGAGTGCTTTGACCGGGTGGTTCCCCGTGACCTGCTCAGGTCGCTGTCGGCCTTCGGTGACGTGGCGCTGTCGGTCCTCCACGACGTCGTCGACTTCGCGGTCTCCAGACACCGGGAGGATGTCGAGAGAGGCATCCATCGAAGCGACGACGACGTGGAGTATCCACACGCGGAGTTGGGCTTCTCGGTGCCGTCCTACTACCTGTCGTTCTTCTTCGACGAGTCGACGTCCATCGGCTTCGGGGAGATTGGACCTATGCCGACGAGTCTGGACTACGACGCGACTGACTCCATCTCCGAACTCATCGTCGTCAACGACGAGTCACTGCTGTCGAGCGGCATTTTCAATGCAGTGCTCATAGATCGAGATGGACTGTGGGCGTGATCGGGAGGGACGAATGACCATCATCGTGTGTCGCGCCTCTGAGGTGGCTCGCTACCGCGCCATAATGCGCTGCCCGATCTGTGCGACCCGACGACGCTTCGTCGTCGCCCTCTACGGCTGGTACTCACCACGATTCACGTGCTGTGGATGCGGCAGTGATTTCGAGGAGGGGCTCGTGCGTCAGCCGTGGAAGGGGTCCCGTAGTGTGACGCGGGAATTGCGACGTCGTGCCGCCATCCGTCAGGCCAAGGAGTCGTGGGACTCGGTGACGATGTCGCGGCGAGAGGCGATGGACGCTCTCGTTGAGGACATGAGGCTCTAGACGAGAAGTGGGGCTAGAAATACGTCATGGCCGTCAACAAGCCGACTGAGGCTCAACTGCAACTGCTCGGCAGGTGGAGGGTCGAGGCACTCGAGTTGATGCCGTACATGGCGCACATCCTGTTCGCGATGCGTCCGTTCAACTCGACGTCCACCAACTCATTCGCGTGCGACGAGAGGTACCGTCTCTACATCAACTTCGAGAATGTCGAAAGGGAGTTCTCAGATCAGTTGTCGGCGGAGGCCCTGCTCCACGAGTGCGCTCACCTCTTCAGCAACGACAAGGAGCGGGGCGACGAGGCCGGAGTGCCGATGACGCCTGAGGCTCGGAAGCGCTGGAATCGTGCGTGCGACGCGGCTAACAACGACGACCTGGTTGAGGGCGGGTGCGTCGCACTCGGCGACTACGGAGTACTGCCCGAGCACTTCGGCATGTCGCGGCACCTGCTCGCGGAGGCGTACTACGCGGCTCTCTCCAAGTCATCTTCCAGTCCCAACGACGGCTCCAATGACGACGGTGATGGTGACGGCAGTGACGGCAGTGACGATGGTGACGACGACGACGGCAGTGGCGGTGATGGTGACGGTGATGGTGACGGTGACGACGACGACGGCAGTGGCGGTGATGGTGGCAGTGATGGCTTTCGCAGCGACGACAACTGCGGCTCGGCGAGCGGGAACCCCTCTGTCGCCGAGGACGACGACACGGGGGACGAGGGTCTCGGCGAGATCGGCCAGGAGATAAAGCGAATCGTCACGGCGGATGAGATTCGCAGGTACGAGTCTCTCCATCGTGGGAGTGTTCCCGACGGGCTGCTGCACTTGGCCGAGATGGTGCTCGCCCCTCCCGTCGTTCCGTGGCAGCGGGTTCTGAGCAGTCATATTCGTGGATCGGTGTCGAGTCGCCCTGGTACCGAGTACTCCACGTACTCTCGTCGTAATCGTCGAATCCCCTCGTTCAACGGGGTAGCGATGCCGGGGACCTTCAGTCCATCCCCCAAGGTCGTTGTCGTTCGCGACACCTCTGGCTCGATCAACGCGGAGATGCTCATGAAGATCAGTAGTGAGATCGTGGGCATCTCCCGGCAACTCGGAGTGAGGGGCCGGGAACTGGTGGTGCTTGACGTCGATGCGGCGACGAATAACCAACTCAATTATCGACAGGCAAGCGATCTGGCGACCCGGTTCGGGTCCGGGGGCACCGACATGCGAGTAGGCATCGCATCGGCGACGGAACTCCGCCCCTCAGTCACCATCGTCCTCACTGACGGAGAGACTCCGTGGCCGGACGAGCCCAACGGTATTCCCCTGGTCGTCTGTCTCGTTGGCGAGCCTCGCAACGACCCCCCAACATGGGCGAGGACGGTAAGGATACCCCGTGACTGATGGGGCCATGCCCCGTCACACGGGGTTAGTAATCTAAGAGACGGAACAACGAGAGAGACGACTGATGCTCGGCAAGGACAAGGAACCAAGACGACCCACAGCGACGCAAGAACCCGTTGGTCCTCCCATCAAGCCACTTGAAGTCGGGTCGATCTTGGCGAAGGCCCTGGAGCGCATCTGGCGAGGGTACGACGTTGTTGTCGACAGTCCGCCAGGCGCGGGGAAGACTCAGTTGGTGGTCGATGTCGCGGCTCAACTTTCCGCTCGAACCGACATGAAGATTCTCGTGTGCGCGTTCACGCGAGCGCAGGTGCTCAGTCTCTACGACCGGCTCCACGAGGAGATCGGCGAGAACGTCGGCCTGATGATGAGCAACAGCGGGCGCGATCACTCTGATGGGGTGAACCCCGCAGTGGTCGTACGGACCCTCTCGGGGGCTCGTCGGGCCAATGACGCCGGAGACTTCGACCTCATGATCGTCGACGAGGCGTATCAAGCCACCTATGCGTCAGTGACTCAGGCCCGTCGAGGAATCCCCCAGATGTTGATGGTGGGCGACCCTGGACAGATCGGACCAGTGGTCACGATAGACACGTCATTCTGGCGCACGGGGAATGGTCCATTCTTGCCCGCTCCTACGGCAATGTTCGTCAAGGAGACGCCCCGCTTCTCGTTGCCGACGACGTACCGACTCGGGCCGGTCTCGGCCAACGTCGTCGCCCCCTTGTACAAGTTCCGTTTCGAGAGCGCGAACAAGGAGCGAACCCCCGTGATCTACGACGGCGACCCGCTCAACGAGGTGGAGACCATTCAGGTACCGAACGCGGAGACGCCCGACGACCTCTACGCCCTAACCACGGTAGCCAATCGCTGCAAGGAACTCTCGAAGTCGGGGTCGGTGGCGGCGATTGTCTCTCGCAACTCCCAGGCCACGATTCTGACGGCCATGCTTCACGGCTATCAGGTGAAGATCGGCACCGCTGACCGTCTTCAGGGTGGCGAGTGGACGTCTGTCGTGGCTCTGGACCCCATGATGGGGGAGGACACGAGTGACCACGCGCAGTCACTAGGACGACTGTGCGTCATGGCCTCACGTCACACCACTCATCTAACGTGGGTCCATGACGACAGTTGGAAGGCTGCCACCGACCCTCGGAACCGACAGGTACGAAAGATCATGTTCAACGCATGACCTGACGCCCCACAGGTGGGGCGAGGAACAGTCCTCAGGTCGTCTAGATCTGGTAAACAGGACTGGATGGCTGCCCTGTCGTCCAAGAGTCCGCCCCCAATGTCGTTTAGCACCCATAATGAAGGGTGACAAGGAGACACTGTGATCAAGCGTCAGCCCAAGGGAACCCCTGTCGGGGGCCAGTTCGCTCAGGACCGCAAGCCCGACGGCGGTGACCTTACCGTCGACGAGGCGTTCGCGTCGGCTCGCAAGTGGGGCGGTCACTATGCTCGGCGTTACGGTGTCGATGCCGATGACGTGATTCAGGAGGCCCTGCTGACGTTCTCGAGCGTTGTGCGCTCCCCCGACAAGCCCGTAACCGAGTCCGCAATCAACTCCGCTGCCAAGTACGCAGCCATTGGAGCAATGAAGGGTCGGACCAATCACCGTGACGACGCCGCCATCCGCGAGTACCGGGACGAGTGCGAGAGGGAGATGAACCGACTGGGCCGACTGCTGACCACCGTCGAAGAGGATAAGATCGCTGCCGACATCCGCAAGAGGACGACGAAGAACCCCCCGTCGCACTCCTTTCATCGTCGGGTGCGCGAGTACCAGTTCACGTCCCTGAGCCAAGACGAGGAGACCGTATCGGGGTACTACGCCCGCGCCGTTGACCGGGTCATGGTCCACGACTCGCCGGACATCGTCCTCGACGAATTCGACCTCGAGTCGGTAGGCGACATGGCGATGGCTCTCGTCGAGGAGAACCCGGTTCAGGCTCGTCTGATGGCGTGGGACGTGGTGGCGGACTCCACTACACCTCGTCCCGTCAAGGACTCGGTGAGCAAGCGTCGAGCCACCGAGTTGCGTAACGAGGTGCGGTCCCAGGGTGGCGCGGCAGCGTGCGCCTCTCTCTACCTGCGTGGCCTGCTCGACAATGAGCGCATCTTCGAGCCATTCGGAGGCCCCGACGACAACGGGAAGGATTCGATATGCGAGGTGCTGACACGATATCCCGAGTTCGGCGACAGCCTGTGGTCGGTGGCACTCAGCGTGGCGGAGCGCCGATAATGGGGTCACGCGAGTTATCGGGATATGGCGAGACTGCCACCGTTGGCGACAACGGTGTCGCGATCTCGGGTGATGGTGGCTTCTCTCGGGCCGGAGAGTACGGGATCGCGATCTCGGGCGATGGAGGTGTCTCTGTCGTCGGCGACAATGGTGTCGCGATCTCGGGCGTGGGAGGAACGGCGGCGGCGGGAGCGGGTGGCTCGATCTCAATCATGGGAGACGACGACGACGAGGGGGTGCGCTACACGGTGACCGGCATCATCGAAGGCGAGTTGCAGCCCGATGTTGTCTACCAACTCGTCGGTCACACCTTCGAGGTGGTCGGCTAGTGGCATTGGGGAGGATGAAGGTCTACACCCTGACGGATCTGACCCGTAAGGCGTCATCTCAACGTCGAGTGGTGATCCAGGGACTCGACCTCCCCGCACGAGGTCTCATCATCGCGTTGCTCGCCATCCTTCCCGGTATCGCGGTCTCGGCCATCTTCTTCTCCCTTTTGGGCTCGTACGCCTTCTTGTCGGTACCTGTCGTCGAGGTGGCGGTCTTCTGGCTCATCGAAGGACGCACACGCGGGGGGCTGCACCTGCGTCAGTACCAGGCGCTTCTCGACAAGCGCAAGTCGAACGAGGGGAAGTTCACGTGTTGCGGGGTTCGCATCGATCCACTGCGGGGTAAGTGGGGGACCGTGGTCTCCAGTCTCCAGCCCAATCCGCTCCTGATCGGTCGCCCCGACGGAGACTACCTCGATGTACTCTTGGTACCCAATGGGTGATGATCGATTCCGAAAGGTGAACGAGCAGAAGCGTGAGATTGCGGAGTGGCGCGACGGTCCGGGGCTGTACGTGATTGCCGGAATTGCGGCCATTTTGCTGATCAGTTTCCTTTTTAGGCTCTAAATTTGGTATCGAGGTGAGAAGTCGTGTTCAGCACCCATAGAGAGTGTCAGATCAAGCCAAGGGAGTCACCGTGTTACTAGCAACAGCCTCAGGTTCGGCGAACTTCGCTAATTCGTGGAACACATTTTGGAACTCACTGAGTGGCACGGGGATCGGCACTGTCACGAAGTGGGTCGCCATCGTCGGAATGGTTTTGGTCGTCTTCGCCGTAGGGAAGTACATCAACGACCGGCGTAAGGGGCAACGAGGCAACCACATCGGGCTGATCCTCACCGTCGTGTTGGGTCTCATCCTGTCGAACCCCGGAACCTTCGTGGGGTACTTGCTGGACATCGTCGACGGAATAGCAAACATCTTCATCCACGCTTTCGGTGGCTAAGTCACCGATGAGTGGACGCGGAGGTACGACAATGCGTCGAAAGAGGCGAGGCGATGAAGGACAGGAGGGTTGCTCAAGAAGTCGGTAGGTCGTTCTTTGGTCTCTTCCTCGCCGTATTCTTCGCCATCGCCATCGCCCTACCGGCGTCCGCTGCTACGTCCACCACCACGAAGACGACGGGGGCCACTGCCCTGTGCCCCCAGAACAACCTGTCATCGTCAATCGCACAGAACGCCGCGAGCAACTACCTTCCGGCGAACCGGTGGTTGGGGGCGCTGGGGACCACGCACACCGACCTCTCCCTCGGGTTCAACATCGGCAACGACATCGCCTACGCCCAGAGGAACGGGCTCATCTCCCCGCTCATGTCGATGGGCAACGCCGAATGGGGTCTCGGCATCTCGTCCACGGAGTTCGCGAACAACTTCTGCATCCAGTCCTCGCTGGGGACCGCCATCGACAGCGCGTCCGCGAAGTTCGACAACGCGCTGAAGCAGGGGAACATCGCGGTCATCATCGCGGTCATCGCCATAATCGCACTGCTCGTGGGGCGCATCCGAGGACAGGGCAAGTCCCTCATCGGCGGCATCATGCGAGTCATCATTGTTCTAGCGGTCTTCTCCATCATGCTGAATGCGTCGGCGAACGCGACCCCGCAGAACCCCGATCCGGCTGGCTCGCCCGCGTGGTTGCTCAATGCCATCTACGGCACGGTCAACACCGTGACCTCCAAGCCGACCGAACTCATGGCGTCGGCCATGTCGGGCGTGGGGGCCAATAACGGCGGTCAGGCCCTAGGTGACCCCCTGAACTGCTACTACTACAACGAAGTCCTCGTCAATACCTACGACGGATCGAAGGGCGGCATCAGTGCGAGCAACGGGGGGAGCGCGGGGGTCGGCGCCAACTACGCCGCAGTTCCCGTCGCGCTCAACACTCTGTGGGAGGGGGTCGCCGTCCCTACGTACGTCGAGGAGCAGTTCGGCAACAACAACAACTTCGGGACGTTGATGTACTGCCACCTGTTAGAACAGAACGCGGGGATTCGTCCGAGGTACCAGGCGCAGATACAGAGTGCGGCCATCGCCCTCTCCACCCACTCCTCATTGGCGGGCACCTACAACCAGAGCACGGGAACGGTAAGCAATGGCATCCTAGGAACACCGCTCCCCTCGTCCGCATCGGCACTTGCGTGGAACGGGGCCATCTCCAACTCCACCCAGGATGAGTCCCTCGTCGGCTGGGCCGCGTGCCAGACCAACTCGTCAAGCGACACGCCGATGGAGTGGGACGTGCAGAACAACGCCATGATCAACCCCTCCGAGTGGACGGTCGTTCCCAACAATGAGTCTCCTAACACTCAGACCCTTAGGACAGTGGAAGCCCAGGATTGCCAGGCGTTCTTTGAGACGCCAGTACACGCGAATGGGGGCACCGCGTACGGGACGCCGTCAACGATGGGCTCAGGGAGCAAGGCCAACTCCGACTACTCGATCTTCAACTGGAACGCCGCCACACCCGCCAACATCTCCAGTGCGACCAGTGGGGGTGTGACGCCGAGTACGTTCACCATTGGCGGAGTGAATGCGACGACGATCAACGGTGCCCAGTACGGCTCCGGGGTAGGGGACTTCCTCAACAACATTCACGGAACGTCGAACACCAATGCTGAGGCGGCGGCACTATTGTTCGTCCTCTCGTCCACCATCATCACCGTGGTGTTCTTCGGTTTGTCGATGGCGCTTCTGATCTCGAAGATCGCACTGCTCCTGCTCCTGATGATGTTGCCAATCATGCTGCTGTTCATGCTGTTGCCCTTCGCGAACAGCGACGGGAAGTTCCTCATGATGGCGAAGAAGACCCTCAGCCTGGTCATCTTCTCAACGTCAGTGGGGCTCGTGCTCTCCGTCATCGCCGGAATCTCCGCGATGCTGGCCGAAGTCGGTTCGGCTCTCGCGGGGCCGGGCTCCATCTTTGCCCTGCTCTGGGTGGGAGTGTGTCCTCTCGTGGCGATCTACATCATCCACATGTTCTTCAAGAAGGTGATCAAGGCTCCAAGCCCCTTCAAGCCATCTGGCCTCGCCGGATACGCCGCGTCAGCGACCACTCTCGGCGCCATTGGTGGAGCCGAGTTGGGTAGCCACTGGGAGAAGGCTCGCAGGATGGGGATGAGGGCGATCACCCCGGAGCGACTCGGTGGAAACAAGCCCGGAGCGTCGTCAAGGTACGGGGATGGACGCCGGGGGCGTCACGGAAACATGTCGGGCGGGGGAGTGGGCTCCGCAAATGGGGAGGGTGCGTCTACTGGTACTGGTACCAGTGGTCCTACCGCTGCTCCCAACGGGGCGACGGAGGCCGAAACGTCGGCTGCGGCTGGTGCCACGGCTGGTGCCACGGCTGGTGCAGCCGGTGGAGCCGCCCCCTCTTCGGCAGAAGCCGCAGCCGCCGCCGCAGCCGGTGGAGCCGCAGCGCTTGGTGGATCGGTGCTGACTCGTCGAGGAGCGGCGCGAGAGAAGTTGAGGGACTTCGCGCAGGCAGCGAAGAGCCGATTCGATGCTCGGGACGAGTCTGGTGAGACCCACCGCGTCCGGGGGAGCAAGGAGACAGCACGGACGGCGGCGAAGAAACTGGTCCGTGGCGCGAAGTACGTGGCTCCCCACCCCCTAGAGGGTTTGAAGGGCAAGACCGTCGTCCAGAAGGTTCACACGGTCGCCAAGCGTTCGGCGAAGTACGCCGCAGTGGGGGCTGTCGCTGTCGCCGCACTCCCGGCTACGGCGGGGGTGGCGACGCTTGCTGGGTTGGGCGGGTTGACGGTCGCCGCTGTCGGGGCTCGGCGCAAGTTGCGGGATCGACGTCTTGGGGTCAATCAGCCGTCTCGTGTCCCCAATCCGCTCGCGGCTGATCCCCCCGATGGCGCGACGACCGGAGAGAGCAAGGAAGTAGACCCAGACCCGACACCTCGGACCGAGAGCAATACGGGTCCTAAGCCCCGGTACACCGCTCACTGGGAGGGGGAAGGGGCAGATCGCAAACTCGTCCCCGATGAGGTGATGCCCCCGGAGAGAACGGTTGATGTCCCTGGCCCCAGCGGTTCGACTAGGAGTGGACCCGACGATGAGTCCCAACCCTCCGGGGGTAGGCGTGTCGACAGTGGCGCCCCTACTGTATGGTGAGTCGTGGCGGACCCTCGGCTCACCAATGCGGCACTGAAGGCGGGTAAGCGTGTTGGGCAGCGGACCTCTGTCACGACCCCCGCACGCGCGTCGATAGGTGAGCCACCGAACGCCGCCGCCAAGTCGGTCAAGTCAACGGCGAAGAAGCCGATTCCGGGGGCCGGAGGTTTCTCCGCGAAGAAGCCCTCGGCAACCGGGGGGCTCTCCCCGAAGTCGCTGAAGGCCGAGCGGGACGCGAACAAGGGTGCATCGGCGAAAAAGAAGACCGGCAAGGTACTCAAGGACACGGTCAAGGGGGCCACCGGATCATCAGCCGAAGGGAAGTTGGTCGGGGGCGGACTCCAGGGGGCTGTCGTTGGTCTCGTCAAGGGCATCCTCACGACCACCAAGGGGCGATGGTTTCTCGCTCTCGCCCTGGTGCCCCTGTTCCCGGTCCTCTTCTGGATCATGATAATGATCGGCATCACCGGCACAGTGAGCACGCTAGCGAGCAACAATGTCGCACAGACCTCTGCCGTGTCCGCGAGCACCGGACTCGTCCAAGCCAACATGGCGGCTCTCCAAAGCGCTGCCGAATCATCCATCACCCCGTGGGAGTTGATGGCGGCGACGCTGTACTACGAGACGGGGATTGGGTCGTCAGTCGGGCAGATCGGTGGGGCGTGCCCTCCGGGGGCGTCGCCCGACTCGATCTGCCCCTCCGTCGTCATGCTCAACGCCTCGTCGGCGGGATCGTCGTCCCCTACTGGCTCGTCCGTAGCCGGAAGTGCTCCTACACCCGTCGCATCGTCGTCGTGTGTGTCGTCGGGAACGTACGTCGGCGTGGGTATCGACTGCGCGGTCGGTCGCAACGGGTCAGTCCCCACGGTCATCCCTCCGTCGTCGCCCGACTACACGACGACCGACACCGCCGACTGGGCGTGCATCCGCCAGGCGGAGTCGGGGGACGCCTATTCGAGTGCGAGTGCCCCGTCGGGGGCGTACGGCATTCTCGAATCGACGTGGGTGGCCGACGGGTTCGCGACTCTCTATAATGCGTCTCAGCCGTACGAGGCGACCCCCGTGCAACAGAACGAGGCCGCGCTCTTCATCTTGAACAACCACCCCAACAGTTTCTACCCCGGCTGGGATGATGCCTGTACCCTCAACGCCCCCGGACAAGGGGGAACCCCAACGATTACCGCCATCGCGCCCGGAGTGGAGATCCCCGGCTCCTACAGCGGAGGGGCGCTCAAGAGTGCCCCCGGCGCTCCCCCATCCGCCATTGGCACCCCTCAGGCGACTAGCAGTGGTGAGTGTCCGACGGGTACGAACGGCCCCTACTGCATCCTCTCTCACGCGCTGCCCTCCACCGAGGCCGACAGTCTCACCCTGGCGACGCAGTGGTTCGGAACCCGCCTCTACCGGTTCTTCTACTTGCGTGGCGCCGGAGACGTCAGCCTGCTTCAGGGGGTGAACCAGTCATTGTCGGCGGACACCCCACCCACCTTCGACCCCACCAACAAGGGGGCAATAGAGACTCGCACCGCCGCGATTCGAGCGCTGGGGAACATGCCCATCGCGAACAACTCCGCCACTCTCGACCGCAACATCTATTTGTTGGCGGTCGACTGGGCGGCGGGGTACTCGCCTCAGGCGGGACAGTCGTGTGCCACCAATTCACAGAACGTCACCACTCTGACGGCGACCGGTCCGTCGGGGCAGGTCGTGTTGAACAGCGCTCAGTTGCAGATCGCGGAGCGTATCATCCGAATCAGCCGCTCCCACAACTCGACGAGCAACACTCAGATCGCCCTGATCGCATCGGCTCTCGACGGGTCCCTCCTAGGGCAGAGCGCCACGACGAGCACTCTGGGGGTCTTGGGGGACGGGATTCCCAGTCTGCCTGTCGATGTGTCGCACTTCTTGAAGGTGGACACGATTCCCAACGCCTCGCCCGCCATGCAGTCGGCTCTTACGGGAACGCCAGCGGGGGTGATCCAGCCCTGGATCAGTGCCGCGACGCTCGTCGTGCGGAGCCTCACCGACACCCTCCCCACGTGCAACTACGGGTCGTCGATCCCGAACATTGCCGGAGGCAGCCCTCAGGCTCAGGCGGCGATGACTGCCGCGAAGACGATGGTGGGGGTCCCGTACGTCTACGGCGGTGGCGGGTCGCTGGGGACGGGGATGGGGCTCTCGGGACTCGGGGCTCCGGCGTGCTCGGGTGGTTTCGTCGTATCCACGGCGATCTACGGGGCGGGCAACCCGTGCAGCGCTCAGTACGCCACGCAGACCGGACTACCGGGACTGGACTGCTCAGGTCTCATCCAGTACGCCTTCGCTCAGGCCAACGTGTCGTTGCCGCGTACCTCCCAGGAGCAGTACCTCTACGTGCAGGCCCGCTCGGCCATCTCCACCGACTTGACGACGATGCAGCCGGGGGACCTTCTCTTCTACTTCCCCGACTCCACCGGTCTCCCCGATCACGTCGTCATGTTCTTGGGGATGCAGTCGAACGGGGCTCCCACGTCGTCCACGGTCTCGTCGTGCAGCCCCTCGAAGGTGATGGTGGGGGCGCTCGAAGAGGTGGTGTCGTGTTCGACGTCTAGGACCGCATCGGGGGCGACCATTACGACGCAGAGTACCCAATGGTTCACTCCGATGGTGATTCAGGCCCCCGAGGAGGGGTCGGATGTGGAGATCGTCCCCTTCTGGACCAGCGGTTTCATGGGAGGTGGCCCCGCCGCGTAGTCGGGGCTAGAGAGGAGGCGTGATGAAACATCTGACCGAACCGGCGCTCGTCATCGTCATCATTGCGGTGCTCGTCGCCACCGTGATGTCGAGGGCTCTGTTTCGGCTCATCTCACTGGCGGTACTCGTGGGTCTTATCGCGCTCGCGTGGTACGTCTACAAGACCAACCACGTGAATATCATCACTGACGTGCGACACATCTTCGAGAGCCACTTGCCGAAGGCGGCGAAGTGAAGACTGTTCTCTCCGCCATCGGCACCGCCGTGATCGTGGTCATCGCGATCTTCGCCATCATCAGCGATGGTCACCACCCCGCCACGCCGACGTACGGTGGTGGAGTCGCTCCGGGGACCCGGACAACGGTACCGACAACGGTACCGACAACGGTCCCCTCGACACCCACCCCGACCTTCTCGACGGGGCCGACGGGGGCCGACGGCCCCTCGGTGAAGGGGTCGGTCATCTGGACCGCTGCTCAGTGGGTGACGAATTACTACTCCGAGTTCTACAAGTGGCCCAACCTTCTCTACGGTCCTGACGTGCTCGCCCGACCATTCGAGACCCCTCAGTTCGCGGCCTACGACCATGCCCACAATGGGAGCACGACCAGTGTCGGTGCTAAGAATGCGTGGACGCTACTCACGGTGAACAAGGACGGCGTGTACCCGTCGATCACGAGTGCCAGCGTCCCCGTAGGAGCGGGTACTTGCGTGCTGCGTTGTGCGGTCGCCGTCACGTGGGTCAACGGAACGATCAATAGCGCGGGGGTAGACCAGCCACCTCCGTCGGGGGCATCGTCCAGTTCCGCAACGATTCTGTTGGCGAAGGTGAAGGGGACTTGGTTGGTGGACGCTGAACCGGGGCCGCTCGCTAATTGACGGTTGGTGCACCCATAAGTAATCACGTGAACCACCAGGACCAGAAGACGCATAGGTAGACTGCGGACATGTCACCTGTCGACCTGACCCTCTTGGAGAGCGATACTCCGAGCGTGTGGGCTGAACAATCGACGTGCGAGAAGTTCTCCACTCTCTCGGTGGCCCTGTGTGCGGGTTCGACCAACTACCCCGAACTGTTCCTCTCGTTCACCGAGACGGCGGACTTCGGGCAGATCGCCAGTGACCTCGCACTCTGGATCGGTGAAGGCATCATGAACAGCGACTCACTCGACGAGTGGAGGTCGTTCCTAGCCGGGGTCCGTCGCGACCTGTTGACTGACGTGTGGAACGTCTACGACCCCCAGGGGCTCATACCCGTCGCGGATCGTGAGTCGGTGGGCGACCTACTGCTTGGAGCGAGTGTCTTCTGGGAGTTCGCCTCCGAGGTCGGACTCACCGACGACGAGAATGGACCACAGTGGTCCTCGCTCTGGTTCGGCATGATCGTCGACCCCGTAGTTCGCCGACACATGGGTATGTCCCCGAATGGCATATCGGTGCAGAGCCCATTGGGCGAGAACGAGAAGTTCAGTGAAACGGAGACATGGTGAACGACGTGCCGCGCCAACCACAAGGAACCCCCGTCGGGGGCCAGTTCGCTCCCGACCGCAAACCTGAGGGTGGCGACATCGAGGTGAAGTTCGCCGACAACAAGTCGTACAACGCCCAGGGGACGGCACTCCACCCTCCACTGCCCCGAGACGCGCGTCAGGTAGTTGACTTTTGGGCAACCGTGGAGATGCCCGACCATCTGCTCGGCAACATCGCCACAGCCGATCTCTCCATTCCCTACGGCGGGGCGAGGATGTACTACAAGGATGCGCTGAAGGCGCACAAAGAGTTGGTGAAGGACGTTCACCGTCCGGCGTGGCGGCGCAAGGGGGACTATCGAGAGGACTCGATTCCCTACCTCAAGGACCTGTACAGCATGAGGCTGCACCATCTGCAAAAGAGTCCTCGGCACATCCCACCCGATGAGTTGCAGCAGGTCGCGAGAATGGGGCACGCCTACATTCAAGGCCGCACCTTGGAGTTCTCCGAGGCTCAGCGAGTGTTCGATGCGCTCTTCCCCTACGGGAATGAGACGAAGACCCCACGCGAGATCTGGAACAAGTACGCGCTATGGGAGATCGAGAATGCCTTCTTCGAGAGGGTGAAATACCGTCTGGCCGTACCGCAGAAGTGATCACCTTCTCGGGGTCGTTCTCTCACTACCATTGAGTGAGTCCGTTCGTGGAGGTCGCATGTCAGAGTGTCAGTCGTGGAGATTGAGCGACTCACCTCACGACGAATTGCATCAGCCCGGCGAGTGTGCGGTGTGCTGGGTGGAGTGCCACAATGAGGTTGAGGACCCCCGCTACCCGCGTTGTCGCTCGTGCTACGAGTCGCTCGCCAGTTCTCCGGTGGGGTGGGTGCGCCGTCTCCTCATCAACGAAGAGAATCCCCCGGACTACGTCGTCGCCGCCCTGGTCGATGACGGCAATTTCGCGGTAGCCGGTACGGCCCGGTGGCACGCCGCACGTCGTCCGTCGCTGTCGCCCCATCACCGACCCGACCCCCCTTCGGTCTCATCGACCCCGACTGGGACCGGGGCCACGTCGGTCGTTGAGACCGACGAGTACGGCGACGAGTCTGACGACGACGGGGTTGGTCAGTGGTAGGACCCGTTCGTCGTACGAGCAAGAGTGCGTCAGCCAAGGGGCGCAAGGGGTCGTCACTGGACTGGCTGGAGGAATCTCCTCTCATCCCCCGTGCGGGGACCCCGTCCGTTGATCACATAGACCGTAAGGCTCGACGCCTACGTCGGGCGATCTACGGAGTGCTGATCCTTGGAGCGTTCTCGATGGTGGGCCTCATCACCAGCGTGTCCAACACCACCCCCTCGTCAACCCCCGTCGCGACCACACTCACGTCGCCGGGCCGCAACGTCGCGACCACCGCGGTCCAGGCGTGGTTGAACGAGAAGCCGTCACCTCTCCCCAATGCGTCAATTCTCTCGTGGGATGGGGCCACCACGATGAAGGGGTCGGGGGAAAAGGTGGAACTGGACACCTTCACCCTCTCCCAGCCAATCCCCGACACCGCCAACTCTCCTACGGGGCAGCAGGACTACTACTACCGAGCGACCATCGAGATCGACCTGAACGGGTTGATCCCCATTGGTGGACCCGGCATCCAACCGCTGAAGGACTCCGGATCACTGAGCAACCTCTCGTCGCCTCCGAATCCGTGGCCGACGGTGTCCGGCGTGACCAGTTCGGTTCCCTCACCCGTGACCCAGGCGATCACCGGATGGTTGCAGGCGTACACCTCGGGCTCACCTTCGCAACTTACGGTGGCGGTCGGCGACCCCAACTCAGGTGACCACTACCACCCGCTCTACGGCGTGAAGTCGGCCCAGTTCCTGGTCGTCGATGCGGCACCGCGAGAGGCACCCAATGCCGCCCCCGCCAACAACAACCCCAATCCCAACGCGGAGATCGTAGAGATATCCCTCTACATCCACTGGCGCCACCACAACGCCCCTAGCGTGGGGGGCCAGAATGGACCGGCGACCACGGTGGACCTGTTGATCGAACGGGCCAACACAGCGGCCCCCATCGTCGTCGCGTGGGGCCAGCCCGGTAGCGGTCCGTTCCTTCAGCCGTACCAGAACGGACGCGAATGAGCCTCCTGAAGAAGAAAGAGGTCTCAGTCGACCAGATGTGGCCGACTACGATGAAGGCGCTCACGAAGGATGGTCGGGCCATTGGAACCGACAACTCCGTGTGGCTCTACCGAGCGGTGCCCCTGGCCCCCGTCATCGACGCCCGCTCCCCCGAAGAGGGGCTGGCGACGGGCGACCCCATCCAGGACGTCCTAGAGGAACTCGCGGCCATCACTCGAACTAGGGTGCCCCGTCGGGCCATGTCGAAGAGTGCGTACCGCGACGTGCACATTCTGTTGGTCAACATCCCGTGGCGCTACTCTCCGCCCATCAACTCCCCTCTCTACTCCTACCTCTCCGCGTCATTCAGTGACGTCGACATCGACCGTCGGATGCTGGTGATGGGGGTCAAACTACAGAGCGTCATCACAGTCGATGGTGGTGTGAAGGAGTCGATTGAGTCTCTCGTCGAATCACTCATCGTAGGGGCTGCTCCGCTGAGCGACTACGACCGGGACTTCGCCGACGTGTCGGCCATCATGTCGCGCAGCGGCTTAATCAGCCTCACGCCCAACGACTACTCGCTCATCAATGGCTGGTGGAACTACGGACAGGCCCCCGATACGCCAATGCTGACCCACCTGGACCACCTGCACGTCTTCCGCTCGTCGGACTCTCTGCGGGCGGCAGCGGTCATCATGAAGGAAGACAGCGAGTTGCGATGCGAGGATTGGGGAATCGAGAAGGGGCACCACACCATCACGTTCGGGTGTGTCCGTAACTTCGAGTTGGAGTACTCCAACCCCACCGACTCTCGTGCTCGATGGGGAGCGGCCATCGTTGATCGTGGCGCTCTTTGCGTCTCGATACGGGGAAAGGTCGAGCCGTCGGCGGTGACGCGCGGGGAGTTGCGACGTCGCAAGAAGAACTACATCGACGACATCAACGAGCGCATGGGCCAGAACAAGATGGAGCGCCAAGAACAGACGGAACTCCTACAGCAACTCGACGAGATGGAGGGCATCTACGCCACGGGCGGTCCGGCCACGCTGATCGATTGCGGAACCATCATCGCCGTCGGTGGTTATGACCGACGCACCGGCTACGACATCTCCGACTTCGGTCAGGGGACCGCCGTCGTCATTGACACCATGAATGCTCGACAGGACAGCGCGATTATGGAGACAATGCTCTGCTCACCGATCCGTTCGGTGCCTCACCTCCACGACATCCCGAGCCACACGATTGCGGCGGCGGGCCTTACGGCCCAGTCGATGGTGGGGGACCGTGAAGGAGCCTTGCTCGGCTTCACGGAGCGCGACCATCAACCAGCGTACCTGTCGCCGACAGCGGCAGCGGACGAGGACAGTTTGAGTCTGGCAATCGTGGTCGGGCAGAGTGGTTCTGGCAAAACCCAAACTATGCTGTACCTCGCCGACCAGTTCTCTCGCATGAAGACCGCGTATGGTGAGCGAAGCCCGGTCATCATCATCGACCCGAAGGCCGGGAGCCACCACGACGACGCGGTGAAGTTGTCGGGCGGTCGCGTCCACTCCCTCGACGACCTGATCTTCTCCGATGGCGTGTTCGACCCCATGCGGTTCTCGTCAACGATGACGGTGGGAGTCGAACTCGCGTCGACGATGCTCCTCGCGATCAACCCCTGGGGAACGATGAAGGAGGACTACGAGACCCCCCTCATCAAGGCCCTCGCGTACGGAGCGGAGCAGGGGGCGGACTGCGTAGGCGAGTCCCTGTCCATTGCCGTGCGCGACGGGCAGGCCCCCGGCGACATGGTGCAGAAGGTCTTCGACCTCGCCGGGGCGTCTCCGATGTTCCGCGCGTGCGTAGGCATGACGCACGGTGGGGCTCGGTTGAGGACATCCGAGGGGATCACCCTCATCAAGGTGGGCGAGGGCAATCTCGACTTGCCCGAGCCGGGGTCGGTTCAGGAGGCCACTCAGCAGCAGCGCATCGCCCTGGCCCTCGTTCGTATGATGGTGTTCGGCTCGGCGGCAGCCCTCTCCATGCGGTCGGGGGTGCTCATGCTCGACGAGGCGTGGGTCATGCTCTCGGCAGGACGCAGCGAGATGAACCGTCTCGGGCGCCTAGCCCGAAGTCAGCAGGTTCTCCCCATCCTGTTCACCCAGAAGATCTCCGACGCTCTGGACGCAGGTCTGTCGGGATACATCGGGCGAGGTCTCATCCTTCCCATCCAGGACCGTGAGGAAGCCGAGTCCGCGTGCGAACTCTTCCGTCTCGAGGCCACCCCCGAACGCATGGAGCGCATCACCGCCAAGGCGTACGTGGGTGGGAACACCGATACGACGACGGCCCCGAACTGGAACTCGATGCGGGCTCTGCGCGACGTCAACACCGGCAAGGTGCTACGAGGCGCCATCGGCATCTACGTCGACCTCGCGGGACGAGCGGTCCCCGTGGAGATTAAGATACCCACCTCGTTCCTCGACCGGGCGTCTACCAACCCCGAGGACATCCGCCGCCGTCAGGCTCAGCAACGTGCTCAGTAGCGTTGCCCCCAAAGAGGACCGACTCGACGCGCCAATCACCACTCGACCCCGGTGGCACCCCGCTCAGTTGGTGATTGTGCTGGTCCCACTCGCGTTTTTGGTGGTGATGGCCTGGACCCACCGATGGATGGCTGACGACGCCTTCATCGACGTACGGGTCGTCAACAATGTCCTCGCCGGACACGGCCCCGTGTACAACGTCGGGGAGAGGGTGGAGGCGTACACCAACCCCCTGTGGGTCCTGCTCCTGGTCGTGTTTCGCGGCCTTCTGCCGTTCCTCTCGGTCGAATGGTGGGCGATGGTGCTGGGCATCGCTCTAACGGCGATGGGGGTATTCCTGGGTTCGAGTGCGACCATGAGGTTCGGTCGCCGTTAGGCGGTTGGTCTCGTTATCCCCTTGGGGGCTCTCATCGTGGCGTCCGTCGATGGGATGTGGACCTTCAGCACCTCAGGTCTGGAGGCCGGGCTCATCTTCGGGTGGATTGGCCTCTCGTGGTGGCTCGTGGTGAGGAACCTCAACACCGGACGCGGCACACTCGTCGCCGCACTCGTCATCTCTCTCGGTCCGGAGGCTCGCCCGGACATGGCCCTTCTCTCCGCTGGACTGATCGTCAGTCTGATACTGATCGCTCGGGACCGGTCCGGAGACGAGTGGCGGTGGCTCTCGTGGGACCTGACCAGGATCGTGCTGGCCTTTATCCTCATACCGGTAATCGGGGAGTTGTTCCGCATCGCCTACTTCGGCATGTACCTCCCCAACACTGCGCTGGTCAAGTCGGCCTTCTCCCCCTACCTCTCTCAGGGTCGGGCCTACCTCCGCGACTTCGTCCTCCCCAACGCCCTCTGGTTCCCCGGAGTGGTGATACTCGCGTTAGGGGCGGCGAGGATGATGGCGTGGTCACGGCGTGGCGTGCGTATCGAGGTAATGGTCTTCTCTCTCGTGGCCGCTGGCGCTATTGCCGATGGTGTCTACGTGATCTTCATCGGTGGCGACTTCATGCACGACCGGATGCTCCTGCCGACCTTCTTCCTCATCTCGATACTGACATGGGTCGACCTCAAGGGTCGCCTCGAACGGTCGGTCGCCCTCTCATCGCTGGTGGCGTGGGCGGTCGTCAGTGCGGGGTTCCTGCGGTACACCGTGGCCGGGATTGGGAACAACTACGTCGCGAACGAGCGTGGCTTCTACATGACCGCGTCGGGGGTCGAGCACCCCGTCTCCCTCTCGTCGTACCACAACTTCTACTGGTATCAGGTGGCACGAGAGGAACGGGCCAAGGCCGACTCTCTCCCGCCTGGCGAGCAGGTGCTTACCAAAGGAGAGTCCGCGATCTCGATTACGAGCATCGGCCCCACTCCAGGGGCTACTTACCCGGCTACGTACGTCTCGGCTCATAGCGTCTTGCCGGAGAAGGTCTTTGTGGGCACCTACAACATCGGCATCTGGGGAGCCGAAGCGGGTCCGAAGGTCTATATCTTCGACCAACTCGATCTCGCCAATCCCATCGGGGCTCACTTCAGCGACATGCCACAGAGGCGTCCGGGGCACTCCGACCCCATCGGCATCTCGTGGATGATTGCCCGGTTCGCCCCTAAGGGGACGACCTTGGGCTTGGGGTCGGAGGTCGTCACCGAACGCAAGGTCCTGGGCTGCCAGCCACTATCGGGGTATCTGCACACCATCACCGAGCCATTCGGCTGGGGTACCGTCGTGAGCGATTTCGAGCACTTCGTCACCTGGACGACCATGAAGTTCTCGTCCAACCCCTCGACTGCCGAGAAGCAACTCTGCGGGTAGTGACTACTCGAGCATCGAGGTGCCCCGACCACCGAACTTGCGTGGCGGAGTCGTGCTCGTCGCGGGAGGGGTAGTAGGGGTCTTCGTTGGCTTGACTGGCTCTATTGGGTTGACTGGGGTCGCCGGAGCGGGCTTCGGCGCGACCGGGGCGATGAAGTCGCCCCACCCCTCGTCGTCGTCGTCAGCCCGGTCGAGCCCCTGAGTGGCCGTCGTGTGCTCGCTCGTGGCTGTAGGGAGCAGTTCTACCGCGTCGGGAGCATCTGGCGTCTGAGGGGCGTCTAGGGGCCTCTCCGTGGCGAATTCTGGCGGTTCCGTGGTGTTCGGGTCGTCAGAATGGTCAAAGTCGGACCCGAATCCGTCCAGTGCGTCGTCGTGGCTCGGCTCAGGAGGTCGTGACCCCTCTTCGGGCGACTCCGTCACCCCTGAGGGGATGGTGAGGAACCCACCCCACGTAGGAGCGGACAGAGGATAGGTCCAGACCGAGTTCACGGTCATTTCGAGGCTCACGGTTCCCCCGTCGCTGACCTCGTCGACCTCTTCGACCTCGTCGAAGGTGGTGTCGTTGACGATCTTGATGACCCCATCGACCCCAACGACGTCGCCGACGCGAGGGACGCCCATGCCGTGCTCGATGATGTTGAGGGTCCGCTCCCAGATGAGACAGGAGATGGTCCCCCTCGTCCCCGCGAGACGCATCTTGGCGAACCGACTGCGCTTCCTGATGATCTCGAACGACGCCACGATGCCGAGAGTGGTGACGTTGCCCGGCTCCACCTTGTGGACCGGAGTGGGCTTGCGTCCCGCCGTTGGCGACCGCCACGTGCGTAACTGGTCGCCGAGTACCTGGAGCGGGCTCTCCGAGACGAGAATCCCAAGCCGCTGACGCTCACGAGTCCCTCGTTCGAGAACGTCGAACTCGTAGCCGGGGACGGGGGCCTCCACATCCTTCACCGTCCCCATCATCATGATCTGCCCGAGCCGTGGCCCGAAGGCGTCGCACGCTCCGGCGTCAACGAGGGCGCCCAGTGCTGTGACCGAGACGCGCTTCTCGTCGTTGGTGCGTACCCGAGAGGCGATGTCGTGCAACGACGTGAAGGGGCCGTGGGCCTCGCGCTCAGCCACGATGAAGTTCGCCACCGAGCCCACGTCGGAGATGCCCCCAAGCCCCAAGATGACGTTGCCGCCGTGAACGGTCGGGGTGGCGAGGGAGTGGTTCACGTCGGGGCATAGGAGCGCCACTCCGTCCAACTGCGAAAGGAACGACGACCGCTTGTCGGGATTCTCGGTGTGCGAGAGCCACCCCGCCGCGAACTCAGCGGGGTAGTTGGCCTTGAGCCACGCCATCTGGTAACTGAGGAACGCATACCCCGTCGCGTGCGACTTGTTGAACGAGTACTCACCCGCCGACTTGAAGGCGTCCCATAGGTGGCTCGCGGTGGAAGCGGAGAACGCCAACTTGGGGTTGCCCGCGTAATCGACGTCGAGCACCGCCATCTTCTGGAACAACTCACCCGAGCGGTCCATCTGCTCGCGAATCTTCTTGCCGACCGCCTTGAGCAGGTCGTCGCGGTCGTGTGGGGCGAACCCCGCAACCGTGTCCGCGAGGCGGAGTATCTGCTCCTGGTAGATGATGACGCCGAATGTCTCATCGAGAGTGGATTGGATGACGGCCTGTTCGTCGGGGTCGCTGGTGAAGATGCCATAGTCGACGTCGGCTTGCCCCGTCTTGCGGTCGGCGTACAGGATGTGCATCCCCATACCCAACGGACCGGGGCGGTAGAGGGCGATGACGGCAGCCAGGTCGTCGATGGAGCGCGGACCGATGCGGCGACAGAGGTCGGTCATCCCCTCGGATTCCAACTGGAAGAGCCCGTTGGTGTGACCCTTGGCAATGAGGTCCCAGGCTCTCTCGTCGTGGAGGTCGAGTTCGTCGGGGTCGACGTTGGCGAGGCGTGACGCGGAGGCAATGATGTCGAGAGCGGTGAGCCCCAGAACGTCCATCTTCAGGAAGTTCGCGGCCTCGATCTCTCCACCGTCCCATTCGGTGATGCGACTGTTGGTCTTACGGTCACGGCGTAGGGGGACGAGACCCAACAGCGACTCGTCGCTGACCACCACACCGCACGCATGAATCCCCTCGGTGTTCACGACCCCCTCGAACGACCGGGCGATCTGGACGACCTCGGGTGCGGTCTTCGCGAGGTCGGTGAAGTCGGACGACACCACTCCGCTCATCATCTCGGTGAGTGACGCAGACCGCCCCCCGGTCATGAGGGGAACCGTGTTGGCGAGTCGATTCGCGACCGACGACTGACCCGTCACCTTCCCGGCTGCCCGCAGTGAGTTCTTGGCGAGAGAGATTCCGTGAGTGCCGATACGGGCCACCCGGTCGTCGCCCCAGCGCTGGGCGAGGTACGCGATGACCTCTTCGCGGCGGTTCTGCTCGAAGTCGGTGTCGATGTCGGGCATCTTGGCCCGAGTGGGGTTCAGGAACCTCTCGAAGAGCAGGCCGTGGGCGAGGGGGTCGACGTTCGTGATCCCCAGTACGTAGGAGACGCACGAGCCAGCGGCGGAGCCTCGTCCGGGGCCGACGCGAATGCCCTGAGCCTTGGCCCAGTGGATCATGTCGGCGACGATGAGGAAGTAGTCCGACAGGTGAGCCCCGGCAATGATGTCGAGTTCGTAGCGCAGCCTCTCTCGCACCTCGGCGGGCAGTGGCTTCCCGTACCGGTTCGGTGCGGCGTCGCGCGTCATCTCGTAGAGGATTTGGTCGGAGTCGCGAGGGTCACTGGGGTCGAAGGTGGGAAGTCGCAACCCCGACTTCGGCATCATGTCGTACTGGGTGCACCGCTCGGCGATCTCGAGGGTCACGTCCACCGACTCCCGGTCGAACAGCGCCCGCATCTCTTCGGCGGTCCGCAGGTGGTAGCCGCTTCCCGTGAAGCGCCAGCGGGTGGGGTCGTCGAGAGTGGAGTTGGACGAGATGCAGAGCCACGCATCGTGGGCGTGGTGGTCGGACTCGTGAACGTAGTGGGAGTCGTTGGTCGCGACGGTACGGAGCCCGAACTCCTTGGCGAACCGCTCAAGGTCGGCGTTGAGAGCATCCTCCTCGGGGATGCCGTGACTCATCATCTCGACGAAGGTGTTGTCGTGGCCGAAGATGTCGACGAGAGTGGCGAGGTTGGCGTGGGCCGTGTCGTAGTCGCCGTTCGAGAGAGGCTGCTTGATGGGGCCTCCGAGGCACCCCGTGAGGACGATCAGGCCGTCGTGGTGCTCCTGAAGCAGGTCGAGGTCAGCGCGAGGCTTGGACCAGTATGACTCGTTCGCCGCCGCCTGTATCTTCAGCAGGTTCGTCCACCCCTCGGGGGTCTCCGCGAGGATCGTCAGGTGGTGGTACTTCTTCTCGTCGTCCGTGGTCGTGCCGTGACGAAGGCGAGCGTTGGGCTGCCCGTCTTCGACGGCCAGGTACGCCTCCACTCCGTAGATCGGCTTGATGTCGTACCTCGCTGCCGTCTCGCGCAGCAGGCGCGTGGCTCCGAGATTCCCGTGGTCGGTGATTGCCAGGGCGGGCTGCCCATCCGCCGCCGCTGCCGCGCACAAGTCACCGATACGGGCGATGGAGTCCCGAGTCGAGTAGTCACTGTGGGTGTGCAGATGCACGAATGATCCGGAACTAGACATGTGACCCTTGCCGCTGACGCAACTTGCGATTACAGACTACCGTCACGACTCCGCCTCGAAGTAGATGACGTCCAGCACCGGGCACAAGGGGACGCTCTTGCGACCCCGGACTGGGCGCACCCACACGGTCTCGCAGTCCGGGGACAGGGTGAACCACCCCTCCGTTCGCTCGACGGATGCCTCCGTCAGGTAGGTCAAGGTCCCGCGTCGCTCGACGTCGTTCAGTCTCCGGATGGAGATCATCGTCCCGTCCCCAAGAAGTCGTCGATCTGGGCTGCATTCGAGTGCGTCCGACCACAGGTGCAGCATTGGCACTTGGTGACTGTCGTCATGGTCGGTCCTCCCTCGTCCTGCGTGATCTCTAGCCCCATCTGAGCACCCGAGGCCCCGAGACGTCAGTGTGGCGGTAGCGAGGTGGGACACGCACTCGTCGACGGCATCCATATCTTGGCGGTCTGGTTGAACCAGAGACAGACCTCGGAGATGTTGGTTCCCCTCCCGTCCGACGCCGAAAGTGCGAACTCGTAGGGTGAAACCTGGTGGTAGCGGACGATTATCTGGTACGTCGCGACGACGTGGTCCACTGCGTACTCGACGTCGCGTTTCGCCGCCGTCGGTGACGTCGGCTTCTTCATCAGGTCGGCGTACATCGCCGCCTCGACGGCTGCGTTGATCGACGTCCGCGTCTCATGGACGTGGAGTCCGTTGAAGATCGCGACGGACCCCAGGAACATCCCCACTATCGCGAGAGTCGCCACTGTCCAGTACCCGAGTCGGCGCATCCAGTGGACGCCCTTCTCGACTACCTCGTACGCCATGAGCGAGACGCTGAGCATCAAGAGCGCGGCGAGGACCGCCCACGTCGCGGTCCGCAGGACGATGTAACTCACTCGTCGAGATCCTGGTCCTCTTTGGGGGTGCGCTTCTTCGCCTTGATGCGGTCGGGGGTGAACGCCCGGAACTTCTGACGGCCCCTCACTCCGCCGAATACCGTGATGTCCTGACAGACGCCGTCAACGACGCGGGCGAACTTGAAGGTGAACACGCCGCGCTCACGGGTGATCGTGATCGTGTCGCCCTGGCGGAAAGTGCGGTTCCCTATCTTGACCGACGCCACTTCGCCACGCGACGCGCGGGCCTCGTCGATTTCCTTCTGCCGGTCAATCTCTTTCTTGGTAGCCATACGTGTCCTATCTGCTCTCTATCTCTATAGCCCGTTGTCCTTGATCGAACACACCAGTGGTCGTCTCACCTTCCGGCTGGTGTCCACAGACCCTCTAGCCCCATTGCACTCCGGGTGGGCCACAGTCCAATCACCCCACGGGAAAACGTCCTCCAGTAGCATCTACTGTCAAGCAAGGAGTCACGTGGCGAACGCGAACAAGAACAAAGGGGACCGTGGCGAGCGTGAGGCTCGCGACTTCCTTCGAGAGCACGCTACCGACCTTATCGAACACTTCGCCAAGTCGGGGTACTCCACCGCCGACCTCGACCGAAAACTTGGAGCGGGCCGGGCGATGGACACGGGTGACATCTTCGGCTTCGGCTTCGACGACATGGCGGTCACCATACAGGTGAAGGCGTACAAGCGTCAGTATCTACCGCGAGCGATCTCCGAGAGTGCCCAGGGGGCGTACCAACAGGCGATGAACGCCAAGGCCCCACCGGACTTCGCGGTGGGCCTCTCCATCGTCGAACGGGCTCGACTCACCGGAACCCGGTGGCTGGCGTCGACGCTGACGTGGCCCGTCGACGATGAGCCGGTCGTCGTGAAGACGATCCCCTCCGCCATCTCGCACGTACTGGGGACCGGAGGTCTCGCGCTCGTTCGTGGCATCTACGTCGCACCCGCCCATCGGTGGCTCGACGCCATGCGACAGCGGATTGGTCTCGATACGAGAGTGGTGTCATAGTGCTCCTTCGCGGCGAGGCACCGGAGATACTGTGCGAGTTAGATGACGACTCGGTGGACTCCATCGTCACCGACCCGCCCTACGAACTTGGTTTCATGGGGCGCTCGT
>JAEHJW020008346.1_pt1 | contig 79220 bp, 125 predicted proteins | sample 9271431 | NCBI WGS metagenome assembly JAEHJW02 | reverse complement strand
CCAAGTCCACGGAACAGCTATTAAATCAATATCTCTTTTCAAACTTCCGTGAACTCCAATAGCCCAGCCGTGCTTCCTTGCGATTTGTCTTATTTTTGTAATAATCTTATCTGTTGTCATACTTTACCCTACATAATTCTTTTAATTTATCCTTTAACCATTTTTCATCTTTTTTCAACGGATGGGGAGAAATATGCCAACACTCATCAAATAAAACTATCGTGTACCATAATTTTCCATGTTTATGCATCCTTTTCATCACTTAACCAACCATCCTTTTCCTTTAATATATTTTTTATTAGATAAGTTATTTTCTGAACAATCATGGTCAGAAAAATGCCTTGAGTCTATTGACCATCCACAAGTTTTACAGAATTTGAATCCTGCCTCTATAAAGTCATCATAATTTTCTATATCTATCTTTTTAATCTTATCTGTTGTGTTCATTTAAGTCCTTTCAAACAATCAACGCAAATATCACCTTTAGGGCTATGCCATATCCACAAATGCTTACAATTACCAAAAACCCTACCACAGCTTTCGCATATTTCTGTATCATCTTTTATTTCGGTATCAAAATGCTTACAATGCTTCCTATAACTTATTTTAGCCTTAATTCTTTTAATTTTTTGTGCGTCTGTTAATTTCATATCTTACTTTCTGGTTGAGCTAACCTTAAATTAGTCCTTATTGTTTGACACCCATAGCAAACTTGAGTAAGTGCATCATGGAAGGTTGAATATGCTACCTGTTGTGTATGGTTACTCTCACAATCTTGAATATGCTTTCTGACTTCTTCCATAGTTTGTAATTTTTCTAATTTAAAGTTCATCTAGCTCCTTTACTATTTCTTTAAAGTATTTTTGTATTTTTTTAATAGCAGCAGACTCAGCAGCATACCTAGCAGCAGACCTAGCAGCAGACCAAGCAACAGACCTAGCAGCAGACTCAGCAGCAGACCCAGCAGCCCAAGCAGCAGGCCCAGCAGCAGACTCAGCAGCATACCTAGCAGCAGACCTAGCAGCAGACCAAGCAACAGACCTAGCAGCAGACCCAGCAGCAGACCCAGCAGCCCAAGCAGCAGGCCCAGCAGCAGACTCAGCAGCATACCTAGCAGCAGACCTAGCAGCAGACCAAGCAACAGACCTAGCAGCAGACCTAGCAGCAGACCCAGCAGCCCAAGCAGCAGGCCCAGCAGCAGACTCAGCAGCATACCTAGCAGCAGACCTAGCAGCAGACCAAGCAACAGACCTAGCAGCAGACTCAGCAGCAGACCCAGCAGACCAAGCAACAGACCTAGCAGCAGACTCAGCAGCATACCTAGCAGCAGACCTAGCAGCAGCCCTATTTTTCGCTGTATCTTTGAATAAAACTTTCTTTGCAGCTTCTATTGCCTCACGAGGCCGTTTATCGTTAGGATATTCTTTTTCATAATTCTTAAGGCATAATTCCGCACTGAATATCGCTAATCTTAACGAGTCTTTTTTAGTCCACTTATATAACTTAATAAGTCGCATTTCAGACCACGCTTCTTTATCTTTTTGAATATCTTTTTTACCCCTGACTTCTACTTCTGCTAAAATCTCTCCCTGAACATAACTAAAGGCATCATAAGGCTCTCTAGAGCAATGAAATCCCCAATTACAAAGAGAGGGTTTACCTTCTATTTTTTGCCACTCGCCTAACTTCCACACAGTATTACCTGAGTTGGATTTTATTTGCCTACCTACTTTGTTTAAAAATTTATATCTTTTCATATCTCTACCTTTCACTTAGGGCTTCTATAAAGTTCCTAATTTATCTTTATAATCTTTTATTTCTTTTAATAAGTTAAGGAATGTGTCTAGATCCATACAGGCGAGGGGACTTCTGTAATTTCCCCCTACAATCAAAACTGCGGGTTTGTAGGGTCCCTCCTGTGCCTTTGCCTGTCCCCAAAACTCCCATAAACGCACATTCTCTTGGTTCTTTATCTCAAATCTGAAAGGAAGATGAGTAAATATATCACTTTCCCAACCATACATTGAACCTGATGCTGGCATTCTTTTAGCGTCTTTATCCAATCCCATTTCCCTTATTCTCTGAGCCACCTTTTTCTCTAATCTCTGACCTTTGGCTTTTTTTGAACGAAATGCTATTGCTTTCATATTTTTTTAATAAACCATTCTAGTTTACTAGACCATTCTTCCGGATATACATAATTATAGACCTCGGCAAGATCAATAATTCTTTTTGTAAGTCTATATTTCTTATAAGCTCTATTTCGTGATATTGTTTGTGCGACTTTGAAAATAGCCTGCCTATAACTTTTAAAATAACAAACCCTATTCCCACACATATAGCCGAAAGGATTATGAGAGTTATATGCAATATTTTTAGCAAAAGTGCTTTCAACTCCTGCAATCGCAACAAGGATTTTATAATCAATCTTATATTTCTCTGAAGCTTCCAAAAAACTTTCACTCTCAAAGGCAAGTGGCGAATTATAGGAGGTAAAGAAACGGGAAAGCCTGAGAAGCCTTGGGCTGACTTTTTTAGCATAGATTGTTTGTTTCCAGCCTGTTTTCTGTAATAATGGGCGATTATTTGATTGTTTGATGTTATATCTATATGTTCCATACGTTAATAAAATTAATAAGATAAATAAATAAGCAAACGCTATTCTCATGTATGTAATTTTATCCTTAGCGCTTCATACTCAGGCGTACCGGCAAATTTGCCTAGAGCTTTAATTGCTGAAACTTCTTCAACTGGCTCTATCGGTTTCCATTTAAAATAAGATAATGTATATTTACCTCTTCCCTGATGATCTTCAAATTCTATTTTCTTTTCTCCCTTGTGCCAACTTCTTATACGCATGATTTTGTTATCGTATTGAACTATAAAGTTTTTTACATTTTTAAAATTTTGTTCATGAGGATATGTCTGTCCCCCTGGAATACCTACATAAAGTTTATCATTTAATAAACCAAGTTTATAACCAGTATAAAGAGTTTTTGCCTTGTAAATTCTAGGCGTTTTCATGTTCCATTTTTTCTATACCTTCTTCTACTTCGTCATTATCAATAATTTCTCCTTCAATAGGATTTTCTTTTTTTACATAATCAGGTGCTTTAATTAAATTTTCTATAATTGCGCTTGCCTGATCACTTGTAAGTTCAGCAATTTTAACATTATATTTTACTTCTATAGATTTCTCAGGATAACCTTTTTCTTTTAAGAGTTTGTATATAAAGGCAGTTTGTTTTGAAGTTGCAGTCTGTGCTTGATTTACTTCTTCTCCCGTCATTTCTTCTGCCGGAGTGGGCGAATATCCCGCAAGAGCTACTACAAATCCAAATATTTGTCTTAATGCTTTTGATCCAGCTCTAGTCTGTGCCATACTTGCTAATTGAAATGTTGGTTTGCTTTTCCAGTTTCCTTCATCGCGCATACAATATGCTTCTGCTTCGCCCACTTTTACACCAGTTTTATTATTAACAGCCCAAGCTTTTGCTTTAAAACCTATTACTCCACCTATTTCAACCGGTTCTGCTTCGCCTGTAGCAATACTTACGTCAAAATATTTACCTACTGTTTGCCACGCTTCGTACATCAAATGATCTGATTTTCCACCTACATTTATAGACCATTTATTTTGTCTAACTATATCTATAAGTTGTTTAGCGGCTCTACTTGCTTTAGCAGTATCGCGTTCTGGATTAAATACTGTTTTAATTGTTATTGCTTTTTCCATATTATTTTTTATTTACTTTTACCATTATATATTCTGTAGTTTTTGCTTCTAATCCATCTATTGGCTTACCCATTTCAATTAAGTTTTTAAATACTACATCCATTTGAGGAGCAAATACTTCTTCGGTTACTACCGGTATTTCGTTTTTTTCAAGAGAATCTTTTAAAGTATTAAAATCTATAACTTGTGGGGTTACTCTTTTTGCTCTGGTTACAATATAATCTTCTGTTTTTAAGGTAAGCGCTTTTTGCTGTTGCATGATATAAAGTAATTCTTCTTTATATTGAGCTATTCTTTCATTTACCTGTTTTTTAATGGTTTCTAATTGTACTAATGCCTGTGCTTTTTGTGATGGGCTATTGGGTTCAAATGATAATAAGTTATTATTCATGTTTTAATCTAATATTATCTTCTTTACATTCAGTACAAACTACTTTTTCCATTGTGCAGGCTACATTTTTTCCTACTAAGTTTGGACCTGATGTCTGATATTCGTCTAAAACTATATATTTATGTTGATGTGTTGTGTCTGGATACATATTAGCTTGTAATAATTATAAAAAATATAAATATCATTACTCCGAAAAAGAAGGAAAGTATCATATCTTTTTTATTATCTCTAAGTAATTTTTTTAATTTTCTTTTGTTCATATAAAGCAATCTTATACCCGACTTATGGCTCTGTAAATAGTCTCTTTTGATACAAACTATATCAAACTAGACCAATATTAATTTATATTAAATTTTTTACCTAATTTTTCTTCTTTCATTTGTCTTAATCTTTCAAGTCCTGTTTCTGATATTTCTTTTGGTAAATCCGGAGTAAATTGTGGAACTTCTATCCTATCCCCAAAATCTTTGCGTAGAGCATTTCTAAGCATGGCTTTATAATCCTTATATCTTTTACCCTTAGCCAAGCAGTAATCATATAAGGACTGAGCCTTGTTAATAACCTGTCTATTGGTACAGATAAAGCTTAATGTAAATTCAGCTAAATCATTAGAGGAAATATTTAATAAATAATTGAGGGAGGAATATCTCTCTTCTTTAATTCTTATATTCTTATATTCTTGTAATGTGTTACTTTGTTGTTCCTTTGTTGTTACTTTGTTGTTACTACTTTGTGTTACCACTTCCTCGTTTGATTGATATTTAGCCCAATTTAATAATCTAATCGTTGTATATTTGTTGTTACTAATAAGTGTTACTACTTTGTATTTTTTTTCCAATCTTTTTAATGCTTTATAAAAAGTGCTAGGATTTAGATTAAAATATTCACTCGCCCAAAATCTACCAATTTTCATTTCTCCTCTTTCTCTATCAACAGTAAGCATAATCCATGTAAAAATTCCCCATGCTATAAAATCACGCGTAAGAGGATTGTCTTTTGACTTGCGGTATAATTTTATCCAACCATTATTCATAAAAAAAGCCCGCTAGATAAGTAGCGGGCTTCTGTTAAACGTCTAAAAGAAAAAAGACCACCTTATCTTAGTCCTTTTTAAATCTATACCTTATTTCATTTTTTGTCAAGTACTTTTATATGTCTAGCTAACTCTTCTCTTATTCTAGTCATTTTCCCTTTTTCTATTTCTAATTTTGCATCATAAATAGTCTTTGAAACTGGTTTTAATTTTCCATTTATACCAACATAATAATCTTGATGCGCTTCAGGTAAAAATCCATCTTCCAGTAAATGTGGATCATGTTCTGATTTATAATATTCATCTAAATTCATATATCCGCTTTCATTATAAAATCTGCCACTTCTTTATCTCCAATATCTACTAATTGAGCATAATAATCAAAAACACATTCTGCTGCCATTTTAACCACTTTTTTAGTCAAAGGTATAGACTGTAATTTTTCATTAGGATCAAAATATTGAACATTTACATTGGGGTGTGTTTCAAAAACAGTATTAATCTCACGTAATCTTACGCGCTGTTGATAAAGTCGTCTTGCTAATCCATCTTCTAATGGTGTTGGTCGTTCTATCATAAAAGAAAAAGCCCCCTCACGAGAGCTTTTTCCGGAAAAAGGGTAATTAGTCCTTTAGGCAGGAAATGACAATTACCTTCTTATATTATATCACTACTGCGCTATTTGCGTAGGAGTACCATTTTTTAATTTTGTTAAGAAATCTATAACAGAGGTATAAAATGTGCCTACTGCTATTCCCCATGCCATACGCCAATCTAAAACACCTTGATAGGCAGTTAGAAAAGCTATAAGTGTAGGTAAAACCACAAATCTAACAAAATTATAAGACCACCTTTCGGCATCTGCTTGATTAAAATGCCAAGGTTGACTTTGATTCATACAATCCCCTCCTTTCATGCTAGCTATTAAGCAACAGATGGTGCTTCGTTTTCCGCAACATCTTCTACTGTTTCGCTAGGTTCAGGTGTAGATTCAACTACTGGTGCTTCTGCTACCGGCTGTTCAACAACAGGTGTTTCCTCTGCTGGCTCTACAACTGGACTTTCCGCTACGGGTTGCTCAACAGTTGGTTGCTCAACCACAGGACTTTCAGCTACTGGAGCTTGTTCTCCTGCTGGCTGTTCGGCTACTGGTTCATTAGGATTCATTTTTACTACCTCCTTTCTTAAAGATATCGTACCATTTTCTATTTTTAATTGCATCTATTGTTTTTTTCACTTCTTCAGAGATAATATCCGGAACAATTTGTAATCGTTCATCTATCTTATCTAAAATCTTCTTAGCATTTGCCGCGATATCGTCTCTTGCTCCTTTAACATTTGCTAAAACAGTCTTTACTTCAACTAATAAATCTGTAATAGTCTTTCTATCTTCAGACCACTCTTCAAAGCGTCTATCCATTGTTTCCTGCATTATGCTTAATTGTTTAGATATAGCCTCGTATTGTGCTTTTGTTATTTCTGTCTGTTCGTTAGCCATGAAAAAAATAAATGGATTAAATTTTGTAACCAGTTTAACTTAACTTCTACAGGGGCATTCTGGGGCGGTATTTGGCTCGTAGATGCATTTTCTGATGAAATAGGCGTTTCTGGTTGTGTGGGCTGAATTGTAGGAATAATTACAGTCCACGCTAAGAAGTTAATATTAGAATCCCAAAATGCTTGATAATGTACTCCGTTATTTGTAACATCCTGTCCTGCAAATGTAGGCAGATAACCTGGATTTTGTCTTGAAAAAACTATTGCGCCTTTAAGTATGCGGTCAATATCTAAACTATCAGGACAGGCCGTAGGCTTATCTGAAACTTCATTATGTTTTCTTATATGATCTCTATCAAATGGAATTTTATAAAATAAACAGATATCAGCAAGTAATTTAGAAGAAGTTTCATAAAGTTGTGGAGTTCGCGGCCCATTATAATCTCCGTTATCTTCATGTTCAATACCTATAGATTCCTGATTGACTTGATAATCTCCTGCATGATAGGCGACTTTGTTCTCGTCTACCCAATGCCAGATAGAGCCATCTAGTAATACTCCATAATGAGCTGAAACTTCAGAAAGAGGATTATTAAATCTTTCGTCAGCACTTTGAGCTGTCCCATCCATTGTGTGGATTATTACTTTTGTAATCGGAAAACGATCATTGTCCCAATTTCCCTGATGACCATCCCATTCTGGGCCTACTGTTTTCTCAATAACTGGTAAAGAAGCAACTGTTCTAGTCATAGTTTAATTATATCATTTTGTATTATTTTAAAGGAGAATTGAATTGAAAAATACGTAAGGCAATAGTTACTAATGCCAATATAAAACTAATTACTGCGCTTATTATGGAGGTTGTAAAAATCATTAATCGCCATGTAATTTTAAAACTTTTAATAAAATCTGTATTATCTTTAACTTGCGTTGCTATTTCTTTAGGATTTAATTCTTCATGTAATTTTTCTAAAGCATTTATTCTCAAATCATGTTGTGCTAATTGCTGTGTAGTTCCGTCATTTAATTTATCCATACTGATAATTAGATTATCAACTTTTTGATCTAATCTAATTAATAAATCATGGTCTTTTAAATTTAATTTTGGTTCTCTAGGCATTCGTGGCTACCCCCGTTTCTTGTGGTGGCAACATAGCTTTCGCTACAGAAGCCTCCATTTTATTGCGGTGGTCCAACCGCTTGCTTAGAGCTTTAATAATTAAATCAGCTTCTGACATTGGTACTTGTACGCCAGGCTGTTGAGGACTTTGGTCTTGTATAGGTAATGTAACTAAAGGCTGTCCTCCTGCTTGTTCAGGTTGATTTAATTGCTCAATAGATGTAGGATTAATACCTCGTCTTGCTAATGCACCATGCAGATGCATCATTGTAGCAGGACTTTTATCAGGCATAGCACTAGGTGCAGGCGTAGCTAAAGAAGGATCAAAATTAGGAGATGTACCCGTAACCTGATCTAAAGCAGGTGTATCTGCTTGCATTGACCTATTTAATTGTCCTATAAATCCTGTTGGGTTCATATCTTATATTATATCAAAATAACTTATCAAAAGGTGGTAAACTGCCTCCGCCACCTTGTCCTAAAATTGCTTGCACTCTCGGATCATTCTGTTGCCAGTTAATATCAGGCTTATTTACAGGCTGTTGTGGAGTAGTTTGTGTTGGTACTTGTGTTGTGGGTACTGTTTGTGTACCTCCTCCAAAATATTGTGTTTTTGCGGTATCTAATTTAACTTGTTGATTTTTAACTATTGCATCTATAGCCTCTAATAAGGCTTCTTTTGATTTCGCAGTAGATAAATCAACTCCGCTTAACTGAGAAAGTTGTTTTAATTGTGCAGCCATACCTGCATAAGCACCACCATTTGCTTTAGAGAAGCTATCCCAACCCTGATTTAGTGCATTTACAAAATTAGGATCAGCACTATTTACTGCATTAACTGCATTATTAGCAGTTGAAACTACAGTTTGCGTTTCGTTTGAAACTCCTCTTAAATTAGCCTGTTGGTTAAACTCTGTTTCATTAGCCTTATATTGTCCGGCATCTGTATTATATGCCTGTGGATCGCCTAATTGTTCCTGTCCCATTTTAGTTTGTAATGCTTGCTGTCTTTGTGCCTGTTGCTGTTCTGAAATAACTGTACCATCATCAAGCGGAGTTGACACGCTATATTTAGGAGTAGTATTATCAGAAGTATGGATGCCCTGATTTTGATTATTCTGTGCATTTTGGTTCTCGCTACTCCCGAAACTTGGTAATCCTTTATTAATTGCTCCCTCTGTAGCAAGACTGGCTTTTAAAGTTGCACTCGGTGCGCCCACAATTTGGCCTCCTTTAATTAATGTATTGCCTATAACTTCTTTTCCTCCTCTTGTTGAAGCAGCGAATATAGCAGGCCCAGCAGGATTAGGATGTACGATTGTGCTTATACCCGTAGCCATTTGTGTAAGACTAGGAGATTTTTCTCCGGCTCTTAATACCTGATCTGCCATTTTGCCGCCATTTGTAAATAAAGCTTCATACTTTCTTAATTCAGGAACTGTCGTAGCGGAAGTTACATCATCTGCTAACTTTCCATTTCCAATACTTCTAAGTGTAGCAATTTCTTCAGGTGTCCATGTATCAGATAATCTTACATTATTAGCGCCAATGCGCATAACATTAGGCGCACTTGTAGTTCCATTAAACAATCTGTCTTTTAACATAGCTGAAGTATTGGTATAAAAGTCGCCTAATTCTTTTTGTGCAGGATTGGTTAAATTTCCTGCTCTATCATAAGCTGCTTTATAAGCTGTATTAGCTAATTGGTCTATATCTCTACTTGCCTGAAATACTTTTAAAGGATCAGCATCATTTAAACCGACAGGTGCGCCTTTTGCTAATTCATCATATAACATTGCATTATTTTCAATATTAAGACCGGTTGCATTTAATATTTTGCGTTTTACAGTATTTAATGCTCTCTCTGTTTGTGGATCAGTTACATTTGTCATTTCATCCATTGAATTACTTGCTTTATCTATAATTCCATTTACGTCAACAGGATCAGCACTTTTAATAGCACTTAATACTTTTTTGTGTATAATAGCCTGATCCGCTGCAGAGCCTTCTGCTTTACCTGTAACTTTCATTGCAGCACTTGAGATATCTTCAGGACTTGATAATCCATAATTTTTAAGCATAGATACAGTTCCTAGAGGATCGCGGGCAACAGCATCTGCATTTTTATATTGTCCTAATAACCACCGATTGCCAAGCTTTGTCATACCTACATTTGTAGTCATTTTAAAATTATTAGGATTTGAAAGTTCTCCTGTAAACGCATCTTTTATTGCACTAGGATTATTTAATAAAGTATCCGCGCCTTTATAAATAGCTTTTGCTGTTTGTACAGGATGCAATATTATATTTCCGACTGCTTTTACAGTTTGTACGGGATGTGCTGCTATGTCTGCACCAGTTCCGACTTGCAATCCTGTTTCTAACCCTCTTTGTATAGGATTCTGCGACACATCTGGAGAATAATTTTGCATTTGCGCTTGAGCATTTGAAGCATTAGTAGCATAAGCATCACTTGCTACTTTTAAAAGTCGTGCTTTTTCTGCAGGATCGCTTGTTTGTTTAGCTTTTGCTTCTGCCGCCTGAGCCATTTTAAACGAGTTATCTGCTGATTCTTGTGTACCAGGCGTTGTTGCTACACCTAATCCTGTTCCAATATCCTGAGCTGTATTCATAGCATTACCGAATAAAAAATTAGTAACAGGATTTTTTCTGGCAAAATTAGCCACATTATTAGCATATCCGCCTATGGTATTAGCGGCATCCGTTATAAACTGTGGAAATGCTGGTGGTTGTGCTGGTAAACTCATAATTAATTAACATTAAAATATTGCGCATAAGGGCTTTGCATTACATCCCCTAATTTTCCTTCGCTATTATAATATTCAACTCCTAAATTCGGCCCTGTAGCATTTCCGCTTGATCCTGTCATGCCAACAATAGGCGCGCCATTTATAATTTGCCCCGGTTTAACATTAACTCCTGCTAAATGTATAAAATGTAATTTATCTCCTGTTTTTGTATTTTGTATCATAACGTCATTTCCATAACCCTCATTAGCAGGATTTCCTACATATCCTTCTGGTGCTGCCCCTGTATATGCACTAATTACATACCATTGTCCATGTGGAACATGAACTGGAGTATTAGGATTTGCGGCAAAATTTGTATCTAAGGCTTTACCGCCTGAAAATACTTCTAAACTAGGATTATAATTGCCGAAACTTTGAGTTATTTGAGTTTTAGGCAAAACGCTTGCAGGATTTAAAAATTCATCTACAGTCTGCATATTTTTATTTTCAGGATTTTGAGTACCTAAAAATTCATCTACACTCTGTTGTTTCTGTTCATTATTCAAAAATTCATCTACGCTTTTCATGTTAATATGTTCCTACATTTCCGGTAGAAGGGTTTAGAAATGATTGAGCAACAGTATTAACTAAATTATTTCCAGGTGCAATATTTAGATACTTCTGTCCTTGTATGGTATTTGCTAGAGTTGTTTGATTTTGAGTTTGCTGTTGCTGGTACGCTTCCTCTGCTTGTGCTAATGTCTTAGCCATCTCCATTTCACTTTGTGATAATGTAACTCCAGCCTGCATTTTAGCTATTAATCCTTGTAATGTTTGTGCTGCTGCCGTATTCCAAACCGTACCTTGTGCTTGCTGACTTGTTTGTAAAAGTGGTGCTTCTGCCTGAATAGGGAGTAAATTCATTTGGTTTTGAGTAAGTCCTGCATTAACAAAATTAGAAGCTAAACCAGCTGCTGTATCATAATTTGCTGCGGCTCTTCCCGCCTGTGGAGTTAAATATGCACTGGCGTTAGCAATACCATTATTAATATCCGTACTGTCAATATCAAATCCTTTAGCGCCTTGATAAGCGTTGGGAACTAAATCTGTTAATCTGTTTTGTAAATTAGTCGCTGTCGCAGCAAGCTGTGGAACATTATATAATTTATTACCAGTTTCATATAAAGAAGTTACGCTAGGATTATTAGCCACAGCTTTAGTATAGTCTGATATATATTGACCTGTTTGCGATCCTAATTGTGATGCTAAATCTCCTGTAGATTTCATTACAGATTGACCTGCAGCAGTAGGATCATAAGAAGCAATAGCATTTTCTCCCGTAGTTTTAGCGGTATTTGCCTGATCCGTAGCGCCTGATAAATTTAGATCGTATCTATGTAAAATAATCATAAAAAAAACACCCTCCTTTGCGGAGAATGCCTCTTATTGATATTATACCACAATTAAGCTAAAGCTACACTTTTCCAAGCACCATTATATATCCATAATTTATTTCCAGTCGTATCATATACTATAGGAACTCTACCTGTATAAGTAGTCGGTACTCCAGTAGGTGTTCCAGCGCAAGTAGGTATATATAAAAATCCGTCTGTTGCTGTAGTAGCTAATGCTGCAGTTCCTACAATAACATTCCCCGCATCGTCTATTCTCATTCTCTCTAAACGAGTAGATGTGCCTTTTTTAGTTGTTACAAAATTGATATATGCGCCATTAGCTGTAGAAGACCAAGTTTCAGCCGCATTAAGATTTACTTGCGCTCTACTAGTAGTAAATGCTATACCATTATATCCTCCTCCTCTTACACCTAAAAGGCTATCATCAACGACTGGAACTGACGGTGATGAAATTGGACCATTTGCTACTCGTCCAATAATATATACAGCTCCTGAATAATCTGTAAGATGAACAGTATCATTAAAATTAGTATTGATTAAATTAATTGCGGTAGATGGATTAGCGTTATTAATTCCGACATTTCCTGATATTGCATATAGAGTAGAACTGTAAGCAGGAACTCCTGCAGAAACCGCTAAAACTTGTCCTGAATTACCTATTCCTAACCTCGCAAATCTTACCCCATCTAAACCATAATACATATCGCCCTGCTGATGAGGATTAGGTACTAATTTATCCTGCGTTACAGACCCAGGCGCTAAATCCTGCGAAAATAAAAAAGGCTTGGGTGCTTGTACTATTGGCTGATTTGATGTTTGATCTTGGTTATCCATTAAAATGCATTTTCCTCCTTTGTATCGTCATATAGTAAGGATACACCTAATATTGTAGGGCTTGTTAATCCCGTAGCATACATATGAAAACCCATTTGTATTTCTCTTGATTGACCTGGTGTAAGCGGTTGAGCTTTCATAAATGTATCTTCATAAATTGTTTCAATAGAGGCTGTATTTGAAACTACCCATCCTTGCCTATCTACATTATACTCCACATCAACACTTTCTCCGCTATTAAGCGGTAAGAAATCCAGTCTTACAGCAGAACCTCTTTCATTTTTCCATATATTACCATTATCAAAAAGAAGTGTTTGCACTTCGCCTGAAGGAGCAGGAGGATTAGAAAAATTAACTGCATCTGCTCCATATGCTGATCCGTCTTTCCACCCGATAATTAAATTTTCTCCCACCGGATATACTAAGCCTATTTGAACTGTTGTACCATAATTTCCTGTGGAGATAACGTAATCATAGCTTAAAGTATCAGGATAATATTGATTTAGCGTACCGAAAGAATAAACTCCTCTTTGGGAATTGGTACTATCGCTATTTGCATATAGTCCGAAATGAAGCATACCGCGCCACATATTTAAAGCTCCCGGATAAACCTCTGTATAAGCGCCTTCTTCTAAAAGTGGCATACGCTTTAATTTGTTTGAAGCTGTATTGCCTGTATTGTAAAAATAACCTCCTTTATAATCTAATAAAATACCGCGCCATCCGGCAAATATATATAAATCTGAATCTACTCCGAATAAGGCATTAATTTGCCCTTCGGGTACATCTATAAAGAAATCATAAGCAGGCTGATAACCAGACCAGAAATAAATACGCCCCTGATGAAAGTCATAAATATTAGTTCCGCGCCATACGCCTATCGCAAGATATTGTCGCCATTGTGCAAAACATCTGACACGCCATCCAGGTAATAAACTTATAAAATTAGGCAAATAATTTGCACCATCCCAAACTGCTATATATCTTTCATTTCCTATAATCATTGCTCCTGTCAATGTGCCTCCAAGGGGCTGATATTGGAATTGTGTAATAGGATGAAATTCTGTATCTGTAACTAAAAATCCAAAATAAGTTGTATATTCAGCAGTTGAAAAGTCATTTAATGTTCCGCATACAACTTTTCCGTCAGCAACTGTACTTGTTAAATGTACATGATAACTCTCTCCCGTAATTATTCTCCATGAACTGGCATAGATAAATTCAACTGTTCCTGCTGCTGGCAAATTAGCATTTGTGATAGTTTTGCTATCTATTACTCTATTTTGTTGATCATGTACAGTAACTGTCCAATCTCCTGTTCCTTTAGTATTTACATAAAAAGCCATAGATGCCTGTGGATCATAAAGTGGAGAAATACTTAATTTATCAGTTGCAGCTTCACTTATTGCTGTTGGCATAGTATAAGTACTTCCTGTGTTTGTTCCTTGAGTATCTATGTCCAATCGCGTAGTAGGAGCAGGGAAAGGAACATCTGCAGTATCAAATGTAGGAGTTGCGACAGCAGTTAATGTATTTGCATTTGCCGTTGTATCCGTATAGGCAGAATTAAATTTATAATATGCCTGTAAATCTACATAATAAGTTGTTAACTGTATATTCAAATTAGTAAATATCTGGCTAGAAGATTGGACATCGTTAATAATTCTTACATCGTTTAACTTACCCGCAAAAAAGTTTTGTATTGCCGCAGCTCCCTTATCAGCACCTATATACAAAAGTGAAGTATTATCATTTATTGAGGTTTTTGTGCCTATACTTGCACCTAAACTTACTGCGTTCAAATAAAATTGTGCAGTTGATGTACTAGCTTTCCATGTTACAGACAATCTATTCCAACTCCCCGTTGTTAATCCATTAAGATTTTGCGTTAGGTATTCATATGCAGTTCCATCATTTGAGATTCCCAAACGTGCCTGAATAGTTGTACTTGTAACCAAAGTATTATCCTGTATGGCATTTATTGTAGGGGAAGTTGTACCCGTATATGAAGTTAAATAATTAATATCAATTCTTCCAACTGATCCTATTCCTGATGATGTTACAGATGCACCTACATTTGTACCAGCAGTTCCGGCAGATGCAGTAATTAAACTAGCTCCTAAAGTTGCAGTTTGAGCTTTAAGTAAAATAGACCCACCTGCACCACCAGCACCTCCTATTGCATTAGATACACTTCCAGATGCATCTGTTCCATTTCCTCCGTTGCTGGAAATTGTACCTGCTATGACTAAATCTACGCCTTTAATATAAATTATTCCGCCTCCATTTCCTCCTGTTCCAGAAGAACCAGAGTTAGCATTTCCACTATTTTGCAATCCACCTCCACCTCCACCTCCGCCTAAAGTCATTGTTGTTAAATCAGCAGACCCTATCGCACTTCCACCGACTCCTCCATTATTAACACTTGCGCCTATAGTGGCGTTGCCTCCTCCTCCTCCTCCAGTTGCATTTAGACTTACGACACCTAATCCTCCTCCTCCTCCATTGCCATTTGCTACAGTAGATATACTACCAGTACCTCCTGTTCCATCTCCTTGTGTTCCACCGAATAATCCACCAGTATTTATACCTATTGTTTTTCCTACACCACCTGCAAATCCTTTACTATTAGCGGATATATTGCCATTTACAGTAATTGTTCCATTGGCAAAGAAATATAAAATTCCTCCTACTGTTCCATTCCACGCTTTAGCTGTCCAAGTAACTCCTGCATTAACAGTTACATTTGTATATTGTTTTCCTACTATTACCTGAGCTTTAGATGTATAGGTATTTTTAAGCGGTGTTTGTAGAGTAATAGTTCCAGCAGTATATCCTTGAATTGTATTTTCTTCATACTGGCCTGCATTTGATCCAGTCATTTGAATAATTAATATTTTTTGTCCTATTGCAAAACTTGCATTAGTAGCGCTTAATGTCTGTGTACCCGCAGTACCAGTACACGCTGAATCAATAGGCGCATCTGTCGTATTAGAAGATATAGTTAATGAGCTGTCTGATCCATCGCCAAAATATCCGGATACTCCAAATAAATCTAATTTATAAGACCTAGTTGCACCGCTTTCATCCCATTTGCCAATAAGTGTCATGGAATTACCTACAATAGGCAAACTAGATGCTTTAAAATAAGCCTCTAAGGTTAAATCTCCAGTAATAGATAGAGAAGCGCTATCTGCAGCATGAGCATATTGTGTAGTTCCATTTAAAACTAAAGAGGCTGTGTTTTGCGGTACTCCACCTTGTGCGTTTAAAAAGTTAGGCGTAAACTGAGGGCCATTTTGTAAAGGACCATATCTTGATATATTACTATCGCCTAAAGCATAAAGGTAATCATCTCCTGTAAAATATCCTAAACCATTTCCATGTGAGCTAGGAACTGTAAAAATATTGGACCAACTACCAGCCGAGGTACGCTTGTAAGTATTGCCTGTATCTCCTATGAAATAACTATCTAAAGTAGTTGGAACTAAATCTCCCGCTTTTAAAAAATCTGTTACTACTGAACCACTTTCTTTTAAAGAGGCAGGCATTAAAGTTAAAGCTTGAGGATCATCCCTATAATTAACAGCCCGCATGAAATATGCTACATTCGGTATTTGTCCATTAGCAGATTCTTTTGTATAATCTGCTATTCCCTGCCAGCGTTTTTGAGATAATTTCTGTATTTCAAATCTCGGTAAAAGTTTCATATTAAGATAAGGTTGTAGCGAATACTTTATACTGCAAAGGATTGAGCTTTGGCCTCCTCCTTATTACAGTTCTATTATCCCTATCTTTATATAAATTAATAGCTCCTATTAATCCTCCTGAAATATTATCGTCATTATCATCTCTTGAAGTATTATCATATGAACCTGTCCAAAAAGCGTTATCATACTTCGCTGCATTTAAAGGGTCTTTTTGTAATAAACCATAGTAATCTGATATTGTTCCAAAGACTAAAAGCTGATGCATTTCTTCAGGAAGCTCTGGTGTTTCTCCTATTCTATATGATGCAGGAGTTGCGGTAGCATAAGGCCAATTTACGGCTGTTCCGTCTAATGCTCCTAGCGTAAGAGTAGTCGTATTTGTATATCCAACTATTCTGAACCAATAACCTTGTCCTGGTGTTGCAGGATCAGTTACTGTTAGCCAGCGGCCTACCATTGCGGAAGTAAAAACTGTTGAAGAGTTAGTAACTATATTTGAACCATTTGTTAAAGTTATTGTACCCGAAGTTATATCTTCTATTGTTAAGTTTCTATCTCTGAAATGATAGTATATTTTACCTGTATAGGCAGCTTGAGGTATGGGCCATATTTGAAAAGTATCCTGCTCTACAAAATAAAATTGTGGTAAAGCACTAGCTTGAATCATAATTGCATTTAATTGCTCTATATTAAAACGTGAATTTATAGGCTGAAGAGGAAAATTAACAGACCCTACTGTTATATAACCACCCTCAATAGTTACAAGCCCCGGAGGAAAAGGATATATCTGTTGATTATTTGAAGTTGTAAGAGTGTAGGGTTTGACAGTTTTATAATTATTCATCTTAGCTAGCATAGTCTGATAGCGTTGTCCTAGGCTAAATTTTAAATTATTATCAATGTTTGTATCTGTATTAGGAGTACCATCAGCTTTAGCTAGTTGGATACCTCTATAATGTTCTTGTCGGATATCTGTAAAAGTTAATCGCGTAGGTAATTCCCTCCTTTCGCATTTCCCCAATAAATACTTTTTTCTGTCATTGGTTTACCATAGGTTATTTTATAATGACACTTTTGACAAAGTGTTCTACAATTACTCATTTCAAATCTTAGTTCAATATATTTATCCCAAGATTGGATATGGTCTACATGTAATATCCCTCCCCTTGTTCCACATAGTTGACAAGTATAATTATCTCGTTTTAAAACTTCTTTTTGTATTGTTTTCCTAAATCTAGCTCTTTCTGCCTCTAAAAAGGGAGTGATGCCGCCTTTCCACATTGGATGATTCTCTTTAGTTGTTATTCCTATTCTACTTTTTTTAATTTTTTCTATTGTTTCTTGAGGTCTTTTTTTGCCTAACCATGGTTTAATTCCCGTATGTAATCCCTTATTCCATGGGGTAAATCCTTTCTTAAATAAAGTTTTACCAGTATTTAATCTTATGCCCTTTTGGGCATGTTTTGAAATCCATGTATCTTTTCCCTTTTGAGCAATATGCCCACATTTTGTAGAACAAAAGAAGTGTTTTTGGCTATTTAATTGATAACGATAAAAATATTTGGGAGTTGTACAAATTTCACAATTAATATATTTCCCAGACTTTTCGCCTATTTTTTGTCCTTTTAACATTTTATAATTCCCCTTTCTGTATAATTTTAAGTTCTTTTTCTTCATCTTTTAAAATAGCCTGCAAAATACGTTCTACGTGCTTTTCTGTTTGTTTACTTTGTAAATCTTGCCCTACCATAATTATTGAAAGTAAAACTAATTGTAAAAAGGTTTGTGCTAACCAAGCTACTATAACAATAGTGCTTTTAGTTGCTACAGCAGAAGGTAAAGATATTAAAGCTATAAAAGCAAAAATATATGCACACCACATACTGCCTATAAATTTAGTTATTTTTAAAGCTAATAATTCATTAAACTTACGCATAAAAAATAGGCATCTCTTAAACGAGAATGCCTCTTACCTATATTATACCACGTCTATCCCACTCCCATAAGAGAAAGAGTGCCACCCAATGAAGGTAGTGCTTCTTGTGCCCCCACGCTATAAAACGTGCTTGGTGAGTTCTGGTTGTTGTATTGGGTAGAAATCCAAGTTGAAGAACGGGCAATTTTAGATATTCTAACTTCATCCATATATCCAGGCCAAAACCTGCTGGCATCTATATCATCATTACCAAATAGGGTATGGGCGGTAGAAGAAAGTGCGAGATTTCCATTAGCGGCTACTGTTTTATCAGAAGCTCCGTTTACATAAGCCGCCAAACCGTTTGTTGAATCATAAGCTCCAACAAGATAATAATAAGTATTTATAGAGAGGGTATGAGAGCCAGTTCCGTCATAGGAAATCCTAGTAGTAGCATCAAAAAACATCGCCAATAAACCATTACTTTTAACCATTAATTGATAAGGGACTATTGAGGCCGCATAACGTTGTATAAAGGAATTATAAGCTTGAGCTAAAGAAGTGATATATCCCCACCCCTCAACTGTAACAGCAGTGGGATTAAGAGTAGATGAAGTCCCTAAATCTATTTGGCTTGTAGTTCCATTTAATGAAGCTCCTTGTCCGCTTAATTTTTGATATGCAGTACCATAGGTCATTGCAGTATCCGTTCCATTGAATTGATTGGAAGTTGAATCATTTGAATTGCCTTGAAAATGTCCCACATAAAGAAAATTACTATCCCACACATTATATTTTCCATAAGTAGCATTAGCCGCAGGTTCGGTAGCTGAAGGGTTGTTAAAGTAAATATAAAAGATAGTATCTACTGTAGAGGAAAGAGAATTACCGTTAAAATGAAGTTCTCCAGTTTTTGCAGTGGTATCTATAGCAACAACTTCTCTTGCAAGTTCGGTAGTCCCGTCTGATTGGGTAATCCTTATATCCCCGCCATCTGTTCTAACATTTGAGAAAAATCCTGCTGGAAGGTTTGCTAAATTTACATACACGGGGAAGTTGGTCTGGTTTGCACCGACCTTAGTATGGTCAACTGTTATTTTTACTCTATCTAGCCATGAAGTGTTATACCAAGCCATAATTATTTATTTTTCGCAAAAACTGCGTACACTCTAATATCTGTAACTGCTGAAGAAACTTGTGCAGTCCAGTTAGTATTAACTGAGGTTTGAGGAATAGGAACTCCTCCTAAAGAAAATCCTCTCGTATCCCCTGCGGGAAGATATAAAGAGAATAGAATAGAACCAGCAGTAGTGTCTCTAAAATCAACCCTTACGGCTGTGGCAGAGGTATTTGAAACTACTAACATTATCAAATCATTAAAAGTAGAGGCTGCTGCCGTTACTATGGTTGTTTCTGTAGCAACTGTAATTGTAGTAGTTTGAGTTCCAACTAAATCTCTAATTGTTACTGGTAAAACTACCTGTCTTCCATATTTATCGCTCATTCCCCCGACTGTATTTCCCGCAGTTGCAGCCGTAGGCAAGGCAGTGGAAGCATCAAAACCCTGATATGAAGCATTAGCTGGCACAGCTGAACCTGTTGCTCCTGCTCCTACTGCTGGGAGAACTGTGTTGTCTGATGCAATAGTTACTCTTTGACTTCCTGTTCCTGTAACTCCGTTTCCCATTAACGGGGTGACTCCGTTGATTTGGGCTACATTGACAGCCGAATTAGCAGTAATAGATACTGTACCACTAACAGGTTGTGTTACAGCACTTCCATCAACTTTTATTGCAGTAGCGTTTGCTGAAGTTGCCCCTAAATCTACCCTTAATGCTCCTGAAGTAGTTAAAGATAGAGGATTTATATTTCCTGTTGTATATGTGGGTGCTGCTGTTGTTACTGAACCCTGAATTAATGGTCCTGAGTTTGTCCCTAAAGCAGTAGCCTGAGCTATTGCCAATTTAGCAAGCGTAGCTTCTGTTGCTGCGCCTGTGGGTAGAGAGACTGTCCCCGAAATATTTGTTATATTCCATGCTCCTGATTGAGCGGCTTGTACTGCGAAAGTTCCTGTACCTACAACTGTTGCATTTAAAGAAGCTGCTGTAGCCTGCGCAACAGTAACAGCTGACGCTATTGATACAGGCTGAGTAGCTTGCCAAAAAGTACCGCTTACAGGCTGAGTAACTCCTGACCCATCTACTTTAAGAGGAGTCATTGATGTTATTCCCTGAACTGTCAAAACATCTGCCGAAGGTGTACCCGCTACTCCTAAAGCAGGTTGTTTAGCTGCGGTTGAAGCTCCTGTAGGAAGTGGTAAAGATGCTGCAGAGATTGGTTGTGTTGCCTGCCAAAAAGTTCCCGTTACGGCTAACGAAGCATTTTCAACTAAAACCTTTAAATTCTTTGAAGCATCTACTTGTAAAGGCTGTAAATTTGTTCCGTCAGATGCTCCTAAAAGAGTAGCTGAAGAAGGAATAGCCGCACCTGTAGTTCCTACAGAAGGGTTTGTGGCTGTTATAGAACCTGTAATGGGGAGAGGTTGAGCCGCAGAAACAAAGTTATATGTTCCTCCGTTATTAAAAATAATACCTGTGCCTGTAGGATGTGCTACCGCAAGTCCTGCATCTATATACTGTATTCCTCCTCCGAAAGAAGTTATTTGATTACCTGAACCATCAACAATAGCTACAGCTGCAGCTCCCACTCCTGATAGGCTAAAACCACTTACTACCAAAGGAGTTGCGCCTACTGTATTAAGAACTATCAAACCATGCGTTCTATCATCATCAATAGGGGCTGCATTGTATCTAGGTAATAATTTAAACATAAAAAATCCGCTATGTTTTAGCGGATATGCTCCTTAATAACTATATTATACCACTATTCCTGTTGTTCTATGTGTAATCTCTGCTCTGTATTTTTAATACGTGCTTCTCTTATATCTAATAATTTTTTTCTTTCGGCATCTATTTGTGCTGATTTTTCAAGCATAGCCTCTTTTTCTTCTAATTCTCTTTGTTTTGTAATAAGTGCTTCAAGACCTTTCTTTTTTTCATCTAATAGTTTTTCCTGTTTTAAAGCTTCTGTTTTTCTATCTTCAAATTCCTGTTTTGCTATCTCAATTTCATTCAAATAGTCCTTATCATTTATAATCTTTTCCTCACGTTCTTTTAGTGCCTTAGTAGCATTTGCTATATATAATTTTTCTCTTTGCAGCTTTTCTTTTTCTGCATAAACTTCTTTTTCTTTTTGAGCTACGTCAAATTCAGCTTGTTTTAACTGAACCTCTCTCTCATCAAGTATTTGAGTTATTTTATCAAAAGAAGCTAAATCCTTTACATAAATAGTTATTAAGCTTATAAAATTCTCAGCAGATTCCTTTATTTTTACTAAAGCATCGCTTCTTTTTTGCACATCTGTTTTATCACTTTCAGGTAATATATTAGGAAAACCGCTTAAATCTAATTGGTCTGTCATATTTTTACCTCTATTTTTCCCATCCATTTTTTATATCTATCTTCATAATGTAATTTATGGCTATCATTAAGTGCAAGTTTTGAAGCTAAATGTTTGGCTAAATGATCTCCTAAATACTTAGGAAAGCTAACTATTTTCCTAGAGGGCAAAGTATAGTCAATTCCGTTAAAGGGATAAGTAAAATCCTCTTTAGAAGGATTAAAATAATAAGTGAGTATTTCGTCTGGTTTGTTTGGCAAGTCCATACATATTAATTACTTCTGAATATAGGCAAATCGTTATAATATAGACACGTTTCTTCTAATCCTGTTTTAGGATTAACTTCTTTACCAAAACCATGTTCCGGTTTTTCTTTTGATAAAGCGGGATCAACTGACTTTTCTAAAATATCCCAATCTTTCCTTGAAACATAAAATGCCTTAACTCCCTCTGCGTTTAAAGCTTCTAAATCCTTATAAATATTTATTTTAGTCCTGATCTTAAACTCTTTGGGAAGGGGCATTTGAGGATTATGGCCTTGTAATAATTCAACCTGAAAATATAAATCTTCTATTAAATTTTCAAATTGCTCCAGCTCCTGACACATTAGCATTACTATACTTATAAGATTTTTTCTTGTAAATTTATTCTCCCGATCCATTAAATCAATATAATGTTCCCATCTGTTTTCAGGAATTAATACATCTGTTATCTGGCTTACCTCTTGTCTTATTTTTCTTTTTATTTTAGGCATTTACGCTTACCTCATTTATTAACTCTTCTTTTGGCTGTTTTTTTGGATCAGGCACATTTTCTAAGGGTTTTACAACCTTCTTAGGATTAGCTATTGGTTCTGAGCCTGTAGGTGGCTCTACGATTGGTTTTTGTAGTACAGATGGCATTTCTGCCCTTTCTACAGGCGCGGAAGTTTTGTCTATAGTATCAAATATCCTTTCATGCATAGGTCTGTAATCTAATGGTTCATCAGGTATTCGCGCTTCCGGTTCTGGTTCTTCAGCACCATATTCTTCAACTACACCTACTAAAACGACTGCCTTAATTTGCTGGATTAACTCAGGGTCATTTAATTTAGGCGTTCTGTCCCAAATTTGTATATTCTCCTCATATTTATCGGTATATTGTTTTCCTAATTGTTTTTCCCGCACAGCCTTTAATTCTTCTCCCTTTGCCATGATCTGCTGACCTATCATATAATCACAAATCTTTTTAAAGAAATGTACCGCTAAATATCTATCTAAATCCTTATATGACTTGGCCGGTATCCTATGCCAATATCTATCGTACATAAATGCAAATGTATGGTCTAAGGGGTTATAAACGCGGATGGTATCTAAAGCTCTTCTTGCAAGCTCTCTTTTAGCAAGTTCAACCTCATTGGCGTGTTTAATATCAAACTCTTCCTGTTGTAATGATTTAGCCATATTAGTTTACGATTTTATCTTCTTTAACACCTATAAGTGAAGGATTTTCTTTTGGAGCATTTTTTAATTCTTCCTGTGTCAAAGCTTCTATATCAGGAGCAACTGTTGTAATAGGCTCTAATTTATCAACAATAGGCTTAAATTTAATAGCATCAGCAAATTTAAAAGGACTTTGTGCTATTAGATTATGGATAGCTAAAAGTTCTTCTCTGGTAAAGCTAAGAGTAAATATTTCCGCCATAGCTCTGGCAACTGCTCTTTTCCGTGCTTCCTGTTCCTCTTTTGTTAATTGTTTTTGTCCGTTAGGATTCATATTATGCTTTTTCTGGTATCGCAGGAGTTGCCTGCGCCCCATCAGCCCCTTGTTCGGGTTGTTTGGGTTGATCATTTGCCACCTCCAGTTTTGGATCGGTAAATTGAATAAATAACCTTTGTGGCTCAATTATTACACCGCCATTTTCAATAAACTTAACTTCAGGGCGTGTAAGCTGTGCAGTTAAGTTATTTTCCTGTAATACTTTTTGAAATCTAGTTGCTGCTGCATCCATGTATATATTATAACAAATTGTAGTAATTTACTTATACACCAGCACGAGAGAGGTCTGCAGATGCTGTAATATCACAAGCACCGGAGGCTATAACTCTTAATCCACTTGTAAGTCCCCAATATTCATATACTGAACCGACTGTGGGATTTGTGATAGTTGCTACATTCGCAGTTGTTCCTGAAGTTCCATCAATAACTTTAATAGAACCTGTTAACGCCGCATTAACTTGAATTATGGCTTTTTTTACTGCACCGCTATAAACCTGTGTAGCAGTTCCATCAGTAATATAGGAGTAAATCATATTAGAAAAGTGTAGTTAAGAATAACAACCATGTATTTGCAGCGGTATTTATGAAAGTCATTTTAACTACTTTTCCAGTTGTTACTGCTGCCGTTCCTCCGACTATTGTTATTCCTGATGCTCCTGCCGTAATGGTAACTGTCTGTGTTCCTGAGTTGTAGTAAAGACAATCAAACTTAGCGCCTACTGCTACGCCCGGAATTGCTGTACTTATTTGTGTTCCCGTTGGCGTTGTAAGTGTTCCTGCTCCGGTTGTTGATGCATGATTGATATATCCTCCTAAAAGCTGTGCTGCCGTAGGTGTTCCATTTTGAGTTGCTATTGCAGTTGCTGCTCCTAATATAACAGGCTGTTGTGCTGAAGCGCCTCCCAGATAAGTAAGACCTGTTGAGGTTTTTCCTAAATAAATTTCTCCTGCACCTTTAGCATCAACTGTTAAATTTTCATTTGTTCCGCTTGAGATTACTGATACCGCTAATCCACCCGCTGCTGCTGCACTTTTAACATTAAGACCCGTTGCAGCACTTGCTGTAGATGCATCTACATTAAAGCTTGGGTTTGTTGCTCCCGCTGGGCCTACTGTTAATGCATTTGCGCTGGTTGATGTAATAGTTGCTAAAGCTACAACGGCTGAACCGCCAATCGTTGTACCACTTGGCAATGACATTGTAGTAACACCACTAAAATCAATAGTAGATAAATTAGAACCGATTGATTGTCCTCTTAAACCTGGTAACAGGTTTTCTAGGGCAAATTGTCCTGCGTATGCGTATCTTGATAAAAGTTTTAGTTTCATAGAGCTAACCTCCTCAAATAGAGTGTTAGTCTATTTGAAGGAATACTGATATTGCGTGTCCGCTTGCTGCTGCTTCCCTAACTACTCCTATACATTGGTGTGTAGTTCCTGCTGCAAATACTGTTGCTGCTCCTGCTGTTCCTGATGGAGTACCGACTTCTGATCCGACTGCAAAAGTTGATCCGTCTGAGAGTACTTGCGCTGGTCCATGAGTCTGAACCCATCCATAAGTTGCTGTTGGTATAGCCCAAGGTGCAACTCCTACTGCCATGCCTGTTGGTGTAGTTGCCGGTTCTTGAATAACTCCACTCCAAGGGTTTTTCTTCATTACAACTTTTGTAGAAGTTGTCCATGCTGTAGTAAGTGGATGATCAAGGGTAACTACCAATGCTCCTCCGCTAGTTAAAGTGCCTGTAATACCTAGAATTGTATATTCTTTTCCAAGATCAGGAGTTGTATAGACTACAACTGAGCCTCCGATAAAGTCTGAAGGTACAACTGTCGTAGTTCCGTTTGTAATATTAACTGTCTGCGCTCCTGCTTGTGGCAAGATTATCGGACTTGCTAATACAGCCATATTCTCAAATTGTGTATCTTCTGCCGCTTCCTGTAAGACATTTGCTGCTACTAAGTTAGAACCTCCAACTAAGGAATATCTGAACATTTTAGAACCATAGTCTGCAAAAGCTACTGTGCCAATCGGATGGTTTTGGACTGTATCGCTTGAGTAAACATCCTGTCCTTCAAGAGTAAGAACTCTTGAGAATTTAGCGTATCGTTCTAATAGTTTAAAGTCTTTCATATTATACTCCTGTTATACCTGTTCCTTTCGCTTGCCTTCTAAAGCTATGCGGGATTGTCTGGCCTATACAGTAGAATCTTGCAATTCTTCCTGCCTGATCAGGGATAGTTAATGGTTTCTGATAGAACCATCCATTCCATTCGCTAGGTGTTTCAATCGCTATTGCTCCTGTTCCCTCATATGCTGTAGCATCTCCGAAATCAACTTTTTCTAAAGTATCTTCATATTCTGCAGGGATTTGCACTCTACCCTTCCATGTAATATATTTTTCATTTAAGAACCAAAGCATTTGTGCTGTTGAGTAAAAATCTCTGACAATATATGTATCCCTGTATGTAAGAGCATTAAATCCGGCTGCACTTCTTAATTCTCCTGTATTTCTTTCAGGATATCTATCTCTAGTCCTCATTTTATCGTAGCCGACATCTCTATAAGATTGTCTTACAAAAGGTGTAAGCAATGCTTCATAATCGCTAAATATAGCTGCTGAAGTAAATCCGATATTCGGGCTTTCTTCTGCTGCTCCTGGTGCTAAAGCTGAATCATACTGAACTGCCATTGTAGAAAGAGTAAGCTTTCCTCCTGCGTACGCTGTTAATGTAGAATCCAAAGCTGTATAAGTTGCTCTTGCTAATCCTCCGATTGTTCCTACGTTTGTTCCATCATCAACTATTGCTGTAAGACCTAGAGGTTGATTTGCTGTACCCGATCCGTAAATTGCTGAACCAAGTGTTGTCATCGCTGTTGCAGCAGCTTTTTCATATTTATAATCGTCTAAGTTAATAAGTCCGAGTGAACCGACATTAGCAAAAGACTCTAACATGATTGAAACGATTGGCTGTGTATAGGCGGTGTGAGCATAAGAGCCTGTAACGGCTGTAGAAACTGCTGAAGAGTTAAGAGTTTCAAGTGAAGTAAAGAATTGTCCTTGTGTATCTGCCGAGATATCATAGGTAACATCCTCTGTTTTTCCTTCAAATTCGCTACCTTGTGAAACCCATCGGCTATAAAGAGAAGGGAAATTTAAAATCTGATCTACAACTTTAGTGTAAAGTTGTCGCTGTGTAGTAACATCAACCCTTGCTGGGGTATTAATTCCGTCTGGAGCAAATCTTGCTAGTAATTTAAGTTTAAAGTTTTCCATAAAAAAAACGCCTGCTTTTGATAGCAATGCGCTTTAATATCTTATTTATACACCCAAAAGGAATTTTTGTCAATAGGCTTTTTACTATTGTTTTGCTCTTAGCCTTTGTAACGCTTCCTTTTTAAGTCTGGAAATAGTTTGCGGCCATGTCTCTTTATGTAGTTGGGCGTATGGTATTTTATCTGTTGGTGTATCAGGCGTTGTATGTTCACTTCCTGAAACAGGTGCATCTGCTCCTGCCGGCTGTTCTGATTTCTTGGCAGGGTTTGCATCTACAAAAGGTTTGTAATGTAAAAAGAATATCTTATTAAGAGATGTAACAGGAGTTTTGCCTTCTGCTTTTAGTTTAGTATTTAATTCAATACCAAACTTAAATACTTTTTGTATTTCTTTTGCTGCTTCATCTTTTGTTTCAGGATTATTAATTTCGTTAATATCTGCCGGTCTTGGTAATAATTTAGCGCTAATAATCTCATCTAAATCAGTAGCAATCTGTTTATTATAATCCTCTAATGCTTTCTGTTCTTGAGCTTTTTTGTCCTCTACTTCTTTATTTTTTGCTTCTTCCTGTGCTTTCCTTTCTTCTGCGGCTTTTTCTTCTATAGCTTTTTGACGCTGTTCCATTTTAGCATCTGCAATACGCATTGTTTCGCTAATAAGTTCTGCATAATCTTTTGGCAATCTACCCTCTTTATCCCAAGCCGATATTAATTCATCTGCTTCTTTTTGTTTTTCCTGTAAGGTTTTGTCCTTATTTAAAATCTCGTCTATTTTGCCCTGAAACTCTTTACTTGTTTCTTCTGCGGCTTTTTTAGCTGCTTCATCCGCTAATCTTTTAGCTTCATCCTCTGTAACAACTTTAGGTTCAATCTTTGGTTCTTCTTTTTTTTCTTCAGGCTTTGGTTCTTCAACTGGTTTTTCCTCTGACTTTTCTTCAGGTTTTTCTTCTTTTTTAGCTGCTTCTGCTTCCTTTTTCTCTAAATCTTCTAAATATTGTTTTCTGATACGTGCTTGGCTTTCTTTTGCAATTTGAGTAATAGTCTTAACTCTATCGCGTTTGCCTACAAAAGTATCATCAGGAGATGGTGTACCTGGAGCTAATTCATCTTTCTTTTCTTCTTTAGGTTCTATTGGATCAGGCATATCTATAGTATAGCAAATTGTAGTATTTTACATTATTCCCTGTGGAGATTCCGAAGCAACATCATTAAGTTGAGCAAATTCTCCAAAATATCTGGTAGCTGCTTTGTTATAAGCTCTAGCAGCATCATATGGGGTCTTATAATGTCCTATTATTTTTCTTACTTTATTAACTGTTATTCGTGCAACATAAGGATTAGTTAAATTTCTACTTTTATTTATCCCTTTAAATCCTAATTTATTTTTTTTACCCCTAGCTGAATGTTGCTGATTTTGTGCATTAGTACATAATCTTAAATTTGATTTTTGATTATTTAATTTATTCCAATCCTTGTGATCTACTTGTTTATCTTTTGGAGCTAGCATTAAAGCACGATGCATAGTTATATTAGCTTTAGCATACCCTTTTTTATTTAATGTCCAACTAAAATGATTTAACCACTCAAAATCCTCATCGTCCACTAAGGCAAACGTATTCCCAACTTTAATTTTTTTCATTAATTAAACTATATACTAATATAATCCCTCTGTCAAGTTATAGAAGGATTATAAAATACCTTGCTGAGGGGGTTGTGTCGGAGGTTGTACAGGCACTTGAGCCGTATTAACAGGTGTAGGCTGTTGTGGCTGTGCTGGTGCTACTGCTTGTGGTTGTGTTGCCATAGCAGGAGATGGTGGTAATCCTCCCTGCTCAAGCGGTACTTGAGGCAACATATTACTATTTTGCTGTAAGGGCATCTCAGCTCTCGCTAAAGCTTGTGCCAATGCTTCGCTGGTATTTAATCCTTTAACTACTTTTTGTAAATAAGCTACTGGATCGGTTTTAGCTAATATAAGCTTTTCTGTTCTACCTTCTGGATCTGATAATCCCATATCTTTATAAAAAGTATATGGATCAGTCATTTGCATTTTAGCCATTTCCATAGCATTGTTTTGTGCTTTTAATTTATCACTACCACTTGCTTTTATCTTAACAAGCATTCCTTCCATTACCATATTTCTATTTAGTCTTTGCCAAACCATATCTCCTGCAATACCCATTACCCAACGCATATGGTCGCGGGTATATCTTAATTTAATAAACTGCATAGCCCATTCGCCCATCCATTGTGCTGCTGGGTTAATAGTATCCTCAACTACATCATCTGCAGAGGTAAAATCTCCTTCTCTAGCTATCTGATTGTTTGTAGCAGCAGCTTCTTTTGAGGCTAATTCTCCCCTAACTGCTGTGCTATGTGCTATGGCATACATTCTACTTCTTACATTTTCTAATTCCTGAAACTCTTGTGGCGTAACTGTTTCAGGAGGTATATATTTATAAACATTATCAATGCCACCCGCTTGTGGAACTTGTACAGATAAATCTAAATTCCTTTCGTCAAAATCAATCTCCTCTAACTCAGCCGGTGTAACCGCTTCTTTATTTAATATGTGATGTCCTCTTGATTTAAGTGTTTCTTCAATCTTTTTCCCGATGGTATTTAAGTTCTTTTGATTTTGTATATTCTGCTCTAACCAACTTGTTTCATCCAAAGGTTGCTTGCCCCATTGATCATATCCCATGAAATAAAAAGGTTTACGTGGATTCTTAAAGTAATTATGATAAACTTTTTGTTTGATAACATTATCGGGTAATGAACCATTTAATAATATATATGCTAACTCCTGTTGATTTAATCCTCTTTTACTAGATTCATTACCCGGTTCGTCATATGCAAAATATCTTTCTTCTCCCTCATAATCAAAATTAGGATTTTTCATTTTATGAAGTAATACTTTTTTATACTTCCAAAATACACCATCAATTCTTTGAATTTTATTACCTTCTGTTCGTTTATATTCATGAAACCAACATTCCGATATTTTTAAAGGAGTAGCAAGTAAAGCCCATGAAGGATTTTCTCCTACCATTAGTCCATCTGATTTAAGCTGGTTATAAAACTTTTCTTTAGCTTGAGGAAACCTAAAACCTATATCCATTACAGTAAGCGGTACTTTCTGGCTTATCCATAACATTTTATCTGCATCCTTTGTAGATTGGGTATAGTCAAATTTAATAAGATCAGGATGTATCACTCCGAACTCATAATCATCTTTTTCAGGATTCCACCATGTTTTTAATACTGCTGTAAAATAAACGGGAAGATGCTTATAGGCAAGCCCTAATACAAATCTGTTTTCTTCTTCTTTAATTTCCGTATCAAGACAAAGAGATAATTCCTGTGCTACAAGCTGTGCTGTCTCGCTGTCATTGGCAGGAGTTGCCATAAGATCAGGCACGCGGGACATTCCCAGAGGTTTAACAGTTCCCATTATTTCATAAAGAACATTATCGTTATACCTGCTTTCTCCTTCTTTATATAATTTTTCTTTCTCTGCTTCTAATATCTGTCTGCCGAAATAATGTACCTCATTTTTCTTTCGTCTTTCAAACAAATCATATTTTGTTTCATAAAATGTATCATAATCATCCTCTCTATCATCTAGGATAGCTACTAAGTCCTCATCAGGGATATCTAAAGCCAGAGGATCTGTAGGATAACTTAATAAACCTTCTTCTGGATATTTTGTATCAGGGATCATGTCATCAAAGTTGCCCTGCATTTTTAAATCTTCATCCATATATTAAAAAAACTCACTGCGTTAGCTCGTGAGTATATCTCTTGTCTGTATTATACCACCTTTTTATACCACTAGGCTAACAACATCATTTAATAAATAAATCTTTCCGCATTGAGTACAAGCAAATAAACTGGGAGGGATTATAGGTGTCATTTTAGGAAGCTTTACAGCTTTTTCTAATGTATATTGTAAAACTGGCTGTCTGCAAATAATACAATGGAAAGTTGATACACCGCCTTCAACCTGTGGTGTGAGAGTAAGCTTAATAGCAGTAGGCGCTTTCATATGAACTATCTGAAATGTATAGTTTTCTTTGCATCTATGGCATTGCTGAAAAGTCATTACGCTTTGAGGTAGTGTAATCCCTGCGCCTATCCTCACTACATTGCCCTTAATACGCTGTATGCCTGTCCCGCAATGATAGCAATGAAATAAAAATAGATTATCAGGCTTATCTTTATTAGTAGTTAAAGTAACAGTTTGCGTTAATATCTCGCTGGGTTGATCTAATATAGATACTTTCACTATTTAATTGTATCAAATTGTAGTAATGAGGAGGTTCGGAGGTGGAATATTGACAGGTGGAAAATCTATAAATCCACCTAGTGCCATATTTCTTGCCTTTTCAGGTATCTATTACGGCTAACCCACCCCCGAACTATAACAAAGCTTCCTTCTGTCCTCTTTTATTATACTACTTTTGGAATAAGTCTACATCTATAAGAAACTGCCCTGCATCCTCGTTTGATCCATAAAATTTACCCTCGTGCCGTTCTGCAATAAGAGCTTTGGATTTGATTTGTCCTGTAATACCTTCTATAAGTCTTAGATTTCTAAGCATATAACGCTGCTCGTCTGCCGCGTGATCTTCTCCCTCTGTATCTATATCCTCTACATGATTCTCGTCATGTACCAATTCAGGCAATGTTCTGATAAGATTTATACAGTTTTCCGTTACTTGCCAGTAAGGTTTGCCGTCAGGTGCATTAGATAACCAATGGATCATATATACCCACCCTGGAACTCTATCATTTCTTGCAGGTTTTAATATTCTTCCCCATCTGTCATCTTCTTTTTTAAATTGGTCCGCTATTGATATACCATTATCATTTCCTTTATTAAATATTGTAGGGTCTGCCTGTACCCAAGGAACATCATCTAAAGTTAAATTAAACTTTTCTTTCATTTCCTCTTTAATACGTTTTGACCAATCCTCAGGATTTTTATTAGTACCATAAACTTCCATAAAAGTACGCGTTCTGTAAAACCAACTTATATCCCCTTTTTCATCCCTCACATACTCTTTTGCTACAGTTGCTAAATGAAAACTAAAAGGCTTTGCTCTTCCCCAGTCCATACCGCCTACAATTAAATCATTACTACTAGGTACAAATGGTGTAATAATATGAAGATTAGGCCGCCACATATCAAAATACTGGCCCGCGAATACATCCCATGAACCCTCTAAATATGCCTTACGCAGTTGTTCCGGTAAACTCTCTAGCTGTTTAATATATTCAGGGCTTATATACTTATTATCATAAACTGTAGCGTGGGTATAAAAAAACCTATTTTGTTCTGTATCTGCAGAGTTTCGTGTTATAAATAACTTTTTAACCCAGCCATGTCCAACTCCTCCCGGATTAGTAGCACCCATAAACTTTACTTGATCTATTCCTGAGTATCTTAATCTATTACGCAAATCAGTAAATGTTTGCTCTTCATTCCTTGTAAGTTCCTCTACAAACTCTCCAGCAAACTCCGTTGACATATATTTAGATGGATCGTCTAGGTTTCTCAAAAGTATTTTTCCACCTCCCATTTTCTCAGGCAAATGGAAAGCAAGACCGAATATTTTATCCTCTTTTAATATGCCTAATTGTGGGGGAAATTCTCTCTCAATTCTTGATATCTGTCTGTCTTTAAGTGTGGGATAATCTTCGCTAAATAAACCAACTGGAATATTTTTAATACCTGTTAGCTTATATAAATAGACTAAATAAATAAATGCAGCCCAGCGTAGAGTATGGCTTTTAGCACCACCCATAGCCCCTCCATATAATAAATACTTACACTCAGGACTGAACAGGGTCTGTAGTGCTATCTTTTGCTTCGGTTGGAACTGTACTATCTCCTTCAGGTTTATGTCTTCCATCTTTTAAGCCAATAATATCGCCTATATCTATTATAACGTTTCCCGACATATCCATATCCATTGCTTGCTTTGGCATACCGTCCATACGGTTCATTATTTCTTTAATTGCAGTCATATCGCCTTTAATACCTAATGTTCTAGCTTTTCTAACAATAATCTTTTTATAACTTTCTCCGGTTTCATCTTGCTCCTCCATAGCTTCTTCTAAAAGACCAGCCCAAGTCCACTCCCTTTTAGGTCTTCCGTTAGGATTACCTGATTGGCCTGGTTTAAATGATGTTTGATTTTCTGCCATATTTTCCCTGTATTTTGCCTGTTATGGCAAAATTTCTACATTCACTTTTAAATTCTTATCAATAACAGTTATTAAATCTTTTATATTTTTTAACTGATATTCTCCTACAATAAAACTAACTGTATATGAATTATCTACTTTTGGTCCTTTAATACTAACTCTATCTGAATTAAATTCAATTTTATTTTCCATATATCCTCATTATAATACTTGTAAGCTGTGATACAGTTGCTTCTCTTTCATTAAAGTATAACTCTTGAGATAGATTCTCAGGTATCTTACTAAACTCTATGTAATTATCCACATAAAAGTCATATTGAGCCATGACTATATGAATAAGCTCGTGAATTACTATCTCATCCCATATTTCTTTATTGTTTAATAATATAGGATATACTGTCATTATAGCGCGATAATATCTAGGATCGGCTAAGGTCTTAGCATTTCTTAAATCTTGATCAATTGGGCTTTCCTGAATAATAATAGACCAGTTTTGTAAGCCAAATCGGGCTTGATATTCTTTAACTTTATTTTTAAATTCTTCAATCATATTAATTCGCCTGATTTTCTTAATTGCTCTACTAATCGCTTATGCTCTTGCATTGCCGGGTCATTGTCTAAAGTCTTTTTCATTTCTTCTAATCCCTCTTTTTGTTTATCGGGTAGCTTTTGGTAAGCAATATCTTTAGCAGTTTTATGCGGTATTGCGCCTGTAGGTGTTTCTTTATTTAATAAAATAGTACCGCCTTTTTCTTTTACTTGTCTTTCTAATGTTTGCAAATCTGTTTTTAGGCTTCTATTGCTACCAATATAATAACCTACGGCAAAAAAGCCAAATTCAAATATAAGTATTATTGTAATTAAAATTGTTGTTTCAATCATTTTTTACTCCATAACTATTATTTCCCAATATGATACCTTTTCTATATTTCCATTTATAATACCATTGCGTTGGATATATAAACCACCAATGACTAATTTTTAATTTAATTTTCTGCCATAAAGTTTTATGAATATATAAACGATAATATTCTTTATTTGATTTAAACCGCATATCTAAATGCCTACCGTCTTTTGCAAGATATAAAGTAGCACAAGACATATTATGACTTTCTAATTTAATTTCCGTTCCTTTATAAAATAGTTTTTCAAAACTCATAAATAAATCGGGCTATATACCCACTCTAAACTATTGTTTTTTTTTACTAAATCCATTTCATGGTCTTTAGCATATCTACCAAAATCCCGGGGAAGTAATATAAGGGGTTGTATCAATTGATCTTTTGACTCTAAATCAATAATAGTGCAGTAGTGGCGCGATACGTGTAAAACTAGAAAAGGGTGGCCGGTTTCTTTATTCCTAATTCTATCGTTAACTTTCCAATTTATGCGTACATGTTCGTCTTCCATATTTTTGAGTATGCCTCTTAATTTCCCTCTTTATAGTAGGTTGTATCCCCGCTATAAACATATTTCGCTTCTTTAATTTCCTTATCAGTATATCCTCTGCACTTTGCTGCCTCTACTCCATGTATGTCAACCCATTTTTTATTTAATACCCCTGATCTGTGATCAGCTTCAATATCATCTGCATTTGCCTTGCGTTGTTCTTTTATACTATCGCTCGTAAATTCAATCTGGGTTTTAGGTTTATCTAACTTACTTTGCCTATCCTGACAAGGTTTACAAGGCAAATATCCCCAATATTCATCAAATATAGCGTCATTTATTTTGCAAACTGGACACTTCATCTTTGTGCGGTACTATTCCTGTACCGGCCATTTCTTCCTGCAGAGCAACTGAAACTGCATTTTTAAGGGCATTTAGAGGTACTAGAATAGGATCAACAATACCTGCTTTTATCATATCTTTAATTTCTCCATCAGTAACATCAACTCCAGCATTTTGTATATCCACTTTATAAATCTTATGTTTAAGCATAGTTCTTAATTCTCCTGCGTCTAAGCCTGCATTCTCTACTAATTTATCAAAAGGTTTTGCTAAAGCTCTGAATAAAATTCTATCAGTCATGCTATCGCCTAATACATTTCTTATTTTTAAATATATAGTTTCTCCACCAGGTACAATACCTTTTTCTAACGCTGCTCTTGTAGCGGCTATTGAATCTAAAACTCTTTCACGTCTTTCTTTCATTTCAATTTCTGTTTGTCCTCCTACTTTAATAATTACTACGCCATTAGTAAGTTTGCCTAATCGTGCTTTTAATCTTTCACGTGGAAAATCTGATTCTTCACTTTCAATCTGTGTTTTAATCTGTGCCACTCTTTTATCTATAGCTTCTTTTGTTCCTTTACCTTTCACGATAATACTTTCATCTTTTGTAGCTGTAATGCTTTCTGCAAAACCCAAGTCGTCTGTAGATAGATTTTCAAATTTATATCCTGCATCTTGCGAAAGAAATTTGCCACCGGTAATTATCGCTATATCCTGCAGAATATTCTTTTGATCTTCTCCAAAACTAGGAGCTTGAATTAAAAGAACTTGTAATTTACCTTCTAGCTTATTTTGAATAAGTAAAGGTAAAGCATCGCCTGAAATATCTGGAGAAATTATAACAAGCTGACGCGACATTTTCACAAACTCCAATAAAAATTTTTGAATATCTGCAAATGAAGTAATGCTTTTATCGGTTATTAAAAAGTATGCGTTTTCTAACACAGACTCCATACGATCAGGATTTGTTACAAGCCAAGGATGTAACATTCCCTTATCTAACTGCATTCCCTCTTGATGTTCTAATGAAGTTGTAGGGCTTTTTGAATTTTCTGCAGTTACTACACCATCTTTGCCTACTATTGTGAAAGCTTTAGCAATAAGTTCTCCTAATTCTTTATTCCCTGCGGAAATTGAAGCTACAAAATTTAATTCTTTTCCTTCATGTACAGGGATTGCTAATGGTTCTAATTCCTTTATAAGTTTATCTAAACCTTCTTCTAAGCCAGCACGTAAAGCCATAGGGTTAATTCCAGCAGCTATTAAAGTCATACATTCCTCTAAAATAGCTCTTGCTAAAATCATTACTACTGTTGTGCCATCGCCTACTAAATCAACTTGTTTTTGTGAAGCCTCTACTAATAATTGTGCGCCTGTATTTTCAAATTCATCTGCTAACTGAATTGATCTTGCTACACTTACTCCATCATGTAAGGTAGTTCTGTCATATACATCTCCTTTAGGAGTTGCTCTTACTATAGCTACATTTCTACCTCTTGGGCCAAGTGTTGAGGATACAGCTTTTTCCATTATCCTAACACCTTTTAATAATTTTTCACGTAATTCTTGATCAAATAATATATCTGTTGTTTGCATAACGTAAATTATGTCCCCAAACTATATCTTTTGGCTTGGGTCTACCATAAGTAATTAAATAATGACAGTCCATACAAAGAGTTCTACAATTATCCATAGAAAACCTAAGTTCCACATATTCAGCCCAACCTTGAATATGATCTACTTGAAGATAACCACCTCGTTGTTTACAAATTTGACAAGTATAATTATCTCGTTTTAAAACTTCTTTTTGAATAGTTTGTTGAAATTTTCTTCTTTCTAATTTTTCCTGAGTAGTATTCCCACCTTTCCAATTAGGATTATTAGAGCCTGAATGTAAAATTTTTGCTGCACATTTTTTACAATATTTAGCAGTTCTAGCTTCCAATTGTTTGTTACAAGATATACATTTAGGTTTGCCACCTCTCCAATTTGGTGCTTTACTTCCTGTTAATAATTTTCTATTTTCACTTTTCATTTTTCTATAGCTCTAAAATCTCCCCACTTCACAAAGAAATATGTCTCTCCATTAACTTGTCCTACATCTACGCCACCCTCATCGTAATAATGTAAAAAATAAACAATATCGCCTTCCTTGCCATATCGTGAAGCTGGAATTTTCTCTCCTGTTTGAGTAGTATCATCTGCACCCATTGCAATAATAGTACCTTTTTTAATTCTACCTTGAGTTTTATCTGGGCCAATAATATCACTTTCTTCTTTTTTGGCTGCGGAAATTATTGCTATACCTGGCGAAGCTATTAGTTGATTATGCATCTTGATAATATTATAACAGATTGTAATAATTCCTTGTCAAGAAGCACTTTTAATGCTTCCTGATAAATAATTATTTTCCCTTTTTATGAGCCTTGAGCTTTTTTTGATAAGCGTTTATCGCAGCTCCTTTACCAAATTTCTTTTCAATCTTCTTGAAATTACCTGTGGTTTTGGTTCTGCCTAATGCTTTAACTGCTGCTTTGCCATGCGCTCCTTTTGGCTTATGGCCTTTAGAAACTGGAGTTAATTTAAGCTTCTTTTTTTTCATTTTATCCCCTCCTTTCTTTAGACCTTTATAGCCTTGATAGCGATACTCTCTACAATACACATCTCAAAAGATGGTTTTAGAATACGCATATTAACGCTTTAAGGTCTTAACTCACCGCACCGATAAAGAGAATAATGTGTTGCCGGAGAGTTCAAAAGTATTCATTAATTAATCTATAATCTTTATTAAAGAAAAAGTCAATATAGACTACCAAATTCCTGTACCATATAAATACCGCATTGTGCATAACCAAAATTTTTATAATTTCCATTTAATATATTATCTTTATGTTCTGGACTATTCATAAAAGCTACCATAGCTTCATTTTCATTCAAATATCCTTTTGCTAAATTTTCTCCGGCATAAACATATCTATAACCTTCTTCTGTAAAGAAATGCCAACTCATTTTTCCTTGTGTATCTTCATGTGAAAAATATCCTGTTGCGCATAATTCATTTGCTTTATCTTGGGCTACACGATCTAATCTATTATCTTCAAATAAAGTAGGTAAATTTTGTTTTATTCTTTCATTATTTACCAAAGAGAGCATAGAGTTGATTGGAACATTTACAATAGCTTGGCTTTTTACTATTGGCTGAATAACCTTTGGATGATTTACAACCATAGGCTGTTCAGATGTTAAAAGTATAAAAAGTATTGATAATATCAATTTCATTTCTTATTTAGTTGGTCAAAACTCATTCTTTTAGTTCTTATTGTCCACTCGGGATATACAAACTTCTTCCAGAATATAAATTTATGCCACCATCTCGGGAATAAATGCGTAGCCTTTGGGTCTATATAAATATCAAATGGTTCATTTTCTATCTTCTTTCTTTTCATTTACTCTCTACTCCTTTCTTAACTTCAGACGGCTCTACTAATTGCCATCTTTCTCCCTGTTCCCAGTTTTCATAGAATTTATATAGATTTCCATCCTCATCTAGTCCGTAAACTTCAAATGCTTTACCAATTATTTGTATTATCTGCATATCTTAACTAACTCCCCCATCACAATTTAACTTATTATATTTTTGTCTTAATTCTCTTAATCTTTTAACTTGCTCTTCAGCGTGTTTAATTTGTTCTTTTAATACGCAACAATCGCACCAATAAGTATAAGCTCCGTGAACAAATCCCATCACTCCGCCATCCCCAACCCAGGGTATGCCATTATGTTTATGTTTAAGGCAGTTAGTACATAAGCCTTTACTTCTAGCCTCACTTTGTTTTTTCTGAATTTCGCTAAATAAATCTTTCATAATTTAATCATCTCCCCCATCAACTTTAGCATTCCAACCCTCTGATATTCTTTTTAATCTTGATGAGTTACATTCTGGGCATTTAGTAGGATGCTGTGCAATCATAGTCGTTCCCACAATTCCAAAGGCAACATTCATTTCGTGTCCGCATTTTTTACATTTTAAGGTTGATTGTATAAAACTCATACGTTAATCATCTTCCCCATCTTAAACTCTCAAAGATTGGGCTGGTCATTCGGACAAGAAGCCCACACGCATTTAAGGAATACATCCCACCCAATCTTTCAAAGTTCAAGTTTCTTCCCCATCACAAACCGTTTAAGGCTTGTGGCAAGGAACTACTTTAATTAAATCAACCGCCCAGTATCTCTCAGAGTGCATATTCTCATTTTTATAAACTCTTTTAGTTATCCAACCCCAATTATGTTGTAAAAACTCATCCAATGTGTCTTTAGCTAAAATTAAAGCAGTATCTTTGGTTGTATATTCAAAATCTTCTTCTAGTCCTTTATTTACTAACCGACAATTAAAAGTCCATAAATAATATGTAGGTTTTTCTTTAACTTCTTTCATATTCTCACCTCCTTTAACTTCCCATCTGTCTTAAACTAAATTATATAAATCTTTTCCCTTTTTAATTAGTTTTAGGGTATTTACAATTATTTCAATTAAATATTTCTTTTCCCTTGGCGTTAATCCATAAAAATCCATTGAGAATGTTTTTTTAGGTTTCATAATTTCACCTCACTTTCCTTAGTTTCCCATCTGTCATTCCTTATCCATAGTTAAAATCTTCACAAATCGTGCTTATGTAAGGCTTCCTCTCTCGCTCCCTTATAAGGATAAATCTTCTTATTTAATGCCCTCGCATATTTATTCATCAGGCTTTTTATTTTTTCGTCTAATTTGTCATCGCTTGCTCCTTCCTTAATAAGAGATAAAGTATTTTCTACAGCTCCAATAGCGTGATTAACCTCTTTGGTATCATAAATTCCCGCTTTGTTAAGATTATTCTTTTCATCTTCTAGGGTTTGAATATACTTTTTTATCTTCCTTATTAACTGCTTTTGATAAGATTGGATAGCTTCGGATTTATCTACTTTATTCATAGCCTGTGTGGTATCAAATCCAAGTTGTAATGCTTCTTCCCTCTCTTTTGCTATCTGTTCCGCTACATATTTTTTAACTTCTTTTACTGCGTAATCTGCGTTAGCAAATCTTATAATTCTTTCAATTTCTTCCCAACTAGGCTTAATGGTCTTGGCTGGATGAGGTAATTCACAGTCTGGGTTATAACAAGGTCTTAAATGCTCTCTTAATGTAGGCTCAATGGGCTGACACAGTTCTTCAAGTGTTCCTTTTTTCTTACACCTTGAGCATATATAAATATCGGGAATACTTACACCCTGTGCAATAAAACTTGTATGTTTGTGTTTACATTTCATCTTTTCTTTCTTATCTGTATTTTTCATAGTTAGCTATTTCCTTTCGTATAAACCAATTTGCCGCAATTATTACAATAAATTTCTACACTTACAGTTCCTCCATAAATACCCGTATGTTCGCTACCCATAGAATAATCAAAGTCTGTTTCCATTTTTGCTGTCCAAACTGCGTTGCAAAATGGACAAAGTATTTTTAGTTCCTTATTGTTTGTATTATTGGTATTCATAGGTTAAAATGGGTATTCAGTTTTATCTTCAAACCCACATCTGTCACAATGGTACTGAATAAGATTTCTCCAATTAGTAAAAGTTATCCAATCGTGTCCTTTAAAATAACAAATTATACTTTTTATCTTTTTCATTTCTTTTACTTAGCTCCTAACTCTGACACCCATTTGGGAGTTTTAAAATACTTTTCTATTTTTTTATCAAATAAGGTTATATTTATATTTCCAGCTTCAAAATTTGTTGGTGTGCCTATTTCTACCCACTCTTTATACAAACAGGAATAAACAAGTTCTTTAATATCTTTTTTTGTTATCTTAGCCATTTTCCTTGCCATTTTTAATTTATCTTCTGTAACCATATTTATTTCTCCTTTAGATTGGATAACTCCTCTGATGTTTTTCTACTTAAACAAATATGGTCAAATCCATCTTTAAAACTATCTGCTAATAATTTACGCTTTGTATCTTCTTCAGCTTGTTTAAGGGCTTTGGTTAAGAAAGTTTCTAAGTCTTTTGGTAAATCTTTAGCTTCCATATAGGCAATAGGTTTAATTCTGTCTGCAAATTTTTCTCTAAACTCTTTAATAATCTTATCGGTCATTTTAACCCCTTATCCTTTCTTGTATCAATTAAACTTAAATCAATAACCATTGGCTTCCATTTTCCTTTAGGCACTTTTATATAAGTTGCTTTTGGGTGTCTAAGTATAACTGCTTTTCTTTCTAAAGGCATACTTGAAAGTTGACCTAATTCTTGATATTTTATTCCGTCTTTAATCCTAATAATAAGTTCATACCAACTTACAGCTTCCCAAGTCCACGGAACAGCTATTAAATCAATATCTCTTTTCAAACTTCCGTGAACTCCAATAGCCCAGCCGTGCTTCCTTGCGATTTGTCTTATTTTTGTAATAATCTTATCTGTTGTCATAGTTCAAATTCCTTTTCCAATTCAATAAAATAATTACCATCATTTAACCTATTAACTGATTTAATAAAATAAAATTCTCTAAACTTCTTTGTTAAACCTTTTCTTAAAGTTTCTTTTATCCATACCTCGGTTGTTTTAAAACTATCGGTATATGGTAATTCTTTAATCTTATCTGTTGTGTTCATTTTTTCCCTTCCTCCTGTTGGGAGAGTAGGTCTACTATTTCGTTAACCTTATTAACCACATGTTCTATAGCCATTGTTATCTCTAATTCACGAGTATGTTTATGTATATCTTCTATATCTATTTTCTTTATTTCTCTTTTCAACATATCTTCTTAGAACCCATTTTTCTTGGTGAAAATTGTTTCCCCGTTCCAGCCACACCCGCACTCTTTTTTTCCCCAACTTTCTTTAATCCTCTATCACTAATTCATGTCTGTAAAGTTCCTAATTTATCTTTTTTAAATTTCTTGAATGCAGGCCGTAAGCTTTTATGCGCTCCCGGAATCTGAACTCCTTCATCAAATTGTTTTCTTAATAATTTTTGCTTTTTACCGCTCATTTTATATTCCTTAAATATCTCTTTTTTGATTTTTTCTTACCTTTAATATTTTTAGTAAGTAAAGGATTTATGTTTTTAAAATCTATCTGATCGCTCATGGATTATCACCTTCCAGTAAAATCTTTTCGCTTGATTTTTTAACTAAGAATACTGAATTTTGATCCAATCGCGGATCAATCAGTGGCTTATGAGTTGCTCCGTTATATAAAAGCTGTGAGATAATCAGTAAGGCATCGCTTTCAGACCTTGCTTCAACCTGAGCCGTCACGGAAACAACGTATTTTTTTTCAAGAGTTAATTCTCTAGGCATTTTTGTCTCCTTTTGCTTTTAAAATCTCTTCAAGCTTTTTGTGAGCCTCATCAAATTCATCTTTCAAGAATCTGACGTTAGATTTAGCAGTTGTTATTTCCTCCGCGATTTGCTGTTTATTGGCAACATTTTTTTTAACATCAGTTGAATGATCTATCTGAATACGGTGTGCATCTGCAAGCTTTAATTCAAACAAAGCAACTCTCATCTGCGCTTCTACTAACTGCTCATAAAGAAATTTAACTTTGACTTCAGCTTCCTCTACCTCACCGAAAACAAGATCAACAATTTTAAGCTCTTTCATTTTTCCCTGTTCCATATTGATTATTCCTCCTTTCCAGTCTGGTCTGATGACAATAAAAACATTCAAAATGTTTGTTAGCATCGTACCAAGTCCCCGGATGCTTAATACAAAATACTTTTCTGACAGATTTTTCGGGCCTTTTTCCATAATCCCTTATATCTCTGTGTTTGTTATATCGCGCAACGCGATCTGAACTGTATATCATATTTTTATTCCTTGAAACTGCCGGTACTGCCCCCTACCGGCAGATTTAAGGATTAAAAAGGAATATCCTCGGCAACCGGAATATTTGTTCCGTTTATTTTGCCGTTGTCTTCAACAATTTCGCCTTCCTCTGCGTTGTCAGCAGGCTCGGCTTCAATCTTTTGAGGCTTTTCGTCAAAAGCTTTATTTACAACAGACTGATATTGTTCAAACAATTCTGCCATTCGGACATATTGATCTTCAGGCAATTCTTCGCCTATTTCAATATTAGCTACGTAAAATTTACCGTAGTCATTTTCCTGATAGCGCGAATTTAATTTAACCTTATATTGAAAAGTAGCTTCTGCTTTCTTTTCTTTTAACTGAGCCATGTATTTACCAAACGGAGCATAGCTCATTACGGAAAGTTGTAAAAGAAAAACCTTTTCAGTGTCAGGCAAAACTCCTAAAATAGCTAATACCTTTTTGGTTGTCTCATCTCCGGTCTTTTTGTCAATAAATGTTTTCTGACCGTGCTTTCCTTTAAGAATAACTATTTCAAGTTCTTCAAAGGCGCTGGATGTATCATCAAAAAGATAGGAACCCGCAGGAGCTTCGTTTCCGTCAGCAAGTAATACGTTCTTACTTGATGGCTGTACTAAACGTACAAAAGGTAAAGGAATTGTCGCGGGATCTGCTTCTTCAAGGCCCTGAATACCAAAACCCGAACCGGGTACTGATAATTTATTTACTTCAACATTTGCCAGCGCGTCTTCTTTTACCTGCGCTGTGTTTTCCGTTTCCTTCATAGAATCATCTATTTCTTTTTTTTCTTTCTGAGTTAATTCAGACATTTTCTTCACCTCCTTTCAAATTAAACCTAATTAAATCTAATCAAATCCTATTAAAGATGTCAACTATAATTAAGTGTATCAAATCAGTACACTATTTTGATCGTGTGAGTTTTCTCATTGACAATATATTTAGGCTCCGCGTTCTCAGTCGGTTCCCATTTAAAATAAGCAAGCGTATAAGATGTTCTGCCGTAGAGATCATGGAAGCGTCTGAACATATTGTTAAAAGGCTTATGCCAGTCTTTAATTACCATAGCTTTATCAATATAGATTGCTTTTATCGGATTGTCTTTGTAGCCTTTATCGGGAACGGCAATATAATAACCCTCCGGAAGTCCGAGCTTATAATGCGGAATGAGTTTTTCAACTTTATATGTTAGAATCGGTTTCATTTTAAAAAGCGGAGGCATCTTGTTGCTAGTCATACAGTCAGACGCGAGAATATGAACAAAGATTGGACTTATATTAAGTGCAAGCGATCTTTTTCTTGCAACGGCCTTTGTCTCAAAGAGTTTGGTAGGATCAGAACCATTACTAGCAATTAACCGTTAGACTACTTTCTCTTTTCTCCGCTTTTCAAAGTGCAACCGAATTTTTCAGCGCCACGATACCACCAGCGTTAAAGTCCGAATCTGACAATATCCATAAACCGCGCTTCATCAAATTTTGAATCATGCCTTTTAATCAATTCTATAAGATCAGGCAATAATTCTTCAATTAAATGTTTTTGCACTTCCTTATCAAACCAATAGCTGATTAAATCTTTATAAAAGAATAGTGCCAATAAAAGATAAAATTCTTTAATTTTCATAGGCCTGCGTCTGTTGAGAATGCAGACGCAAGACCATGCCAATTAATTACCTAAAATCTGAAAACATCCTGCCGTTGTTATGGGCCTGACATTTTCCATGCAGTAAATAACTGTTCCCTTGTTATGCGTTCCGTTCTCTAGGATGTTGGAAAGCCTTCTGTTTTCATAAGCTCTGCCAGCAGTAAAGACTCCGAATATTACAACTAATCCTATAAAAAATAAAATTATTAAGTTTTTCATTTTTCACCTCCTTTCAATTAATCCCTCTGTTCTGCCGTCTTCCTGTCAGTAGAGAAGACAGCAGACGCAAGGATTAAAGCCATCTATTGCTTAATTTATATGCTCCTTCGTGTGTGTACCCTTTGGCACAATAAAGAGCGATTGACAAGCTATTAACAACGTGAAAACCCATATCCATACCCGCGCCGTTAACAGTTAATCCGTCATGTTTTTTATTGAATTTTAAACCTAGTATTCTTGAAATATAACCATCAATCATTCTTAAAGAATAACTTTTATTAGTTTGGTCTATTACATAAAAAGAGATAGCTCTTTGCATTCCTGACTGGCTTACGTGTCTTAAAACACTATATATCACGTGATCGGTATGCTCTAAAATCTCTTTTAATTCTTCTCTGTCTTCCATGCTATTCACCTCCTTTCAAGTAAGATAAATCTGACTTATAGTTATTTTTGATGTCTTTTTTGGTAAAAATATCAATTTTGATAAAACCGCGCAGACAAGCGCGTCTGAAATTAGACGTTGCTATCCTAGAGTATCTAATATTTGAGGCTAAATTCTTCATACCTACTATCAATCCTATCAAATCCTATCATTTATGTCAATACCCCAAAATAGATTCAGATGTCAAAAACCTTTTAAAAGTCTTAAGACATTAAACAATATTTTTGACTTTTTAGACAGATTTGATAGGATATCATTAGAAACATACGGCTTGTAGTAATCAGTGCTAGTGTTTGCAAGATTTTTTCTATTAATAATGTAAAAACAACACCAAAACAAGACATCAAAACAACGCTATAGGATTAATCCACCTCTCAATATGATGATTTAGCTTCAATACTACGTCTTAAAAGAAATATTGTGCGACGTAAGCCCTGTATTTAGCCTCAGACCATTGGGGGAAGTGCGAGTCGTAAAATGTCATATAGCTATCTCGCTCACCAAGAGGCAAAAAACCTTCCGAAGCTAATAGAGGATAATTTTAAAATATCTTCTATGCCTTGTACCTAGTATTCTTCCCTTGCCTCAAAAGAAAAAACCCGCAAAAAGAAAAGATCCACAACAAAGCTAACCTATTGAGGCTAGTCAGCTTTGAGAAAGTATTTACTTTCTCTTTTCTTTTTTTTAAAAGTGCGAACAAAGAGAAAAGAAAAATCTTGCCTATAATGGACAAACCCTCGCGCTTGCAACTGAGATGCCGAGCTAAGTCCTTCTGTGATCCCTCCGGTTAAGTAAGAGCGTACTAGCACATTCCGTTATTTACAATCACGGTTTCCGTTAACTCGTACTGTTTATTTACGATATTAAAACTTACTTACAATTCTTCCATTTTTTTTGAATTGCCAAAAAGCCCAATAAAATAATTTCAGTTTAGGAATCATACCGGTATAGTCTTTGCAGTAGCTATATGCTCTATCAAGTAATGCGCGATCGTTGACGTGGTAAATTTTAAAGTGCCGGATTAGATTTGGCAGTTCTTTGTTATTATTGCTAAATTCCTTCCATACCTTAAAAGCAAATGCCATCCATTCATTTTTTAGATGTCTTTGTTTTGCTCTCGCGTCCATTTCAAGAGTAAGATTTTTATTTTGTAATATTTGGTTTACTTGCTGCATCCGGTACCTCCTTCCTTACATAGCGAATTAAATTATTAAGATCCAAAGAAACTTCAATCTTTGCTCCTCTATCGGGAATGAGTTGCATTAAAAGATTTTTTGCATCTGTTAATTTTTGTATTACATCTTTCTTCATACCTAAAATGCTTCCCTAAAGCACTGATAGCAAACTCTATATCTGGGATCGTAAATCGGATTGCCGCACTGAGGGCAACTGTGATCTACTCTCCTACGCGATTTCCTCTGGTAAAATTTATTCTTTACATCGCAGTCAATCTGTTTATCAATGAGATCAAAATTATCCGGCATAAAACAAAGCATACCTTTCTTCGCGTTCAAAAACAAAATTCTTCTTTAAAAAGAACTTCGGTATTGATGTTACTACGAATACCTGCTGGCCTTTCTTGACTCGTTTTAAAGCCTGTTTCAAAAGCTTAGTGGCAACCTGATTGTTTCTTTCTGAAGGACGTACTACGAGGGATCTTATTTCTGCGATGCGGGAAGAATAATTTTCAAATGCTATACAGCCTATTACTTTCTTTTCTTTTTCATAGACTAAAAAATTCTTGATATTTTTTCTTAAGTCATTAATACTGCGCACTTTAACGGTTTGATGCTCCGATAAAAGCATAGGGTAAATAGTCGCGATATCTTTTAATGTAGCTTTCCTTATCATAAAAAAAACTTCCTTCACAAATATTATTGATACTTATTTTTAAAAAAGTCAACTATAACTAACTGCATCATTTTTTCTTATCAAATGCTATCTTGACAGATTAAATAATAGTGTTCTATAGTAAATTTATCTTATGCCAAGAAAGCGAGGTGAAAGACGATAATATATGGATAACAATTCTGGGGTTGAAAACTTGCTAGATGGAGGATCAAGCTCTTCCAGCAATCCAAACCCTGCAAACAATTCCAACAATGGCGGTGAGAGTGGGACTCCCGCGCCTGCTCCTAAGTTCAAGACTTCCGATGGAAGAGAATTTAATCTTGAAGAATTAGGAAAGGAATACGAATCACTTCACGGTGATTACACCAGAAAATCCCAAGAGCTAGCCAAGCTCAAAGAACCTTCTGACAACGGTAACTCCAACAATTCCGATGACTCAGACTTAACTGATCCAAAGGATAGAGAGTTAGCGGCTGAAATCCGCAGATTAGGATTTGTCCGAAAAAACGATGCAGTGAAAATTGCAGATGACCGACTCGCTGAGAAGGAGCCGGGAATATTGGAAAGCGCTTCAAAAAGAGGTTTATCGGCTGCAAAGCTGGATAACGCTTTAGAAGACTTAACAGTAGATTTTGACGGATCGGCTGAAGATATTAACGGTGTTAAGATCAATAAGCCGAAAGTGGATAAAGACGTGATCCTTAAATGGATCGTGGAACATAATCCAAGTCCTGAGATGTCTGTTTTAGATATTGCTCATCAGGTATATTATAATGACTTCGTTAAATACGATGCTCAAAAGTTAGCAGGAGGCGTATCAACGCCTTCATTGCCAACAACTGAAAGCAATGGCGCAGGCGTAAACTCAACGCCACCGGATAAACCTGTACTTAAGTTCAACGATGGCAGCGCGGCCAGAGCAGCACAGGAGATTCTTGATAAAGGCACACAGAAATAAGTACATTTCTGATCGTCAATTTATATGATAGATTTTACAGTTCTCGCGAACGTGTTAAATATCGTCATCATGCCTGCCGTTAAAGACCAGATGTACCAAAAAGCTCCTTCGTGGCAGCTCGTAGGTGGATGGTCTGCTGCAAAGCAATCGGCAGAAAGAGCCAACGTAAACGTTGATAAGTTTGACAATAACAATATGTATATCTCCATTCGTACAGGAGGTCATTCCGGAATATACAATATTGCAGTAGGCGAAAAATACCGATCAGGTAATCCAGCTTACAATCAGACTCATTCTCCAATTCATACACTTGTCGGATCTTTCCAGATTCCAAAAGCAGTGTTGAACGTTTCGGATAGAGGCGCAGTGATTAAACCTCTCATGAGGAATAGTCAGGACTTGTCAAATGACCTCGCTATGGATGCGAACAGACAGGTTCACAGTGACGGTTCCGGTACTTTAGCGACAGCCGCTTCCGCAGGAACGGCAACAACTACGGTACCTCTAAAACAATCTGTCAACGGAGACTTAGACTACTCAAGGTATTTCCCTGTAGGACTTTACATCAAGGTTGGTAGCTCTGCTGTTACCAGCGTTGCGTCCTGCACAAAGACTACCTTAACGACAGTGGACGCGATTACTTTCTCGGCTAATGATGCCATCAAGAAAGTAAACGGTAGTTCTACGACCTCCGACAGCCTTGACGGGTTCAGTTCTATGATCTTAAATTCCGGTTCATACCAGAATTTAGATGCTGCAACTGCTCCCAGATGGGCGGCCTATGGAGATACAACTACAGAATCTTTGGATAAAACAACTATTCAAAGCAAGATGTTTACCGCGTTTATACAAGCCAATATTGTTGGTGATGTTAAATGGTTGGTAATGAACGCTCACGCGTTTCAGTGTTACGGTGAATCTCTCACCGGCCTTATTAGGTTTACACCTAACGAGGTTCTCTCAGGCGGATGGTTGGGATTAGACTTCATGGCTGGAAAAGCAAAGGTTCTTTTGGATATGGATCAGCCGGATGACAGGATTGAATTCTTGTCTCCTGATGATATTATATTCGGAGAGTTTCAGCCGTTGGAGTGGGAGAAGGGTACTGATGGTACGCTATTTAAAATAGCAAGCCAGCTTGACTACGAAGTAACTGCTTCGTGGATGGGTAATATCGGTACAACGGCAAGGGCAGCGCAAGCATACTTAGCTAATAAAACTTTCTCAATATAGCCTAACCTTTAGGCGATCACTTCCTTTCTGAATAGGGTTCCGGGGAGGATCCTGACAGGGGACTAGGGCGAAACAATAAGCACTAGCGATACCTGACTCCCCCCATTTAAAATATGAATGTTGCACAGGCAAATGATCCTAATTATATAAGGCATCAGAAATATCTACACGCTCATCCTACAGATGAGCTTGTCCGTATTAAAAAACAGAATAAAGTTACTATTGCTAAAATTGTTGACACTACTAAAAAGAGGCGCGAAGATATTGTTAAGAAATCTCAGAGAAAACAGGAAGCTCAATTAACTGATGTCGCGGATTACTTTTTGCATAACGAGGTAAGTTCCGATAGAGAAAAGAAAAGAATAGTAAATGATATTGTCAGGGCCAATTCTTAAAGCTCTAAAAGGGTATTGACAAACAAAAAAAAACGGCATAGTATTAAATTATGCAAGATGATTTGAATGCACAATCCACCTCACCTACACCGGCAGAAACACCGGTTGAAACTCCATCCGTAGAACCGGTCACCAATAAACACGTCCTCGCTTCTCAGGGTTTAGTTGAAGTTGTAAGAAAAGACGGTTCGCGTTATCAGATTAGCAAAGAAGAAGCGGAAAGCATAAGGGAGGCAACGGCATGATGGAACACGGGTTCGGAAGCGAACAGGTACAAGTAGTCCCTAAAATGAAAGATGTTTTGCATTATAAGGCAGAATGGGAAATTATTAAGTATGCTTCAGATGCGGATTTTGCTGCTAAAAAGCCTTATGATATAGTCAAAATTGACGGCAATATTCTATTGAACGCAGGTATTAATCTGCTCCTTACGCTTCTTGCCGGAGGAGCGGGTACAGCGTTCAATGCAGCCAATTCATATTTAGGAGTAGGAGACTCTTCAACTGCGGAGGCTGCTACTCAGACAGGACTTCAGGCCGCAACAAACAAGGCTTATGTCGCGATGGATTCTTCTTATCCTACATACGGATCAAGTCAGCAAATTGTTTTTCAGGCAACCTTCGGATCTTCAGTTGCTAATTTTGCATGGAACGAATTTATAGCAATTAACGGAAACGGAACCGGAACGGCATTTAATAGAAAAGTATCTGCTCAGGGAACAAAAGTTTCAGGTCAATCATGGACACTAAAATTAACAATAACTATAAGCTAATATGTTGTATATATTTCAAAATGGTCCAATGCAAACAACGGCCGCTCCTGCTAAGGTAACTACCGGAACGGCAATTAAAACTCTCCTACAGCTTTCTCTAAAAACAGGAGTTCACGGAAGGATTAAAGAGTGGGGAATTTCTTTTGACGGTTCGGCTGCTGCAACTCCCGGAGAGATTGAATTAATTGAAACGGATGTCGCGGCAACAGTAACAGCAGCAGTAACAGCAGACATCACAAGACTTGACGCAAGAGCGCTTTCTTTAGGAGATCCTTTAACTGCTTTAATAAATGCGGGAACTGCTGCAACAGGTTATACGGCCTCAGCCGAAGGAGCAATAACTTCAGTCAGGAATCTTGACGGAGTACAGCTTATTGCTCCTACAAACCAGTTTATAAAACAATTTCCGCTTGGAGATGAACCTGAAATTAGAGACGGTACATTTGTAAGAATCAGGGCCACTTTTGCCGCAGCAGTAAACGCTTATTGTTATATTAAATTTGAGATATAAATATGAAATATGGCAGTAGAACTTTGGAATACTTCTCTTTGGAATGACGCTTATTTAAAAGCGTATTATCGCTTAAATGATGCTACCGACAATACTCCTAATCCTACTTATGGATTAACTAATACTAATAGCGTTGCCTTTAACCCAGCCTATTTTGATAATGGCGCGGATATGGGTACTGCAAATACCAATAAATATTTGAGTATTGCGAGCGATTTAGGAATTGCCGGAAATTCAGATTTAACTTTAATGACATGGTTTAAAGTTAATACGGAAATAACTAGCGGAGTCTATAATATTTTGTCTCATGCCTCAAACACAAATTCAAGATATTTTCAGGTTTATTATGACTATAATGGTGGAGCTAGAAGGCTGGTATTAGATGCAAGCGGAGCTTATACAGTTACTTATGCAATAACATTAGGAACTACAAATTGGTATCATATTGCGGCTACGAGAAGCGTAGGCGGCAATGCTGGAATTTTATATGTAAATGCTGTTAATCAAGGCTCAGGAACATTAGCAGCGAATACTCCGAATGTAAATAGCTTCCATATAGGAGCAGATCATACAAACTCTTCTCTGGCTTCAGCAATTTATGATGATAACGCTGCTTTCAGTCGCGTTTTATCAGCTACAGAAATATCTGATTACTACAACGGTAATTTAACTCCTTTTAGTCATTTTTTACCTAAACCAATGAATATATTACAGGCAGTAGAAAGGGCGAGCAGGTGGTAAATTATGGCAAGATTAGGTAGAAGTATTCCAATGACATACAAAATTATTAATAAAATTAATCTATATTTATATAGTTTAATTTTAGTTTCCGATACGGGAGCCGGATCGGAAGGATTGCAGATAAATACTTTAATTCCCATAACCGATACGGGAGCCGGATCGGAAGCGTTATTGATAACAGTTTTATTGAATCTTTCCGATACGGGAGCCGGATCGGAAACAATACAATTAATAGGTGAGATTATTCGTCTTTCTGAATCAGGTGTGGGATCGGAGAATTTAAGTTTAAGCTATCTTATACCGATAGCAGAATCAGGTCAGGGAGCAGAAAATCTTTTATCCTCAGCAGTAGTTTCTCTTTCAGATTCAGGCTCAGGTCTGGATAGTGTTACATCATTAATAACTATTATGCTTTCAGACTTGGGAGTAGGAGCGGATACTATTGCAATAGTTATTAAAAAGGTTTATAACTTTATTATAGACTTTAAAAAGGAAGTCTTTAATTCAGATGTGAATAAACAAACAAGTCCGTTAATCAGTGAGGTACAATCAATATGAAAATATATATATACCATCCGGATTGGAGAAAAAATCAATTCAGTCAGTTAACTCAGGATTATTCCGCAGGTGTAACTTCAGTAAAAATAAAAAATACTGATGGATTTTCAACCAATAAATATGCAGTTTTAGGATCAATAGGTTTTGAGCAGGCAGAGCTTGTTCTTCCTACAACGATTACCTCTCCGGATACCTTAGCTTTTGCCGCTACTAATTTTCCCCATAATGCAGATTCAAGGGTAACATTGTTTGATTACAATCAAATTAAAATTTATAAATCAACAACAGGATCTTCAGGTACTTATAATTTACTTGCGACTATTAATATTCAGATTGACTCAGAGGTTACTCCTTATGAGGATACAACGTCTAACACTACCGATTACTATAAATTTAGTTATTACAATGCGGCAGCCTCGCTTGAAAGCAGTTTATCAGATGCTATATCTGCAACCGGTTTTGTCTGGTATTCATTGAAAACTTTAACAGATAGAGTACTTTCTTTGTTCGGAGATATGAAGAATGAGTTTGTTTCAAGATCTGAAATTATGGATTACTTAAATCAATTTTACGAAAAGGCTCAGAGAAAATATGCTATTGCCACTAAAAGAGTCGGAGTCACTTTTAATACAATTACAATGCACGCTAATACTGATGAGTATGATTTATTCGCGGATTTCTTAATTGAAAAATCCGTTAAGTTTTCAGAGGATAGCGGAGTAACATATCCTTATTCCGGAGCAAATAAAAATATTGACAGCGTAGGACAAACTGCTGCTTTAAATGTAAAATACGATTATATTATTTACGGCAGCAAAATTAAGTTTGATCCTATGCCTACGATTGAGGGAGAACTATGTAAAATTTATTATGTTGCTTCTCCTACTCTTTTTCAGCTTCAGACAGATATTCTTTCAGCTCCGTTTCAGAATGCAACCGCGATGTTTGTTTTTTATGCTTTGGGAATGTGTAAGTTTAAAGACAGCAAGGATGACTGGGCTACTCTTACTAAATATGCGGAAGATCAGTTGGATGAATTTATAACTTATATTAAACAGTTACAAAATAGGCATCTTCAATTTACTGAGCTTATAGGGAGGAATTAATTATGGCGACTGTTGATAAGAATAAAAAGTATTATCACATGGCCTATTCTCAAGTAAACCGCAGAGTTAACCCCTATTTAATGAAGGATGATGAGCTTTGGGATTCTGTTAATTGGTGGAGTGAAAGAAGAATAGGATCCAAAAAAGTCAGGCCCGGATATAATGCTTTTCTAAATGCTGTTGATGCTAATCCTGTTTTAGGTCTTTTCTACGTTAAGTTTCCTGACGGAGTAAAAAGATTAATAAGAATTTCCGGTAAAAATATATACGCTGTTGATCCTAATACTGCCGCAAACTGGGGAGCTGCAAAGCATAGTATAAGCCCTTCAAATTTTTTCAGACCTGATTATACTGTTTTAAATGGCAAAATTCATATTGTTACTCAGCCCTCAAGTCTTGAATCACACTACATAGAAGGAACTTCAGGCGATTCGTACACTGAGCCTGATTATGTAAGCGGCACGGATCCTGTGCTGCCTTATAGAGGGCTTACCTGCGCGATGTATCATAGAAGGGTTTATACCGGCTCAGGATACGATTCAGGAGGCTTGTACGGATCTTATATCAACTGGTCTGCTATTGATTACCAGAATAAAGGTACATCTCCTTCTTCTCCGTGGACTTCTCAGGCAACCCTTACGGATGTTACTTTTGCTTTTAATACTCCTGTTGATAAGGATTATGCAGGATCGGTAATTAAACTTACAAACATAAATGACCGTCTTATGATTTATAAAGAGGAAGGTATCTATAAATGGAATGAAACTTCTCTTCTTGATGTATTCGGTCTTTCTCCCATACAGGGTACAATCGCGACAATGAAGGAAACTAAGACTGATTATTTCTTAACTAATGAAGGATTTTTCAAGACTGACGGGCAAACAATTACTCCTGTAGGTGAAGGATGGTACGATCATATTAAACAGATGTTTCAAAATACTCTTGATCCTACTCAGTTTCATTCTTTCAGCGCGAATTATTTATATTTCTGTTATTTAGGAAGCGTTACTTATGACGGTAAAACTTTAAGCAATGCCTGTTTTGTTTACAACGCTTACTATAATGAGATGTATCTTTTCAATTTCGGACATCACTTAACCTGCTTCGGATACTATATAAACTCTTCAAAAGAAAAAGTAATTGTAGCAGGAGACGTTAACGGCAATACTTACCAGTTTGATTTTTCTCCTTCAACAAATGACGATGCAGGAGTGCCTATAAAAGCTTCCATGAAGACTAAATATTATTACTGGGATTCTCCGGAGAAGAAAAATAATATTACTAAGTTTTGGAGCTTTGCATCAAGACAATCTGAGATTGAAGTAAATGTAGATAAGGATTTTAAAGGTGAATTTAAAGATAATATTCTTTCCCTAACGGATAAATTCAGTAAAGGAATGAAAGATCCTTCGGAGATAGGACAATTTAACGTATTGTCTTTTGAGTATCTCTGGAACGGCAAAGGCGAAAGGCCTGAGATATACGGTGACATTCCGAGCATAGTTCAGGAAGGGGAAAGGATTAACGAGGATGGCAAATAAAAAATCTTATGATAAAAATCTTTTTGATAGTTTTTTTTCCGGCCTCCTATCCGTATTCGGAGGAGGAGGCAACCAAAAAGCAGATATAGTATCTCCTATACCGGAGCCTACTAAGGCTGTCAAAGCAGATCAAACTACATCAAAAAAAAATACGGATCAGGGAATTATTAATTATTTTAAAGATCAGTTGGGATCTCAGAATCCGGCCAGAAATGATCCTAAAAGTTATTTTCCTATTTTAAATGATCTTGGATATATGTCTCAGAAAGAAGATCAGTATAAGCGGCCCGGATTAAAAACATTACTCGCGCTTCAATCTCTTTTTGAATCAACAGGAGGAAGATCAGGCAATAATGCTTTTGGAGTAAAACCTACTGACAATAGAAAATTTTCAGATCTTAAAGACGCGATTGATTATCAGACAGGATCAAGAGTCTTAGGAGGAGGAGCAGGAAACAAGCTTAATCTCTTAACCGGTAAAACAGGTCAGATTACTCCTGATGAAATAAAAAATGTTTATTCAAGTTATAACCCTAATTCTTCTTACCTAGATAAGCTTCTTACTGCTTACAAAAAAATAGAGGGAATGTAATATGGATAATTTAAACTTAGATTCCAATATACAAAATTGGGAGCAGTATTTAGGCAGGAATACGGTAAGCGCTTTAAATGTCAATGCTCCTTATACTCCTTCCGTTAACGCGGATACAATGTTTGAAGGCGGAGAATTGTCTGCAAGTACCATCAGAACCGGTACCTTAACTGCCGTACAAACTCTAGGCGGATCTGCAAACGGTAAAGTTACCATAGACGGACAGAATGATAGAATAGTTGTTACTGACGCTTCAGGCGTTGACAGAATAATAATAGGATTCTTAAAAGGAGGATTCTAATCGTGGCTGAAGACTACGGTATAAAAATAAGTGTTCCTAATATTCAGGTTGAATTAGCTTCTGATATAGAATCTCTTTTTTCAAGTAAATTTTCTACTCTTAAAATTCTTTCTTGGGGAAATCTTTCCTTAACAACTGATGGATCAGGTAACGGAACTGCTTCGGTAAATCATAATTTAGGTTATACTCCGGCTCATTTTATATTCAGAAAAGGTACTGCTTCATTTTCTTTTTTGGATACAAATACCTATGCAAATGCTTTTACTCCTGTTACGCAGGATCAATCAATATGGATGGGGAATAGCGTTTTTAATGTTTATAGTACCACTACTCAGCTTGTCGTATCAGCTTCGGCTCAGACTGCAAATACAACATATACTTTTAGGTACTATCTTTTAGTTGATTTAGCCGAGAGCTATTCGGGAGCTTCAGGAATATCTCTTCAAAATGACTCAGGCATGAAAGTTTCAAAGCCCGGACAGGATGTAAAAAGCGCGCCTGAATATCAGATGGTTTATAGCAATAAATATAAATCACTTCAATATTATGATGTAGGATATAAGACTCAGTTATTGTCCTTGCCTGAAGTTGATTGTACTTTAAATGATACTCCTCAAACAGCAGGTACATATTTAGATATAATGCACGGTTTAGGTTATCCTCCGTTTTTCTTAGCTTGGGCGGATGGGCCTTTGCTCGGAAGCGGAGTTGGACAAACAGGTAATTTCTTAATTCCTTTTTATCAGGATTACGGTAATTATGCTGCCGGAAAAACCGGTTACAGATCTTTAGATGGATTCTCAGATGCTAACAGGGTAAGAATTTCTCTGGTTGAACAGGTGGGTTGCAATATGTTAAGTGGTGGAGGAAACGGAAATAATTCGCTTGCAGCAATAAGCGCTACTATCAGATGTGTTGTTTTTACGGAGGATTTAACAGCTTAATATGTACGAATGGTTAGCTTTACAAGGTGGAGTTTCCGGAAATGCCGTAATGTCAGTAAGCGGAGTATATACTATAGGTGATTTTTCTGTAGGTCAAAATAACTCCGGAGCTGTACGTTTTTCATCTATTCCTATTAATCAGGGCGTAAGTGTTGTGTCTGCACAGCTTCAAATTAATATGCAGTATGGAGCTGGCTCTACAGTAGATTGTAACTGGTACGGAATAAAAGAAGCTAATACTGCTCTTTTAGATACAGGCACTTTTTCAAGGCCGCAAACAACTAATGTAAAACACGTTACTCAGACTCCCGGTACCGGATATTGGAATATAGACGTTACAGCAATAGTAAATGAGATCTTAGCTCAAGGCGGATGGGCCAATGGTAACGCGATGGGTTTCATGGCATTTAATAGCGCATCAAGCGCTGGCGCTTATATTTCAGATTACAGTTTAGCTTGCAGGCTTTCTATACAAATATCTTCAACTCCTAATTTAAAACCTACTCCGGTAACTATTCCTGTTCCTACTTTTCCTACTGCTTTAGATCACGGAATAAAGATTTCAAAGCCCGGACAAAATATTTTTGCCGCAGCAGAAAAAGATCTTTTTTATACTTCGCGGAAAAAAGAGTTTAGAGTGTTATCTGAAGGAGAAACTACTTTGACTCAGATAGCTCATGGACTTTCTTATGCTCCTGCGGTTTTAGGATACTATACTGATGCTTCAGGAAGGCATATTATAAATTATCCTTATAATGTTTTTCAGGTAGGAAGTGCCATTTTTTCAGATGCAACTTATATATATATCTCTTATGAGAATACTTATCCTGTTTATTATTTTATTTTCGTAGATCCGTTAACTTAGGTATTTGACTTTTGATAAAAATAGTAGCAGAATAAATTTAAAGGATTAAACTATGCTTAGTACAGGACAAATAAATGACGCGTTTACGCAGGCTTTAGGGAGACAACCCACAGGGCAGGAATTACAAAAATACGGATCAATGGGTAATCTTGAGGGTTCAGGAGGCCAGCAAACCTTAGTTTCAATGTTAAAAGGCGGAGGTTCTTCAAGTTCTACTGCCGCTTCAGATGTTTCAGGAGTTAATTATGCGGGAGCTTATCAGACTGCATCTGCTCAGATTCCTCAGATAGACACATCCAGTTTACAATCAGTAGCAGATTCTATTATGTCAAGCGCAAAATTAAAATCTCAAAACATTTTATCCTCAGTTCCTACGGTACAAAATATTTATTCTGATCTTGCTAAACAATTATTATCTAAATTTCAAACAGATACGGCAACTGCTCAGGAGAATAAGACTAAGGCTGTTGGTTCGGAGACTGCGGCTGCGGCTGCATCAGGAATTGATACTACAACCGGATATGAAGCTGCTTTGGTAAGAGGAATTTCTTCGGATCAGGATAAAATTATTAAGCAGATATCAGATCAGTATGGAGTTGATGCTGATAAATTAACTCAGGAAGAATCAAAAGATGTTTCTACTTTAGTTCAGGAAGCTAACGATGCTTTGACTAAGGGAGAAGAAGATCAGGCAAATATTATAGGTAAAATCATTGATCTTAAATTACAGCAAAGTCAGCTAGTAGCAACGGCAGCAAATAATATATTAAGCGCTCAAAGTAAGGAAGCTGCGCTTGCGGCAAAGAATGATTATCAAAGTGCTTTGCTTGATTTCAAACAGCAAACAATAAATCTTGAAGCTCAAAGATTGATGATGTCCGGAGGCGGAGCAACAGCTCAAAAAAATCAGGCCTTATCTGATGCTTCTTCAGATGCTTCAAAAGGAGCAACACTGAGACAATTAATCAGTGCTTATCCTGATATTGATGCAAATACACTTTTTAGAATTTATAATACTTACAATTATACAAGCGGAGGTAAAAATGTAGGATACGGAAAATATAAAGAAAAACCTAACGAGTTAATGGCTCTTGGCATTACAAACGTATGATATGGGTAGAATTTTTAATACTGACAATTCTGGCGCTGGCAATAATCAAGCCTCCGGTGGCGTAGGTGGAGGCAGGATTTATACTGGACAAACTCAATCTGCTCCTGCTCAACAGCCTCCTCCTATAAAAAAATCTCAACCTGTTATACCACAGGATCAGCAAACCAATCAGCAAAAAGGATTTAATTTAGGGCAATTATTCGGTCAAGTAATGCAGGCGGTAAAAGATCCTAAGAAAACCCTAGATACTTTAGTTAAAGGAGGAAAAGTAGGTGTTAAAGAATTGGAAGCTCTTTTTGCTAAATCAGGTGAAGCATTCGGAGAAACTAATCCTTTGAATCAATTATTTAATAAAGATATTATTACTAAGGTTCAAAAGGCAGATTTATCCGGTAAAATTTATAAAAGCGCTTCTGAGCAAAAAGCAAAAGATACATCTAAGATGAATGCTGTTCAAAAGTTTATTTATGGAGCCGGTGAATTTGCTCCGGCAGCAGCTATTCCTATTCCCGGAGCAGAAGAAATAGCTGTTGCTTCTCCATTTTTAAAAGGTTTAGTTGAAGCCGGAGTTACGAATGCAGGACAGGCCGCGCTTCTTTATAATCCCAAAGAGCATAAAGACGGAAATCAGCTTCAGGATTTTCTTACTCAAACCGGAGAAAATTTTGTTTTCGGAGCCGGTTTTAAACTTGCCAGCAAAATAGTTCTTAAGCCTATGCAATATGCTTACGATGCAATTATAAACAATCTTACAACGCGGGCAACGGATAAGGCTTATCAGGATATATTGCCTACTCTTTTTACAACGGCAAGAGAAGGCACTGCTGAAATATCTTCAAAAGATTTAAAAGATGTTCTAACAGGACAGAAAAGCGCTAATGATTTTCAATTCTTTCAGTCTCCTACGTGGAAAGATACTGTTAAAAAATATGGAGCAAATACGGATAACTGGCCCGATACGCTCGTTTCAGACAAACCGGTTCCTAATCCTACTCAGGTGGCCTTAGAAACTAAGGCTCTTCCGGCTTCAGAATTACATACAGTTTTAGAAGATAATATGGAATTGGCCGTGAATGATCTTGCGGATGGAAGAGCATCAGACTTTTCAACGTCTATGGCAGTTGTTAAAGAAGTAGCTTCAAATCTTGAATCAAAAGGCTACAAGGTTAACTACAATGATCTCTTAACAGGAATTAATAATGTCGCAAATTATAGAAGATCCGTTAATGATTTTAATATGGGAGTTTTGGATCAGGAAGCAAATAAGAGTTTGATTCAACATTTAGAGGATAACGGATTATTAAAGCCTTTATTGGAAATAAAAAAGCAATACAATCTGACTCAAAATAGACCAAACTATACCGATGATATGATAGTTGCCGGTTATAATACTTGGGGTAAAAAATCAGGCGCAGGCAGTCTTGATGAGCTTGGAAGCAGACTTAATCAAGCCGGATATAATGTTTCAACTGATCCTAAAGATATAATTGATTTTGCTAAGAAGCTTCCTACGCTTGAAAGTATAAGACGAAAAATTGAATTGCCTCAGAAAGAAATCTCAGTTAAACAGGTTGTTAATGACAATATAAAATCAGGCAGTAAACAGATTGAAACTCCTTATGCTGTATCTCAAAGCGAGCTTGAAAGAATGGTTAAGCCTACGCCTGAGCCTATTAAAATAGATGTCAAAGCAGCCTTAGAAGAAAAAGTTAAAGCAAGAGAGAATCAACCTACACTTAAAGAAAAAGTAAATGCTCCTAAAATAAGTATGCCTGAAACGGTAACAGGCCCGATTAATAAAGTTGCGAGTATTATAAATGAAGCTAGAATCAGAATGACTCCCTCTACCTTTTCAGAAAAGGCAAGAGAGGCAGCAGGACTTCTTAGAGAATACAAAGCTTTTATCACAAACGATAAAACAGTTGAGCATCTTCAAAATAAAAAAATTGAAGCAGATTTTGAAAAGCTTTCTGAAAGCGATCATTTAAAGCTTATTAATAATTATGAAACAACCGGACAATTCGGTAAAGGAATGGAAGCTTATAGTAAGTATTATAAGGAAACAACCGATCAGGCACATCAGGTTTTACAGGATGTATTCGGTTTGGAAGGATACGTTGATAACTATATTAAACGCGCTTTTAAATTCAATGACAAAAATTCTGAGTTTAAATTCACTTCCGGATTTACAAAGACTTTGCAGCAATATTCCGCTTCTCCTTTGAAGGAGAGAAAGTACGTTACGATGCAGGATGCTATGGATTATATGACTAATAATAATATTCCTTTTGATGTAGTTGAAACAAATCCGGAGCGCTTAAGACAATGGACTGTTACAAACGCTAACGCAGCTCAGGCATTTTCTTTTCTTAAACAAACACTTAAAGATCATGAGCTTATCCGTTTTGTTAAATTCGGAGATAAGCTTTTACCTAACGAAGATTTTGTAAATGACAGATGGGCGAATGTAATGTTTAAAAGCGATGCCGGTATGGTTGCGGCCGGCCGCTATGCCGCGCCTCATGAGGTAGCAGTTCTTATGAATAACAGTGTATCAAACGGATTGTTTGACATTTCTCCTACGCTTACTATCTTAAGAGATGTTAATAATAGTTTAAATCAATTCCAATTAGGAATATCCGCTTTTCACGTTGCGACTACTACAGCTTCATCTCTAGGTTCGGAAATGGGCCTTGCAATTCAAGAGCTGGCCGGAGGAGGACAAAGATTATCTGCTCTAAAAAGAATGCTTAAAGTAACAACAGTTATTGGGCCGGTTGTTTCAGATTATTTAAAAGGTAGGAGCTATATTAAAGCTTTGCAGGGAAATGAAAATGATGCTTTGGTTGCTCTAAATGAAAAAATAAACAGGGCAGGAGGAAGACTTAATATTGAAAACAGATATAGGACTCAAGCTTCTGATCGTTTAATGAATGCTATAAAAAGCAATAAAAATGTTATTGATAAAGGTGTAACTGTAGGCAGAAGTTTACCCTTTGCTGTAGTTGAACAGGTATCAAAGCCTATTATGGAAGTGCTTGTGCCTAGAGTTAAAATAGGAAGATTCCTTACGGAAGCAGATTCATCTCTTGCAAGAGCTACTAAAAATAATACCGTTGAAATAACTAAGGAAGCGGAAAGAGCGCTTTTAGGTAATCTTTGGGACAAGATTGATGATGTTCACGGACAGCTTGTTCAGGATAATTTATTCTGGAACAATATGGTAAAAGATGCAGCAAACTTGGCCTTAAGATCTTTCGGATGGACTTACGGAACGTTGAAGGTTGCAGGTACGGGAGCAAAGGAAGCTTTATTTACAATCCCTAGAGTCAAGGGCGGAGGAGAAGTTATTACTCCTTCTATGGGAATATTAATAGGCTATCCTATTGCTATTGCGATGGTAGGCGGTATTATGCACTACTTCAATACAGGTCAGGCTCCTCAAGAAATGATGGATTATTACTTTCCTAAAACCGGTCAGAAAACTCAGGATGGCCGCGATATCAGGCTTTCGGTTCCCGGATACATGAAAGATATGTTTTCCTATGCAAGAGATCCGCTAGGCACTCTTCTTAATAAAATGTCTCCTGAATTATCAATACTAAATGAGATTAGAAAAAATAAAGATTACTATGGAGTTGTACTTAGAAATCCTGATGATCCTCTTGCTAAACAAGCGACTGATATGGGAACATACCTTTTGAGCAAGTATGAACCTATATCAATTTCAAGTTTTCAGAAAATACAGTCCGAAATAGCTAAATCAAGCAGTACTTCTTCCAATCGTGATTTATTAGAAGGCTTCTTGGGCTTTCAGAGAGCTTCAAACATAACTACTCAGACGGCAGCAGAAAGAAGAATATCCGAACTTTATGCGAATCAACTAGGTCAGAAAACATTGACTAAGCAGGAGTTTGCAGATGTACAGGCAAAGTCAGCAGCTAAAAAGGCAGCTTTGGGAGGAGACTATTCTAAACTTGAAGATCTTTTAAATCAGGGTAAATATACATCAAAAGGATTCAAACAGGTATTAACTCAGCTTAGAAAACAATCAGCAAGAGGCTATGATTCTTTTCAAGAAATGTTTTCTAAGCTTTCCTACGATGCGCAGCAAAGAGTTTATAAAATGATGAGTGATTCTGAGAAGAAAAAATATCAGGATATTTTAAAGCCAAATCCTAATTGACATTTATTAAATTCTGTGATTACTTAAATATATATGCAGTTTATAGTAGGAAATGACATATCTCAGGCTCAAGGCAATATTGACTGGCCTGTTTATAAAGACAACGCTAATTTTGTTGTTATAAAGGCTTCTGAAGGAGTCCACTATATTGATTCTTGGTTTGGCAATAACCGCGCTCAGGCAAGAGCATATAATCTTCCGCGTGTCTTTTATCATGTTATAAGACCGGATCTTGGTAATACTCCCGAAGATGAGGCTCAATGGCTCTTGGATCTTTTAAATGGTGATCCTTTAAAAGCCGGTGAGTGTATAGCTTTAGATATGGAATCTCCATTTGTAGGAGCGGTTGAATGGACTAGGGCATGGTTAGATTATATTTATCAGAAAACAGGCATAAAATCTTTTATTTATTTGAATCAAAGTTTAGTTAAACAGTATGATTGGTCTCCTGTTATTAATGCCGGATATCCTTTATGGCTTGCTTCTTATCAGGCGGATGGAATAGGAGAGAAAGGTCTTTGGGAAAAAATATCAATGCAGCAAACTACGTCATCTCAGACTGTTCCCGGAATAAATACTGATGTTGATAGAGATATTTTCTTTGGTACTGCGGAAGAATTATTAGCTTTAGGTTATAAAGAAAAAATTCAAAATACTGGCAGTCCATCAACGCAAGTGCCAAATTCTGAAAATAGCACTCCCGCCCAGCAAGCGCCATACAACGGTCAAAATTCAGAAAGCGCGCCAGATCAATCTAATCAGGAGGTAAAAATTAAAATTTCTGTACTTAAAAAAATATTGTCACTTTTAAATAGTCTTGTAAGTTTGATTAAAGGATTGATTTAATGAATCCAGACTTAAATATAATACAATTATTATCAAATTCATCAGGATCGGCTGTAGTAGCAGCTCTTTTTTTATGGTATTTAATTAAGAGAGATCATGTTGCCGAAGCAAAAGATAAAAGAATTAATGATATTATTAATAGTTATTTAAAGGAAGCAAATAAGACTCGGAAAGATTTAACTAAGACTATACAAAAAAATATTGACGTTTTAGAAAGTTTGGAAAAAAAAGTTGATGGTAAATTTTCGCAAAAGAAAGGAGATGATTCTCAATGAACTTAAGATTTCCTACGCAAGATAGCGCAACAGGCAGAGGTTTTAAAACAGGTCTTCAAGCAGTAATAGGTTATATCGTAACCTTTGCAGTCGGACTTGTATTAACTGTTTGGCACGTACCCGGAGTACCTCATGCCGTATTGCAATATTGTCAGAATAATTTTGTTCAGGTAGCGCTTTTGTTTGGAGTGCCTTCCGGTATTGCAGCTTTAGTTTGGAACATATTTAGAAAGGATGTACCAAACTATTAAAAGTCATGACACCGGAAACGCCTCTATCAATTCCGAATCCTGATAATCCCTATGGAATACCTACTTATCAGGATGCTCTCTTTCATGCTCAAAGGCTTCAAAATTTTTTACAAAGATTAAAAGGTATTGATTCAAGAATTATTCCTCCGGATAATTTTTCTGCTTCCGAAAGAAGACAAGTGAGAGCCTCAAACGGAGGATGGGTTGAAACAGGTCAGATTGTAGAGCTTCCAATATTTCCTAAAGATGGCATGAAGGGTTTAAGATACTTACTCTGTGCTGCTATTGTCTCAGAACTTAGCATCTTAAGCGCTTGGGGAGGTCACGATGAAGCAATGCAAATGATTAAAGAAAATACGGTAGAGCCTCCGTTTAAATCCATCCGTGTTTATTAAGAAATCTTATTACCTCTTCGGCTCGTTTTCCTATCTCCATTCTGTAATAAACATCAGGAACATTTAACTTAGCAAGAACGTTATCGTAGCAATCGGTTATTGAAGCCTTAAGATTCGGCTTAACAGCGTTTGCCATAAGTACAGGGTTGTCCTCAATAACTGTTGAATTATTCTTAAAAGAGACTGAGTAAAACCATAGATTGTCTTTTACCGAAGGATCAAAAGAAAAGAATCTTCCGGATACATCTTCTCTTTTCAAGTTAATTGATCCTGTATAAACTCTTACTCCGCAGCCTACAAGTTTACTATTAAACTTAAATTCTCCGCGTTCTGCAAGAGCAATATAAAAATCTGATACATTTTGTTTTGATGCTTTATGGATAGACATTTCTGTTGTTTGAGAGTCCCATCCGAAACGCGGAGTAAATTCAAGTCCGTAAGGAACTCCGGCTTTATATTTTCCGTCTTTGCTTCCTTTTGCAAAGATATTATTAATGGAAATTTGTCCTACATATTTTTTAGCTTTTAGGGCCGGAGTAAGTTTTTGGATATACTTATCAAAATATTTACATGAATCAAAAAAGATAATAATATTTCCCATACATCCGGTTGCTTCACCTTTATTTCCGTCTCCTGATTTCTTCTCTTCTATATCAAGGATACAGCCGGGCATAAACTCCTCTCCATTAAAATAAGCAGCGAAATCAGCTTCTATGCCTTCTACGAACTCCTGTAAAACGAATTTAGTAATTGTATAGTGCCTTTCAATACAATCAGCCTTGATCCATTTTAGATAGTCAATAAGATCCTGCCTGTTTTTTCCCAGATATGTTTTAGAGGATCCTGCAAAGACTTCTCCATCCGGTTTGAAAACGAATCTTACATCCTCGTCTTCTCCTTCCAGAAATCTTATACCTTCATCAATAGTTGAAAAGGTTTTTTCATCCGGAAGATTTAATCCTATGCCCTTCATAACGTTAAGTCCGAATGCTCTGTCGTATTCAATTTTATCTGCGAATGCCGCGCCTCCGATTACCTTCCAGCCTTCCGATCTTAAATAGTCGCATTCGTCTCCATAGCCGTTGTCATCAAAGAGAATTATAACTTCTTCTTTCTTATCCATGAATTTATTAAGAATTTCAAAGAGATCATCAATTCTTTCTTTAGGAGTAAAAATACCTTCATCAGTATTTTCTCTTCCTTTAACCTGATCTTTTGTGCGGTAGTTATAAACCTGATGGCCCTCAGCCTTAACTCTTTGAGCTATTCCTTCCCAGTCTCCGCCTATATTTACGAATATAAATGTTCTTTTGTTTGACATATTTAATATGATTTGATAAGATTATTTTGAGGATTCAGTTCTTCATCCTTCATACTACTGAATCCTTTTTTATTGGTTAACCCATCTTTTTCTTATAGCTAGGTTTCCAACCATGCTCTACGCCTTCCAATAACCTCTTTTGTCTTTTAGCTTTTGCCATCGTAGTAACACCGTGTCCTTTACCTGTTTTACTATTAACAACTTCAGCTTTATTACCTCGCTTAACTATTTTATAAGGCATTTCCTCCACCTCCTTGAGGAGTACCGGCATTTTGTTTCATTGAATCCTGTACGGCCTGTGTTTGCTTTTGTACCTCTGTCTGAGCCGGTTTTCCGTTAACCTGTATTCCGGGAGGCATTGTTTGAGCGTTAGGAGCATTACCTACTTTCTGTCCTACCATTGCAAGCGTTCTTATTACGGCCTGCTGGTCTTCAGGAGTCATGTTAGGAAAATCATTGATAAGCTTTTTAAACTCAGGAGTCTGAGCCATTATAGGATCGTCAGCTTCCATAAGGTAAGCGCTTGATCCTGTCTTGAATATTTTCTTTAAAGCATTGAAAGAAAGAAGCGGTTTACCGGTTGCGCTGTCAACAATCTTATTAAGTGTTATTGCTGTTTTCTGTCTCTCTGCAAGAGAGTATCCAAGAGCATTATCAATTTCTACATTGAAGCGCTTAAAAGTCTTTGGTATATGAATATATTCATCACCGTTATAAACATCTTTTTGTTTTTCAGAAACAAACTTAGGAGCCTTATCTCCAAGTTCTGAGGATAACATTTCTTGAGGCGTACTCCACATCTCATAAAGATACATGAAAGTTATCTTCAAAATATCCTTAACACAGGATTGTAAATTATTAATTATTGCCGTATTGTTTTGAATAGTCATTCCCTTGATTGATTCAATCATTTTATTGGCTCTTAATCCGGAAGACTTTGAAGGCATACCTCCTGAGAAGATTTGCGATATACCGTATCTTTCTGCTAAAGATAACTGCATCTGGAACCATTGAGGGAAGAATCCGGGAACCGTACCCATTGTGATAGGCTCAGGTTTAGTTGTTTGATAGCGGATTATTTGGCCTATTTCTTCGCTCATTCCTCCGTCAATATCTTCTTCCTCCTGCATGATCCAGCCTCCTTTGGCAAGCTTTAAAACAATATCTTCAAAGCGGGAATTTAAAGTATCTATTGCTCTTGTTACCGGAATCTGTCTGTAAACATAAGAAGGCTGATACCATTCTCCGGAGTAGATTCTTAGAGGAGTTATATCCATCATGTCAATATTAGGATATGAATCATCGCGCAAAACATTTCCGGCTCCGTCTAAACCTAAGATTCTTAATCCTTTTTTAGGATCAAGAATATGGCATTCAAGAATTAATGTTTCATCCTTTTGCAAAGCCGCAAGCTGAGAGAACTTTTCCTGCTGGTAAATATCCTTCCATGTCAGAAAATTTGTTCCTCCTACAGGCTGATAATCTTCCGGTATGGTATATAATCCTGATTCCTTAAGCTCTGATATTTTCTTTCTGACTACTTTTACAACTAAACGCTGTTCTTCCCAAGATAAAAGAGGATTAAAAATAATATCAAAGAAATCAAACTTTCTGTATCCGACTGTTTTATTGTTTACATCCGGATAAACTTCAATAAAAGAAACATTATCTAAAAGGGAATAATGAATAAAGTCTGCGAAGATAGTTGAATCTCTAAGCTTGTTATAAAAGTCTTCGGCCAATATTGATAAATACTGTGAGTCTCTTACTGATTCGTCTTCGGATAAAAGCTTAGGAGTTATTGTAAAGATAAAATCGGTTGATAGTAAAAAGTTTTCAAAAGAATCTGTTTGTTTTGCAAGTTCAGGAAGTTGATTAAAGAATTGTTTTTTAATAGGAAGTTCCTGAATATTTCTTTGAGCGTTGTCCCAATATACAAAATGCTTGCCTTCATAGGCTCGTCTTGCAAGGTATGAATGCGGCTCGTAATATTCACGCATTTTTTTATAGCTATAGATAACATCAAGAAGGTTTGTATTTCTGCCTAAGATTTTTGGAGCTTGAGGTTGTTCTTGATTCTCCATAATTAATTCTCCTTACCGTTTTCCATCATAGCAAGCACATCCGAGGCCTTACCGGGAAGCTCTTCAATACCTTTAATACTAGGCTCAGATTCTTCTTTACCCTCTCCAAGAATATTTTTTATGATTGAGGAAGGAGTAATAGTTTTTTTGCCGGGCCTTGAGAGAAGAAAAAAGATCATCCAAACTATATTATTTATAAGGACAAACCACAATACCGTATTTGCATTCATGAATTTAGCATAGCACACTGAAGGCTTTTGTCAAGGGATAAGGACTGCCTGACCGGTTCCGATTATATTAACTTTTTGTCTTTTAACTTCTTTTCTATAAGCTTCACTTCTTCTTTGCCAGAAGGGGATCGCTTCTTCTCCGTCAGCATTAAGCTTAGGTAATTTTACTGATGGTACAGGATAAGTTGCTAAAACATATCTTATCGCGTCAAGCGTATGGTTATTACTGTCTTCCGGTTCTTCGCTTCTTGTTATTAATCCTTCCTTGAATTTATAACGTTTCAGCTCATTTAAAACGTGTACGCATTGTTTGAGAACAAAAAATCTTCCCTGAAAGATAAGATTTCTTATCATGGAGGTACCTGAAAATATATCGTTATTCCCCGGCTGTATTGTTATGCCAACCTTTTTTGCTACGGAATTTAAAAATATCTTATTGGAAGGATCTCCGTAAAAACCTTTTATATGATATCTTTTGATATAGTTCTTTGTAATATCCGCTACAGGATCAAGATACATTCCTTCAACCATAAAATCTTCAATGACATAGATATTTTTCTTAAGAGAAATTCCTATAGGAATAATGGCTGTCGGATCATTATAACCCCAGTCAAAGCCCAAGAATACTTTAATAACCGGATCATCAGCAGGAATCTTATCAACTACATATTTATTAAAATCAAAGTTTCCGTAAACGCGGCCGGAAGCAAAAGAGAGTTGCGCTTCATATCTTCTTCTGAAAAGTACCGGATCAAGTTCTGCTTTTAAAGATTCCCATTCTTCTTTACTAAATGATGGATTCTGTACTGAGGCCCAAGTAATAATATCAAATTCTTTAGGATCAAATTTATCAAAGTATTCTGCAAGCCATGAGCTATCTGAGATTGAGGAAGTCATTAACAATCTTCCTCCGGTTGCATTTAAACGTCCGCGTACAATAAGATAAGCTTTGTATCCGCAAAGATCAGCCTCATCCATCCACGCCCAGTTAGCAGTTATACCTTCAACATATTTAGGATCTTCCAGTGAGCGTACAAAGATTTTTCCTCCTGTAGGAAGATATATACAGCGTTCTTTTTTATTGTAGTATTGTTTATACTGAGGAAAAATTGAAAAGAATTTATCAAGAACAGAATTATTTAACTGATCATGAGAAAGCGCGGTAATAAGTCCGTTGCCGGTAGGATGCCTTTGAATCTCCATCTGAGACCATATACAGCCTGCAAACGTTTTTCCGCCCTGTATTCCGGCCGCAGCAAGAATAAACCTCTTTGTAGAGAGTAAAACTTTTGCTTGCCCTTCATGAGGCGTTATGACAACCTGATTATTCTCCACGCATTCCCCCTAACGAGTCATTATATTTTTTCTTTCTTTTTCTTAAAAGCTTAATTGAGGATATTTTACCTTCACAACCAAGCTCTTTTTCAGGATCCCCCATTCCATTTTCAAGATGTACCTCTCTTACATTAAATTGAACTTCAAGAGTATAGCTTTCTCCCGGTTTAAAGCTTTTAACTTCGGGAAGAAGCTCTTGAGAAATATGTAAATGAGGTAAGGCCGGTGAAGGATTTCCTGCTTGCATTGGATAATTATCTTCCATACGTTCTCACCTCCTTAAACTTTAGCGGCAATAATTCCGCTTTCCTGTAGAAGAGTACAGACATCGTTTCTATCATCAAAGAAGTATTCAATATCATATTTTTGACAAACCTCTAACTTAAGATATGGTACCTCTTTTGGCTCAGTAAATTCAACTACTATTATTTGATCGTAATAAATATTCTTTTCTTGAAGATCTTTTTCAACTCTGGCGCGGTAGAGCTTGCCTTCCGGATCATGTTCTTTTTTGGCAACAGCAGTAACAATAATAATTTCGCATTCCTTAACGGCAAGAATGCTATTTATCAGTTTAAACAACTCAGGAAGCCTTGTAATTGTATTGTAGTAATCAACGCCTATTTTCATGGAGTATTTATTACCTCCTCGTTATTAATCTGAGTCGGGTTTGCTCCGGGCATATTAATAATTAAAGTCACCGGCAATTTTGTTTTTGTATCTTCACCGTCTTTAGTAAGGCCGGCTCTATCCTGAATATCCTTTGCAGCCTTTAATTTAGTCTCAGCTTTAGTATATGGTGAAAGCATGACTTCAAGCTCCGTCATTTGAGCAACAGGCACTACGTTAATATAAATCATCTTAATAATATCCATATACTCTTTAACAGCTTTGCTTCTTTGCATCGCGAGCTTATGTTCTTCTACGTGGTAGCCGGGATCATACCCAAAGATTTGTTTAATTACTTTTCTTTCAGGAAGTCTTTCAATCAGTACGCCTTTGATATAGGCTTTTTGAGTAGGACTCATGAAGGATTGATCTAAGATGTCAAGCAAAATTTCTTTTACATCATCGCTTGCTATAATATCTCTAACCTTTTTCTGAGGATCAAGACTCTTCTGCTCTTTAAATTTAGTAAGAGCTTTTTCAAAATCCTCTTTAACTTTTGGTTTGTCAATTAATTTTCTTGCCATAATTAACTAAATAGCCAGTGTTTTATATCTTCATTGGTAATCATTTTATCCGGCTCTTTTATTCTATCTTCATTTAACCATTGGCGCAACATACCGATTCTTTGCTCAAGCTTTTCTTCAAACTCTTTCTGACTTTCCATGCCTAGTTTAAAGTATTTTTCCGATCCATATCTTTTACGTGTTTCTTCTAGGTACCAAGCATTATCATCATCGCGCACAGGCATATATCCTTGAGGCAATCCTCCCTTTTCTCCAAGCATTCTGAATTTTTCAAGCTCTTCTTCTACCTTATTATTGGCAAGAGTTTTTAATATTTCTCCGTCTAAAATCTTTTTGACCTTTGAAAATAAAACGTTTTGATGCAGTACCGGCACTCCTGTAAGATTTGCAATTTCCCATTCCGTAAATCCGAAGTCTTTTCTTAAGCGGTATAGGAAAAAAGCAAAATGAAGTCTGGCATTTGTCTTGTATAACTGCCAAGCAATAAGAGTCATTTTATTGGTTAAGACTCTTGAATAGGTTTTTTTTATAAGCTTGCCTTCTTTAATTTTTTCAAGTATCGGTAGCATATCTTTATTCCTCTTTTGCAAGCAAATCATTTATCGGAAGAAGCACAAGATCTTTTCCTTCAAGTTTCATAACATCACCGGCATATCTCTTGAAAAAAACAGTTTGTCCTACTTCAACCGGACACTCGTATTCATCATAGATCGCGTAAACAATTCCTTCCTCAGCTTGATTTTCTCCCTCCTCTTTAGAAGGAATAATAATTCCCCCTGCGGTAGTTTCTGTTTCATTCCGCTTAGGTTTTTCAACAACAATGTTAGGCCATGTAGGCGTTATTTTCATACAGGTAAATCCTCCCTATAATCATAATAGCCTGATCCTCCCGGAACAAAAGCTTCAACAATTTTTTTGATCTGCTGGCCGGTGAGTTTGTATTTACTCAAGTCAGGTTTTTGAGGCAATATAAGTTTTTGATGTTTTATTCTTAATTTAAACCATGAGTTAGTAAAAGACTGCCTCTGCATATTAATAATTCCCAAGTCCAAAAGGACACTATGCAGTTTACTTAAAGGGTAAAATTTATCCATCCTGTCAATTCCGTATTTTTGCATTGCTTCGTCAATCATGAATTACCTCCTTTCCCTAAGCCATCCGCTAATCCCTGTTGCAAAGTTTCAAGTGAATCCGCTACAAAAGCTATTGCGTTGCATTCTCTAAGCCACAGGATCATTTCTGCCTGTTCTTTTGTTAACTTTCCTCCGGGCCTTTTAACTTCAATCGCGATAAATCTTCCGGTAGCTCGGTGTACGCCTAGAATATCAGGCATTCCTTTTACTCCGGCCCTCCAAAATCTTTCTGAAGTTATGCCTTGCTTGTTGGTATAAAAGTTTTTGGTTACGCCTGTATTGTTTCTCCATGCAAAAATACCCATCTTAGGTAAGTATTCCAGAATCATATTTTGAATATCGTGTTCTTTTGGTAAGTATTTAGGATTCATAAGCCGCTCCTTGTTTGTGATTAAAACTTATACCTCCACCTTTGTCCGGTTTATTCCTGCATGAATCTCCCAATCCGCATTCTAAGTCAACAATTTCCTGCGGATCTTTATCAGTCCATTCCTCAGATGTCCATTTATGTTTACCAATCGGACAATAGTAAGTAATTATTTTAATTTCTTTCATTATCAACTCCTCTATAAGTAATAATATGTTGTTCTTTTGTTGCTCGGAAAAGTCCCATTGTAAATTCAACAACTTTTTCCGCATCAAAATCAGCGCAGGAAAAAACATTTAAACAAACCATATTTGTCTGATTAATAAAATGCGCTGAGATTAAAGATGTTTCTATCAGTTGAGTCATTGAATAACCGGAAACTCTCGGATCTTCCCCGAAGTTAACGACTACTGTTTCTCCGAATCTTTTGACATCAATAAGCTTACAAAGGTCTTTGACATAAGCTTTAATGAATTTTTCATCTCTGATAAACTCAGGCATACAATCGTAAAGATCAAGCTGTAGTTCCATTCCCCAGTGTTTCATTTAATCACCTCCCAAAATTCATCTGCAAACTTTTCAGCGTTTACTTCTTTTAAAACAAAATCGCGGGCAGCAGCAGTTACTTTTTTATTCCAAGATCCCATATTAGATTTGCAGGCTTCTAATACTTCTATTGCATCATCAATATCCGGAAGCGGTCTTTCGCGCATTAAATCCCATGTGCCAAAACAAACTGAATTGTTTTGAAAATACATATATCCCCATTTACCATCACCGGTTAATTCAGGACTGGTTGTATTGTCTGGCAATACTACCGGAACTCCGGCTGCCATTGCCTCAACATAGGGAAGACCGAAGCCTTCTCCCATTGAACAACTCAAGAAAACGTCCATCATGTTATAGACTTCATTCATGGAGTTTCGTTTAATTCCCTGATTGTCTTCATGATTTACCGGCACAAAATAATCTTCCCCTAAATTGAGTCCAAAAGAATTGCAAAGTTCAAAAATATCTCCTCCGTCATGTTGAGTATCGGAAGGATTCGTGTGCATATAAAGATAAGCTTCCGGATATTTCTTTTTAAACTCAGAAAATATTTTTACTAAATGAAAATAATCTTTGCGCCACTGGTTGCGGCCTACATATCCGATTACGAATCTGTCTTTGAGATCAAACTCAGACTCGCCTATTTTTACAACTCTCTTGAAATCCTTGATAGGATGAAAGTTTGAAACGTCAATGCCCGGATAGATTACTTTAACGCGGTTTCCTAAACCCTTATCTGCCGCAGAAATCATTTCTTTGCCGTATTTAGAATAAGTGGCAACTACATCAAACTGCTGCATAGTTTCAACCCATTCCGGAGGAATTAAAGGATTATCTATCGGAGTATAAAGAATTGTTTTCATTTTAGGACGAAGCGCAAACTCTTTATTTAAGTAATTAATATAGGCAATACCGTCAATAGTTTTACTTGCCAATAGAAATGAGTCAATATGAAGAATTAAAACGTCCCAGTCCTGAGATCTTATCTCCGGATCTTTGTTTTGAAGAACATTTAAAAGCCTTGTGAAACCCAGCTCGTCTTTATAGTTATCAAAAATGGAAGGATAAACTTTATAGCGCTTATCAAACTTATTTGGATTTTTCCATCCTCCGCGATCATTAATTCCAAGAACTGTAATCTCAACGTCTTCATGATCGTACCAAAGATTATCAAGTAAGTTTCTTGATACATTTCCAAAACCTGTTGCAACTGCCGGTGAGTCTCCTAAATAAAGTATTTTCATCTTTGTACCTTTCTTAATAGTAAGCTTATATTACAGATTACCTTATCAAAGGTTTCAATTCCTTCTCCTTCTTCCCAAGTAGTAGGAACCCATTGTCCATTTCTGGTTGATGGATCGCCTACATATTTACTGATTAAAACTCTTTCAATAGTCCATTTATTAGGATCAATTATTTTTCTAAGCTCTTCTCTGTTGAAAAATTTAATCCATTTAAGTAAGTCATTATTCTTAGAAAAGCCGTAAGGAAGGGTAAGAATTAATTTACCTTCATGTTTTAAGATTCTATACATCTCATTCATCGCGGCAATACCGGCTGTCGGATCATAAGTAGCATCCGTATTGTAGGGAGTCTCAACCAAACCAAAATGCTCTAAAGACGAAATACAGGTAATCATATCAAACCATTCATCTTTAAAGGGAATATCTCTCGCATCCGCGTAAACAAACTTTCCTAAGCCTTCCTGATCGTAAGGAAGCAGATCAATGCCGTATGCGTTATATCCATGCTCATTTAAAATATTAAGTACCTGAGAATAGGCACAGGCTACGTCAAGTATCTTAATTTTTTCTTCCGGTAAGTTATTAAAAACAAAAGGAATTTCTACATCCCGCTCTGTTGCATCCGTAAAAGTAAGAATTCTATCTAATTCCTGTTGAGTCAATGTCATAGATGCTCTACCTCCTTACCTTCAGAAATGTCTTTATAGTAGTTATGCTTAGGCGCTTCGTACTTTTCGCGGTTTCCTTTCCAAGCGTGATGATGAATAAAAACTCCATTAACCATCATTCGTCTATTCTGAGGAGGTACCGGTACGCTTTCATGTACTTTATTTTGGAATCTATAACCTTTTCTGAAAACCGAAAGATGCGGATTAAAGCCAAATTCTTTAAGATAATCTTCTTCGTTTGTAGTCCAATAAGGATAGTGCTGTTTCATCTTAACTTCAAAACCGTCAATTCTGGAATTAACAAAGGTATCAAAATATTTAATAGTTTCAACCAAAGTCCTTGCTCCTTCATTGGAGTATTTCTCATCATCGTCTAAAATAATAATCCAGTCTCCGGTTAAATGATCCAGCAGGGCATTTTTAGCGTCCGCGTAATTATGATTCCATTCCCTATAGGCATAAGGTATTTTCATTTCATCTAGGATTCTTGCGGTTGAATCATTCGTCAGTTTATCTATTAAAACAAAAACCTCATCTACATAAGGTTGCAGGCATCCGGCCGATTCCGCGATCCATCTTTCTGAGTTATAAGCTAAAAGTCCTACTGATATTTTCATTTTGTCCTCCTATAAATAAAATTAGCCGTAGTTGTATGAATCAATTTGTAAGGCTGATTTTTAAATAATTCTTTTACTTTTTCTGAATTGTCAACGCCTGAAGTCATGAATTCAACAATAATTATTGTCGGAAAATAACCCCAGTCAAACATTGTTTGTAAAATATTTATTTCCGCGCCCTCAACATCAATGGAAAGAAGATCAATGTTAAATGATTGATTATTTTTATGGCAAAGTTGAATTACATCAAGAATACTTATTGATGGTATAAATATTTCTTTTTCATCTGCCTGCTTGTCAATTCTGGAAATGTCCGCGCAGGCCCGATTCATAAAAAAGCTTATTATTTCTATTGCTTCCGAATATCCTTTTACAGCTCCAACCAAAACATTTTTGCGGTTTTCAATTAAACCTACAAGCTGTCTGGGATCTGCATCAACGCAAAGACCGTCCCATCCGTGCTGTTCAAGATAATAAGTATTACTTAAGAGCTTCCAGTCTCCAGCTCCTATGTCCAAAAAGAAGCCCTTTTCAGGCAGAATATTATTTTCTACCAGCCATTTGTCCTCTCCGAATTGTGAAAAAAATTCATTATCCATATTAAAATAAGTTAGATCTGTTTAAACCGAAAAACCCTATGTGATGTTTTTTACCGTATTCAATTCTGTGCGCATTTGAGCAAGTCGTTCTGGTTTTAAACTGTTGCCAGCTCTCGGTTTTTCTTCTTACTAAAACATTCTTACACGTCTCAAGCGCGCATACTCTTCCTTCAAGCGATAATTTTTGTTCGTCTGTCATTTTGCTATCTCCTTTAATCTTTCAATCCATTTATCTGAAGCCTTTTCCCAAGTAAATTTAGTAAGCATATCTTGTCTTGCATATTCAGGCTGTTTTAAATATCCATTTCTATAACTATAAACATCTCTCATTTGTTTTCTTAGCGAATCTATATCTGGAATTGCAAACTTTCTTCCTATATAATCAGGAGTGATCCAGTCGCAGTCAGGCTCGGTTGCCATTTTTTCAATTCTAATTGGAAAACTGTTTATTTGAGTCATAAAATCAACCATTGAAGTTGATTGCGTACCTATCGTAGGAAGGCCCATACTCATTGCTTCGGTGTAGTTAAGTCCCCATCCCTCGCCTAAAGAAGGCAATACAAAGGCGTTAGCAGACTTGTAAAGAGACGGAAGCATTTCATCCGAATAGCGCGAGAAGTCAATATAAACCATCGGAGAATCTTTTTTATTAACTTTTTGTTTGGCAACCATATATTCCAGCAAGGCCTTATTTTCATCATACCAACCACCTTTAATATAAAGAATAACGTTTTCATGAATAGAAAATTCTCTGATATAAGCTTCCATCAGGCGCTTAACTCCTTTTCTCTCGCTCCATCCCATTATGGAAAGGAAAATAAATTTATCTTTAAAGTAGCCGATAGGGCTTTGTGTATGATCCAGTGGCTTAACTTTGTCAGGATTAAACCTGTTTGTATCAACTCCAAGAGGCATTCTGAAGATCGGTTTTTTCCATCCGGCTTTTTTAATATTGTCAACATTAAATTGAGATGGAGTCCAGATCTCATTCACTTTTTGTTCTTTTAGGGAAGCAATGAAATTTTTAGGAAAATCCTGAGTCTCAAACATAATGTAGGCAATCAGATATTCTTCCGGATCTCTTCTTTTTATACCGTTTGGAACATTCATAACTATTCGTATTTTTTTCTTATTTCCTACATATTCAACATTTGCCAATTTATTAATAACCATTCCTTTTTTAGTATTCTCAACCTTTAATCCATCCGCGCCTACTTTGTCGTGAGGATCAATGGTTGTATTTATTTTTGCCTTATCAAGAAAATAAACAAGATTTCTGACTGCCTCCGCGAATCCTGAAACACCATAAACTAATCCTTCACAATTAATAATAGCTTTAACAGGAGAATTTTTATAAGGAATTTCTCTAACCATTTTTCCACTATAGGAATATCCGGCCATTGAAGCTGAGTAAGCAAAAGATCTTATTATAAAAGGATCTTTTATCATGTGCGTTCTTAAATATTCTTCCGCGTAAGATGTAAGTAATTTATTTTTATCTGTCATAATTATTTCCTCTGTTTAGGAGGATTACTCCTAAACACAATAAATAATTTATTGTACTGGTGTTTCTGCCGGTGGTACCGATCCGTTTGGATTTTCATCCGCAGGAGCTTCACCTGCCGCAGGAGCGGGAGTAGCTACTCCCGGTTCCGGAGCTGACTCTGTTTGAGGCAACTCATTACCAGCAGGAACAGCAGGAGCTTCACCTGCTTGCGCAGTAGTTTCTCCCGCAGGTTGCTCTGTTGCCGGCGGAACTTCTGCCGGTTGTCCGGAAACTGGATTCTCTGTATTAACAGGAGTCTCAGTTGCAGGAGCTTCACCAACGGGAGCCTGATTTCCGTTTTGGTTATCCATTTTTATATCACCTCCTTTCAAAACTTTTGCAAACTGCAAAATAGCTTTTTGTCTTATTGAAGATTCAGATTCAACAATAAATGCGAAGATGATACCTTTAATTTTGAATGATATTGTCATTTTTCACCTCCGATCTTTTCCTTTTAAATCTAAGGCAATCTCTGTTATTATGAACGCGTATTGATACTTTACAATTCATCTTTTCTTTCTCTATTAGTTTTTGTTGGTCGGGAACAGACTTTTTACCAACCCTAAACCAGCAACGACCACAAACAAAATCATATTCGCCACCCATAGGCCTATAAAACAAATCATATTTACATTTAGAGCAAATAATGTTAGGTTCTTTGTGTTTTGTATCCCAATGTTTCTTTTCCAAATTTCCTTTACTAATTTTCCTTATATTAGTTATAGGTTTAGGGCTGAAATTAGGACAGCTTTCAGGATATTTAATATGTTCTTTTAAATGTTGTTTTCTATCTCTACAATAATTCATATTTTTAGTATTTCTTATCTGTATTTATAGGTTTCATACAACAATTACAATTTTTACAATGTTTATTTGTATATAGACATTTTCCGCAAGGTTCTAAATCTTTAATTTTCATATTGCTTCTTATTGTTTGTATTATTGGTATTCATAGGTCAGACCATTTCCTTTCACTTCCATCAGCCAATGTTCCATCTCTCCATATATGATAACTAGGCATTGGCGTAGGTTGTTCTTTACCAAACTCATAAATCCAATAATCTTTTAATCTAGGTTTAACATAAGTTCCTGACCAAAAATCAGCCATCATTTCGGTTATTCTAAATAAATATAAATACTCACTAGCTTGTAAGGCTTTTAAGGCAATATGAGCTGCTTTCTTCTTAGTAAACTTTTTACTTACATAATATAACTGTGTCCTTTTCATTTATTTTACTTAGCTCCTAACTCTGACACCCATTTGGGAGTTTTAAAATACTTTTCTATTTTTTTATCAAATAAGGTTATATTTATATTTCCAGCTTCAAAATTTGTTGGTGTGCCTATTTCTACCCACTCTTTATACAAACAGGAATAAACAAGTTCTTTAATATCTTTTTTTGTTATCTTAGCCATTTTCCTTGCCATTTTTAATTTATCTTCTGTAACCATATTTATTTCTCCTTTAGATTGGATAACAACCTTTTATAATTTTCTTTAATATCATTTATTATTTGAGCCCCCTTAGTATCTTTTTGTCGTGCCGCCAATGTTACCCCCATAAGCTCTAATCTCATTATTGTGGCATTTGATATATTTTCTGTATCCCGTATTCCTCTTTTATATCCTTCTTCTTCAGCTTGTTTAAGGGCTTTAGAAAAAGTTTCTTCTAATGTATCAATTACATATTTTTCATTTCCTTGCTTAACCATATTGATTAAAACTGAAGCTAGTGCCTCTAATTGTTCATTTTTAAAATCTTTAATAATCTTATCGGTCATTTTAACCCCTTATCCTTTCTTGTATCAATTAAACTTAAATCAATAACCATTGGCTTCCATTTTCCTTTAGGCACTTTTATATAAGTTGCTTTTGGGTGTCTAAG
>JAEHJW020001350.1_pt1 | contig 79251 bp, 98 predicted proteins | sample 9271431 | NCBI WGS metagenome assembly JAEHJW02 | reverse complement strand
CGGTCTGGGGGATGCAGTCCATCCCAGATCTGTGTCCCGTGCCGAAGTGGCGGAATTGGCAGACGCGCGTGGTTCAGGTCCACGTACTCGCAAGGGTGTGGGGGTTCGAGTCCCTTCTTCGGCACCAAATTCAATAAATTCAATAAGATAGCGGTATGGAGGCTCTCACAAGCCCTCACGGAGGCCGGTAGACGGCGTTTTGGAGGCGCTTCTGTGAACCGATAACTGCGGTTCGTTTGCGCGAATTTCCAACGCAAAGGAAAATTCCGCGCATGCCAAAGACCGCCATCACCCCAGTCAAAGTACTCAAGAGGATCAAGGCCCGCGGCCGTTGGATTCTCTGTCCGGCAGTGCAAGATTCCAATGGCCGCTACAACGACCGGGTCCGAGTCGAAGGAAAAATCGAGGTCCATCTCGAAGGTCGTTATTATCTCGAGTGGCGGGAAAGTGGACAACGCAGGCGCGAGCCCGTTCCCACGCAGGGGCATGTGCTCGACCACGCTCGCGTCAAGAGACTCGAACTCGAGGCCGCTGCAGCCGGCATACAACTTGTGCGTACTTCGGGCAGCGGAAAGTCTGCCACGCGGGCCACTTCGACAGCCATGCCGGCTTCTCTTCCTCCTCCGGAGAATAGTGCCTTTGCAGATGGCATGGCCGCCATTGCCCAGTACTTCCTTAACGGACTGGGCCTCTATCTTCAGCAACACCCCGCAAGTTCTGGCCAAGCTGCGCTCCCTATTCAGTTTCCCTCCATCGTTGCGCCACCAACTGCCGCAGCAGTGCCCCCGTTGCCTGGCGGTGCACCACTCATGCCCACCGCGGCTCCAACCACAGACGTTGAAACTGTTAAGCCCACACCCCTGAGCCTAGCGGTCTCCCATGTTGCAGTGACGGTGACTGAGTCGCCCTCTGCAGTGTCGGCAACTAGCTCGAATGACTCGCCCACAATTGCGGGGACCATCGCTTCGTTTCTCAAAGACGTCGAGCCGCCGCAACGGGAGTGGAAGACGTATGAGGAGTACCGCAACGTTCTGCATTACTTTCGCGATCAGTGCAAGAAGGTCCATGTGAAGGACGTGGTCCGCGACGACTGCCTGGAATTCATGCGCTACCTGTACTCGATCGGCAACGAGGGACGCACTGTCTACAATCGCATTGGCATTGTGCTCCATTGGCTGCGGCTAAATGGCATCAAGGACATTCTCGACAAGCGCGACAAGCCAAACTATGTGGAGGGCCGGCGCGAGATGTACCAGCCGGAAGATCTGGAGGCCCTGTTCCGCATTTGCGCTCCCGATGAGAAGGTGCGCTATCTCTTCTTCCTGCTCACCGGAGAGCGCGACAAGGAAGTCCGCTACACCACCTGGGCTGACATCGATTTCGGGCGAAAGTACGTTTGGGTCACTGCTAAGAAGCAGCTGAAGTTCAAGCCAAAGGACAAAGAAGAACGGAAGATACCCGTCCCCGCCTCCCTTTTAGAGGCGCTCAAAGAATACAAGGAGAGACAGACCGGTCCCAATCCCCATGACCTGGTTTTTCCAACATCCCAGGGCAAGCCCGACAAGAAGTTTGAGAATAAGCTGAAGCGCCTTGCCCACCGAAATAAGCTGAACTGCGGCCATTGCGTCTCAAAATACGGCAACAAGTGCAACGAGGGACCGTATTGCGGCAAGTGGTTTCTGCATAAATTCCGCCATACGTTCGCAACAAATCAGTTGGAGGAGGGAGTGAGCATCCGAACCCTTCAGGAATGGCTCGGACACAGCGATCTTGAATCCACTATGGTCTATCTCAAGTACGTCGACTCCAAGCAGATTCACGAGATCGTGGATAACACCGCTATCGCCAGGCTGGCATCCGGTTCGGCCGACTGCGAGGCAGCGCTTAACCCTGCGCAGTAGGCTCGAGCGGGACGCCAACTTGGCTCCGAATCTCGTTGGTCTTGCGCCGGATAATCAGGCTAAGATGCTTGTCGCGCAACCACCCTGCAATCTCCTGCGGGTCAAGGCGAATGGCTCCCTCGACCCGAAAGTAAGGGATCTGTCCAGCCGATGCCAACTTGTAAATAAGTTGAGGGGTTACTTGAAGCAAGGCCGCGAGTTCGCCGACTCTCAACGCTGAGGATCGCTTTTCAATCTGTTCAATGATGCTCATTATTGACCATCCAGTTCCTTCGAAGTGCTTGCATCATCCGGCCAATCGCTGGGTCGGTCAAATTCGCACTTTTTACGATCGTTCGCAAGATGTTTGCGATACGAGAGCCGAATTCGCAGGTCAATCCAACACCGTCCAATACCAGCGCATTTGACCGAATTTCCGATTGCCCCCATGCTCAGCGTCTATGGACGAAGGAACGAGTATGCGCAGGAATGTTTCCCGGTTCGCGTTGGCAGCCGTCGTGACGGCGGTCGAATTGATTGTCCCTATTCACTACGTTCCGATCCTTTGCGACGCTTCGGTCATGAGTGGCCATTCCCCCTTTTTCATGTCGGTTGACGTGTTCGTCTTGACCCAATCCCTCGCAAATCTCTGGATAGCTGGCTCGTGGTCGAGGCGGTCGGATCTCCTGCCAGCTTCATCTACCTTGACTCTCTTTTCTGCGGCGACACGAGGAGGCGACTCCGATGTTTGATTCGGTCGAAGATTTCGCCATCAAGCTTGCAGAAACCGGCTACTTCATCGATTCGGTGATGACCAAGGTTGTGTTTCTAGCAGTCGTGCTGCGCAAGCCGATACTGCTCGAAGGGCCGGCTGGCAGTGGCAAGACCCAACTAGCCGTGTCGCTAGCTCGCGCCGCAAGAACTCGCGTAGAACGCCTTCAATGCTACCCCGGTATTAGCGACAAACAGGTCATTGGGGAATTCGATCAGGGTCTGCAACGGCTCTACATGGAATTCTGCAAGGACAAAGGGATGGGCTGGGAAGAGCTCACCAGCAAGCTTACTGGGCGTGATTTCTATCGGCCGCGAGCTCTTATGCGTGCCTTTCAGAGCTCGTCGCCCTGTGTTCTCCTGGTCGACGAACTTGACAAGGTATCTGAAGAAATCGAAGCAATGCTACTGGAAGCTTTTTCTGCTTGGCAGCTTTCCATCCCTGAGCTCGGCACAGTTGAAGCGACGAGCATTCCTGTTGTCATCATCACGAGCAATGAAGAACGACACTTGGGAGATCCAATTCGCCGCCGATGCCTATACATCCGCGTGGAGCATCCAACGCCCGACCGAGAAGCAGAGATCATAGCCAACCGGATCCCGGACTCCACTCCGGAATTTCATCGCGAGATTGCCGGGCTGGCCCGCGCTTTCCGCAACTATTCTCTTGAGAAACCTCCCTCTGTCTCCGAGATCCTGGATACCGCACTCGCACTTCAAGCTCTTGGATTGAACACAATCACGCCAGAAGATCGAGACTGGCTCCTGCCCTTTTTGGCAAAGACGGAGAAGGACCGACGTCACCTGCTTCTCCGTGAAGGCTTCAACAGTCTCATTGCCGACGGGACACGCTACGCACAAGAAATCGGACTCGCTGCGGAGGTTCGAGCGTGAAACTCCTTCTGCTGCTTAGCCTCCTATGGGCGTCTTTCCGCATAGATGCGCAATCACCCCGTTCATTTCCTGAACGGTGCGTCGAGCACTACGCCACGTATTATGGTGTGCCGCCAGAGTTGATCGCCGCTCTCATCGACGTCGAATCGGGATGGAATCCTCGCGCAGTTTCTGCCAAAGGGGCCATGGGTCTGATGCAACTGATGCCAAAGACTGCTCGCCGCTTTGGTGCATTCGATCCGTTCGATATTGAGCAGAATATCGCCGCAGGCACCCGATACGTCACCACCTTGATGTGGGAGTTTCACGGCGATCTTCGCCTGGTGACGGCAGCGTACTACGCGGGTGACCGCTGGGTAGACGAGGCGCAGCTCAACTACAGCAACCCCGATGTAGTTGCATATGTCCGCACCGTTCGACGACGATACGTCACCCGCAGATCGCACCGATGAAATTCACTTGAGGAGGTAGGGAGCAAGATGAGATGCCGCTGGATTCTTCCGCTAACAGTTCTCATTCCGCTAGGCGTCAACGCCGCGGAGGCGCCGGTCAAGGCGCGGGTCGAGACTCTCCTTATCGATCCGGCCGCAATAACGCCGCTTCACCTTCGGCCTGGTTTCATCTCCACCATCCGCATGCCGGAGGAGATCAACTCCGTGGCGCTCGGCAGCCGTGCAGAGTTCTCGGCGGATCACAGCGAAGGCGAGCCGCGGTATGTCTACGTCAAGCCCATCACCAAGGAGCCAGCGCAGTCGAACCTGATCGTCGCGACGAAATCAGGCTTGCACGTGACGCTCGAGCTTATTAGCGGGGGAGACAAGGATCAAAATCCCGATCTGGCCGTCGATTTTCTTCTGGAATACGAACTTCCACATAGCTTCCTCATCTCCGCCAGCCCGGACTCCGATTCTGCCGATACAGACGGCGGCGCAGCCCGCACGCGGACTGCGGAAGGCACGAATCGGGGAGCCACGCTGCCGAGGTCTGGACTCGACGAAGAGTACGCAATGCAGATGCGGATCAACACTCCCGCATGGTCTCACTGGGACAGCGAACAGATTGAAACATCGATGGGAGACATCCGGCAATTTGGCAATCGCACCGCCGTTTCGTTCTCGATCCTGAACCGCTCGGATCGCCCTGTTGAGATCGTTCCGCCGCAGATTCAGATCGCCGGGCGTAGACAGAAGAAAAAGAAGAAGGGAGCGTCCGTGATCTCCGACCAGTTGGAGATACGGGACTACCGACTAAGCGCGACGAGACTCGGGGCCGGCGAAAGAGCCGATGGCGCGGTTGTCTTCGATCGGCCGAACTTCAAGCAGTCGACCGAGAAGCTCTTTCTCCAGATCGCACAGGCGGATCAGGTGGACCGCCCTATTCTCATCCGCCTTCCATTCACGCCGCCGCTCTCAGGAAACCCGGCCAAGGAGGAAAAACGATGAGTGCTAGCGAACTCAATCACAACGAGCACAACGCCTCTTCGGAGAAAGAGTTGCACGTTCCACCTGCAACCGAGGTCCCGCGCCCGCAACCGCCGCCAGTTCCGGTGGAGTTTCAAACGGCCGCTGACCAGGTCACCCAATCGGAACCCTTGGTGCCCGAAACGGCAGCAGTTTCCGACATCAAGCCTGGCCTCGACAAGAAAAGGGCTCTGCTCCTCGGCGCCGGCCTTGCGGCGGCGGTGCTCTTCTTTGTTTTCACTATGCTGGTAGCGCGATCGTCCCACAAGAAGGCGCCTGGGCCAATTCCGCAACCACAGCAAGGGCGCCAGCAAGGAGGCGCGAAGCCGGCTGCGGGCATTGCTCCGCTCATGAATCCGGTCAACAAACCGGAGGTCCCGGACAACGACGGCCAGCTCACGCTCGACGACATCAAGCGAATGCGGTCTCCAGACAACTCAGGCGGCACCTCTCAGGCGAAGCGTACGCCGTACATGCCAAGTTCACCGCAAGGCAACGACTCTCTTGCGGCAGTGCCTTCTTTCGCCGATACGCAGCAGAAATGGGAGGAGCCCCGCCCGTACGCAGAAACTCAGAACAACAGACTTCCGAACGTGCAACAGGAACAGGCTTTGCTCAAGGAAACGTCGATTGTTTTTGTGCGAACGCAGACTCAGTCACAGACCACTCCAAACTCTTCGGCAGGATTGGCAACAACGGATGAGCCTTTTCTCGACGTCACTCCCGGCTCTCGAATCCTCGCCAAATTGAAGACAGAGATTTCTACTGCAGACGCAACTCTGGTTGTAGCGCAGGTGGAATATACCTACGCCATCGGAGATCAAACGGTCCTTCCGGCCGGGGCCGAGATCTACGGCCACATTCAGCAGGGGGACCGCGCGGGGAACGTCTCGGTGAAATTCGAAGAAGTCGATCTTCTCGACGGCCGCAGAGAAAAGATCGAGGCTGTCGGAAAAGGGCTGGACATGGGGCCGATCAAGGGGAAGGTCTACGGAAAGAACACGGGCAAAAATCTGCTGGTAAGGAGCGTCTCTGGGATCGGATCTACCCTAGCCATGGTCTTCGGCAACAATACGAGCTCGTCATTCTCCGAGGACGACCTCATTCGCGAGCGCTTGGCTGAGAACATTGGGACAGCCGGGGATTCCGAAATCATGAACATGGCGCTCAACAGCCACGAATACGTCTCAGTTCCTGCTGAAACAAGAATCTACATTGTGTTCACCAAGCGCGAAGAAGGTTCGTCTACTCTGCACAAGGTCGGCCCTTAGAACACTCCCAAATGAAATGCTTACACGGCCCCCGGCATCCCCCGTGCCTGGGGTTCTTTTTTGCCTTCCTGAGTGGGGAGACGCATAGCGCTCTCTCAGTCGCTCACTGACGGATAGCAGCCCCTTCATCCGGGGCCCCCCGTGCAGCATGCCCATCGGTCTCGGCCAACCTTACCTGATCATCTCCCGCAAAAACCATTCTTACCGACGATGGATCGTTTCGTGCAATGGTCCATCATCGAACGTTTTGCGCCGCTGCACCATGCCGCTCATTTGCGGTCTCGATCTATCACTGCTCTTCACGCCTCGGCGTCGGGCAGAATGGCTCACTACTCACGGGGACGCATCGTTGGTAGGTTTGTGTCACTGCACGAATGCGTAAAGATCGAGCAGTTTGTGTCACTGCTCGGACCGGTCCAATATTGTTTCGCAGAACGCTGCCGGCCGTACTCAGGACGGCTGTTCTTCAACTGTATAAGCGGGTCAATGAACACCGCACCTCGGACTCTCTTTCATACGTGTGTCGCCGATCCCTCCTTATTAAGAGACAACACTGAAGAGGGATATTCGGCCGCGCCGATCATTCAATTGGCACGTCAGCCAATCCTATTGGGGCGATTCGCTACGTGACTTCGGTTTGACCGAGATTTGAAGTTGCCTCACCTTCTCCTTCGACACGGATGCCCCGAGCAGCCGAGTCCAGGAGAAAACCTATGAGAACTGCATCCGCAGTCTGGCGTGGCTCGAGCGGGTCTAGCCAGACGTTCACTGTTGACCGGCCAAAGGACATCAACTGGATTCACATGGCCGTCAAGATCGCTCTCGGATTCATGCTGCTGGGTTACGCGATCGCGCCGTTCGCGGCCTCCGCGCAAAACCTGGGAACCTCCCCGCAGTTCGGCCAGGCGGTCCAAGGCCAGCAGGCCACTACTGTGGAGGGCACAGTCCTCAATGTCGTGAACTGGGGCTGCAATGTGATCGCGCCGGTGATCGCCGTGGCCTGCCTCGGCGTGGCCGGCTGGCACTTCAAGTCCGGCCGCGGTTACCTCGGCTGGGGCGTGACGGGCGTCGCTCTGATGGTCATCTCCGGTCTCGGACGCATGGCCGAGGGCTTCATCACCCAGGCGCAAGGCATTCAGTGACGGAGACCCACGATGCCCGTGCCGCAATTCCTTCTCGATTTGCTGCAACTCCTGTTTGACCTTGCTGTCCCAGCGGCTTTCTGCACTCTCGCGGCCGCCGGCGTAAGCCTGCGGTACGAGGGAGGAACGAACTTTCATGTAGGTGGACGGTTCGGCAAATGGATTCTGTGGACCGTCATCCTGCTTACACTCCCCCAGATTCTTTCCTGGATTGCGGCACAGGGCATCACGGTTCCCTCTGCGAGCGGCTCGGTCGGTACAAGCTGGCTCGCGAGCATAGAGACAGTCTTCAAGAACTTTGTCACCGATATCGTCGTGGCCAAGTTTGTTCCGATTCTCGCCGGCTATTTCGTTTTGAAAGCAACTCTCGATGGCGCCGCTGGCGAAAATCCGCTTGGTTCTGTCGTCGCCGCGCTTTTTCTGATGTCGATCTCCGCAACGATGCAGCTTCTTCAGGGATGGAATTCAGGCGACGAGTATGCCACCACGGACATGCTCAGTTCGCTCTGGAACTACGTCGCAGGCAAGATCATGCCGGCAGCAGCAGGCCTCGCATGTGTCGGAGCGGTCATCAACTACGTCCGCCACAGGCCCTGGACGCGCCTGATCTTCGCAGCGATCGCGTTTCTGACCGTAACCGGTCTTCTCAAGCTTCTGCAGGCCATGGCCGCATGAGGAATTGCCGATGAGTCTCGATGGCGCAATAACGAACCTTGCCTCATGGGCCGGCAACACCATCATGCCGACTATGGCGGGGCTGTTCTTTGCCGGGGCTGTTTACCGGTACAGCAAAGGGGAGTCCTTCGAACAACTCCTCTATGGCGGCTTCGCCTCGCTGAGCTGCTCCGGCATTCTCCGCGCACTCGAAGGGTTCGTGCAACATGCCGGAGCAACCAGCGCTGATGGTTACTGGATTGCCTTGCTGACGCTCACCGACTATACGGCAAACGTGATTTTGCCCGTTTTCGCTCTCACACAACTGGGCGCGATGGCACTTCACATGGGCGGTGTCCTCACAGAGATCTATCCGGGCTCGACCTGGATTCGCAAATTCGTCGCGGCCATAGGAGCGCTAAGCGTATCCGGCATTCTTCGCCTGGCCGAATCGCTGGTAAACCACGCGCAAGGGGTTGGGGGGTAACGATGAGCCTGAACATCACGCCTGTACATAGAAATCTACACACCAAGGTCCAGTTTCTCGGACTGGAGTTTGAGGATCTGATTCTGGTGCTCGCCGTTGCTGCATCGATGAACCTGCTCGCCCATTTCGTGAGCAACACGGCGCACGTGTTTGGGATACCTCTGAACATCTTTATGGAATTCGTTGTGCCGCTCCTCGCCGTGCCTTTCCTGATTCTGTTCAAGTATGGCCGTCCGCGTGGATATCTGACCGATTTGGCGCGTTCGCTCATCGCTCCCAAAGCGTGGAGCGCACTTGAGCGAGATTCGGAGTTGGACCAACCTTACATTCTCGACGACGCGGAGTGACCAGGATGCAAGCCACTTTCCAGACCAGGAACGACGGGACCCTCGCTCTTCAGCTTGATGACGAGGCAGCCCGCGCTGTCTTTGCCAGCATTCTCTTCGCTTCGCGTTTTAGCGAGAACATCGCACCGCTTGCGGCGGTAGCGAAGCAGGGGCTGGAGCGAACTGCGGAGGCAACTCCGGGGAGATCCACATGCCGATGACTTATGTCGAACACGACAAGAGACTGAAATCGCCCGGCCTCTGTGAGCTGCTGCCGTTGCGGGACATCCCGCGGCGCGACAACATCCTCGTTCGAACGAACGGCGCTTTTGTTGCGGGCTACGAGCTTAAGGGGGTGCTCTCCTATTTCGCCACAGACGATGAGCGAAACGAGGCAAAGGACAGGATCGAGGCGCTGTTCCGTGTCGTTCCCGATGTCAGTATGCGAATCCAATTCCGCTACGAGATATCCGAACACCTCGGCGATCTGCTCGATCGCTACGTTGTCCAACAGCGCGCCGAGCAGGCAGAGGTCATGGCGCTCGATGCGCATCGGCTTGAGATGTGGCGCGAAAAAGAGCGCGCGGGCTTCTATTTCGACAACCGGCTGCACATCTATTTCATCTGGGATCCGCGTACTCATGCGAAGCTCTATCACCCGGCGCAGAAAAGACACTCGGCCGGCTCGTTCACGCTGAGCCAGAAAAAATCCATTCAGCGCAGCCGGCAGCAGCATGACAACTATGTGGCGGAGTTCGAGTCGATCCTGCGTGGCGTCGAAAGCGGTATGGAGGCGGCTTCGCTGGGACCAAGACGGCTGTCCCGGCAGGAACTGTTCGAAGAGCTGAAGAATGCCCAGCATCCGACCAGGCGTGATGCGCGCCCGTACATCGCCGCGGAGGATTGGTTGCGCTACCGGAGCGCGCGTGAGCAAGCGGCGGAGGCGAGTATCAGGAGAGAGACTGAGACTTACCTCAACATCGATGGCTATCTCTATTCCGTTCTCACTCTGAAAGAGTTGCCCGATGCGACACTTCCGGGCATGCTCCAGAAGTTCTCGACGCTTGGCTTCCCACTGGTTATCAGCGGACAGGTTGTGATCCCGAACCAGGTGAAGGTTCTCAAGGCCTACAAGAAGCGGATGCAGAAGATGGTTGCCGCGCAGAAGGACGCCGAGGGCAATTTCAAGTTCAACGCGGAAGCCGAAGTTTCTCAGGCGCAGCTCCTTCAGGTTCAGCGGGACCTGATCTCGAGTTCGTTGAAGACCGCGGCTGTATCAGTATCGATTATCGTCCGGACGTCGAGGCCGGAGATCACGACAGCAGATCGAGAGATCTGCGAGCGGGAGCTCAACAACCGTGTCGAGGAGGCGCTCACCGCTTTCACGCAGATGAACGGCGCCAAGGCTCAACTTGAAACTCTGGCCAAACGGCGCATTTTCATCGGCACCCTTCCCGGTATGGGCGAGACCGACAAGCGCGAACAGGACCTACTCACGCCGAATGCAGCGGATCTGGTTCCGGTGGAAATGCCGTGGCGCGGCACGCGCCGGAGCCCGCTCATCCTCATCGAAACCCCCTATCGCCAGTTGATCCCTTACTCCATGTTCGACCCGGATCTGCCAGACGCCAACGGAGTGCTCATGGCGAGTACGGGCGGGGGAAAGACCCTTCTGGCCCAGCAACTCCTGCTGATGGCGGCTCGCAGTGGGGCCCTGATTTCGATCATCGAGAGCGGAGACTCGTACCGACCCTTGATAGAACTGATGGGCAGCAAGATGATCGAGGTGTCGCTCGACAGCGATGCCACGATCAATCCCTGGGATCTGCCCGGTGGAGAGCTCAAACCATCGAACGATCAGCTCTCGTATCTCAAGAATCTCACCCGGCACATGTTGGGTGAAAATACACCTTCAGACTTCGATATCGATCTGCTGGACAGCGTCTTGCTCGAAGCGACGATCTCGACCTATAAGCGGTGCAGCGCCAAGGCCGCCAATCCGATTCCCGTATATGGGGATTTCGTCGCCGAACTCGCTCATTGGCAGGACCGTGACCGCAATCAGCGGATTAACGAAATGGCCAGGATTGCAGCGGCCAAACTCAGGGCATGGGTAGACGACGGACCATATGCGCGGTTGTTCGACCGGCCGACGACGGTTCCTCTAGACAATACTTGGCTCTACTTCAATATAGAGAAGCTCAAGAGCGATCCGCGCCTCGAAGGCGCCATGAGCTTGCAGATCGCCCACGCAGCGATTCACCGGACGTCGGGCAAGAGCGGCCGGCCCAGCCTGAGCATGATGGACGAGTGCAAGATCATCCTTGACACCCCCATCCTGGCGCAGCAGGTTGAACGCGACTTTCTCACTGCGCGTAAGCGCTACGCAAGCGTCTGGGCGATCGGCCAGATCCCTGAACAATTCGTTGGTACCCATGAGAAGCCCAACCCGCACGGCCTCGGGATCATCAAGAGCGCTTCCACAAAGATCATCGGCAAACAGCATGGCTCAATGGCGGCACATCGCGAACACCTCAGTTTGAATGAAACCGCCATTAATCAAATCAAAGCTTTTGCGCAGCCAAAGAAGGGGCACAGCGCCGAGTTCCTGATCGCTATCGGAGAAAAAGCAGAATCGACCCACATCATTCGCATTGTTCCGACGCCCGTCGATTATTGGATCACAACCACGTATCCGCGGGAGCGAAGCTATCGCAGGTGGTGGCTCCGAACGCATGAGAATATCCCTCTGCTGACTGCCTACGAAGAATTAGCAGCGCGCTATCCTCGCGGCCTTGCGGAGCTGGCGCCGCTCGCGGAAGAGCTTTCGGGCGAGGTACTGGAGGTTACTGCAGCATGACAGACAAAGCACACAGAAACCTTGAAAACACGCAAGAGCAGACAGCACCCCGTCGTGGACACTGGCGCGCACACGCCGTCACGGCGCTGCTGACAATCACTGCGGTCCTTGCGTTGCCAACGAAGGCCCACGCAGACATCTTTGGCATCTTCGACGAGATCTTCGACACCATTCAGGACGACATGGGGGCATCGTTGAAATCCATCAATGAGATGACCCAGGAGATGCAACAGCTTCACCAGGAGGTTGTCTGGCCACTGGCGCTTGTGAACCAGGCCCGCGGTTTCGTTTCGAACTCAATCACGAGTTACCGCGGATATATGACTCAGGTCTTTCAGCTTTCGTCACCAAGCGCGACCCTCACAAATCCTCAACAGCTGGAGACGATTCTTCATAGCCGGTCTTCAGCCCAAGCACCTGCGCTACAGGCCAGCTTTACGACGAACTACGGTTCGATCCCGCAGGTCAACAATGCTTCGCCGCAGGATCGGATCATGATGGACATCGACGACGCGCTAGGGCAGGAGAATCTGAAAACGACACTGATCGCCGATCAAGGCGAAGACGTGATTCTCCAGACTGCCAGTCAGATGGAAAACCAGGTCGCGGTAAGCGCACCAGGCTCTAATCCATACCTGACCGCGCAGGCTCAGGTAGCCAATCTCCGCTGCCAGGCATTCATGCAGAAGATGCTTGCCGGAGAATTGCGGCAGGAGGCGGGGCGTATCGCCCATGACAACGTACTCGTAAAGCGCCGGGCCACGGCGGCGGGCAACCTCAACCAGCTCATCTCGGGAGCACTTACGCAGCGTTGATGGAGGTATAGGATGACAGACCTAAAACGTATCACGGATAAGATCAGAAGGCCCCTCTTCTGGCGCCGGAAGGAACGGCCCACCGGGGAGTCTCCCAAATCGACCGCCGCCTCATACTCGCAGATCAGGCGCAGATGGTTTCATGCCACGGGCATCAAGGTAGCTGGTACGGCGCTCTTCGTCTCACTTTTCCTGCCGGCGGCTGCCCATGGGCAGTTCGGTATCGATCTTGCGGCGATAATCGCGGCTCTGTCCAAGATGGAATCGCTGATGAGCCAGTTCGTGGCAGCGCCGCTCAAAGCCATCAACCAGACGCAGCAGAGCATCACGCAGTACGAACAAGAGGTCATCTACCCGATTGCCGCGATCAATCAGGCGAAAACCTCGGTTACTCAGTTCGAGAACCAGTTCACCCAGATCGGCAACATGTTCCGGACGAATGTGTCGAGTGCGACTTTGCCGCAGTCACAAAGCCTCGAAGCGCTGCTCCTCTCCCGCAACGCGAGCAATGTGCCGTCGGTGTCCTCGCAGTTTCAGAATGTCTACGGAGTGGTAATGGCGCAGAACGCGGCCTCCCCTGAAGTGCGCAATATGACTGACATGACCGATGCGCAGGCCCAAGATGCCATGAAGCGCGCCATCGAGATTGATGCCCTGGCCGATGCCGAGTTGGCGGAAGCCGACCAGATGGGGCAGCAGATCGCCGCAGCCGCGCCGGGAAGCGCGCCTATCCTCGAGGCGGAAGCCGACGTCTGGGTTGTCCGAGCCAACGCCTACACCCAGGCAGCGCTCTCCGAGTTGATGCGCACGCGCGGCATCGACATCGCCAACCAGAGCAAGCTCGCAAAGCTTGGAGCAACCGATAACCAGAACAATAACGGACTCATCAACGGTGCTTTGACTCAGCATTGATCCGCCATGACAGCTCTTCTCCATCCCGCGGTAATGTCGCTTGCTTTCCTCCAAAGCACGCAGCTGAATCTCTTCGAGCGGTTCCTGACGCAGGCCGTGTCAGGCATCGACTCGATGAGCATCACCGCGGGAATGCAGAACGTCGCCTACGTCATTCTGGTCATCGGATTCCTCTGGCAGGTCTATCAGTCGGCTCTCCATGGCGGGGATGTGCGCGGCCTGGGGACCAATCTCATCAAGTACGTTGCGACGGCGGTGGTCGTGATGAACTACCACGCCGTCTTCACGACGATCAACCAGGGATTCGTCAATGCAAGCAACTGGATCAATAACGCCTCGGGTGCCGGGAATCTCTTCGACAATTGGGCAAATGACCTTAAGACACAATTCAATCAGGTCGGATTCCAAAAACTGTGGGGACTGGTCACGGCCGATCTGCCGGCATTGATCGACGCATTGCTGATCATAGTTGCTTATGTGCTTTATCCGCTTGTCGTCGCCATCTTCGGGTTTTTCTACATTCTCTACGGCAGCATCCTCTATATCTTCGGGCCAATCGTTATCGCGCTTCTTCCGCTAGGAGCCGCCAACCGGTTGGCAAAGTCCTATGCCGAAAACGTGTTCATCTGGAATGCCTGGGCCATCCTCTATGCAGGTTTTGGAGCGCTGCTGAACGCCATCCAGATGGGGCAGATCGGCCAGATGCTCAGCCAGAATGACTTTCTAGGGGCCCTCGGGAACCTTGAAGGATCGGTGCTGATCGGTCTCGCCAGCATTATCTACTCGCTGGCTATCGCGGTGATTCCCTTCATCGCCAAGCGCATCATCTCAGGCGAGGTCGGCTCTAGCGCCGTGGCCTTGATGGGAGCCGCTGCAACGGCGTTGACGGCGGGCATCGCCGCTACGGAAGGGGCTGTTGCCGGTGTAGCAGCGGGAAGAGCCAGCCTGCCGTCCGCGGGAGTGGCCTCCGGACAAGGGACCACGGCGTCATCGACTATGGGAGCTTCGACAGCGCGGACTCTCGCAGGTGCGCCGGGTAATCAGCCCGCACCACAGCAGCGGCCATCCGCAGGCGCGCAAAACGCTCCTGCTGCGCCGTCTGCAAGCACGGTGAATAGCATGTCGGCAGCCGGTTCAGCCGGTACGGCTTCTGTCTCAGATTCCTCCCCGAGCATGGCTGAAGAACACGCTGAGCGTATGCGCGTTGCGGCCGGAAAGCCACCAGCAAGTAAGCGCGCGGCGGGTGCGCCGGCGACTGCGCAGCCCGCTACCACCGGCGCCGCAACAGCAGGGGTGTCCACTAGCGGCCAAGGAAAGACCGCTCCGCTCCAGGGGACCGCCCGTGGCGCCGGTCGCGGTGCATCGAGCCAGCGTCCTTCAATCTCTCCCTACCGCTTATCGACATGGGGCGCGTATCACATCGCGCGCTTTGCGGCATCGAGCGCGGTCAAAGGCGGTCACGCGGCAACGCAGGCGGTTGGAAGCGTATCCGATGCAGTCACCCACCCGGCGGAGACCGCGGGCCGATTCGGAGCCGCAGCCGGAAGCGCAGCAGGTGCGGTTGTCAACGCCGCTGCCGGCGTCGGCAGGGCCGGGAGTTCCGTTGCTCATGCAGTTACCCATCCCGGCGAGACTGGAAACGCGATCCGGAGTGGGGTTCAGAACGCTGGCGCGGCTGTAGTATCTGCGGCGAAACACGCAAGCACGACCGCTCGGGATGCGGCCACCAGAGTGAGCACGGAGTTTTCCGGTTCCTACGAAAAGAAACGCGACGAGTAGAGATGATTCCTGATTCGAGATTCGGATAGGAGGAGCACAAGATGGCTACGAAAAGCGCTGTAGAAGACATTCGCCCGGAGTACTACGAAGTGAACGGCGCCGATATTGCGAGCCGCAACCGGTGGTGGGTTATCACCGTTTTGTCACTTCTGAGCACGGTGATCGCCGTGGTCTTCGCGATCTCTGTCCGCATGAAGCCGGAGACCGTGATCCGGATCGGGCCACATGGAGAGACAACGGTCATCGGAAGCGACGCTCCGCAGAAAGCCGCCGCCGCGGTGCAGCCCGGCAATGACGAATTTCTAAACCAGGCATTCGTTCAGAGGTTCCTCACGAACTACCTCAACTACACGCCTGCGAACGTCGACGAGCACTGGATGATCAGTCTCAACATGATGGAGAAAAACCTGCGCGGCGCGACCCGGAAGGCGCTTACCGACGCCAATGCCCGGGGCCAGATCGACACCGATCAGATCCAGTCAGTCTTTCATCTTCGGGAGCTCGACAAAGTTTCTGGCCAGTACCTCACCTACGTCGTCTACGGCGTTAAAGACGTACACCACGTGGTTAACGGCGCAGAAACGACGGATCACTTCGTCGGCGAGTACCAGATTCAACTGGTCACCGACCAGCGCTCGAAAACGAATCCAGACGGACTCTGGATCTCGAGGTACAGTGAACGCCAGCTTGACGGAGAGCGCAGAGATCAGATCCTCGCCGCGCAGGACACGCCGAATTCCCTTCAGTAGAAAGGCAACTTTTATGGATACAGCCACCGCCAAGCAGCCCGAGCAAAGGCCAGAACCTGTGGCCTCATCTGCGGCACGAAAGAAGACGCGGAAATCGAAGCAGTCGGCCGAGGGCACACCACGATTCTTTCTCAGCAAGGCCGGCGCACAGAATGGACGCCCGGAATTGGGCGATGAAGCGGGAGATGAGAATCAGGCATTGATCAAGGCTTTCCAGCAATCGGGTGTGATCCATGTACTCATGTCCTATCGCGTGGAAGCAGAGATACAGGAGGGCACTCCGGTTTTGGTGAAGCGGCCGCTGTTGAAACAGCAGGGGCAGTAACGGTCAGCAAGGGGATTCAAAGAGAAAACACGCCTGAACATCCGGTCGATGTTTGCCTCTCTTGAAACCTTGTCACTTCTGTGGCGAGGAATTCCGCTGACCAGCTTTGGCACCTGAAGCCTGGCTCAGTAAACACCCACCCAAACCGTGGGCGCCAGACGTCTGGAGACATGGCTGGTACAGCAAAGTCTCTCAGCCTTCTGATGCGCCAGATGAGTGAGGAGATCACGATGACTACGTACACGATTCAGCACGATGCAGACGATTGGGAAGTGATTCTTGAACTCGATATCGATGCTGCAGGACTCGTAACCCGTAAAGACGTCAAACCAGGACGTGAAGATACGCTCAAGAACAAGCTGATCGGACGACTCTATCCGGGCATCCGAGTGGCGCGCATCACCACGCCTGAATACCTGTCTGCGTATGAAGAAGCCGAAGTCGAGAAGCGCATGAAGGATCTCGTCTACGAAGGCGACGTATTTAAGCTGGCAGGGGTAAGCGGTTCGGCAAAGCAGACACGGTTTTACTTTGTCGATGCCGAACATCACGAGGCGATTGCGAAGCGTTACCAGCGCTGGCCAGAAGCAATGGTGACGTACTTCTCCATCCTGATCTCCGATTGCCGGATCATCCTGGAGGAGGCCGATCTTCGTGTCGCGATAGTCAAGGATCACGTTCTCGGAACCAACGACTGCCGCGGCTGGCTACGTAAATCCCTATACCGCAAAGCGCAGCTTCTCCCGACCTGGTTCACCCAGTTCCGGTTGGGCTATACGCTTGGCGACAAACTTCAGTTCAAGGGCGCAGTCAAGCCTTTCAGCGATCATGCCGCCGATCTTCTCGAAGTGGACATGATTCTTCCTGAAAGCGCCTGCAAACCTGAACTCAAGGAACCCGTTCGGCTCCTCCCCAAGCTGCGCACTTCGGGCCGTTTATTCAATGGTCCAGCGGTGCTCGGCTTTCGGCAGTGGTCGAAACAATCGGAGTTCTCATCGAGCGCATCGCTCGTTGAGAACGCATCGCTCGAATCCTTCGAAACCGAAGTCAAGGTTAGAGGGATCGAGAATGTCCGATCCATCACCAAGGCATTCGACAGCGGCGATTACAGCGGCTTGTTGAAGCTCCTTGGGAAATCCGAGGTCCCGAATCTGGACGTTAAACTTGACGACCCCAGTTTCGACCCGGAAGCACTGGATCGGGAATCAGAGACTGAAATCGAAACTTGGGATCCGGTTGACGCTGTGCTGATGGCGGACAAGAGTGGAATCGCAATTCGAATCCCTCATGTCCTCAACCATCTCAACCGGAAATTCGCACGTAAGATCTACCGGATGCTGGTGAGCGGCGGATTCTTTCTGCCCTCGTTTGCATTGGTGGATGACGGGATACTCATCGAGCATGAAGGCAAGATCCTTGCGGCTTCCGATTGGTTACCGCGGGATGGCGCCATCACCTCGCTGAGCGCGGATAGGAGTCTTTGCGTCCGCTACCCGGTGCGATCCGAACGCGATTTGCTTCCAGTTCGGCATCTCAGCGACGGCGAACTGATCCCGATGTTCAAAGAGGCGTTGGGATCGAACAACCTCCCGGATTATCTCGTTACTCATATCCTCGAGCGTCAGCTTCGAATGGACGGAGCTTACGTCCTCCATTCGCAGACCGCGAAGCGGAATGGAGGCGACTTCGACTTCGACACCGTCTGTGCCATCCCTAGCGACATGTTTCCGAAATTCGTCAAGGGGCGGTTTGCAGCCGAATGTCAATTCGATGCCGGTGAGAAGAATACGGGAAAAAATAAGGCCAAGAAAGCCCACGCACTCTGGTGGAATCTAGAACACGTTGCAATGAACGCTCGCGGAAGCGGGAGGTACAGCATTGGCGCAATCACCAATCTCAAAACCTCTTGTAATGCAGCGGGGCGAATTCAGGAATCCGAAGAACTCGCCGTTCAGTTGCAGAATGCTCTCGATGCACTGAAGTGGGGCGTCAAGGTCGACGAAGAGGCCGTGGACCGCATTCGTGGAGAGGTTGCCGATGCCCCCTGGCTGCAATTAAAACAGGTGACGCGCGTGACCGATCTGCCCATGTACCTCGAAATCGCGGGCACGGACAAAGTCGGGAGACTGTACAACTACCTTCGCAAGGAACTGGGCGACGTCTTCGAAGAAAAGAGGAACATCGAGGACTTCCGCGGACTCTTTGAGGGGAACGTTTATACCGAACAGATGTTCACGGAATGCCAGCTTGTCAACTCGATCTACGGAGATGTAGTTCACCAGATTCTGGACGAAGCGCAACCCTTCAAGGACGATCTTGAAGCTGCACAGACGCAATGGAACGAGATGCGCCAGTGCGAAGACAAGAAACTCCGGACTGCGGCATGGGAGGCACGCAACAAGGCCCAAGCTGCATTCTGGAAAAACGAAGAGTACTCCAGAACACGCTTTCGCGATCTTCACCTCTGGCTGCACTACTGGGCGCAGGGGAAAGTCGAGAATCGCGCCGGCTGGGCACAGGCGCTCAACACCGTTATTTCCAACGGCGAGGGCACCGGGGCTGTACTCTTTCACGCCTTTCCGCAGGAAATCGTTGATGCGTTCGCCCGGCAGACCGACGGCGCAAGTGTGCCCGTGCGGATGCCGGATACCGTCAACGGCTTCGTTACGTTCGATGACCAGCAGCGCGCTTTTCTGGTCGAGCGTATCGAGAATGTGGACGGCTCGAGGGGAGAAAAGCGGCTGTTCCTTTGGCAGTACACGGGACATCGCACGCTTGTCTTCGAAGACACGCGTATTCCGCAACTGGCGGAATTCGCCTAACCTGCATCGGAGAAGCTGGCCCGCAAGGCAGCTTCTCCGGGCAGCCTTCCACGCTCTGCGTGAAGGCAGAGGAGTCCCGCTATGAAAGTTCTCGCCGCGCTTGCCATCGGCGCCGTCTCTATGGCCGTCGCCGCCCAAACCACGACCTTCACCGAGACGCCCCACATCCACACCACGCTGAATCACTTTACAGTGATCGACCCGGGCGAACCCATCGCCATGTTTGCGCTGGCCGATCATAGCAGCTTCGCGCTCGAGCGCAGTGGAGACAAGCTCTTCATTGAGCCGCTCAGAGAGAATGCCGCCACGAATCTCTTTATCTGGACACCGACGCGGCAGCTGATCTACGAGATCGATCCGGCCGGCGCATTGTCGAAGATGGACATGCTCGTGCGCATTCCGCCATCAGCGCATACCACACAGCAGGGTGGAGTGACAGCTTCCGTTGCCGTCGAGAATCGCCGGCAACTGTCGATGCAGGCGCAGGACGACGCATTGATGCGCTCGGAGAGTATCTCCCTCGACGATCAAAAGCAGCACTCCGGAGAGATCGCCGTGCGCATTGAGGAGGTCCTGCGTTCGAAGGACCAGCTTCTCATTCGCTTCTCTATCCGCAATGAATCGACCGATCCGTTCCGCGTGACCACGCCCGACGTGTTTCAGCCCCGCCCGACAGTAACCCCGGTTTCGCTTCTGAGCCTCCGCGATCACCAACTGAACCAACAGACCGTCGCCTCTTTCAAAGCGGCAAAAGGTTTCCCCATTGATGTGATCCAGGCTGCAGTGCTGGCTCCGGACCTCGAACCGGGGCAAGCTACGACTGGCGTTATCACCATCAGTGGCAGCGAGCAAAGTGAACCGGTGCTTTACGAGCTGAATTTCGGGAGTTTTCAAAATCACGCGCTGACGGCCGAGGTCGTATTGTGACGGCGATGGGCCAGAGCCATGTGACCTTGGCGGATGTCCAGCGGGCACTCCATCTGCTCCACCGCGAAGACCCCGAGAGCGGCGTCAAGCGCAGCTTGCTTCGCCTCTTCGAGGATGAGCTTACACCTATCGATACGCGCGGAAGGTGGAGACCCAGCAAGCTGCTCGTCATCTTGGCTGGAGTCGGCCTCACTGCTGCCAGCGTCTTCCTCTACTTCAGCATTATGTGATAACGATGAATCCCGAGTACCAATCCGGCCGATCATCTTCGTCTTCCGCTGACGATCTCGCTGGCGCTGTCATACTGATCGGCTGCGCGATCTGTGCGGGGTTTTGGTACATTGCGGTATCGCGGCTACGCATGAGCCATACGCAATGCCTTGAGATCTTTTGCTACGCCATTATCTCGTTATTCGGCCTGATGCTAGTGCTCAGCCATTTCATCGGCAGGAGAGCACGCAGGGAAGCTCATTGGCCCCATCCACCCCTCTTTGTGCCGGCAAGCAGAGATAAGAAAATAGTCGATGAAGCCCGGCGAGCGGGAGCTACTGTCCTCGGATACGACGTTCACGGGGAGCCCTGGCTCTGGCCGGATACCGTACGGACCCGGCATGGGATTATCGCCGGCGGAACCGGCGCGGGAAAGTCGACCTTTCTTAAAAACATTATCGTCCAGGATCTGCACCGCACCTATGGAGGCCGTCCGATGCCGATAATCGTCTTCGACGGCAAAGGCGATGAGGAGTTCCTCGAAGACCTGTTGCCGGAGATCACGGCGGCCGGCAGACTACAGCATCTCCGGGTGATTAACCCGACAAGTCCTCAAAGGTCGGCTAAGTACAACCCCTTCGTATCTCCAGAAGACCTCTATCAGGAGCATGTGAACTTCATGTTCCAGAGCTTCGGCTTGGCCAAAGATTTCTTCGAGGGACATCAGGAAGCCTACCTCTACGACTTAGTGCGCATCCTGCATTACACCGGCAAGGTGTTCAACACCTTCGATGTTCTGGTCATGGCACTCGAAGAAGACGTTCTTACCGAACAGATTGCGATAGCCAGAAAGCGGATCGCATCCCTTCCCAACATCTCCGTGCAGGCGCGTCAGACCTTTGAGATGTCGGCAAAGATGCTTCTCCGATCCTTCAAGGACAGAGACAGGGTCGAGAAGATTCAGGGTCTGCTGAACGAACTGGTCGCATTTCTTGAGGACAACCTCTCCATCATCACCGGCTCCTATCAGGACAATCTCACAACGGACCAGGTTGTCGATGAAGGGCTCATCCTCTGGATCGTCCTCAACCTGAACAAGAATAAGCGGGCCTGCGAAGCGCTCGGAAAGATTCTGCTCAAGAACATCCAACTTACGATCGGGAAACGGTATTCGCAGTCCCGTGCGCAGCGCGACCCCAATGAACCGTACCTAAGCGTCTTGTTTGATGAGATTGGTCCCTTCGTCTTCCCTGATTTTCCCCATGGTCTCCAGACTGCGCGCGGCGCCAGAGTGATGATGCTCTTTTCGACGCAGGCCGTTCCACAGTTTCAAAAGCTGGGTCAGGCATTTGCCGATGAAGTAATCTCAGCGCCTGCGACAAAGATGATCATGCACGGGTCAGAAGAGAACACCGTGCAATGGTTTCTCAAAGCATCGTCCCGCGTCGCGACCAAGCGGCGTACACTTTCGGTCCGCCGCACGGGTCTCTTTGCCACCAAGTACATGGAGACCGGGATGGGCAGCGAAAGCGATACCCGCGAAACGCGCGCCCGGGAAGAGCACATCAAGAACCTTCCCATCGGCCAAATGGAGATTCTAATGGCCGACCCGCGGGAAGGAACTTTACATTCTCATCTTCACGCACGCCGTCAACCGTCGTTCCATCTGACGGGCTTTGACCTAGATCTGTACCCGCGCATGAACGGCATTGTGGATCCGTGTATCGGTGCCAATCTGAGCTTCAAGGAAGAAAGCGAGCCGCGCACAAAGCGGAGATCTTCTGGAGTGTCACTGTCCAGACTGACGGGAGGTGGCGAATGAATACCGCCCGTTCGATCCTGTTTGTGGTGCTAGCTGGGGTCTGGCTGCATGGAACAGCCTTCGGCCAATCATCCACAAATCCGCAAGCGGCAGCTCAACCCGACAAGAGCCGCCAGGGATTCTTCGATTATGCTCTCGGAAAGGTGAATCCCGAGCACGTCGACTATGGCGGGCAAGTTGCGGCGGAGCGTGCAGTTGTCGTGGCAAAAACGCTGGACAACCTTCTCTTTTGGTCGGATGTAATGGCTCTGTCTCTCTTCGCGGGGGTCGCAACCCTGTACATCTTCAGCCTCCGATCAAGCGAAAAGAAAGACCTGATTGCTGCCAGTCTCATCACGGAACTCTGGAATGGAAGGGTCAGTGATCACGCTGAAATCGCGCGGCGGACGGAAGAATATAACCTCCTCGTCGAAAAGCACAATGCCGCCTTGGCGCTCGCTGCAACTCGGGCCGTGGAAAAATCATCTTCTGACAGCCGCGCGGACGTGCGAACGCAGCGGAAGGTCGAGAGGCTCATTGAAGGGCCGAAAGCGGTGGCCAGAGCGGAACAGTCGGCTCCTGGGCCGGCTGGTCAGCGGAACTCAGCCCCGGTTCACAATGCGGCGAGCCTTTCCGATCTCGGGCAGCAGACCCTTTTGCTCGAGCGGCGAATTGAAGCCATGCAAAATACGGAGCAGAATCTGAGGGAGCGTTTGAATCAAACGACGGCCCTTCTCGAACAGGAACGGCAGCGGAATCGGACGCTCAAGGGAGCATAGATCACCGCATGCCGACGTCCCCCTCTCCATTCCGTTCTCGCCTTGAGTTCAAGGATTCCGAATCGTGGCGAGCCTATATCGAATCCGATGTCCCGCCTCAGGACCGCGCTTACGTCGCGGCGTTCGGGATGACAACACTCTATCTGCAGTTCTACGCGGTTCGGAATCTGGCCGTACCCTTGGAAGTAGATGTGGAGTTGCATCGTCTTCAGGCGCTCGACGAGCCAGTGCGTACGCGCGCGCTGGTGACGCTGAATAACCGGATCTTTGCCGACATGACCCGGCTCATGATGCGGGCCGCGCCCTCCGAGCCCCCAATCATCACGGCGGAGCCACCCAGGCAGGCGATGGAGAGACTGATCCTTCGCCTCGAAAAGGAAAGCCCTGCTTTCGCGATCTGGCGCGGCTATAAGCGCGCGCAACTGAGCGATTCACGTGTCCCGGAGTGGGGCGAATACGTGCGCACGCTCGTACCGCGCGAGGAAAACGAGGAGGCCGAATTCATCCTGCTGATGGGGCAGATGGGCGAACTGTTGCGCCAGTTTCAGGAGCAGAACAAGACCGTAGACGCGCTGTTGAAGATCAGGATCTTCGCAATGCAGCGCGAGCATGCGGGAGCGCAACGCAATCTTGCGGCCCGTCTCCTGGTGCAGGACCTGCTCGAGGCGATCGCGCCATGCGCGTGCGCATGATCGGTTTCGGGAGCAACTGGTGGGCCGGCCGCAGCGCCGGTCGCCCGCCGGCCTGGTTTAACTCGGCCGGAATCCGTCACGGCAGCCGGATCGCGCACAACTGGATTTGGGCCGGGCAGGTCCGCTTCAACCGTTCAAGTGGCTTTCATCCCGAGTTCCCCTTGCGCGCCGTCGGTACGACATTTGTCTGCGGGATTCCTCAGATCTACGGTGACAGAACCCACTTGCTGGTAACGGCAAAATGGCCGAACGCCGAACCAGACGAGTATCTGGTCACGGTCGCAGATGGTGTCCAGGGTCAGATTCTTTTCGATAGCCCGGACTGGAGTTCGCCCGGCGTGCAGCCCATCTCGATCAGCCGGAAAGGAATGCGGTTCGAAGCTATGCTTCTCATGCGGCCGGATGCCTGGATCCGGAGCGAGTTGGGAACCTGGCAGATCACTCCGGACGGCCGCACCTTGAGCCTGATGGAAGCCTCCGACCGGGAGAGCGTATGAGGTATTTCAAGGGCTTCATCGACATTTCGAGTGAGCGAGACCTGCCCGTCTTGATTCACATCCGGAACGCTCGCGCTATCTCTTTCCGGCAGCTAAGGCTTCTATTACTCCTTGAAGGAATCGAAAGAACGCGCCGCAGCGCCGACTGGCGTGTCACGCGGTTGCAGCATCATGGACTCATCGAGCGGATCGAAGAAGACGGTTTTCTCGGCGAACCGTTCTTTGTAATTACGCCGAATGGACTCCGGGTCCTCGAGTCGCGCGGGCATTCTCTCGTGTCTCTGCCCTCTTCTGTGGAACAGATCATCCATCATTCTCAGGTGCCGCACGCCATCGAACTGATGCGAATCCGTCTTGCGCTAGCGCAGCACGGCATCCTTCGATCGTGGCTCAGCGAGTTGGAAGTCTCTTCCCGCAACACGGTTCTGCCCGTTGGTGAGGCGAAGGATTATGACGCAGTTGCGGAGATGTTTGTCGACGGACAACTGCGCACCGTGGGGATTGAGTACGAGAGAACGCCGAAGGGTGCAAACCGATATCGGGAGATTCGTCAGATGCTCGACCGCGATAAGAGCGTCGATGTTGCGCTCTATCTGGCATCGGATCGCAATGTGCTGTACCTGCTGGCCGACGAAATGCGCACCGCCAGGAAGAGAGTCGGCATCGCTCTGAGCGATTCCTTCCGCCAGAATCCACTCGACGCCAACACGCTTTTGAGCGGCGAGGAATCCGAAGTTATGCCATTCAGAACGATCTTTGCCGCGCCGACAGTGCGCAATTCGTAGAGCATCTCTGCTCCGATGACTCCGCGTGGCCTGTTTCTATTGGCTTCCCATTGCCTTCCAGCTTCTTCCCATTGAGCGGAAAAGGCCCTACCATCTCTTGTCCCTGCAAGAACATACGCTCTGACTCCCCGTTGTTTTGAGGTTTTGGTACGGAAGCTTATTGAGTGCAAAAGATGGCCGTAATGGCGTGGTAACCACACGTGTGACTCGCGGAGATCACTCTTCCGTGTTTGAGCAAGGGCCCAGAGCCGACTGCGACGTGGCCTGACGTTTGGCGCTCCAGATTGCGACTCCAGCAAAGGACAAGTTCACCGCTGGACTGCGCGGATCCATCTTCAGACCCCCATCGAGAAACTGCCCGATCGACCTCTCGCGAGCAGTAATCAGCGCCGAAGCGGCCGAACATCCCTCCTCACTCAACTGCGGAAATCACTCGAAGTCCCCTCGCTCCCCCGTCGATCTGCGCTCAACCCACCGCCCGCCAACCCCGCACAACACACCCAGGAGAACACCCCATGTCCAGCAATCTTGCACGGCCTTCCATGCACTCCCAGACCGCAACCCGGCTCACCCAACTTGCCGTCATCCGGTTCGCCGTCACTCTGGGACTCACCGTTTTCGACTGGTGTGGGTTCCAACTGACGCGCCAGCCTGACGTCGCGCCGTACTTCAACCACGTTGAAAGAGCGCTCCTGCCGGTCCTCTTCGCAGGCCTGCTGGCGACTCTGCTGCACCTCTGGGTCCTTACGTTCCGCACATTCCGCGTTGCCATTCGGACCCGCAACCTCAACGAAACGCCATGAACCGAAGGAAAGGAGTCTTCCATGAATGGTCCACTTGGAACGTTGTCAGCCCACCAATTGTTTAACTGGCGCCAGGTCACTGGCCACAGCATCGAGCAAACCGTCAACGCATTTCTCACAGCCGGAGAGGCTGTATTGTCCCGCCTTATCCAGGGACCGCGCGGAGCAATGATCCTCTCCATGGTTCCGGGCGATGCAGAATCCGGCGCCATCTACGTCTACGACCGGCAGTCCGGCGACATGTTCATGCTCTCCTTCGATGACGCCTACGACGACCAGTTCAGCGCAGAAGCCTTCGACATGACCTTCAAAACATATGACCTGTTCCGGTTTGTCGATCAGCCTGAGTTGCTGATTGAGGATCGGGAAATAGCCGAAGCCTGAACGGATCTCACCGCATACTCGCCAACCCACAACAGATGGTGGCCCCTCCCGGCGCGCGCAAACTACGCGCTTCCAGCGGAATTTGACCGAGTTTTGGAACCGGGTTACAACCACTGCCGGAATCGGGAGGGACCGCCATGTACGAACACTTCTGCGTTAGCCGTGAGACGGCTCGAGAGTACATCCAGCTCTTCGTGAACCGCCTGGCGTACGGGATGCAGTTCGTACGCCCGACGGCCGACGGCAGTTTCCCGTACTTTCTCGCGAAGGATAAAGCCACGGACGAGCCGAAGCCACTCGATGCCGACGTCATCCGGATGCATCTGAACGGCGACATCACCATCAATCTTTTCTCGATCAACCCGGTGACCCAGCGTACGAAGTGGGTCGCCATTGATGCGGACTTCGACGGCGCCATCGAGGCACTTGCGAAGTTGCAGTGGGAACTGAAACAGGACGGCGTCGAGGCGGCGCTCGAACAATCGCGGCGCGGCGGGCATCTCTGGGTCTTCGCGCATTCGCCCCTGCTGGCTTCCGAGGCACGCATCTATATATACAATCTTGCGCTACGTCTCGGCGTTCCGATCGTTGGCGCGGGTCTCAAACAAGGCATCGAGGTTTTTCCCAAGCAGGATCGCCTCGAAGACGGCGAGTACGGGAATGCCATCCGCGCGCCGCTGGGCGTGCACCGGAAGTCCAACCGGCGCTACTGGTTTTACGAGGCAGCTCCGGGTCCGGAAGCACAGATCGAGTACATCCGCGGCATCAAGAGGCTGACCGAAGGCGAACTCCACACGTTCATTGAAGGGATGACGCTTCCCGAGGCGTACTTGCCGCCGAAGCGCGAGCCGTACATTCCGCCGGTCCTTCCAGCCGGATACAGGGAGTTCCGGATTCTCGAATATGTCCAGGTCAACACACGCGTTCGTGATCCGAAAAACTGGGTCGCGCGCTGTCCCTCGTGCGCAAGCGCGGGCCGGGACCGCCACGGCGACAATCTCAAGATCCTCAAGTCCAATCCGCTCGTCTACAAGTGCTTCGCCGGTTGCCGCAAAGAGGACATCCGCGAGGCACTCGGCAGGCCCATCCGTCATCGGCACACGGCATAGGGAGCGATGCGTATGACACTCAATCGTTCGCATAAGAATCCACCGAAAGAACTGCAAGCAGCCGCCAACGATCGGCTGGCACGGCACGGTCTCTCGCTTCCAAGGAACATACTGCGAGCTCTCGAGAAGAACGGAGTCTACTGTTTCCCTGGCGTCTCCGTCGAATACCAGCATCTTGCGCACCGGTCTGTTGTGAAGGGCACCGAGTCCGGGGGCGCCGTTGAGGGCATGGGACGCTACTGCGGCTACCTCGATAAGAATGGCCGGCCGCTCCCATGGCTGCAACCACTCGACTCGTTCGGCGGTAGCGGACGGCACGCCATCGTCATCGCGGCTGAATTGGTACGAATCGAAATGCTGCGGATCGAACGAACCTACGAACTGCTGATCTCGCGTCATGCGCTCGAGCAATCGAACGGCGTCACGCGCCCTCAGCTACGCTCGACGGTCCTCTTCCGAGGCCGGGCGGGAACCTTGCCAACGGAGATCCGGGCAGACGCACGCGGACAATCAGAGCGCACAGTGCCCCCTGTCTTTTACACCGGAGCGGGTGAACTGCACGCGATCCCACCGGAGTTTCATCAAGCCATCTGCGCTGTAACGACAGCGGTCTCGTGCATTCGCTGCAAGCACACACATATTGCGGTTCGTTCAAACGCCGAAACTTCCGATCCCGATGAACAGAGCGGCTGACGCAGCTATGTCCCAAGAACCTGCTTCATCGCAGCGCGAAGGAGAGATTCCATGTCGCAGCACATCCTATCGACGACAACGAGCCGAGGGCGCAAGGTCACGGTCACGCTGGGGTATGACCGGCCATTGGACTATGTGTTCTGTACGGTTATGGACGCAGACGGTGAGGTTCTCTATTCAAATCTGAGCGATGAGATGGCCGGCACGGATCTTCAGGACGTGGACTACTTCAAGCCGGTGCTACGGCAACTTGGCATCGACGCACCTGACGCTGTGTTCACCGAAGTGAAGTCGGACCAGGCGCTGCGCATCGGCAATCGGGAGGAGCACTACACAGTCAAGCCGGCGCGGGATAGGGTTGATAGTCCCATCGAGCGCCTCATGACCGTTGTGAGGCGGGCCATGATGAAAAGTCGCGTCCGCGCGGAGCCCGATCAAAACGCCACGGAAGAGCCGCAGGCACTCGACCTGCTCGAGCTAATCGGGGAGAACGCCGCCAATGAGCCGGACTACTGTTCGTCGTCCTATTGGAAATGGGAAGACAAGACTGCGACGCCGCTCCTTATGAAACTCGGCTACGCCAATATCCGGTTCTCCATGGGCGAATGCGATTCATTCGGTCCGCTCACGCGGGTCGTAACCGCGGAGAAAAACGGAATTCGCTATCGATTCATTTACGGGTAGCGTTGGAGAGCGCATATGGAGCCGATTATCGCAGTCAACGTACCGGACTGGAAGCCGCTGGAGTCGGTGCTTTCGTCCGAACGATGCGAAGAGTTCATGTACATGGGGAGGTCCGGCGAGATCGTTCTCTACAAGCACTCGCGCACCCGTCGATATCTCAATATCGATCGGACCACGGGACGCTTCTATCGATACGACGAGAGCGGGATGTGTGAGATTGGCCGCGACGTAGCGCTCGGACACGTTTACAGCTGACCTATCCAAGTGGGACTTTTGCGGACGACTCGGGAATGCAGAACTCCATTTGTGGACAACCCCGCTTACAACGTCTTCACAAGATTGCGCAGCGCCATTATCCGACACGCTGAAGAAAGTGGCCCGGCGGGGCGAGAAAGGCGTGTGCCGTCCGCATACACGGCCTGGTATCGGATTGCGACGCTCTGTGCGGCGATCCTCGCAAAGTTTACCCGCCGGTCGCTGCGAGCCAGTTGATCACATAACTAGCCGGTGCACAGGGACAACTCTCTCCGGAAAAGCACCAACGTCACGGGCGAGAGCATCGCGCTCCGGTTGCTAGTTGCACCGGTGAACAGGACTCAGCGTGCCGCGCTGCAGATCACCCTGCGCGAAGCCAAACCCTTCGTCGGCAGATCTCTGTGATCGAGTTCAGAGCTTTCAAAGAAACAAAAGAAGAGGAGGAAAGACATGGGTAAGACCGTCAATAAGAGCATCCTCCTGGGTCATGTTGGCAAAGACCCAGAGATTCACGTTCTGCAAAGCGACAATACGGTCGCGAACTTCACGCTCGCCACGAACGATGTTTACCGGGACCGGATGGGCGAATCGCATGAATCCACCGAGTGGCACAACCTGGTGGCATTCGGCAGGACAGCCGAAGTGGTGAGGGACTATGTGCAGAAGGGCTCCCGCATCTACGTCGAAGGAAAGATCCGGACAAGATCCTGGGACGACAGGGAAACCGGACAGAAGAAGTACCGGACAGAAATCGTCATCCTGGATCTCACGCTCTTGTCGTTCAACAACGGCAACGGGAACGGAGCAGGCTCCGGCGGCGATAACGGGAATGGCGCAAGACAAATGCAACGATCCAACGCAGAGCAGCATTCCGAGCCGGATTATGCGTACTCGGAACAGGGTGGAGACCCGAGCGACATACCGTTCTGAGACTGGGAGACAGAGGCATCCTCCTAAGGTCATGCCCTCGATACTGAATCCATTCCGTGCACGGCTCCGCAGCCGGACAGCTTAACCGGTCAAGCTGAAACGCGGCCACCGCGTCAACACCCCACGTGATCGATGCCACTCTCCAGGAGCATAACCATGAAAGCCAAAGAACGGCGGCTTACCGCCGATCAGCGTGCGAAGCTGATCGAGAATCTCTGCGATCCGTTTCCAGTCTCCCTCATCCGATGGCTCGTGGTCGACCGGACTGCTAACGGCGCCAAAGGCAAACTGCTCGCTTACGCTGACGTTCGCGCATACACGGATCGCCTGAACAATGTCGTCGGTGCAGCCGGCTGGAGCGAAAGCTACTCCGTCAGCACGCTCGAGGGACTATCAAGAGTACGCAACGGACAGACGCTTCGCAGTGGTAAGGTCTTCGCAGCCTGCACCCTCTTGATCGATGGCCTTGGCACTCGATCCGGTACCGGCGAACGCTGGGCGGATGATCCGAACGCAATGATGGAAGCCGACGCTCAGGCGCTCAAGCGCGCATGCAGCCGTTTTGGGCTGGGACGCTATCTCTACGACCTCGGTCCTTGCTGGGTTCCCCTCGACCGCGATGGACAGCCGACCGTGGTGCCAGAGCTTCCCCAGTGGGCCTGGCCGAGGAGGGATCGTGTTTCGGGTGCGCCCGAACTCAAGGTGGTCCCGATTTCGACCAGCAGTCCCGCGCTTCTTGACATGGGAACGACCCGGAAGATCGAGAGTTTCAGGAGCATGGTCGGGGACGCAATTTACGCAGAGATTCTGAGAAACGAAGCGCAATGCGATTCCGCCCGAGGGATCCGTACCCGTCTGCGTCAGCTTCAAGTCCTCCGGATGATGCAGACAGCGGCTGGCCTTGTACGGCGGGTCGGAGCGTTGACCCGCCGCCTCGGTACGCGCCAGTTGATGGCGGAGATGGAAGATCTCAACCTTCGCGCTGTTACAGAAATCCCAAACCTCGAAATGCTGGCGCAATTGGCTCAGCACCTGGAAACGATCGCTGCACGACGAATCGCTTAGCAACGGTCCACGCAACTCTCCAACCTACGAGGTGATTATGGGCAATGTTTACATGTTCCATACGGAGCCCAACTTTGTGACCATCCCAATCGAAGAAGCGATGTATTGCTCCAAATGCAATGCGGTCAACAATTCAGCCAATGACCGCTGCGGTGGTTGCGGTGGGGAAACGCTTTCGAAAGTTGTCGTTCCCATGAGCGGTCCACCGGATGGACCGGGCTCAGGGCCGGCGCCAGCACTGGCCGTTTTTCCCACACCTGTCTTTGAACAGTTACGTCGGGCTGCCTAACTTGTTGCTCATCGGAAACAGATCGGAGCCTGCGATGGAAACAGTAATGCAGAACGCAACTGCCGATCCGTCCTACAATGGCTATGTCATCGCGGAGCCGGATGACATGAGCGCAGCACTTGACCAATATTGGACCCTGCGAAGAGCCTCCCGCGTAGAGGCTATCGAGCGTCTGGAATCGCTTGCGAATAACGGCGACGCCGAACGTGTGTGGGAAATGTACTGCCGCCAGCGTCTCGGCTTTCTAAGCAGGTTGCTCAGAGCCGGTGTGGAAGCCTTCGAGCAAGCGCTTCTGACTGAGTTGCACTGGAACCGCGGCTTCGCTCGGGACGCGCGTTCGCTTTTCCAGCGAGACGCCAGACTCGAAATCCGGATACCCCTCGGGCACAATCTGAGCCGTGTTGTGCGCACGCCAGGCGTCCAAACTTCTTACGATGTTGTTGACTACGGTGGATACGACACAGTTTCGGAACCAGGCAAACCAGTCGTTGCGGTGAATTGGAGGGGGCGGGACCTCGCATTGCTCCTGCCCTCCTTGGAGTTCGTGGAGCTAGATACGTTCGTGGTCACAGTAGATCAGGCAAGCTGGAACACAGCGGATGTCCTGCCACGCGCTTTCCTCTCTGCACTCCCGGAGTTCAGTGGCGAACTTCAAGCTGCGGAACACGCTTTTGCCGCACTGCGCCGCACGTGGGAAGCCGCAGATCAGTCGGCCCTTGCCCGCAAGCAACTTGAGGGAATCGACCACGCCTCCGAACTTTGGCGGCGCGTGTATATTCCCGAGCATCAGAAGGTCGAACTACTCCGGCGTCTAGAGCTATTCGAGGATGGTGATCCGGCCGCACCGCGGGGCCTGTTGCTCAAAGGTCCACCAGGTACCGGGAAAACCTGGATCGCACGCACGATCGCGGAAACGCTGAACTGCCACATCCAGCTTCTTTCGCTTCCCGACTTTAAGCGACCTAATCTCGGTGAAAGTGCCCAGGAAGTTCGCGCCAGATGGAACGAAGCTCGCCGTCACCAGCCGTCGATCATGTTCGTGGACGATTGTGAGGGCGTCCTCACGCATCGTGGTGCCAACCAGGCAGACAAAATCAGCGAAGAGATTGTAGAGTCTTTCCTCCCCGAATGGGATGGAGTGCGAGAACGCTCCCGCATTTTGCTGATCGGCGCGACGAACCGGCCCGATCTGCTGGACGGCGCCATCCTCTCCCGCTTCGGTTGGGTCATGGAGATCCAACTCCCGGACAGCAAGAACCGCAAAGAGATCTTCGCACAAGAAGTCCGCGCGCTCGGAATGACAGCCCTACCTCCCGCTAACATCGGAGAGCTTACGTACGGGATGAGCGGCAGAGATCTGATGCACCTCGCGGCAGCGCTACGCTCACACAGCTCGGCCAGTAACCCGACAGAGGAGGAGATCGAGAGCACTGTCGCCTCACTCCGCCAAATACGCAATAGCGGCGTCGCTGAGGAGTTCACCTGGGAGACTCTGATTCTTGACGAAGCCACTCTCGAACGCCTCCAGATCGTATCCACTCTGCTGAAGGAAGCTGACGACTGGATCGCCCATGGGGTATCGGTCCCAAAGGGCTTCCTGTTTATTGGCGCGGCGGGCGCGGGAAAGGAACGCGCCGCAAGAACCCTTGCGCGCGCGAGCGGGTCAAACTTTCTTGCGCCTAGCATTGCACAACTGAAAGCTACGTTCCTTGGCGGCAGCGCCAACGCAGTTCAGCAGCTCTTCGACCGTGGACGCTCGATGGCTCCTGTCGTCGTCTTCCTCAACAACCTCGATAAGCTGACGCCGAAACAATCTTCATTCGAGCCCAAAGATCGGCTCTCAGAAGAAATCGCTTCGCAAATCCAGCAAGAGATGAACTCATCCGCATCTTCCAGCGGCCGCGTATTTCTCATCGGAGCCACGCGCAACGCCGATCTTGTCGATGAAGATGTCTTGAGCTGCTTCGATGAACAAATCGAATTTCCTTTACCGAACACCGACCTACGCGCGCGTTTGCTCACAGCATTCCTTACAGGCAAGAAGCTGGGCTTTTCACTCGCGGACGAAGTTCTTGCCTTGTCAAAGAAGTTCAACGGCACCTGCAACGCGGGCGATCTAGCTCGGTCCGTTCAAACGGCAGAACAACGAGCATTGACGCGGGCGATTCGAAATGGAGGCCCCCAACATTTGCGAATCGAGCTCGAGGACATTGAACCATTGCCGAATCACCGCGCACACCCGGAACAGTAACGATCGCGGTGGAGGGCTTTGCCGTAGGACGTAAATGTAAAACCGATCATTGATCGGAAGGCGCTCCTGGTCGCCATCGCCCAGGACCTATCCACGAGTCTTGGCTCGCGTTCCCTCGAACGGAGCGGATACCTTCGATCACAACTTGTGCATGCTACGTGACATCAAGCGGCCAGTCGACCTTTTAGCTTGGGTCGCCATCGCTCGATGGCTCACTGCCGCCGTGCGCCACCTCCGATCATTCTTGTCCTGGAGTCCACAAATGCCAATCGATACTCTTGCAGTCGGTCCCGTGCCGGGCAACGAACGGTGCGAACAACTCGGGCCTGAGTACGACTCAATGAAGGCGCGACAGGAATGTCATCGCTTTATCGACGCAATCCGTGCCACTATCGGGCGTGAACCGGCGGGGGCAAAACTCATCGTGACGCGAAACGAGCACGACTTTGGCGTCTACTATGAAGTCGCCGTCCGATTCGATGCGGATAATCAATCGGCGGCAGAGTACGCCTATCGCGTCGAGTCGCATGCGCCGCTCAACTGGCCGCGCAGATAACACTTTCAGCTAGGACTTTGCATTTGCTGCGACACGCAGTCCTAAACCCACAACACACATGTGAAATAAAGCATAAGTTGGCCGGAAATAAACCATATCTTGGCCGCTTTGTGGACATTTATCTTGCATCCCGTGTGTATGTGTGCTAGATTGCACCTATACAAATGGCGAAAGCGGAAACCACAGACGATGTCATGCGTTGGTTCCAAAAGGCGGCAAGAGATCTTTGGCCGGTGGCCATTGGATCGCTGTCCTTGCGAAAGAGCCCTTGTATTCGAAAAAGGTGCCAACTCTGTGAATCAGGCCAGGGGCACTCGAGCTACGCGCTGTATGGCCGCAATGAAAATCGACGCTTTTCGATCTACGTGCCTGATGAGTTGGTTGAGCCTTTGGAAAAAGCCGTCCAGAACGGTAGAGATCTTCAAAAGCTGGTGGCAGAAGCTGGTCGGAGGTATGCATTAGCACTAAAGAACGAGCGTAGTTCGCGCATTCAAAAGTAGCCAGGAACGCTTTTGAGCGCTCCTACTGCGGAGGTCGCAAGTGCTCAAGGACGCAGACTATATCGATTGGTGTTTGCATCTCGGATTAGCCGAGACGGCGCGTGCAACGATTGCTGCGGCGCGATCTCGCAATCCTGCGCGCCGAGTCGGGGGAGGACGTCAGAATGTCTCTGGCCGCTATCCCAGTCGGAAGATGGGCGTCACCATCCAGTTTGAGAGTCACCGCGTGGAATTGCCTTTCGTTTACGAGATGGAGCACGATCCCGAGGTCCTGGAATATTACGATCAGCCTCCATCAATTCCACTTGCCTATCAAGCAGCGAGCGGAAAACGGCTGTCGGTCATGCATACCCCAGATTATTTTGTTCTTCGCCACGGTTCTGCTGGATGGGTTGAATGCAAGGCCGAAGATGATCTTGAGAAACTGGCCACCAAGAGCCCACACCGCTACGTTCGGGATGATGCTGGCAACTGGCGCTGTCCGCCGGGAGAAGCTCACGCCTCAGAATTGGGCCTGGACTACAGTATCTGGTCGTCGACTAATGTCGATTGGAAGCTCCAACGTAACCTCCAGTTCCTCGACGATTATCTGCGATACGATTCTGAAAGCTTGGCCGGGCCTATCTATGCTGCAGTCACAACGATAGTCGAAGCAGAGCCAGGAATCCTGCTCTCGGATCTCCTGGCGACGGCTCGCGAGGTTGTGGAACCAGACGTGATTTACTCGCTGATCGCAAGCGGCGAACTGTACGTAAACCTAAGTAAGGTCGTCCTTGCTGAACCAGCACGCGTCCGCCTCTTTGCTAACGCCACAATTGCTGCTGCTTTTCCGGAGCCAGCTCGCGCACCGGACGAGAACGCAGGCAACTGCGGACGTATCAACGGTCTGACTGCAGAAACGTCGGGCACACACGGTGAAGCATTTCGACTATTGGCAATGGCCAGCGAACGAGACTTAGAAGTGGCAAACCGACGCTTTGGAATCGTCAAAGGCCGTCTCGAGCAGGGTACGGAACCATGTCTCATTCCTGAGAGGACTCTACGTCGCTGGGTCGGGCAGTATCGATCAGCAGAAAGCCTCTATGGCAATGGGTATGTGGGATTGCTGGCGAAAGTCAGGGAGCGAGGGAACAGAACCGGTCGTCTCTCCGAAGACTCGCGCAATTTGCTCGTTCAATTTGTCGAAAACGACTATGAAGATCTCCGTCAAAAGACGAAAGTTGCATCGTGGGCAGCTCTGAAACGAAAGTGCGACGAGCTCGGCATCATCGCGCCTACTTACGCTACGTTCTGCACTGCCGTGCGAGAACGACCGACATTTCTGCGAACATTGAAGCGGCAAGGACGACGTGCTGCATATCGCCACTCCTCGTTCTATTTTGAGCTGGCAACAACTACTCCCCGTCATGGCGATCGCCCTTTTGAAATTGGTCACATTGATCACACCGAACTAGACGTTGAGGCCGTCTGCTCCCACACTGGCCGCCCGCTGGGGCGGCCATGGATGACCGTCCTGATTGACGCATTCTCCCGCCGTTGTCTTGCCTTCTACCTGACATTCGATGCGCCTAGCTATAGGTCCTGCATGATGATTCTGCGAGACTGTGTCCGGCGCCATTCCCGCCTACCTCAAGTTATCGTCCTTGATGGTGGGCCAGAGTTCCAAAGCACCTATTTCGAGACGCTATTGGCCCGCTACGAATGCACCAAGAAAGCGCGCCCTCCGGCGCAAGCTCGTTTCGGTTCAGTCTGCGAACGACTCTTCGGGACTACAAACAGCCAGTTCATTCACAACCTGCGTGGCAATACACAGATCACGCGCAACGTGCGACAAGTTACGAAGAGCAATGAGCCAACAGGCCAGGCTCGGTGGCCGCTTGGCCGCCTTTACGATTATTTGTCGTCGTTCCTCTTCGAGATATACGACACCATAGGGCACCCTGCCCTCGGTCAGACTCCTCGGGAAGCATATCTGAAAGCTTTCCAAAGCACGGGGAATCGTACGAACAAGACGATTCCGTACGATCAAGCCTTCTTATTGGCTACGTTTCCAACAACTAAGCGGGGCACCGCAAACGTATCGCCCGGACGCGGGGTCGTTATCAACCGCGTGTATTACTGGGCTGAGGCATTTCGTGATCCTACTGTGGAGAATCAAGACGTCGCCGTCCGGTACGATCCGTTCGATATTGGCACTGCTTATGCCTTTGTCAAGAACCGATGGACTGAGTGTCACTCAGAGCACTATACGGTGCTTCAGGGGCGTTCTGAGAAAGAAATCATGCTGGCATCGAACGAGCTACGCCGGCGTAGCCTAGTACATTCGCGAGAGCGGTTCACGCTAACGGCTCGCAAACTTGCTGATTTTCTCGACTCGGCCGAAGCGGAGGAAAGGTGCCTGCTTCAGAGATTGCGGGACCGGGAAAGCGCACCACTCCGGCAAAATAACCTCGTGTCTATTCCGTACACGATTGGTGCCGAAGTGGAATCCACAGAGTCAGAATCGAGCAATACGGCAACGGATATATCGGCGCTTAATCAAGCGGAAGCTACCGCAGTCTACGGAGACTTCTGATGGCGGTCGACCTGCTTCACAAACGGGATGTCTCTGGAGCACCCATCGACCGTTTTCGCTCCTTCACAGTGGCGCATCCTAGGCTCGTAGAAGCCAAAGAAACATTGATGAATGCGATCCATGGTGCGGAGCCGAATTCACTCATATTTGTGTTCGGCCCGACCGGCGTTGGTAAGACGACATTACGGATGAAGACGGAGCAGTTGATCGATACAGAACTTCTGAGTGAACTTCACGAGGATCCAGCACGGATTCCGGTCGTCAGTGTCGAAGCGATAGCTCCCGAGTCTGGAAGTTTTAATTGGCGCGATCACTACAAACGCCTTCTCTATCAGCTAGACGAGCCTCTGATCGACCACAAACTGAATAGAGAGGCTGGTTCGGTCATGCGGTTCATGCCCCCATCGAGGGCGGTCGGTACTGAATACCGCTTTGCCGTGGAGCAGGCCATCCGGTATCGCAAGCCTCTGGCGGTGATGATCGATGAAGCCCAACATCTCGGCAAGATTCCGTCAGGCCGTCGACTCCTCGATCAGCTGGACGTAATCAAATCCATTGCTAACCAAACGAAGACCGTACACGTTTTGCTTGGAACTTACGAACTGCTAGCATTCCGAAACCTCAATGCGCAACTCAGCAGGCGAAGCATTGATATTCATCTCCCCCGCTATAGAGCCGAAGACCCAGAAGACCGGCAAATGTTTATCAATATCGTCAAGACCTTCGAGGAAGCCCTTCCATTCGAGGGTTCATCTGATCTGGTAGCTGATTGGGAATTCCTGTTTGAGAGGAGCCTCGGATGCATCGGGATCTTGAAGGAATGGCTTGTGCGAACTGCGACTGTAGCGTCTCGGATGGGCCACAACCGGTTGACGAGAGCGACTCTTCGCGCTCAGGCTTTGTCCATCGCGCAATGTGAACAGATGCACACGGAAACGGCACATGGCGAACTAAAGCTGCACGAAGGGAGCCAAGCATCGGTACGGCTTCGTAGCAGATTAGGTTTGAGTATGGAGGCGCGCACAAAGACGGATCTAACGCAGGAAGTTCATTCGGGTACACATCGCCGGCCGGGTCGCAGGCTTCCATTACGTGATTTTGTTGGACCGCCTGAGGTAAATGCAACCCTTGCTTGAGTCGTGGTCCCTATCGCGTCCACCCTTGCCGCCGAGGAGCTGCCTCTATTCTCTGGAGCCGATGGGCGTCGGCACCGAATTGGTCGAAAGCCTCACTGGTTATGTCGCCCGACTTGCCGATGTGCATTCAGTGAGCGTGGGGGACCTCGTCGGCAGGGTTCTTGCAGATCGTACGCGTCCAGAAGATGCGATCATCACGCCGACAGCCAAGGCGGTCAGAGCAGGCGGACATGGATTTCGAGCGTGTAACTATGTACCTAACGGTGTCACTGAGACAGCGGCAAAATGGGTCCAAGCGCTCGAGACCGCCACAAAACGACGCGATCTGCAGTATCTCACCCTTCTTCCACTTCGCAAGATGATTCCGGGCCGCGTGTTCAGACGGCGACGAGCATGGTGCGCACTGTGCTTTGCAGAATGGCGATCAGCCGGACAGATAGTTTATGAGCCACTCGTCTGGTCGATCCGAGAATTAACAAATTGTCGTGTGCACGCACGGCCGCTTGATCATACCTGTATTCATTGTGCGCAGACACTGAGTCCTCTCGGCGTCTTCTCTCGGCCGGGATACTGTGAGCGCTGCGATGGTTGGCTAGGTATCTCAGGCGCTAGCCGGCCACGACCAGGACCGCTAGGAGAAGACGATGCATGGTCGTCTACGCAAGTGGGAGACTTGCTGGCACTGCTCCCTTTGATTGACCCGCAGGAAGCTCGTGAGGCGTTCCGTAGAAGCCTTGCTATGTATCTCGATCAACTCACAACTGGCAACATCCTCGCCATGGCAGAGTACATTCGTTGCCCGCCGAGCATTCTCAGAAACTGGTTGGACGGCACAACTGTTCCTACGCTCGGGAATCTGCTGCGGACCTGCAAATTCCTAAAAGTTCCACTCGTAAGCTTAGTCGCCTCATCTGGACCTACATCGGCAAACGTAAACGCCGCGAAAGATGCGATCATGCGGGCTGGAAGCCGACGCGTGTCTCTATGTCAGAAAAAGAGCAAGATTATGCAGGCGCTTGAGAAAGCTCTTCAGGATCCGGTGCCACGCAGTCTCTCCGACGTTGCGCGGAGAATGGGCTATGCAGATACCGAAAGGCTCTATCAGGCGGACAGAAGCCTCTGCCACAAAATCGCAGCTCGATATCGATTATCTGGCCAAAGTCATTGGTGGAAGCGACCTGGAGCTAGAAGGATTTGTGAAACTCAACAGATAAAGAAACTCCTGGAGCAGTCTCTTGAATTGGCGGCGCCAGTCTCGGTCTATCAAATTTCCGCTGACCTTGGCTATTCGAACGACGCATACATTCGTCGGAAATTTCCGTCGCTGTGCCAGGCGATCAGCAAGAGAATATCAACAGTGAAACAGGCTCGCCCTGAGAAGACACGTCTAACTCTGGAAAGCGCGCTCAATGAAAACCCCGTGCCGACCCTAGCCAAATTGGCTCGTCGCCTTGGTTATTCAGCTTCGACCGTCTTGCGAGCGCATGAGCCTGACTTATGTGATCTAGTTGCGAGACGGCACCGAAATGACGTGAAGCAGTATAGATCTGACGTGAAAAGAGCGGCAAAGGCTGCACTGAATGAGACTCCCATCCCATCGGTGCGCGATCTCTGCAACCGCCTGGGTGTGACGGTTTGGTTCATGGGTAAGTACTTCCCAACTGTTCGTCACATGATTGCCGAGAAACGCCGCCGGTTAGCCCTGGAGAACACAAAGCGCCGCCGTGAAGAGTTGTTTCAGAACACATACTCCATCGCTGCAGAACTTCAGAGACGAGGTGAGCACCCTTCGGTAGACCGAATCCGCAAGAAGCTTCCAGAGGGTTCCTATACTGAATGGAAGACCCTTACTGTGGCAGTTCGTGCGGCGCGCCAGGCGCTCAGTATCTCAGAGTAGGAAGAAGATCACGAATTGGTCGATGGTGAGCGATTGATTGCTCAACGATCAGATGCGCCAAAGCAGGTAGAAGCCAAGCAGGATCAGCAGACTGCCGATGATTGGATCAACCCAGTTCCCGAACCGGCTGCAATCGAGTCTCTTCAGTACACCCCCTGCGGCTGTGCCCACCAGCATGACCGGTATACCGGTGCCGATGCCGTAGATGAACAAGAGCAGACCGCCATAAAGAAAGCTCTGCCGGTATGCCGCGTAGGACAACACCGATGCCAGCACAGGCGTGCCGCATGGCCCGATGATGAGTGAGAGCATGAGTCCAGTGCCGAATGCTCCGCTCAACCCTGGCCCAAAGCTCTTCGGAACACCCATCGGAAGACGAATCCAGCCAAGACGGTAAATACCCATGAAAATCGGGAGGAGAGCAATTGCGTATTTGACTGGAGTTGCCACAGCTGCCACTCGTCCGATATAGGCAGCCATCGAGCCGAGCAACGCGACCGAAACCGCGATGCCGAGCACAAATGCAGCAGCGGTTCCCCACGGGCGCTTGATGCGTTCATCCTGCACGGAACAGCAGGCACCGGCAGCGGCCGGATAGAGCGCAAGGCAGCAAGGGTTCATACCAGCCACAAGACCTCCCACCAGAGCCAGCGGCAGGGCGATCAGATTGCCGGCAGAAAGCGCACCGTTCAGTGTGAGAGGAATGTCCATACGCCTATTGCAGCTGGTCGAGTTGAGAATGAAGAGTCGCGACGGTCTGCTTCCCCTCGCCTTCATAGCGAGAAACCACCTGACCCTTGGGGTCCAGAATAAGCACGGTGGGAGCGGTCAGCACATGGTAACGGGTGAGCAGTTCGGATTTGCTGTCGGGACTCAACTCCTCCACAGCCACACCACGCGCACGCGCGGCGCGCACGTCATGAATGATTTGCGCACAGGGATCTCCGGCCTCATCCGCTTCGCGTAAGTCTGCCACCAGCAGCACGCGAGGGAGCGCGGACGCGCTGGCCGCATCCTGCTTCCGATGCGCCTTATACGCGATGATGCCAATTGCGATGAGTGCCACGGTCACGAGGCCGATCCATTTTCCCTTCATCAGCAGCATCCCCCTTTTACTTCTGTCGGTGAACAGCAGGCCGCTTTGGCTGTCTTGGGAGCAGGCGTGCAGCCGCAGCCGGACGAACACGATTCCTTGGGGGCAGACGCCAATGCTCCGGGGGCGGCATCCTGCACGAATGGCTGGCCGCTGAGCAGGCTTTGCTCCGCGCGGGCCAGTTCGCGCCCGAGGTAGGCAGCGTGATCGAGCCGCGTTACGAGCTGGCGCTCGATAGCCTCCGAGTAAAGCGCCCCCGTCGATGTGCCTTCGAGGACGCAGTTCAGAACACCCTGATTGGTGTAATGCTCGACCACCAGGCTCTTGCTGCGTGTATCCGGGTACACAACGAAATACCCCACCTTATCAAGCGTCAGGCGCATGGTTTTGGGCACCTGAATACGTTCCACTGTCATTTCTTTGAACGGATAAGGATAGGTTCCGGGGTCGCGCTCATTGCAGGCACGAATCTGCTCCGCCACGTTCTCCGGCTTTTCTTCTCCGATCATCGATACCAATTCCACTTGCTGTAAAAAGGCGTCGACTTCTTCTTTGCTCACGTTCTTGAGCACCGGGCGCTTTCCTCGTGCTCCGATGATGCGGCCCCGTTCGTCCAAGCCATGATGAAAGAGGCTTTCAAAGCTTTGACCGGGCAGATGCCCTATGGCCTGTTGTGTATCCTCGCCGCAAAGCAGCAGGAAGCGGATATGCGGATTGGCGAGCGTGTTTTTGATCACGCGCTCGATTCCGAGATTTTCCGTATGCATGGTGCCGACGATAGCGAGACCTTCGGGCTTATGCTCCCCAAGGTGTTTGACAAGCGGTTCGCTGTTCAGCGCACACACGGCTACGGGTGCACCGTAACGGATGACGGAATAGTCTCCGGGCAGGGGCGGCCATCCCGTCCGTTCCTCGGGTTCTTCGGTTGGGCACAGGTCAAGGCCCTCGCCTGCTTCAGGAAACGCTTCAACAAACGCATTGGCGGCGATGGCTGGATAGCATACCGGGCAGCCCAAACAGTCATACTTCTTTGGCTCGAAAATGCCTTTCGCTTTCACGAGAACGGGAGCCAGTTCCCCTTGTCCTGCTTCTGTGGCGGCCAGCGCTTCCACTGTCTGTTGTAGGCACCCGCACTTGTGACACTTGGCAGCGGAGATAGCCTCTTCAATTTGGGTGTTGATGATCTGAAAGGCCGAGGCAGCTTGGTCAGCAGTTGGCATATCCGTCCCCTTCCTGCTCACTGCTCCGCACTTGCGCCGAGTGAAGTGTGATCTTAAATTCACACGAAGAATCACCTAAGCCGAGACAGGCCGTCTCTTCAACCCGAATGGTTTCGCCTATTGCGGTGGCAAGAAAGCCCTCGAAGAGCCCTGCATCGAAGCTGCACACGGCGCGATTCACGCAGGGAATTTTCCAGCCCAGAACTGCGCTGCATCCAGTAATCTGCAGGAGAGCTGCGTCCGGGCTTCTCTCGATAAAATGCGACTGCAAGGCACAATCACAGCCGCAATTCGTCACCAGTATTGATATAGCTTCATCGAAACCGAGCGGTTTGGCGCAGCGCTCTATGACGATTCGTTCTCCGCGCAAACGGCCCATCTGCCGAGCGGGTGCGGAAAAACGCCCGTCGGCACAAATGAGCTTCAGCGCTATCCGGTCCAGTTCAGCGAAATCATGAGCGGTCAATCCAACCGCCGATTGACCATCATTTCCGCAGCAAACGGCTCTATGTTCATGATCGTTCACGATGCCACACCCTCCGCATGGTCGAAGGCCCGCACCTGCGCGTCTTCTGCCAGGCACCAGCCCTGATGGAGCAAGGCGATAACGCAAGGGTCAAGAATGGAGTAGCGAATTTGTAGTCCTTCGCGCTGGGCCTCGACAATGCCCCGGTCAGCCAACCGCTGCAGTTGATTTGATACGGCTTGAGGTTTCATTCCCACCTGCTCGGCTAGTTCCCCCACGCATAATCCACCAGAGCGAGCCAGGGCGTGCAGCATCCGCAGACGCGTGCCATTGGCGAGCATCTTGAAGGTCGATTCCAACGCCTGCGCCTGCCGTACAGAAAGCAACGGCCGGGAGGTCAGCTCCGGCTTGGGTGGACAGGGCTTGCAACTCTTTCTGGTCAGGGCTTTCATCACTACACTATTACATAATATCGTGTAATTGTCGAGACTGATTTCTATCCTCTCAGCATTCGTCGCACATTGCTTCGACGCTGTGCCGGATTCCTTTGGATGATTCAAGCAGCGGGCCATTCGGACGTTAGTCAGTTAGCGCATTCAGGGCGGGTCACTCAGCGAGCTGCGCGTTCCGTTTCTTTTGACTTCAAATTTCCGCGGTTTGCCAGTCAATCAGAAGAAGTCCCGCAAGACCTCGCCCGCTAATGCTCCTTTGCCAGAGCGATAACAATATAGATCAAGCATAGGACTTTAGTTCTCAACAACTGCTCACATCCAATCCAGCGCTTACCCCGGCCACAATATGCTTTATTTCCGGCCAACTTATGCTTTATTTCACAACACACCGCGTTGTGCCGACGGGAGGTATCATGCGCAGCAGCGCAAGGCTCAAGCTCGGCTACTACCCGCTCCCGGCGGCTGAGGGAGCACATTTGCGTAATCTGCTTGACTTCCCGCAGGAAGGAGCGAGCACGCTTGACCCGTGCGTCGGTACAGGGGCCGCCCTCACCCAAATTACCGCGAATGCCGCGGTATCGCGATATGGGGTCGAACTCGATGCGACACGCGCCCAACAAGCAAGTGAAGCCGGCATCTCTACCATTCATGGAAATATCTTCGGCGCCAGCGCTGCGTCGGAGAGTTTCTCTCTCCTTTACCTCAATCCTCCCTATGACTCCGAGATCGGCTCCTTCGATAACAAGCGCATGGAGTATCTCTTCCTGAATCACACGTATCGATGGCTGGTGCAAGGTGGGCTGCTTGTGTTCGTCATCCAGCATAAGCAGATCGAGACGTGCGTTCCGCTGCTTTCGACTCATTTTGGATGGTTTCAGGTGCTGCGCCTTACCGACCCTGAATCTGTTCGCTTCGACCAGATTGTGCTTTTTGCTGTGCGAAAGCGTATTCCCCCGGACTCACAGGAGAGAAATCACACTGCGCTCGAGGAAGCGATTTACCAGGATCCGCTTCCTGTCCTCACGGGCAACGAGCCGAAGTACGCCATTCCGGCAACCCCTCCGACTGCCCTCACTTATCGTGGCCTCCCGCTCGACGAATTGGAGGACCTGGCCAGCCATTCATCCGCCTGGAGAAAACTCGCGCCTTATCTGCTCCCAAAGGAAGAGATACCGATCGAACGCCCCATTACTCCCTTGCATGCCGGCCATGTCGGACTGCTCTGCACCGCTGGCATGCTCAACGGCGTGGCCGGCGCCGGCAGCGATCGCCACATTGCCCGCTGGCAGACAAGAAAGTACGAGACAACCTTCACCGAGAAGGAGGAAGGGTATACCGAGGTCCACCGTCAAGAGAGGTTCTCCAATGAGGTTGCCCTGGTCTACGAGGACGGAAGAACGCTGGTGCTGACCGATAAGCGGAAAGGGGAGGATCATGGAGAACGCACATCTGCGCCTCGGGCGGCTTGAGTATCGGCGGACCAGCGGCAAGCAGCAGACCAGAATATGGCTGCACGTCGATCGGTATATGGGAGAGAAGGAGCAAGCCCACCTGCTGAGCGCGTTTGGCAACGACGCCGAGATTGGGGCTGTGACCGCTGCCATTTACGAAGATCATGCCCTTGAACTGATCTTCCCGGATGGCTCCAAGAGCACCGCGCGTTTCGGCAAACACGCTACATGCTACAAAGGCGCGTTGAAGGCTCCCAACTATCCCCGTCCTGTTCGGCACCTGCTGGCGTCCTCACAGACGCTGCAGGCAAACGGAGCCGCGGGACGGACCATCGTCATGAACTATAGCGAAGACGCTCTCGATCTCGCATGGTCTACGCTTGTGAGCCTGCTTGGGCTGCCCGCGGATCCCCGATGGGCAGGCTATATGCTCGCACAACTCGATGTTGATGACCGCGTGCAGCGGATTAGCGGCATCGGCTGCCAGCCAGCGATCATCCAGGCCACGCGTGCGGACTTGCTGGCGCGCGTTGGCAAAGCTCTCGCTAATGGTTTGCTGCCCTTTCCAGACAGAAACGGCCCCGTCGTCTGGCCGAGATATACGCTGGATCACCTTCTTCGCGCGGCATAGTCCTCCCTCGGCCTATCAAGCAGCCCCGTTGCATGCGCGTCTTGTAGATTCCGCAGCATCGCTCTTTCTCAAGCCATCTTCCCGCCGACTTGGCCTCGCGGCCGTTGCGCACAGGTCTTGCATTTCCGCCCCCAAGGAGACTCCCAACATGCCCAACACAAAACGCGATCCACGAACGTTCGTCGAGATGGTGCTTATCCTCCTCGAGGACCGATTCCCCTGGCTCGGCTCGGAAGAAGAGGTCAGCGGAGCCGATACAGTCCAAGACCTGAGCCAGCTTCACAGCGATCTGGTCAAAGCGGCTCAATCGGCCGGGCCACAGAAGACCTGTCGAAGCCTGCTGAGAGTCCGTCAAGCTTGAAGTCTTCACGACACACTGTCACGATACAAATATCTCTCCATTCCTGGTCTCGACCATGTACCGCAAATTGCTCGAGGTGGACGCTCGAGCGGCGCGAAGTGGGCAGAGCGCCACGAAACTCTCCCGAAAACAATCGAAGCCGATGCAATGGGTTACTCTGATTTGTGAGAAAACCGGTGCAGATCATGCTTCGGCTGAAACAATACAGGTGTTGCATTACATGCAGCATCTGTGATAGGGTTAATGGTGAAACGGAAGGCGAATCTCCGCAAAGATACCGATTATGTCACGAGGTTCCGGTGCGCCGGTGGTATGGGCATACTTCGGGAGGAGGTTTGGGTGGACGCGAAAAACGAGGTCGTGAAATACAACCTCGCTTTTCTGTTGCCCCATGTGTTCGCACAGGACAACGGTCGCGTCCTCGGCTATGACAACGCACACGGCGTCCACGAACGACACCATGAAGGCAGCGTAGAACCAATCCGGTTCAAGGATTATCCGTCCACGGCTACCCGTTTCTACAAAGAGGTCGCACGGATCAGGAGCAGCTATGACAGTGAAAGTGTTTGACGATGGTTTTGAGGGACACGTCCGACGCTCGATGGCGCGTGCCAAAGCGCGGCAGGCAGGCGAACGGCTGGAGCCTGAGACAGCGATTACATTTGCCGATCCGCTTGATATGGTGGACTGTCTGTCAAAAGAACGGATTCGAATAGTTCAAACGATCCGGAAGCGGAAGCTGAGCATTTCCTCGCTCGCCGTGGAGTTGGGACGCAATCGCGGGTCTGTTACACGCGACGTCAACAAACTTCAGAAGTTTGGCCTTCTGCGACTCCGCGAACGGGTCAATCCGGGGCACGGTATTGTCCAGATTGTCGAGCCAGTCGCCAAAAAGATCGAAATGAGGGTTGCGATCTAGCCAGGCCCCTGCGACGACATAACAAATCTCCGCTTCCACCGATACGAAAGGCCAGCTCCGAGAGCTGGCCTTTTTCTTTCCCCAAAAAAAGCGCAAGGAGGGTCGCATGGAAACGTGCTACGACTACCTCCGCACCTACGCCCCGGAGTTGGGCTCACGCATTGTCGAGATGTATCCACCGCTCCAGGGCCCGAAAGATCCGCTGGCGCCAGAGTTAAGAACTCTTCTTCGCAAACCGCTGCCCGTGCAGGGAATGACAATCACCGGATGCGCGAAGTACCTGAAGACCGCAAAGTCGGTCTCGATCGTCGGTGAATGCGGTACAGGAAAAACTCTGATGTCGGTCGGCATCGTTCATGCCCATGCCGAAAGCGATCCGTATAGCGCCATCGTCATGTGCCCGCCGCACCTGGTCCTCAAGTGGGCGCGTGAGATCTTCATCACCATTCCCAACGCACGCGTCTTCGTCATATACGACTTCCGCAACGGCGGCGACGAGAAGAAGCCGCATGGCGTGACCGAAATGCGGCTCCGCAATGGCCACGCAGTTTCGAAAGGCGAAAGAACAACACTCTCCGACCTTCGGCGGATGGGCAGAAGGACATGGCGGAAAACCTGGACGACGCCCACCTATTTCGTTGTCAGCCGGGAGACCGGCAAGCTCAGCTACTTCTGGAAGCACGCCTACTCGATACGCTCCTCGCGGCTCGAGAGAAGATTAGTGACCAATCCGGACACTGGTCTGCCGATTCCCAACGCGGATGGCGGCTATCTACGTGAAGCGGACTTCGCGGACGCAAAGCTCTCGGAAGAGTTCGAGCGCGCAAGGTCGGGCACGAAGGGACATGCGGCCTTCTGGCAAGCCGACAACGGCAAAATCCAGCGGATGGCGCCGCTTGAATTTATTAGCCGTTACATGCGGAACTTCTGGGACTACGCAATCGCCGACGAGATCCATCAGTTGGCGAATGACACGGCCCAAGGCAACAACCTGGATGTTCTGCGCCGGTGCGCCTCGAAGTTGATCGGCGTGACAGGCACTCTGATGGGGGGCTACGCTTCGGACCTCTTCCGGCTTCTGTTCCGGACGAATCCGCGAAAGATGGTCGCCGAAGGCTTTGAAGCCTCCAGTGGCGGTGAATCCGAATTCCAGGCACTCTACGGCGTACTCGAATCGATCGAACGCATTCCGGACTCGGATAACGCCTGCAGCGACGCTCAAAAGAGCACGGTACGACTCGTGCGACGGCCCGGAGCTTCCCCACTCCTGTTCGGCAGATTCCTAATGTCCTCGACTGTCTTTGTCTCTCTCGAAGACATCGCAGACTTCCTGCCTCCCTATGAAGAGACCGTGCTTCAGCTCGACATGAATGAGGCGCTCTCAAAGGCATACGAAAAGATCGAGAAGGACATTCGCGCCGCGCTCAAGGCTCACCGCAAGAATCGCAGCCTGACGAGCCTTATGATGCACCGGCTCATTCTCTATCCCGACCATCCCTTCGGAATCGGAGAGATCTGGGGCAAGATTTTCGATCCGAAGCAGAAGAAGATGGTCCCGTTCCTGGTGACGAGGGCGCCAGATCTCCCGCGCGACTCCATCTATCCGAAAGAACAGCGACTCATTGATGACATCCGCGCTGAACTCGCCCAGGGGCGGCGATGCCAGGTCTACGCCACGTTCACGCACGACCACGACGTTCTCGCCCGGCTCCAACAGGTGCTGCAGAATGCCGGATTCCGCGTAGCCGTACTGCGACCGACCGTTCCCTCGCTTCAGCGAGAGCTCTGGTACGAGAAACAGATCAAGGAGGGAATGGAAGTTGTCCTTTGCCACCCGAAGCTGGTGGAAACGGGCCTCGATCTCCTTTGGTTTCCATCGATCTACTTCTACCAGACGGGCTGGTCGCTGCACACTCTCCGCCAGGCTTCGCGACGCTCATGGAGAATCGGACAGTTCCTCGACGTGCGAGTGAAGTTCTTTGTCTATAAGGGCACGACTCAAATGGCGTGCCTGCGCCTCATGGGGCGGAAGATGCTGGTTGCCCTGATGATGGAGGGCAAGTTCTCCGGCGAAGGCATCCACTCGATGGGCATCGAGGAAGATCTCGTTGCCGCGATGGCCCGCGAGCTGGTCGAAGAGAGCGGTGTTGGCGAATCGGCGGATGCGGTCTGGCAAGAGTTGAAGCGCGAGCGAGCGTCTCAACTGGCAGCGGTTCCCAAGCTGGAGCTGCCTAACCAGGCTGGCGCGGTCGCTTCCGGTTTCGGCGACGGGTTGTTCGATACCTCGCCTGCGCATCCTTCCGGGCTCACTCTGATCCACTCCAAACCGCAAGAGCAGAAGAAATCTGACATCTGGCCAACAGGCTACGTCATCGGCGAGCAACTGAAGCTCTTCGGGTAAACCACGCCAGAGCAAAGGAGGGCCGCATGCGGAAACGCCGCCCATGGCTGGATTGGGAGTTAGCCCTCCTTCGTCGCGATTACCCACACAAAGCCACAGCAAAGCTCGCAAAGCGGCTCAATCGAACTGTCACTTCGGTCTATCAGCGCGCGATTCTTTCAGGCTTGCGAAAGTCGGATGAATATCTCGCCAGCCCGGACGCCTGCAGGCTGCGACGCGGCGACAACATTGGAGCCACCCATCGGTTCCTTCCCGGCCACGTTCCCGCAAACAAGGGCCTGCGCAGACGCGGCTGGGCGCCAGGACGCATGGCCGAGACGCAATTCAAACCCGGCCAAAGGCCGCACACGTGGAAGCCAATCGGATCGACCAGGCACTCGAAGGAGGGATACCTCCAACGCAAGGTCTCCGACACCGGATATCCGCCACGGGACTGGGTTGGCGAGCACATCCTCATGTGGCAGAAGGCTCATGGGCCGGTGCCTCCGGGCTTTGCCGTTTGTTTCAAGGACGGCGACAAAGCACACCGCGAACTCGACAACTTCGAACTCATCTCTCGCGCTGAATTGATGCGGCGCAACACCATTCACAACTACCCACCGGACCTGGTCGACGTCATCCGGCTCAATGGCGCACTCAAGCGCAGACTGAGGAAACTCGATGAAGAACACACTGACGGACCTCCGCAACCATCTCTTTGAAACCATCGAAGCCTTGAAAGACGAAGACCACCCAATGCCTGTAGAGCGCGCCCGCGCGATCAGCGAGGCGGCGGGCAAGGTGATCGAGTCGGGCAAGCTGGAGTTGCAGTGCCTCGAGCAGCTCGGCGACCGGTCGGCCTCAAAATTCTTCGATACACCACTACTCGCGCTGCCGGGTAACAGTCCTGCGCGCTTGCCCAGAGCTGTATGAGCGGAGGACGCCGCATCTCCACTAAGCAGCTAAGAGATGCCGGGTGGACAGCGTTACCCCGTACCGACAAAGCGGGACGCGACTATCGGCACAGGGATGGGTGGCGCATCGAGCACTGCGGCCACCCGACTGCGCTGTGGCCCTATTTGCTCATCGATCCGGATGGCGGAATCATACTCGCCGGGGCTGCCGGCCCTTTGAGAAATCCGACGTACGGCACGGCGTGGCGAACAGTCCAGAAGGCTGTCGACTACGTTGCGACCATCGGCCTCAGGCGCAAGCAACTATTGAGCGTTTGCCGCTGGTAGACACCGCACTCAATCGCGACAGTATCCGCATGCGACCGGCACGCCCAAACACCGATTATGCCCAAACCTCGATTTGCACACCATAACAACTGTCCACGCTGCCCCATCATCGGGGCGGAAGATATCCCCGGCGAGGAGTATTTCGATATCTGGGGCATGCGGTTCAGCATCGCTATCGCACGGAAGATTGCTGCGGGGCATCCTCTCATCCGCGCCACTGCCGATAACTTCGAACAGTGGCTGGGCTGCGCCCACATCGAAAAGCAGCATCTGGACCACGTTCCGACGAACAAAGGTTTCGGGATCGTTATCACCCTGCCGTTCGGGATCGGTACGCCGATGATTGATGGCAACCATCGCGCGGTGACAGCCGTGATCGACAGGAAACCCTTCTTCGTGGTCGTCCTCAGTGAGCAGGAATCACTTGAGCTCCTGAGACTGAGCATGGGCGCAGAGCTTGCCGACCAATGCTGGCGGGAGATGCGCACTCACCCTTCAGCAAACCAGACACAACGTTAATCGGCTATTCCGCCATACCTGGCGGCAGCCCACATTCCTCCCTCCTACCTGCTCAACCGCTCCGACCTCTCGGAGCGGTCTTCTTTTGCTTTCTCAGCGCCAAAGGAAATGCGCATGAATCTTGCGTCTCTCGCGGCAGGCCTTATCCCTTCGCCGTCCGCTCCGCCATCGAATCCTCAGTTTCCCCGGACCCAGAAAGCACGCGGCATCGCCGCACTCGCTCGATTCTATTCAGGGGATCTCGTGCCTCCGTTCGAAGTCCACCCGGCGCAAACCGTGCGCCCCGACCAATTGATCGGATTCTTTTCAAGGCCCTGTCCGATGCGCCCCCGGCACGGATTCGTCGACTCCCGTAAAGTGAGTTCCATTGATGAGGGCAACGAACTTATCCGCCAGACCCTCGACGCAGATCCGGATGCGGAAATCGTCACCATGCCCCTGATCGAGGCAGCCTGCAGCGGTATCTGGACCTCGGGATTGCTCACAGTCGGGCAGGGTCACGACGGAGCTACTGCAGGCGTGTCCACATGGACCTTGCCAGTCCTCGGCAATCTTGTCACGGCAAACGCCATTGTCGAGGCTGGCGTAGAAAACACGCCCTACGTCGAGATTCTCTGGCCCGGAGCCGAAGCCGCATATCACCTCGTGCAGCTTCGAGACGGGCCAGCCTTGCCGCAAAGTCCCGACTACATTCCAGAGCCAGTCCGAGTGGAGGAAGTGGTTGTTGCGCAGGGCGACCTTCTTGCCTGGGAAGCCAGGATGCAAAAGGCGCAGCCTGGGACCGTGGTCTACCATCCGAACGGTTCACTAGCTTCGCACTACGCCATCCATGCTGTCCTGAACCGCATTCCTCTGCTGACCAGCCGCGAACCCCACGTTGGCGAACAGCTCGAAGTGACACGGCCAGCGTCAATTAACACTGTCAATGTCGATGCGCTTCAGGCGGGATTTGAGCTTGGCACTCGCCTCAGGGTGAGTTACGAAACCGCCGCAGAGGCAATGCTCGCCGGCTGTCATCACACCTCAGTGTGGGCCGGGAGGCATGACACCATGCTTGGCCTCGCGCTTGGCTTTGCCTACCGCCTGACTGTCACCGCAGCCCTCGGAGAAATGCGTCACGCACCAGGACACTGTGACGACCGGGCTAGAAACGACGTCTATGGTTCCTGCTGGAAGAAGACCTATTCGGCCTCTGTCAGAGCGGAATTCGAAGAGGCCCTCTGTGCCTTCCACAATTTGGTGTGGAAGCGCACCTTCGGCGGTGCGAAGTGGTTTGAATTTGGACGCTGGGCAGCCATCCTGCACAACCACCTAGTGAACGGCCGAGGGCACGCGTCCCTCCAGGCTCTCAATCAACTGGTCCATTGCGTGCATAACACGGGTTGGGCCTTCAATAAGTTCATCCCCGAGCATTTGCTCGATGCTGCGGCTCGTAATCCTGTTTGCGTGCTGGTTTCCTGCGTCCCGGTTTTCCATAAAGCGCACACGATCCTGGCATCGCACACCCCACGGCTGGCTGGCCGCTTCCAGCGCGGCTGCCGGGCGCTGGCAATTCCGCAAGGCTCGCCAAATTACGAGACCTACGACGAGGACGACGAAGGATACCGGGGACGCGGCCGCAACGAAAGGAGAGCCGATGAGTCAGTGGGACGACGACCGGGTGTACGAGGACGACATCGAACAGAGGAACCCGTGGCCCGAAGAGGCGATGGAGGAGAACCTAGTGCAGTCGACATCCCCTTCTAACCCCCGCAAACCTCGATCGCGCAAGGACACTACATACTGGCTCGAAGACTACGGATTCGACCGTCATTTTGCACCACTCTGCGAACACAAACCTCGCTGCGTCCTCAAGAGTGACGAAGGAGGCTGGAGCATCTGGGCGGGTACCGGTGCAGATTGTCGGGGGCAAATGGGAAACTTCGACGTCCTCCTTAATCTAACGGGGGATTCGGTTCTTGCAGGGCACTCCATTCCCGTCCCGGAACTTGCCCACTGGCAGGGGCCGCGCCTGGTGCCGGAGATCGTGCTCGACTGGCCCGATCTGGGCATCGTCCATCTGCCGCGAGAGTTCTGGATGGATCTCGTCCGCTATCTGGCTCTCAAACGCGCTCGTATCCTCGTGTTTTGCGTGGGCGGCCACGGCCGTACCGGCACCGCAATCGCCTGCATCATGGCGGTCTGCGGGCGGGAGAGCGCGGATGCGATTGCATGGGTGCGGGCGAACTACTGTCCGCGAGCAATCGAAACCAGGCAACAGGAAGAATATATCCGGCGGATCGCTCGAGACAACCCCGATTCGGGACCGGACAATCTCCCCTTTTAAGACTATTCGTTAGCCATGCGTCCACCGACTCCATGAGGCACGGTGGGCCGGCAGTAGCGAACAGGATGCGTCCCAGAAAAACCACGCGCCGACTTGTTATTCGAAAGGAGCTGGCAAATGCCGATGCCTTCAGTACGCAAAATCAATGCGCACCTTTGGGCCGCGACAGGGTATTGCTACATCGATCTGCCGGATGGCCGCAGAATTCGGATCAGCCGCGCTCGCACCCGCAAGGGTGTCGTTGAGGGACGGGTTATCAGCGGCAGCAGTAAGACGTGGGAGGTAATTCCGCTGGGCTCCCGCGTGGAGTTGAGCTGAGAAGAGGCGAGGCTCGAAATGGAATACCGCAAGAGTGCCTGGAAAAATCCTGAACTTATACCGGCGTGGAACGTAAGGAGAATCCGCCTGAAGCCCGCGCATGGAGGTGTTCCCTATGGCGAATCGAAGCAGACTGTCGCTAAGCGCAAGACCGTTTGCCGTGCTTGCGGCCAGGCGATGCTGAAAGGGGAGCCGCGCATCACCTTCATGTGGGATTTCAAGGGTTGCGGTTCGTGGACTGCGCAGGAAGTGCATATTCATATGCATGATTGCACTAACACGCTTAGGCCGGGCGAGCAGCAGCGCATTGATTCAAAGCCTGACATCTTGTTATTGCCAGAACCACGGAATCTACTTGCGCGGTTGACACCTCTTCACGGCAAGCATCTTCCCCATAGCTTTGGGGAGGCGGCCAAACTGCTAGAACGCCCCTATTACAAGTTGTCTCCGGATACCTGTGCGGCTATCGAAAAGCTTGCAGGCAATTCCGATGTCCTGCTGTTCGACGGTAACGCGCACGTCACATGGGGTGACGCAGACGGCGGTAAGGCCCTGATGCCTCTCAAACAACCGTTGTGAGCGTCATCGCAGAAACAACGATGCCAGAGAAAGAGGATGCTGTGCACACTTACAAGGTCGAGACCGAAGTTGGCACGTTTGCGCGCACGTCTGCCCGTACTTACACCCACATCGTGATTTCCCGAGGATTGACCGAGGAGGAGATCACGAAGCACAGTGAGGCCGATGTTCGGTACATGCTGAAGCTGAAGGCCGACTACGATGCGGCCGTCGAGCTTTCCCGCTCTTCCGGTCTGCGCGTCTACCATGGTGGACCCAGCGCAAACGACATACGCGCGGGCCTCTACGACCCTCGCACCGACACCGGGAAATTCGTCACTGTGCCCGGTGGCGATGAACGCATCGGCGCTTACTCCCATGAGCAGTGGCAACAGTACGCCGACGATGTTGCAGCCAGAATTGCCACGGCGCCCGATCGCCTTGCGCAGGAGATCAGGGCGGCCAACGGCTATGGCCTGCACGGTTGGTGCGGTCGATATGACCTCGCCCAAAAACTTGCTGCGCGGACCGTTGCCAGGGGATATCAGGACGTGCGGATCGTCAAAGTTCCGCGAACTGAATAATCCCGGGAGAAGCACATCCGCGGTTTGCGCGAGATGACCGAGGTGCCGGGGTTGCGCAGCTGGTAGTCAGGTTTTCTACCAATGCTCAGGAATAGCCCATCTTCATTATCAACCAGCATCAGTCTCGTCAGAATGTCCCAAGAAGGAGTCTTAGCCATGTCAACTGTTACCGCATCCGTTCTTCGCCGCGAATTCGTATACAACGGCACCGTCATCCCGGACCCCAACCCGTCCTTGTCCCCGGAACAAGTGCGAGACACCCTGGTTCCGGCCTTTCCGGAAATTGCCACCGCCGCCCTCGCCGGACCCGAGGTGAAGGGCGACGCTGCGCGGTATACCTTCACTCGCGCGATTGGAACCAAGGGCTAGCCTGGGATCGATCCATTCCACAATCCTGGCCTTTCGCTTCGCATCCGGCCAATTTGAGGAGGAGTTATGCGGAAGAAGAAACAGGAGAAGGCGATCACCGTCCTTGAAGAGCTTCGCGCGCTCGAACACACACCTCCCAAAAGAGCCAACCGTCTGCTTGCGAGGCACCTCCGATGCGAAAAATCCGTCCAACTCTCGGACGCCGTCGCCGGGGCGGCACAAAAGTCATCCCGGAACTCGTCCTCAACTCTGGAGACACCGGGCGGACTGCTGCCACCACTGGCATAATGCTTCTCGGAGCCGGCACGGGCGAAGAGTTTCCCTCGCTCGATTCTGTCCCTTCCACTTATCACATTGAAACGAACAGCGAGCTTCTCTATAGGCTCTGTGTCGCCTTAGTAGAACGGAAGCTGGTCGACGAGAGCCTCTGGCTTGACTCGGGGAAGATCCCAATCGTCTTCGCGCGGAATGCAGTTCAGAAGATGCTAGACCAGGTGTGCGGGGACACTTTCAAAGACAATCTCGAGTATGCGTGCGAGATCCGCGATGACGTTGCGACCGGGTATTACCGCGGCGACAGCGCCGGTGTCGGTCGACTAGTGGCAATGTTCGATCTGCAGACAACTGGGCTTGTCGTCATTGGCGAAGCGATGCAGGCACTAGACCAAGAGGAACCACTGCTCGGCGCGGCGTTCTACCTTGCCCTCGGCCGTGCTTTACGACGGAGCATGCCGGTCTACGACCACTTCGCCGCCGAATGGTACAATGAGCGGCTCCACGAAATGATGGAGGACGACGACCCGGAGAGCAAGGAGGCCTATGAGTTTCCACCGGTCGAGGAGGCCACTCCTCCGTCCGTGAAGATCGTTGACGGATGGAATGGACGCACGACACGAAGCCTGCTGCGGAAACACCGGAAGGGGCCCTTTGCAGCGTGGATCGAGAAGCTTCTCACAATTGAGCGCCTGTCGCGGCTGAAAAGCCACACTGCCAGCCTTACGGATCAGTACGACAGCGCCGCCGTGTCCAGCCTGGTAATCGTCTTCCGTGAGAATGACGCCATTCAGGCCTGCTGGGATTACGAGGCCGAGCACTACAACGAGTCGAGCAACGAACCTGCCTGCACGGTTGTCTTCCGCCCGGATCATAAGGACGAATTCGATCTTGCGCTACGCACGATGCACATTTTCCTCAAGCTAAACATGGAGCTCGCAGAGCTGGTGAACCTGCTCAACGACTGGGAGGTCAAGCATGCACGTGAGCGTGAGCATCGGGCAGAACCGGCACTTCGAGCTGCGTGAGGCGCTATTGATCTATCACTCAAAGGAGCGGCGCCAATGGGAGTCTGGCGGCACGTTTGTCACGCACCATCCCGTGACAATCAACGGGTCCAAGAAACCAGAGCTAGGTCCCGCGAATCCGCTCAGCGTTGATTTTGTTCAGTCTTTGATGCACTCGCTCGGAGGCCAAATCCCTGTCGAGTTTCTTCCCGACACGATACTGGCGCGCACCGACCGCACGCTTGCATGGTGGACGCCGGCGCAGAAGCGGCCGATGTTTTTCGGGGATACGCAAGGAGACCTCAAGGGAATCAGTGGCCGCATCTTCCCGCAGCCGGCCCTTGTGTGGCTGACGCTCGATGGTGCCCTCTTTGTCCGTGCTCTCAGGGAGAGCTGCCGCCCAATGGCCGAGACCACGCTCGCAGTCGCCCCTTATTGGAATCTCTATGAGCCAGGCGATGTTTGCCTGGGATCGATGCGCGCTCCAAGGATCTCGGAAGTGGCCTCCATCCCCCAGTGGGAGCAAAGCTTCTACGAAAGCAAATTCACCCACGGCAATGTGGGCCGCGTCACCCGGCATCCGGGCGGCTTCGAAGGCTTGTGGAAGGAGTTGGCAGGACGAGACGAGTTTCCGATCGACTCGTTGATCGAGCTACCACAGACGGTCGAAGAGTTTCTCGGAGGAAAGAGGCGCAGCCATGCCCGGTGAACACGTTCTCGACGAATCACTCGTGAGATCATCGCAGCCGCTAAGCGTTCTCGTGATCGGTGCCGGCGGGAATGGCAGCGCCGTCTTCCTGCATCTCCCCTATCTTCACCAGGCTTTGCTAGCGTGGGGGCACGGCGGGTTGCAGGTGACACTGGCAGATGGTGATCCGGTGTCGGAGACCAATTGTGTTCGTCAACCGTTCGCTGCGGCCGACGTTGGCTTCAACAAGGCTACGGTCCTCGTGAACAGGGTGAACCTCTTCTGGGGCCTCTACTGGCAGGCTTATCCGCAGCATTTCCGCAAGGGTTCGCTCAAGGACGACACCAGTTTCTCCCACCTCATCATCAGCTGCGTCGACACTCGGGCTGCGAGGCAGGCGGTCGCGCAGACGGTGACCAGAGACAGGAACCGCACTGCCTACTGGCTCGATCTCGGAAACAATGCAGCCAGCGGACAATACATCCTTGGGCAGCCGCTGAATCAGCGGAACAAACGCACTGGATCGCGGCTGCGCACGGTCGCGGAGCTTTACCCGGAAATCATGGCTCCCGAGATCGGCGAGGATCCGCTGCCCAGTTGCAGTGCAATCGAAGCGCTGGAGCGGCAGGAGCCTTACATCAACCACGTACTGGCTACGAGCGCCCTCGCGATGCTGGCACGGCTGTTTCGCTACGGAACCATTGCCCACCACGGAGCCTTCTACAACGCGGCGACCGGACGAATGAGCACAATTCCAATCGATCCGGAACTCTGGAGAAAGACACGCACGCGCTCGCTGAGGCTTCTGAAGGCCCAAGCGAAACAGGCCGCATAGCGCGAACGCTCCGCATCGTTCCTCCCGCAAACTCTGTTTCGAAATCCTCACACGTCACACCGACAGGAAGGTAGAACCATGTTCAAAGAACTAGCTCCCTTGCTTCAGCAGCGGTCCGTCGTCATCATGGTGAATCCGCTCGAAGGCGATACGCTTCGCGTCATCGTCATGCCGAAGAGGCTCAACGAGAACGAAAACGGCGCTCTCTCCACTCCGGTCAGCATCACCGGCACACCACAAGAGCTCGACGAGCAGCTGCCGTCCACGCTGACGCAATTCGTGGGCGCTCATCTCGATCTCAAGAACACGCTCGAGATCGCCAGGGAAGAAATGGCGCAGGCCGCGAAGACAGCCCGACAGGGCTCGAAGACAAAGACAACGCAGAAGACCGAGCCCACAGAGTCAAGTGCGACGAGCACCGCAGCGGCAAAACCGGCGAAGGCGAGTACGAAGCCTGCCGAGCCGAAGAAGCTGCCGCCACCGACGACCGCGAACCTGTTCGACTTTGGCGCCGCGCCGGCGCCGGTGGCAGCCCCCGTCACGGCTCCAGAGCCAGCGGCGTCGCCGGAAGAAATCGGCGATGACGACTCCAGCGATGAACAGGAGATCCTGGAAGAAACTATTGAGGACGAGCAGACAGACGACGAGCTCGATCCGGCGGCCTAAGACACAGGCGGGCGCAGACACCGCCGTCTGCGCCCGTTGCTAGCCACAACCTTTCGATCCGGCACTGGAGGTTCCCATGCGTCTCGCCACACGCACCGCCGAGGTGCCAAGGGACCTCGACGTCAACAAATTCGTTCTCGAACACGGACGAATGCCTTTCCTCAGTGATCCCATTCCGCCCTGGCACTATCGAGGCTGGCTCTTGTTTCAGGTTCAGCTGGCCGACGCGCACCCCGGTGCTCCGGGACGCTGGGCTCACTACATGCGCACGTTCGAAGCAGGACGGCTGCTCGACGAACCGATTCCCAGGATCAGCTTTGCCGCCATGCCGTCGTCGGCCGGGCTGAAGATGGTTGAAAAGTGCGTGGAACTGCTCTCCTACCGGGACTCCCCCTGGACGGCGTTTGAGAAGTTCGTCGCCTGGCTGGCCTGGGGGCTGGCGGTCTCAAAGCTCAGGCCGGAGATCGAAGAAGCGACTTCGGAGGCACTCTACCGCACCTTCAACTTCGAGTCGTTTATCCTTTATCCGCACGATTACCTGGGGCACTACCTTGCCGACCACCGCAGTAAGGGCTGGAACCCAAACGCTTACTTCCCAACCCCGCAGGTTGTATGCGAATTCATGGCGCAGATGATCTTCGAAGGGGAGAGCGAAGATGACGGGAGGGACCCGCGTCTCCGCCTTGTGCAAGAGCCAGCGGTCGGGACAGGCAGAATGCTGCTCGCGGCGAGCAACTATTCCTACTGTCTCTCGGGACAAGACATCGACAAGCTGGTCGTCGAGATCTGCCTCTGCAACGGCGCGTTCTACGCGCCGTGGCTCTCGTTCCCATTTCCGGATAGGATCCTTAACGCCTCCCGGAACGATGAAACCAGTGAAGCAGCACTCGCAGAACCACCATCGCCTCGGGTATTGCTTCCCAAAGCCGCCTAGCGCACCTTGTCGGAGATCGCCTGCCGCGACGCCAGCGACGTACCGTACCTACCTAAGAGTGCGGTGCCCAGCTCAGATGACGGATACCTATCTGCTGGCATTGACCGCACACATGGCGGGAAGCTCGCCACGTTTGGCAGGCAGCTCATTACGGAAGCGGTGCCAAACGCGCGGCAATCCCTAGATCTCATCGAGTGAAGCGACCCACTACAGCAGCCGGATCCGAGGAAATCAGAACGGGGATCTCTGCCACGAAACCTCCACGCACGCGTGGGTCACGCATCAATCTCACGAATAATGCTGGTTGACATGCCGCCGCATGGTCTCATCCCCAGGGGAGGCCGACCACGAACGCCGGCGCAAGCGCCACCATCCGTAAAGCGCGAATCCACCAACTACTACCGCAGCCCCGCCTTCCCAGTAAACTCGCATCGCCACGCGTACAAGCTCTCCCTCCGTCATTATCGCTTATCTCGAATCGCCCCCTCATCGATCCAGCGAAACAATCGCCGCCTCCAACGTGTGTCCTCTTTCACTTCCTACGAAAGGAAAAACACCCTTATGGCTTCTCCCAATCCCGCACCGAAAACCGACGCCAAGCTCATGGAATTGAGCGTCGACCGCAACAATCTGCTCGCCGAAGTCGCTGCTGCCGCACGAATCAGCGAGAGCAAAGTCACTATGCCGATTCTCACGCACCTGCTGCTCGAAGCGGATGCGAACGGCAGGCTGACGATCACTAGCACCGACCTGCAGCGCTCGCTTACAACCGAATGCCCCTCGCAAGTGAAAGTCGCTGGCAAGGCGGCCGTTCAGGCGCAGCGGTTCGTCGATTACCTCAAGCTCCTGGCGCCGGGACCAGTCCACATGAAGGCTCTGGCCAACGACTGGCTCCAGGTGAACGCGGGCAACTCGCGCACGCGCATGCCGGGACGCGCGGCCTCCGAGTTTCCAAAGATAGCGACTCCTCCGGATCGCGCCATCCACCTCAGTTGCCGTGTACTCAAAACACTTGTGCGGCAAAGCCTCTTCGCTGTCTGCACTCAAGAGGACCGTCATGCGCTCAAGGCGGCCCAGTTGCTGCTGCGCCCGGACCGAGCCGGCATGGTGGCGACAGACGGGCATCGGCTTTCCTTTGTCGTGGTTCCCGAGGAAGGGATTCCAGTCGAAGGCGTCCACAAGTCGCTGATTCCGCGCGAGTGTCTCGTCGACCTGCTCTCCCTGCTGTCAGCGACCAAGGAAGAAGGAGTAGACTTCGCCGAGGATGACAAGAATCTTTTCTTCCGCATCGGATTCCGTCAACTCGGCGTCAGGAAACTCGTAGGACAGTTTCCGAACTATGAAGCCGTCATGCCCACAGATCTTCCCAACTCAACCGTAATCCGCTCAGCCGATCTGCTGACCTCAATTCAGCGGGTGCTCGAGTTTGCGGACGCACGCTCGAACGGAGTGAAACTGCACCTGGCAGAGAATACGCTGACAATAAGCTCCTCGACTCCGGATCTCGGAGAGTCGGAAGAGACGCTGCCCGTGAGCTACAGCAATGAACCGATTACCATCGGATTCAACGGCAGCTACCTGGCTGAATTTCTACGCACTGTCGGCGAAAAAGGGGCCATGCGGCTCTCGTTCAAAGACTCAACCACGGCGGGTGTTCTGGTTCCGGAGAACATGAACCTGGAGTACCAGCAGCGTTATGTCGTCATGCCGATGCGGATCTGAAGGTCATAGGTGTGCTTAATGAGGGACGATGATTCAGCCAATTGGCCAAATCATCGTCCCTGAAGTCAACAGATAACCACCATGGTGTCCTTGATCGTCCAAGACCGGCCCACGCGCCGTTTCTTCGTTTTATGCGATTTGTTTTTTCCGGGACGAAGAAATCAAGAGATTCGTGCGCCAGTCCCCCGGGGTCTATCCTTGGTACAGTCCCGTGGCAAACTGCATTTATTGCCGGTGTGAGCTTCCCGCAGTCGTGCCGAAGGAGCACGTCATCCCCCAGAATTGGGGTAAATTCAAGCCTGACCTGACGCTCCTCTGCGTCTGCAAGGAATGCAACCGCTATTTCGGCTCAAAGCTGGAATGGCCCATGCTGCGTCAGAGCGTGGAAGGGATGCGCCGCCTCCAGTTCGGTATGAAGGGGAAGGTCGGCGGCATCAAGACGGACGGCGTCGAGCCCGTGATCGGTGAGGGCTACAGTTGCTCGGGCGCCCGCACTGCCCTGCGGACGGACGAAAAGGGCAACGAGCATACGATCATCCTCCCCCAGGTTGGGGGAAGGCGCACCAAAGACGAACCGTTCGAATGGCGCCTCGAGCAGGACCTCACAGTCGAGTGGGCCAGCACATTCCCAAAGGGCAGCGAGTTTCACATCATCGGCGGCGAGAACGATGCTGATTTCCAGCGGCTGATGAAGAAATGGAAGTCGGCCTGTCCGTCCTTCCAATACGGCGGCCATATTCCGAAGCCATTCAAAGACGACGAGAAGATTCTGATCCATCTCGAGCATGTGACCACGCCGACAACAGTTCGCGGCCTCTGCAAAATCGCTTTCAATTACATGGCGCTCATCAAAGGAGCAAGCTTCGCACTATCGCCTTCGTTCGATTCCATGCGCGCGTTCATTCGCTACGAGATCGGCGGGGCCGAGGGGCGAGCCTACATCAAGCCCAACGCCATCATCGCGCAGGAAATTCTCAAGAATGAACGTTGGACAGATGGGCATATTCTCACTATCGAGGGACGGCCAAAGGACGCGACCGTCCTGGCGCAAGTCGCTTTGTTCAACAGCATCCCTTACCAGATCCCGCTCTGCCGCGATTACAGGGGTGAGTCGTTCGGTAAAGGAAAGCACTTCCACACCGAGACGTGGACCGTTTCAGACTTGAGAGTTCAGATCGTAGAAGAAGGTTTCGACCCGTCGAGCATTTTCTAGGAGAACCGTGACAGCGATCATCGGTTTTCCTTGTTCTATGACCGTAACGGCGGATGGCCACGATCTCATGAGAGGTACTTTTCAAGTTGACCCTGCCCCCGATCCCGCGCAGTTGGGGACCGGGAGCTAGCGCCGGGATGTTTGAAGAGCCGTACGCTCGATCACTGCCTTGAGGCCGAGGGGGGAAAGAAGCGGATGTGTGGGCGTTACACGCGCTTTGCAGCCACGGAAGAGATCTACCGACATTTCGGCATCGGTGGCTCGCATTCAGTATCCGAAGGTTCGGAGCTTGCTCCGTCGTGGAATGTCGCGCCCCAGACTATGCAGCCTGTCATCCGTCTCCACCCTGATACTGGCACGCGGGAGATGGTTCTGATGCGCTGGGGCCTAGTGCCCTTCTTTGCCGAGAGCCCTGTTCTCAACTACTCGACCATCAATGCCAAAGCCGAGACTCTGCTTACCAAACCAGCGTTCAGAGAGCCGTTCCGCCGGCGCCGCTGCCTGATACCCGTGAATTCTTACTATGAATGGCAAAAGCTCGATCCGAAAGGAAAGAAAAAGGTAACTTGGGCGATCGGGCTCAAGACCGAGGGGCCATTTGCGATCGGTGGCATCTGGGATCGCTGGGTGAGCCCGGACGAGCAGGTTCAATTGGAGAGCTACAGTGTCATTACGGTCGTGCCCAACGAACTGCTTCGATTCATGCATGACCGCATGCCGCTTATCATCGATCCCCGCAATTACACGCGCTGGCTCGACCCCGCAGATCCCGAACGGCCGCCCGTCGATCTGTTGCGCCCGTACGATGATGAGCTAATGAAGGTATGGCAAGTGAAGCCAGACGTGGGCAATGTCCGGAACGATCGTCCGGATTTAATCGACCCGGTCAAGCCTCCAGAGGAGCCGCCCACTTTGTTTTCGTGAAGCGAGTGCAAATGCCAGACCGCAGACTCAGGCGTCTCCTACCGTCACATCTTGCGGTGCACCGCCATTACAATTGCAGCCCGCGATCGGATGCCTCTGAATTGTGGATTCACCATCATCACAACGCTACTTCGTTATTTCCTCCGACTCGCCAACGTCTGACCACTCCGCGACATTGTCCTCACGTACGAACCAATCGACAATTTGCTTTTGCAAGGTAACAGCCCCAAAAGCCAGATCATCGCACTCCAAGATTGTCGCAGCGTACTCTCGCGCCCTTTCCTCAGTCGCAAACGCCCAATACTTTGTGATGAGGTCTGAGTCAATATCGATCTCATCCTTGCCCATGCTCTCCGGACGTACCACTTCAGTTGAAAGCAAATAGCGAACCTCGCCGAGATGGACATAGATTTTCTCGGGGTAGAGCAATACGCGCGGTGCCGTTGCCTGAGCTTTCATTGCATACTCCTACTACTATTTTCTCAAGCACGTTTTCGAAAATCCGCATAAACACTAGCGATTCTCAACGCTCGCGCCAATAAGTCTCGCGCTTTCAACGCAAGATATTTTACTTGACAGACGTTCGGCGATTTTTGGCGCATCGCCAATTCCGCTTCGTTTTGCCGTCGCACCAGCTACCCCTTTCATCGCAGTAACTGGTTCCGCGATTTGTTCCGTAACGAGGGGATGACCTCGTAACACCTGCCTCAACCAGTTACTCGGATCGCCAGCCATGTTGAATCAGCCACGGAGCAGGAAGCCCTCCGCATATTCGGGAATGCAAAGCACGGCACTGAACCGTCCGTGATTTGAGACTCCAAGCAGAGCAGAACCAAGCAACAACCGCGCGCTGCCCGATGGCCAATTCCTCCCACTATGTTCCGACGCCACGATGAAGCCAATCCGCAGGCGGACACGGACCGCGCTCATAGCGATCCGCTCCGAAAACATCCAGAGGTGAAGACGCACACATGAATCCGACGCAAGCTCATCCCGGTCATTATTGGCACACGAACGATCCCGCGGACTTGGCGTTCAACGAGTTCGGTCCCGATCAACCACAGACGATCCGCTGTTACAACATGCAGGACCATCTCAACAAGGGAGAATTCCGCAACGTTCCGGTTGCTGCGCTCGAATACCTCGGAGCGGGCATCTTCGGAGATGCTCGCCCCAGCGGTCTCGGCTCTACGACGCGTTGGACAGGGTCCAGCCATCATTATGGGATCTACCGCAATCCTTCCGGGCTCTATCGCAACGGAATCGTGGTTCTCGAGTGGCACGGCGGAGGCATGGTTGGTTATGCCTTCGACAACCTGGTCGCCGGCGAAACATGGGGCCACATCGCGGCCACTTTTGCGCCGGAGATGACCTGGAATCTCTGCAACCAGATTGCTCATGCCTATAAAACGGCTCGAGACGCCGAACGGCACACACTCTGCACCGCTTTTCTCGAGGGACGCCTCAAGAGCAGGCGTAAAGGCGGGAAACGGTGGGCACAAGTTCTACCACGCACACCCGCAGCGACTGACTCGGCGGCTGCCTAGTGACGCAAAGCAGTGTGCACCCCGGCCGAAGGTCGCGGGTCCGACCATCGCTGGGCTGTAGGCGCAGAATGGAGCCCCAATGGCTATCGCTGAAGGATACAAACACAATTTCAATGAATTGATCCGCGCCGCCTCCAACGGCGATGCGGCCCTACTCGAAACGACGGAAAAAGCAACAGGAAAGCCTGTCATCGTCGTGGTTGCCGTCGCGTTCGATGGGAAGGAGTACCAGCTTACTCCCATGGCGCGCATGTTCGATAGCAACCCGTATGAGGAACTCGATCCGCCCTCGGCCTCGGTCGAGACCACCTAAGCCGCGCCACTCTTGCTTGGCGGCTCTACCAGCTCTGACGGCTCTTACTGGCCGGAGGCTCCCGCTCATGAAACCACCGCTCGTCTTCACGAAAGACCAGATCACCGACATGGCGATTGCCATCCTGCGAGCCACCAAAGATGGGGACATGCTCGCCCCTCACCATCTCAAGCTCGTCGAACTGGCCGTTAACAACATGCTGAATGAAGACGGCCTCGTCCTGTTCCAGGGACTCCACAGAAACGCGACCAAGGCCGGCGGCTACACCACACCTTTCCTGTTCGGCATCGAGCACCTCACGATCGATCAACACGGGGTGGTGCGGTGGCGCGACATCGCGGTTGAACAGTTCGATCACGCAGTGTGGAGGCAGCCGGGATGGCGCGAGCGCATGCTCGCAGACGCGCAGGAAGTGGCCGCGCGCTGTCGATCTCTTGAAGCGAAGGGAATCCAGCCAACCGCTCCGCTCTTGCTTCAGTCGCGCTGAACGGTGGCGCGCAATGCCACCGCCCCCAGCGAGAAGCGGCCGAAGAAGTGCACCGGCACACCCGAAGGGAGGCTTCCGACGCTGAAGAAGATCATGATCGAACTCATTGCCGAGACGTACTCGACGACAGTCGAGGAAGTCGCAAAAGATATTCGGTCGCTCGAAGAAGCCGAAGAAGCACTCAACCAGTTTTGCAAAGTGATGGAAGAAGCTGGTTACTGACCTGAACGGACCATACGAAGGAGCCATTATGCCTCAAGAAAGCGCAATCCTCATCACCGATGCAACTGCTGTGCCGCCACCCCGTAGCACCGGGCCCGCAGCAGATGATAATGCACAGCCGCAAACGAGCAAGCGCTCAACCATCAAAGTTAAGGTGGAGTGTGATATCGACCTCCTCCCGCTCCGGAAGCAGAAGCGTGCACTCATCGACATTCGCGAAGGAAGCACGATCACCTACGAGCAGGAGAATGAAGCCGATGGCATACTCAACCTGCTCGACTTCATTCAGGACTCCATCCTTAGGCAAGGTCTCGCTACCGAGGACGAGATCTTCCCCCGTCTTCCCCAGCTCTTCGATCCCGAACCATCCAGCCTTGATGCGGCAGCCTGAACAGCAACGGCCGCGTCTTCGACCGCCATCGAGTTGCAGTTAGTGCTTGCGCGGTTCGATGCGATCAAACCCTACCCCGAAGTCAATGTCATGCCCTCGCAGTTTGTTTCCCTGCAAAGCCTCTCCAGCGGAGGCCAGCTAGCGCTCCCTTTCTGTCATTCTCCGCTACCACCCGCGATTTCGATTACTCCTCAAATCGAGGAGATGCTTGCCCTCCCCTGTGCCGTCGCCATCGGTATCAGCGGAGGCAAAGACAGCCAGGCCTGCGCGCTCCGCGCGACCCGATACCTCAACGAAGTTGGTCATCCGGGGCCTAAGATTCTCGTGCACGCCGACCTCGGATCTGTGGAATGGGAGGACAGCCTTCCAGCCTGCGCGAGGCTTGCGGACCGTCTCGACCTGGAACTGATTGTCGTTCGCCGAAAAGCCGGCGGCATGGTTGCCAGATGGCAGCAGCGATGGCAAAACAACGTCACGCGTTATCGCGAGCTGTCCTGCGTGCGATTGATCGTTCCATGGAGCACGCCCTCAATGCGCTACTGCACGTCAGAGCTGAAGCTCGCTCCGATCACATCCGCACTGAAGAAGCGCTTTCCCTCGCAATCCATCATCAACGTTTCCGGAATCCGCAGGCAGGAGAGCGCCAAGCGGAGTCGTATGCCAACCGCTCAACTCGAGCCGCGCCTCACCCGCATGCGCTTTCCAGGCTTCACGTGGAATCCGATTCTCGACTGGAACCTTTCGGAGGTCCTCACCGAGATTCGACGGAGTGGGATGCGTCTGCACGAAGCTTACGAGGTATACCAGTCCAGCCGGGTGAGCTGCGCATTCTGCATCATGAGTTCAGCTCATGACCTCTCCGCGGCGGCCAGTTGCATGCACAACCACAGCGTTTACCGGGAGATGGTCGAACTCGAGGCGGAGTCTACCTTTGCATTTCAGGGTAACCGATGGCTTGCCGACGTGGCCCCACAACTACTCGAGCCCGATCTCCGCGCACGCATACAGCAAGCCAAGGAGAAGGCAATCGAGCGGCAACGGATCGAATCCGAGATCCCCGGCCACCTTCTCTATTCGAAAGGATGGCCGACTGCGCTGCCGACCTTCGGCGAAGCGGAGCTCATCGCAAGCGTCAGGCAACGCATCTCCGCTCTGATCCCGATCGCGGGCGATTTCCTGACAGCGGAAACCGTCCGAGCGAGGTATGCGGCGCTGTTAGAGGTCAAAGCAACCAGACAACTCACATCCTGATGAGAAGGAGCTTGCCATGGCCATCGATCGAATTCGTAGAGCGATGAACGCTGGCAGACGATGGGCGAGACGTCAGTTGAAAGATGGCATCGAGATCACGCCTTCAACAGCCGAAAAGGCAGCGCAAGACGGCTTCCAGCACAGAGGTTTACAGCACCTCTTTATCATCGCCGCGCTCGAAGTCCTATTTGATGCGGAATCCGCTGCCGGCCGTGCTATCGGATCAGCGTCCAAACCGGCCGCATAAATCATCGACCGCGGCCTTCGCTGTCAGCTGACTTGCCTACACCATCTCAGCACCCGCTCAAGTCGCCCCGATGTAAAAAACTACCACTCGAATCAGCCGCGACGCTCTCGCGCGCACTCATGGAGGACTGCCTATGCAACCCAGGACTCCTCCCAATCCTGTGCGTCTGGCAGAGAACAAACCGCACGGCACGCGCGAGAAGTACAAGGCAGGCTGCCGATGCCTGCCGTGCAGGGCTGCGAACGCACGGTACGCGGCGGCCAGAGCCAGCGCCCGCGCTTCGGGAAACTGGAACGGCGTTGTTCCGGCAGAACCTGCGCGCAAACACATCCTGAAACTGTCGAGGCAAGGCATCGGACGCCGGGCCATTGCAGCAGCTTCCGATGTCGCAGAGAAAGTGATCGCGAGGATCCGATCCGGGGCACAATCGAACGTCCGTAAGAGCACAGAAGAAAGAATCCTTGCTGTATCGAACCAGGCCCCGAGCGACGGGGCTCTCATCCGGGCCGGGGCCACATGGAAACAGATCAGGACGCTACTTGCCGATGGCTTCACTAAGGCAGAGTTGGCGCGCAGGCTTGGTTATCGTTTTCCGTCGCTCCAGATAGGAAAGATCAGAATTCGGGCGCGCACTGCGGCCCGGATCGATCGACTCTTCCGTGTGCTGATGAAGGAATGACCTAAAACTCTGCTCGGTGTGGTGACCGATTTCGGGGTTGTGCGGGCCGCGGCATCTGCGCACTGCATAAAAATTCGTTGCAGCCAAGACTTAGCGAACTGCGAGGGCGACGCCGTTCGGTTCACAATGATTCCTCCGCCGGGAGGCCGCCATGCACGTTCGTATCACACACATCGATGGTAAGCTTCCCAATCTTGCCCTCATGGCGATCTCAGGGATTCACCGCAGCCGAGGCGACTCTGTCTATTTCACGCGCGACCTCGATCGCGGCCTTTTCGAAGATTGCTACGACCGTGTCTATGGAAGCTGTATATTCCGATTCAGCCAATATCGGCTGCAGCGATTTGTGAGCAACTTTCCCGGCGCCATAGTGGGAGGCACAGGTGTTCCGCTGCCCAGCTTGATTGGCATTGACGGTGCGAGCAATACGACTGCGATCACCGTCGAGTCGGCGGTCGGAGAGCCGGAGACGCTCGATTATTCGCTCTATCCGGAATTCCGAGCCTCACTCGGATTCACGCAGCGTGGCTGCCGGCTGTCATGCAAGTTCTGTGTCGTCCCCCAGAAGGAAGGCAGAAATCGTTCTGTCAAATCCATCGCCGAGATCTGGCGTGGCCCCGGCCACCCGAAAAAACTTCATCTCCTCGATAACGATTTCTTCGGCCAGCCCCGGGAGCAGTGGCGACACCGCATCCGTGAGATTTGCGAAGGCGGTTTTCGCGTGTGCCTTAATCAGGGCATCAATGTGCGGCTGATTGACGATGAAGCAGCCGAAGCGCTCTCGAGCATCGAGTACCGGGATGATCAGTTCCAGAAGCGGACTCTGTACACGGCCTGGGACAACCTGCGCGACGAGGCCATCTTCTTCCGGGGAATCGACAGGCTCAATCGGGCAGGCATTTCCTCGCGGCACGTCATGGCCTACATGCTGATTGGTTTTGATCCCGCGGAGACCTGGGACCGCATCTGGCACCGTTTCCAACGCATGGTGGAGCGCGAGATTCGCCCCTACCCGATGGTGTATGACCGCTCACGGACGGATCTTCTCTGCTTTCAGCGCTGGGTGATTACCGGCCTCTACCGCAGAGTGCCATGGGACGAGTATCGCCGGCTGACGAAGAGCCAAGAAAGTCTCGCTGCATGGCAGCGGGTTGCGAAAGAGGCAGCATGAGTCCGTCGCGCAAGAGAGAAGTGGGTCAGGAGATTCGCAGGCGACTCATGAAATCCATCACGAAAGCAAGAAGAACCACAACAGCTAGAAGTGCCGCATGGAGAAGACATGAACAATCTGGATGCAACATTAGAGGACGCTCGGCGGATTCGCCTGCAAGAGATCAACACAGACGCCGGAGACCGAGCGCGGCTCGAAGCGCGGTACGGCAAAGTGTGGGACACCGAAGAACTGCGAGCAGAGTTCGAAGTGCTGGGGTTCATGGCGCCGTTTGTCGTGGTCAAACGCAAAAGCGATAACCAGAAAGGCAGCCTCGAATTCCAGCACCATCCCCGCTTCTATTTCTCGTTCACAGAGGATCGCTAAGGGCTACCACCGCCCATCCGAGCGTAATCCCCTTTTGGAATTCGCCGCATTGAACACACTCAAGGGACCATCGTGGGTCGGGTCCACATGCCGACCAGGAGGCAAGCAGCATGGAATACTCGCTTGCTAATTCCATCGTCCTCGATTCGGTCTCCGATTGGCAGCGCGAAGTCAGTGAGTGGGTGCGCGGCCGGTTTGGGAGCTCATCGCTATTCGATCTCGAAGAGCGCACCAAGCGCGTCCTTGAAGAAGCGTTCGAACTGGCGCAGGCGGAAGAGATGGGCACTGTCGCCGCGGTAATGGTTATGCAACACGTCTACCGTCGACCTCGCGGCGACCTGAAGCAAGAGGCCGCCGGTCTCGTATTGACGTTGTTCGCGCTGGCCACCGCTCACGGGTTCGACCTTCTGGCCGAGACGCGCAAAGAGATCGACAGGGTCCTCTCTGTGCCGATCGAGGTATCACGCGAACGCCAAACATTCAAAGCCGAAGCCGGCATTGGCCGCAGGCCGAATCCCGATCCAGACAACCAAGAGGCATCCAGTGCGATGGAGAGACTGGATCAAAACTCCCCACATGAGCCCGAACACCAGGAACGGATATGAGCGATCTCAGGATCAACGTGGTTGAGGTCTGCAGGCTGGAGTGGCCTGGATATGGGAGGGGCAAACACACTGCCGCCGGCGACATTCAGGCCTCGTACAGTGCCGACACGATCGCATTTCAGAGCACAGTCAGAAAGCCATTCCTCTGGCGGGGAGAGCCATGGGTCGCGGTCAGTCTTACGGGAATGGGAGGCGTTCAACGGGCGGAAGCATTCCGGCTCGTGGCACTCGAATTGTTTCAGGGCGCCACAACCACGTACAGGGATAGATGCGCCTATGAAAGAGCCGCGAGAGTCGCACGCAGAGATCCCATGGGCTTCTACCACGGCATACGAGTTAAGCGCGGCGGCGCGACGTACGTACTTTCCGGCCCCGAAGAGCAATTTGTCGCCGGAACACCTTCACTTTTCGAAGATGCTCCTCCCCCATTCGCGGCCATGCAAGTCAACCTCCCCTGATCAACCAGACGCCTCGGCCAACCGCCCGGAGAAGGCCATGGAACACCAATATCACGCGCCACGATTTCGCCTGCTGCCTGACGGCAGACAGGTGGGCACGATCAATGTCGGAACGATTCTGTACATCCAGGACGGTGTTAGCCCCTTCCGATTTCCGGATCGCATCACTCGACGAGAGCCCTGGAGAGTCGAAGCGTGGATTCCCAGGCAATACACGGTACGCGATCCGCGCACCGGATTTCATCGCTCCGTACCCTGCGCCGGCGGCCATCTCGCACTTGTTCGGTCGCTGCGCGATTCAAGGCGGACAGCCTATATTGCTGACTGGATACTCCTCAAATGTGCGGATGCCGGTCTCGCCTGGTCACTCACCAAGGGAAATCGAAGAACTCAGGCACGCGGCGGAACAACTCGGCGAGCAAGTATCCAGCCAGCGTCATAGCCAGCATCCTCCCCAGTGAGCTTGGCGTCCTCGTCTCGAGTCGCGGACGGTGCGGCTTCCCAACCGCATAGAAGACCTGGCACCGACACTATACCGCAAAAGTTCCACCAACCACTATGAAAATTCGTCTGCGGACTGCGGAGCGACGTCCGACGACTGCCGACTGCGGAAAATGGGACACGACTCCACTGCCCGGGCTGTCCGGTGACTCCGCCGGCCTTCACAAGCTTCGCAGGGACGGCGAGCCACGAATCTCGCTCATCCATCCTGCGCACCATACCCAAACAACACTCTTCGGCGACAGGAGAATGCGATGAGCAGCAGTGCGGAAAGGTGCCCGGCTTCAGGATCGGAGTGCCAAACCCGAACAACGACCGAGCCGGGCCTGCGCCGCAGGAAGAAATCACGTCGGCCTCAGGTCGCAGCATGGCAGATCGATCGAGAGGCGGTGCGATCGGTAGTTTCTCACGGTGCATACCTCGAACTCGAGCGCCTACGGTGGCAGCAGTCTCCAGCCGAAGCAGACGAACGAGTTTTCTGGGAGCTTGCCCGGCAAAAGATGGTGCGGATGGCGCGGGAGTTCCCCGATAGCGCCGTGAAGATGATGAAAGCGAAGATAGGCGCCGTCGGCGCAATGCTCGGCCTTCCCCCGGAAGAGATTGCCAAGTTGCTACGGCAAGTCAATCTGCCCTGCTTCATTGATGCCGCGCTCTCCAATATCGCGATTCAGGAGTTTCAACAAGACCGGCAATTCCGGGAACTCTGGATCGAAGAGAAGATTCGCGCGAACCCGCCAATACGCGTCGAATTCGAGCATGCAACCGTTCTAGGCTGCATCCACGACGCCGGAGACATCGCCAAAAGCAAGAACTGGGGACGGTTGGTCGCTCTTCAGCCGCTGCTACCCGATGATCGGCTGTATCCGCGCAACATTACCTACGTGTTGAAGGAGACCAGCAAACTTCGGATGCGCTGGGAATTCCGGGATACTTTCAAAAACGTGTTGGGAGATAGACGCGGCCTGGTGAATGACGCAATGCGCAATGGCAAACAGAGCTTTGTAGAGGAACTCAGCGCCGCTGACGCCAGGGCCATCCGAGATAGACTCGACCTGTCGGCCGAACAGTTCTGGCAAATGGTTCGACACGGAGAACGGTTCGGTCCCAACGGGATCGCGGCCTTCATGCGATCGCTCGAAGAAAAGACCAAGGGATATTTCCTGCCATTTCCGGAGCATGCGCCCGCGCTTGTCCAAATCCAGCCCGCTCCGGCTGGGTAATCAGGCGTGCCAGAACGGTGCGCGAGAAATGACCATTCACACCGCACTGGCGGGATCGTTGCGCTTTGGCGGTATGCTGTGATCGAGATGCCATGAAGAAAGGTCTGCTGCGCGGTAATAAATTCAGCCGAAGCCACACGACTGTTATTCCAGAGGCCGAAGAATTCCTGGAATGCGCCAAGGGCATATCCCTGGTGAATAAAATCTCAATCGGCCTGATCACGCCATGCCCCTCAGGTCCAATCCGAATCAAGATCAAAACCGATCCGCACGCCCTGCGGGTACAGGTCCGCGGGAGAAGTGCGATACAGACCTTCTACATCTACGGCGGCGACCTCAGCGCCATTGAGAAAAGCCTGCTCCAGAGTCCCGCTGTCCAAGCCAAGCTGTAACCTCATCCACGCCTTCCTTCCAAAACACTTTCGCACCAAGGTCCGCCGGGAATCACTTCATACTGCCGACGGCTGAAACGCTACGGCGATCTCCTACTCAGTGAGTTCGGAGAAAGGAGGCCACCGCATCGATGTCGCTCATGCAGCTCTCACCGATTACGAATTCTCTTATGCCGACCGGCTTGGCCGCAGGGCAACCCATCGCATGCGCATCTTCACGCCGGGAACCTGGACCACTGTGTTGGTCACGGACAGTTCGGAAGAACATCATTGTCCAAGCGTCACCAATTCCGTTGAAGATCTAGTCGACGCTCTGCTCCTGGCCCATCCGGAGATTCGTCGGGAAAGACTTGTGGTCATCGAACACTACGACGACCGATCCTCATGGTGGCCGTTTGTTGCGGGGACTGCGAGGTCCGCTGCAGAAGAGACTTTCGATCTCGTCTCCTTCTCCTACGGCACAGACGGGCACGCGTGCGATCCGAACTGGAAACGCGTGACTAAAGCAGATGCCGAGCGGTGGACCGGATCGACGTTGCCCTAGCAGTGCATTACCCTATCGCGCACTGAGGGTGTCGCACAAGCCGGAATGTGCTTCGCCAGAATCAGGTCCTCTTGTTGCTGGTAGAGGTCATCGCGGCTGCAGCCAGCTCAATGCGGGCGGAAGACGTATCGAAAGCGCTCGTCTCAAGGTTCCAACTCTGCACCAGCGTGATGACTACCTGTAGTCCATGCCCAGTACCTTGCATAGAAACCACCGCTCTATTTGACGACTCCCACAGAGGCTGGTGACAAGGACATTTCATGTTATTGCGTTCCTTTTCGGGAAACGTGGAACGAGAGGAGATCAAGGACTGATGAAATTCAGCACGTATCCATTTATTGACGTATCAACCGGTTTCCTGCTGGAGTCGGACCACGACCTCCTTCTGCTGGACAATGGACCCAATCATCTGGCGACACATGACGAATTTTGTGGCGCCTTCTTCTATACGTTGCCGGATACGAGACCGGAAACCGTGGAGGGATTCGCTAAAGAGGCCCGTAACTTCGGCCTCAGCGACCGGTTTGTCGAGATCATGGTCGAGGCTTCGAGGCAGGGGATGCAACTGGTTCGCTTTGATTGCGACGGAGACATGATCGAAGGTCTTGAAGTGTTCGCTGAAGAGGAGAAGGGCTAATGGGTATGGATGCGGGCGCCGCAGGCGCCTTTGGGCTCTACCTGCCTCAGTTCGACCTCCTGGCCGCTCTCTACAAGGAGCTTCAAACCTACGTGGAACGGGTGCGGACCGGCGAGACCGATGAGGATCCCGATGGGGAGCCAAGCGATTTCGAGCGGGTGCCGGAGTTCAGGGACCGGTTTGTCAACGCCTTCCTGGAAATGTATGGCATCAGCGTGCCGCCTGATGCGCACCTGCTCTGGACTGGAAGTGAAGACGACCGGCCGGCGCGGTGTGACACCCCTTCAGGAGAGTGGGTTCTGGGTTGGGGTCTGTTGACTAAACCCTGGGACTATCCCGCGATGGATGCTTCGTTCCGAGAGCACGCGGCCCTGCACGAGTGGGTGTGGATGGGATAGTCACAGCGCGGACTCCCAGGTTATTGACTCTCCTCGATAACCGGAACACGAACACCAGCACCTCTAGTGAGATTTCGCAGGAGATCGATATGACCTCAGAGATGGAACAACTCTATCGCGCGGCGCTGAATGCCGACCAGGCTTGGTCTGAGGTTCTTAAACGCCTGTTCGGCTGCCGCGCCGGTGATGCGCGCGACGACCGCCGCGGTGTGTCGACGCCTGCGCTTACTATGCTGCATCAGAATTTCCGCGTCGCCAACGATGCGTGGCTCGATGCCGTCCGCCGTCATCGAAGCCAAGATGCTGTCTGACTCAGTCTCTGCCATGCAGTTCGGTTCCCGGATCTGCTCCAGATCAATACAGGGCCGAAACGCAGAAACGCCCACCGGGGTGGATGCTCCAGATCCCAGCAACAGGAATCATCCGAAGGACCTTTGCTATGAACCGCGCTCCAATTCCACCATCTGAATCATCTCCGCATCGCTCTGAGATGCCCATTCCAGACCGATCAGCGATGAGGACTCAAAAACTGGCCGAGTTCCTGGAAGGCACCCCAGCCCTTGAAAACGGCCTGAAGCTGCCCGAAAGGTCCCACCGTTATGTCGCTCTTGAGCAGAGTATCTTTGGCGACATCCTCTGGGCCTACTTCGACGACGTTATGACAGGGATCATGGAGCAGCTGGAGGCGAGTGATACCAGCTTTGTCGACCGGATTCGCGTCCACGATCTCGACACTGGCCTGATCTACGCGCCGAAGTGGACGTTGGACTCTCTCTACGAAGTCGCGAGTTGAGACAGCAACCGCCCACCTCTATTAGCCCGACATGCCCAACCGAGAGGAGAAGCAATGCTGTTTGACCTCTCGGATTTCCGCACACCGCTCCCGGCCAACGTGCAGGCATTCGCATCAGGTGCGAACCGGGAATGTGAGATTCGCGGCTTTGCGCGTCTAGGAATCCCAGTTGGCGTCTCCGTCAATCGTTTGGAACAGGGCGCAATCGAGGCTCTGATTGAGCTCAAGCAACCTGTGCTGGTGGACAGCGGCGCGTTCAGTGAGGTGGCCTTCAACTCTGTAGGAGCCTACACGGTGCATCCCATTGACGAGCCCGAGTGGAAGAACAGGCTCGCGCTCTATCTTCAGCTGGCATCGGTGTTGGGCACACGGGCCATGTTCATTGCTCCGGATAAAGTGGGCGACCAGCGCGAAACGCTATCGCGGCTGACGAAGTACCGCGCAGAGCTTGCGGCCATCGCCGCAACCGGAGCAACTCTTGTTCTGCCGCTGCAGGTTGGCGAGATGTCGCACACCGAGTTCCTTCGGACGGCCGAGGCGATCACCGGCGTTGAATTGACTCCGGCCATGCCTATGCGGAAGGCTGCGACTACCGCCGAAGCCCTGCTTTCCTTCATTCAAAGCGCAAAACCGCGGCACATCCACCTACTCGGCATCGGCATAGAAAACAGCCGCACCGAAAAACTGATTCGAGCGCTTCGATACGTGAGTCCGGGAACGTCCATCAGCATGGACTCGAATCGCCTGCGCGCAGTAGTCGGAAAGAACCGTCCACTGACGCAGCTTGAGACAGAATTCCGCTCGCTGCCTGCAGAATGTCTATACGGCGCTGTCGAATCTCCCATTCTCAGGCTCAATGGTGAGGTACTCGACTACACCGACCTGATCGCTTTTCCTTCACTGTGGGCTACCCCCGAACAGCTAACGGAGATTGCCCGCGCACTGAACCTGGCTCAATCGGCTTGCCAAATCTTCGTCGACTCGCCGGATGAGTTCCTGCAAACTCCGTGCGCCGATTTTGGCGACCTCACGTGGTTCGAACATCCGGTCGCGGCCTGTGAGTTGGATCGGGCTTGGTGCCAGTTTGTCGAACAGCGGCTCCGGTGTGGAGTTCGGAGCGCGGCAATCGCAGGTACTTTTCGAGGCACGCGCATCTCGGAGCAGACTAAGCGGTCCGCATGAGCTCCTGGAAAAAGGATCTGCCATGACATTCAACTTCAATGACGGCGGCCGCGCTGCAGCGGGATTTCGCGGTCGTGCCGGCGACTGCGTGGTACGTGCGCTCGCCATCGCTACCGGCAAGCCCTATCGCGAGGTCTATGACGTTCTAAACGCACTTGCTGTAACGGAAGGGACCGGAAAGCGAAAGAAGAGGAAATCCAACAGCCGGAGCGGAGTATACCCGCAAACATATAGCCGCTATCTCCGGTCTCTCGGCTGGCGATGGATACCTACCATGTCCATCGGTTCAGGGTGCACGGTCCATCTGCAAGCATCCGAATTACCTCAGGGCGCTCTGATCGTTCGGCTGTCGCGGCATCTGACGGCGGTCATCGACGGCGAGCTCCATGATACCCACGACTGCTCGCGCGCGGGGACACGGTGCGTCTACGGCTACTTCGTGCAACCAGGATGCAATTCCAACAATCGGTGAGAAGCCGCGTAACTGGAGGAATATAACCATGGCTGAGTTTCGAGCGTTTAATCCCTCGAATGAGCGGGGGACCTGTCTTTATTGCGGACGCAAGCTGCGATGGATAAAGCGGATTTTTACGCCAGGTCCGCGAGGAGTGCAGATCCCTATCGGCGAACGACCCAATCTCTATTCCAAGGCCGGTGATTATGGAGACGGATTCTTCTGCGGTCTCCGGTGCGGCTATCAGTTTGGAGTCCTTGCGGCACAGCACGGCCATCGCTTCGCGGCTTAGCGTCCTGATTTGGTTCCAAGGAGTTGTGGCGCCCCGCTCATCGATAGGAGGACATCTCGCCACCATTGAGGCCGACTGCGATAACACAATCCATCTGCCGCTAGAGCACTTCTCTCTTCTGTTTTCACCCAAACCAACCTAAGGAGAACTACACACATGCTCCTCACCATGGAGTCAAAGACAGCGGCTGCCCACAAGCTAGAGCAACTGATCGCTCAAGGGCGAGCCAAGGCAGGCGAGGTCATCGACCACGTCATGAATAACCAACCCGCCGACCGTCTGCAGCCCGGCGCCAGCCTCTCTTTCGACGCCGAGGACGGACACGGTGTCAATGTCAGTTTAGGAGATTCCGAAGCAGGGCCGATTCGGCTGAAGCTGCATCGCCATGCCGTTCAGCAGATGGCCCAAACCACAGACCTTCCCATCAAGTTCATCGATGGCCTACTCGCGACTCCGGAGAGATGGGCAAAGGAACTGCTCGCTCACAACCTGAGCACGATCTTCGGCAATCGATTCCGGAAACAGCGGTATCTGCTTCGTTCCGTCCAGGGAGAGGTGCGGGGCTTTCTGTCGGACCGCTATCGCCGGCTGGACTCAAGGCCGATCGTCGAGGCTTTCGCTACCGAAGTCCAGCGGAAGGGCGCTCTGCCGTACGCCGGATATGTCACCGACACCAAGGTCGCGATCCAGGCAATCATGCCCGAGGTCTATGAACCAGTTCCCGGAGAACTCGTAGCGTACGGCATCAACCTCGAAAACTCCGACTTCGGGAACGGCGCGCTCTCTGTACGTGCCTACCTTCTCCGCATCTGGTGCTCGAATCTGGCCATCACGCAGGAAGAGATGCGTCAGGTCCACCTGGGCAAACGTCTGGATGACTCGGTCTTCTACTCACAGCGCACCTATGAACTCGATGCCGAGACGACTGTAAGCGCCCTTCGAGATGTCATCGGAGCTCAACTCAATGCCGAGGCCCTCCACAATCGCATGGAGTCGATTCGCCAGGCGAATACCACGGCCGTCAACCCTTCAGCCGCGAAGGAGACACTCAAGAAGGTGCTGCTGAAGTCGGAGAACGATGCGGTGATCGAAGCTTACAACTCACCCGACACCTACAATCTGCCCGCGGGAAACACGAGTTGGCGTCTTTCAAATGCCATCTCCTGGGTCGCCGGGAAGACCGAGGACACGGAACGCAAGCTGGAGTTGATGAAGATCGCCGGAGACATCCTCCCGAAACCTCACACCACGGCCGCGGAGACAATTGCCCGAGCCGCCTAAACACCAGGACACATGGGAAAGGCTCCGTCCTACCCATGTGTCCGCGCGCCATCTTGATAATCGAGGAGCTGCTAATGCCTGCGATAGCCGAAACCAACTCACTGTTCGAAATCGACGCAGAGCTTGACGATCTAATGGAAGCGATTCAGGAAGAGATCACTTCCAATGGCGAGGCGTCGGTCGCGCTTATGGACCGCTTTCAGGAATTCTGCAAGGCTCACGGCGAAAAGGTCGACCGCATCGGCCGCTTTGTTCGCTCCATGGAGGCACGGACTCAGCTTTGCCGCTCCGAAGCTCAACGCCTCTCTGATCGGGCTCGTGCGGCAGAGAGCAAGACCCTCCGGACGAAGTCGATGGTCCTTTACTATCTCAAGAGCCGGAATCTGAAAAAGATCGAAGGCATCGAATTCACGCTGAGGGCGCAGACAAACCCGCAGGACAGCGTCGTCATCCTCGATGAAGAACAGATACCCATCGAGTACAAAACGGTTGGCATCGCCATCAATGGCGGACTCTGGAGTGCAGTTCTCGATGTCTTGCCGGACGAGCTAAAGCGGGCGTTCAAAGAGGCCGTGAAAGACTCAGCACCCGATAACGATGCAATCAAGCGCGCAGCCGCGCGACAGGAGCAGGTCCCGGGCGCCCAGGTCAAACGCGGAGAGCATCTCCGCGTGGCCTAGTACCCGGACTCCTGGACGGCTTGTT
>JAEHJW020000265.1_pt1 | contig 79448 bp, 103 predicted proteins | sample 9271431 | NCBI WGS metagenome assembly JAEHJW02 | reverse complement strand
TTGAGCTAACAGAATCGATAACTCGACGGTCTGACCTACAAAGGACTTACAGTTCAACCATACAAGCACTACCATGCACATGAATCGGATAGCGGGACTCATCCTGCTCTAACCTTCACAGATGAGTCGTCAGAACCCCCTATGTGCCCAGTCCATCTGGGTTCCGTCCCTGAACTTCCCCCATGCCATGACTGTGAACGTCGAAAGGCTTGGGAACTTAAAACAGGAGCACGCCATGAATAAGGATCTATTCTTCAAGTGTGTGGAGTTCACCAAAGAGAATGAAGGAGGTTACACCAATGATCCCAATGATCACGGTGGGCCTACTTCCCGTGGGGGAGTAACCCTTGCTGAACTCCGCCATCTAAGTGCCACCATCCTGGGTCATGAGTGGGACAAGAACCATGATGGTGTCATCGATGAGAAGGATCTCCAACTCATGACAGATGATGATCTGGAGATTGCCTACAAGGCATATTACGATGACGACATGGACAACCTCCACAGTGAAACCCTCGTCATCAAACTGTTTGACTTCCGTTACAACTGTGGCCCCGTGTCTGGGGTCAAACTGCTTCAGAGGGCCATCAACAACATTCACCCCGGTGCTGTGGTCGTGGATGGGCAGATCGGTTCTCACACAGTTGCGGTTGCCAACAGCATCCCGCAGGAAGCCCTGACTGTCCAGTTCATTGATGAAGCCATGGAGCACTACCGGGCCATCGTTGCCCATGACCCCACTCAGAACAAGTATCTGAAAGGCTGGACCAATCGAGCCAATAGGTTGCCCAATGTCTGATACCGGCACTGAAATTTCCCAGCAGGTGGTGTCTGCCTACTCCAAGTGGTGGACCATCATCAAGAACATGGTTTTCCACACAAAGGGTGAAGGGGCCTCCTCTACTAAAGGGGCTTACCTTGTGGCTGCCATTACAGTAGCTACATGTCTCTTTATGCTCACTATGACCTTTTGTTGGGTTTACTGGCGATGGCATGTGGTGGATGCCATCTTTGCTGGTGCCATCGCAGCCATGACAGTGTCTTTGATTGGGTTCGCCTCCCGTTCCCAGAATGTCAAGACCAAGACCACCATTCAAGGAGCTACCAATGAAGTTTCAGAATCTTCTGACAAATAATCCATACTGGGTTCAGATCAAGACTGCCGGGGTAGTTATCCTGGCAGTTCTGCTTTTTGCTGCAGGATGGGTTGCCCACAAGAAGTGGACCAAACCAGTCACGCGGGTGGTTGAAGTGCCTATCCACATCACCAATCCAGATCACCCACAAGTGGATCACTCTAATGGGGTGATCGAGCCGGCCATTCATACTGTGCCGCATACTCAAATGCCTGTGGCCCCGGATCACCCCATAGATAACCCAACCTCTACCACAGTGATCGAGGTGCCGGTGCTCGTCCCGCAGACGGTAAGGGTATTCCACCAAAATCGCCTGGACTTTTCTGAGCAGAAAGATGGATACTCGGTCTGGGTTGATAGTCGGATCTGGGCCACGGACGAAAAGGGGCAACCTATCCTTGGACTCAAGGGGGAAACACTGTTCAACAAGGATGCCAAATTGTTCATTACCAAGACCATCACTGAACCCAAGGAACATCCTTGGTGTGTCGGCGGCATCTATGCTCCTGTTGGTCCGAACCGGGGCAGTTATGGGTTGTTTGTGGACTATGATCTAGCCTTTCTCAGATTGGGGGTTGAAGCCATTAACTCAAAGATCGAGCTGCCATCCCAACGGATACAGCAGACTCAAACGCTTGTAAAGGTTGGAGTCAGATTCTAATCGAGCCGCCAACCACCCAACTGAAGCCCTGGTTCGCCAGGGCTTCTCTTTGTCAGTTCCAAAATTTCGATGGGTTATACACTCGAACTTTTCCGGGGCCGGTTCCGTTATACTTAGCGAAGGAGAGAACCCCGATGAGTGACCAGACAGTGGATCCAAGATCAATCCGGTGGCGCAAATACTTCTATTGCCCAGTATTCTTCCAACAAGTGAATATGCAGATCTGCGCTGGAAGATACGCCACTGCAGTCCGTGGGTTTGCAGTCATTGGTGGTTCAGAACACCCTGAACTGGGGGCAATGTATGAACCATGCAAGACCTGCGTGTTCCGAACCATTCCACTCAAACGATACATTCGCCCCAACATTCCTGCTAGACACCCCAGGTTGGCTGAGGGTGATGAAGTGAAACTCAAGAAACTCATCAGGAAGCGGCGCATTCGTCTTTTTGGTGAATGATGATCAAAATCATCTATGGCCCTGTGACTTGTCGGATCGAAGGATCTGGCAAGGAGTTTCGTGACCTTTCCAGGGCACTAGATGCTGAATTGTCCTTCTGGGTGAGTGGGTTCATTTTCTCACCCAAATACCAAAGCGGTTTGTGGGATGGAAAGCACCACCTCTATTCCAAAACGACTCACACATTTCCCTCTGGTCTGCTCTTCAAGGTTCTCAATATCTGTAGAGAGGAAAACTGGGAGGTAGAGGTGGAGGGCTATCCTGAGCCCTTTGAGAATGTGTTTGATTCAGTTGAATTGATGGGTGGGGTCCAACTTCGAGACTACCAGTTGGACCCCATTAGAAAGATTCTGAAATATCACCGTGGTGTATGGGAAGTGGCAACCAATGGGGGCAAGACGGAAACCGCTGCAGGTTTGCTCAAACTTCTGGGGCACCCTCCTTGCATCTTCCTCATCCCAAGGCAAGTGCTTCTGAGGCAGACAGCGGATAGGTTGAAGGAACGGTTAGGCAAGCATGTAAGCATGATGGGTGCAGGTAAGCAAGAGTTTGATCCCAACGGCATCAATGTTTGCATGTTCCAGACCTTGCAAAAGAAACTCAAGAACAAAGCGTTCAAGAAGTCATTAGCAAGTATCAAAGTGGTGTTTGCCGATGAGTGTCATCTTCTTTTGGGTGACGGATATCAAACCTGTTTTGAGAGCATTCCGGCAGAATATCGTGTAGGGATGAGTGGCACTCCATTCCATGATGACATCTTGAAAAAGAGCATCATGCTAGGTCTGGTAGGGCCTGTTGTTGGCAAAGTGGATAACGCAGAACTCATGAACATGGGTTATTCTGTCCGACCTTCTGTGGCAGTATTGGACCTCAATATCCATGTAGATACCAAGTCAGCCGAGTATGGAGATTCTGCATGGAGAACTTCCTTGGAAACCCATCCACTACGGAATGAGGTGATTTCCAAGATGGCTCGTGGACTGGAAGAGTCTGGACGGCAGACAATCGTTATGGTGGCGACTGTTGAGCATGGGAGCAGGCTATCCGCCATGTTGCCTAAGGCCATGTTCGTCCACGCCAACTCTCCTGGCCGAAAAGAGGCTGTCGAGAAACTGGCGCGGGGAGACATCTTCACCTTGATCTGCACTCCCATCTTCGATACTGGTTTGTCCGTGGACCACATCGAAGGTCTCATTCTTGCTAGTGGGGGAGAGTCACACATAAAGTTGCTGCAGTCCATAGGTCGTGCCATACGTGTGTCCAAAACCAAGCAGAAGGATGTGTGGGTTCTGGACTTCACGGACAAGTTCAACAAGATCACAGCTTCACATGCTCGCAAACGCAAGAAGGTGTGCATCAATCAAAAGGCATTCAATATGGTCTTGGATTGGGCCGAAATCCCTGCAGAGATCTGCAAGTATCTCAATGGAACTGAACTCAAGTCCAAGAAACGCTCCACGTCTCCACGTCTCCCGATGTGACACAAAGGGGGGCATTTTCTTTCTTTGTTTATTTCTTTCTTTAAGGGGGGTTAAATAACCTCTGTAATAACCTGGTATTACCAGGAATAAAAATAAATAGGGTTACAAGACAACTCGAAATGCCATAATTTATTACAGGTCCGATGTAGTGCTATGAGATCAATTTCGGGCCTTAGTTCCGACACGAACATAAGAGTTCCAACCTGAACATGTGCTTCGCACAAGCAATGTCGCTTCGCTTCATTGCTGTATCTCTTTTTCACCCATAACTACAAACTACCGAAGAGTAATTGATGATCAAACCTAGATTAAAAAATTCTTCTTTACGTCTTACATCGTGCGGGCTTATAGTTTAAATCCGCTGGTTTCCGCTTCTTCGCTTGCGGGCTTTGAACAAAACCAGGAGAGACATTGGCTTCTGTGACAATAAACCCGGACATGTATGGCAAATGTCTGAAGCGGCTTTCTGTGCCACCTCCCAGCCACGTTGTGGAACTCCTGGCCCCTTCCGCCAATTCTTCAGACAGCCTTATTGGATCGTCCAATCCACATTTCAATCGTGCCTTGTCTCTAGCTGCACTCAGGATACTGCATCTTGCTAGACAAACTGCCCTGGCCTACTCAGAGCAATTCCAACGGCAATATGGAACCTTTCATCCTGGTCTCCCTGCTGACCCACTTCAGGCTTTGAAATCCAAGAATCTTCCAATACTTGTTGGCATTTATTCCATCTGCTCGGAAGAGTCTATCCCACTTAGGCATTGGTTTCGTGCACAATTCGACATTCTGCACAAGATGAAACAGGTTTACCTGGTCACTTGTTCAGGTCCAAACGCACTCAGACGCTATCGGGATTGGGCATCCAAACAAGAAAAACGCTACGTCAACACGGAAGATCGGAAACGTGCCCTTGACTCGTCCCTGTATCAGACCATAGAAACCAGTATTCTCGACAGCCACCTTGTAGCTCTAAGGCATTGGGATCACATAAAGTCATTTGATCCGCCTAGCCTGGGTGCAGCCATCCTGGTTTTGTATCCGCAAGTCTCTGCTTGGTATCTGGTTTCCCACCAATGTGTGAGGGAACTCATCCAAGATGGATTGTGGAGTGACCCAGTAGTGGTCAACCGCTTGAATCAATACAAGAAACTCTCACGAGTTAGATCCTCGTGTGAGATGGGGTTGGACGCAGCGATTGAACTTCACGGCAAACTGGAGCTATGACATGGATTTAGAACTGTTCAGAAATTACGTGCTTGCTCTGATGATGATGGATCTCAAGTTCTTGGCCATGGCCTCTGCCGTGCTCAAGCCTCTCTACTTCGAGAACGCTTTGGAGCAGCATGTTGTCAGGTTTCTGATAGAGCATTTCCGTGAAACCAAGTCCAACCCCGATAAGATGGCTTTGCTCAGCAGAGCCTCAAAGTATTTCAAGAGTGCAAATAAGGCTGGCACCAAAATTTCTGGGGCAAGTTATGTTGACGTCTCAGACTTTGTGGATACCCTGGAAGAGTTGCAGGAAGCCGCTGCCAAGCAATACGTCTATGTCAAAGCAGAATTGGTCAAGTATTGCCGTGAACAAGCCCTGAAGGACGCCATCATTGCTTCAGTGGGAGACATAGAAAAGAAGGAATATGGCAAGATCAAGTCCCGCATTACCTCAGCCTTATCTGTGGGAGTGGGTTTGGAGAACAGGGGCGTGTTTCTCCTGGCTGATTCCGACCAGAGACAGTCAGTGGAAGAAATCCGTAAACCCATCCGCACAGGATTTAAAGCATTCGATGACCCCTCCAAGGGTGGTCTGGGTAGGGGTGAACTGGGGTTGATCCAGGCTCCTCCCAACACAGGAAAGACCACGGCTTTGGTAAACATCGGGGCTGGTGCAGCCAAACTTGGGGCCAAAGTGGCCCACATTTCCTGTGAAATGAAGGATGCTCTGATCATCAACATGTATGAACGGTGCTGGCTCAAGAAGTCTGATCAGCAATTGAATGGTCTGGATCCTGATGGCCGGGCTCTCATTTCCAAGTTCTTCCAGAAGGTGAGGAAGAATCTCAAGTCAGATATTGCTGTCCGAGACTTTCCATCCAATCGTCTCACCATTGATGATCTGTATGGTTACTTGATCATGCTTGAGTCCTCATTTGGGTTCAAACCCGATATGGTCATTCTCGACTATTTGGACATCATGGCTAAACCTATCCACATCAGTAAGGAAACCCACGAGCAGCAGGATTGGCTTGTGTTGGAACTTCGGGCTATGGCAATTGAACTGGATGTAGCCCTATGGACTGCCACTCAGAATAACCGTGGTAGTCTGTTGAAAGAAACCTCTGGGTTGGAGGACGTTGGCGGGGGTTTCACCAAGGGCGCCCACGCTGACATCGTCATCACTCTGAACCAAAACCAGCAGGAACAGAAAGATGAAATGCTACGTGCATTCTGGGCCAAGAACAGGTATGGTAAGAAGTTCATCACCTACACGTTCTTGACAGACTTTGATCGTGCTAGACTCGAACCTGTGTAGAGGGGGTTTCGTGAAGCACCAGTCTCTCCATACGTTTTTGCAAGCATTGGGCTTCAAAGCCACAAGCACACCCAATGAATACCTGGCTTCCGAGTGCTGGAAATGCGGAGGCCAGGATAAACTCTATTTCAACACGCAGAAACTGGTGGGTTTCTGCCAGAAATGCTCCCGCCCAGTATTCCTGAAGGACTTGCTGAAAGAGTCAGGACTGGATCTAACGTCCAAGGATCTAGTTGACAAGTTGGATGAACTCCAACGCAGTATGGACATGGCAGATCAGGGTTTCAAGGATGCCGTGCTATCCAGGCTCATGAACGATGTTCCAGCCCCATCTGGGGTGAATCCCCTTCCTGAAGTTGCATTTCCTGATGAGTTCCAGACCTTGAAAGAGGGTCAGCACTCTGTCACGGGGCGAAAGGCTCTGGCCTATCTCGAAGGCCGGGGGTTCAAAAGGCGTGTTCTGTTCGATCTTGGATTTGGATATTGTGCCACGGGATACTATGGAGGCCGGGTTATCGTCCCGTTTATAGAGGACGAAAAAGTTGTATACTGGCAGGCACGAGACTTCACCAACACGCAACCTACCTCTTCCAAAATCCTGAATCCTCCAAAGTGGCAAGTGCCAACTGGCAAGTCTGAGGTCTTGTTCAATTATGATGGGGCCAGAAACCTGGACTTGATCATCATTACAGAGTCTTGGGGGAGTGCTTTGGCTGTAGGCTCCTATGCCGTGGGGCTTAATGGCAGTTCCATGTCTGAGACGCAATTTCTGAAGTTGAAGCAGGCCAAGTGCGATGGATTCATTGTGTTGCTTGACCATGGCAAAGAAGCAGAAGCCTGGAATATTGCGAAGTCTTTGGCTTCCCTTCGCTATACCTGTGTTGCGCAACTTCCCTATGGTGACCCCAACGAGGTGCCCCGGTCTTTGCTTCTGAAGGCAATCGGCAGTTGCACCCCCTACTCCAGCACATCTCACGCACTGTCTCTGTCTAAAATTCTGGCCTAAACTGTGGTCGGTAAGTCACACGCTTAGTGTAAAAGAAGAAATTTTTAGATTCCACGAAAATTTCCACTTTACTTTTTAGATATTGGATTCCATACTTCTAATCTCCGAGGCACCCGAGGGGTTCTTGGGATTGCCTCATCCTGGGTCTGGCACTACAACGCCCATCGCCGGTGCGCCGCCAGCTCATAAGGCCCCTCACACCTGGAGCATTCATGTCCTCTAGCGCATTTGAACTTGCGCTTACCAAGTATGACCGGCTCATCTGGGCCTTGTCCATCCGTTTCGGAAAGGGCATTGAGGGCATGGATGTCGAGGATGTGGTCCAGGAGGGCCGGATCAAGTTGTTTGAAATTCTGGAGCAGCATGGGTTCAGACCTGAATCTGAACTGGCTGCTATTTTCAAGAAGTCCCTGGTGAACCGCATCCTTGACCTGCGCCGCAAGACCAAGGCAGAACGAGACACCATTGTCCTGGACCTGGAAGAAGTGGCTCAGGCAATGGGGGATGACGGATTCTCTGACCTGTTCCTGAAGCACTATCAGGAACACCTGGCAACGATGGTATCTCCTGAAGCAGCCTTGCTCTTGGAGAATATCCTGAATCCCTCTGACGCTATCCTGGAGGCCCATCTGGTTCAGACTCTGCGGAGAGAGCACCTGAAGCGCCAAGGCTTCAAAGTGAATGTCACCCGCAAACTTACGCATCAACTCGTGGGGAGCATGCTGGGATTCAGTTCCAGCAAGACCAAGAGGTTGATGTCTCAACTGCAGGATGCCTGCGTCACTCATCTGGGATTGAGACCATGGACGATGTCCTGCTCACAGCCAACCGCTGCTTAGTCCTGCGCGATTTGGTCTTTGAACTCGGTGGCATCGCCAGCACCTCTTCAAGTGTGGAGGAACTGGATGGCCTCGTGGACAACATGGTTTCCAAGGGGATTCCATCAGATCCATCCGAGAATCTGCTGCGTTGGATTCACACTCACCGCAACCAGTCTGGTTGTAAGATCACTCAACTTTTGGGGGTAGATGTGGCGAAAGTTCTTGTGCCTGACTGCTTTGGCACCTTCTACGACAAGGCAGCCCCTGAGTGTAAACTCTGCCTTGATAGGCAGCAATGCAAGGAGAAATTCCTGGCGGCGGATCGCAAAGGGAAGGCAGTTGAGATTCCTGATTCGCGGATTGACCAGGCATATCCTGTATCCAAGCGCGTGAACACGGATGATGTCCGTGATCTGCTACGGGGCAAGATGGGACAGATCGCAAAAACGCTGGCCTCTGGCCAAAAAGTTGTCCTGCTCATCGACCCTAAGACCTCACAACCCAAGGTGCTTGTAAGCACCTTCACCCCCAACCTGGCCTCAGAAGAGGCCGAAGAACAGGAGCCTACCATGGCGACCACCAAGACCAAGCCCGACACGAAGGGCAAGAAGGCCACTGCCGCTGACGAAGAGGACGAGGAAGAGGCCACCCCCAAGACCACCAAGAAGGGCAGCGCCGCCGCCAAGGCCCCCGCCAAGTCCAAGGCCGTTGTGGCCGAGGATGACGATGAGGAGGAAGAGGAAGAGGACGAGGCCCCCGCCCCCAAGCCGACCAAGAAGGCCAAGGCTGCTCCTGTCGAGGATGACGAGGAGGAGGAAGCTGACGATGAGGCCGGTGAGGACGAGGAGGAGGAGGACGAGGCCCCCAAGTCCAAGAAGTTCAAGCCCGCCAAGGAAGCCAAGCCTGAGAAGAAGGCCAAGAAGGCCGAGCCCAAGGCTGTCCAGGAGTTCCAGGCCCGTCTGAAGACGGATCTCAAGGAGGACAGTGCCCTCTTCAAGTTCGCCAAGAAGTTGGGTGTGACCTGGACCAAGAAGGAAGATGCCCGCATCAACCGGATGCTCTGTGTCATGGCCTGCAAGAAGTTCATCGCTGAGAACGCCTGATCAGCACCACGTCACCAACAGGGGTGGCCTTCGGGCCACCCCTGTTTCTTTCCCATAAGGAAACTGTCATGTCTGAGACCACTTCTTCCAAGGTGAAGGTTCAGTTGGACCTCGTGAAGTCCACGAAGGGCACCCACGTGTATGGGAATGCTGAACACGGCATCAACCTCTACTTCCCCAAGACTCTCCCCATCTTCAAGGGTGATGAGGCTCCTCAGGTCCTTCAGATGACCCTGGCCGTGGGTTAATGACCATGGCCCCTTTTGAATGGCGTATGTCCTAACCCGGCATGCGCCATTCGTTGTGTTTGGAGATACAATGTGCGGATACTCTGGTTTTGAGGATTGATCTATAACCAGAAGAGGTGCACATGAAGATTAGGCGATTGAAAGACCACTTAGGTTATGGCGTTTCACCAGATGGAAGAATCTGGACCAAGCGCAAACGAGGTAAGGGCAAAGGTTTGGAACACGATCATTGGACTGAAAAGACGCAACGTCAGGATAATAAAACAGGTTATATGGTAGTGTGGCTGGCTACAGTGAATGGCCCCATTTGCGTCCATGTATTGGTGGCTCTAGCGTTTCTTGGTGAGATTCCTGCTGGATACCATGTGAATCATAAAGACGGTGTGAAATCGAACAACACAGTTGAGAATCTGGAAATTGTGACCAGAATTCAAAACTTACAGCATGCTTGGAATACTGGATTGATTACCGTTTCCAAACCCAAGTTGACTGCAGATCAAGTATTGGAGATTAGGAAGCGAGTTGCTGCAGGTGAACCACAAAAGCAAGTTGCTGTAGATTTTGGTATTGATCCCAGCGGTGTTAGTGACATTCATTTGCGTAGAACTTGGAAGCACATCTAGGAGGTGGTTATTTGCGGAATCCTTGGATACAAGTTCCTGAAGGAAGTCCATTCTGAGGCTATGGTCTTCATTGAGCAACTGTTTCTTGAAAGTCAGATTCGAGGGGTTCACGCTACCGGATTCACTTTCCTCGATGAGCAGGCGGATGGATCTTTCAGGCTAAAAACAGAGAAGGCCCCCGGTTCGGCCCTCCGGCTGCTTTCGGAAAGCAAAGTGTGGGAGTCTTGCAAGTCGAATCCTCCACGCATTCTCGTGGGACACACCCGGTATAGCACCTCCGGGGATTGGGAAGATAACAGGAACAATCAACCTCTTGCAACGAAGAAGTATGCTCTAGTGCATAATGGCCTGGTCTCTATGGCCACGCCAGAAGAATACGCACAGTTGTATGAAGTGCCTGTTGTAACAGAGAATGACTCAGAGATCATTCTGAAGTCCATCATGCTGTCCGAAGGTGATGTGTCTGGGGCTATGATGCGCATCAACAAGGTCCACCCACCTGTGTTTGCGTGTGGACTAATTGATGCCCAACAGAAATCCTTGAAGGTGTGGAGAGACAACCTTCGACCTCTGTGGATCTTCTACATTGCCAAGTGGGATATGATTGGGTTTGCCTCCACCAAAGACATCGTGAAGCGTGCTCTCAAAGCCAGTGGCAATGATGACGCAGATCCTGTCGTTACCAAACTGCCTGCGTTTCGTATCATGGAACTCAATATGCCTTGGGAAACTTGGTATGTTGGATTTGACTATCCCGACCATCCCAAGTTTGAACGCCCCAATATCATCCATAAACAATGGTTGCGTAACAAGTCTATGGCAAGCCTGAAGATCCCCAAGTATGACAGTGGGGATTGCCGTTTGAATCCTCGTGAAGCATTCAAACGGTATTCTGTGGCTGCCATCACGAGTTGGGAGATTGACCCCAACTACCCTCTGCTCAACTACATCTTCCAGAGATATGAACTGTCCAAATCCCAGGAATACTGGGCCTGCTGGCTTTATGGGGTGTTCTATCACCCTGGTTCTGTGTTCTGGTTCATGCAGGAGTTCCCTGAATATGAGAAAGTGGACCTGGGCCGCTTGGAGAGGTGGCACCAGGAGCACTGGAGGGAACTGCGTTACAACACAGACAGAAAGTATGAGAAGGGGCATCTGGTTGAGATGTTCGTGTCCTACCGGGACATGATTGGCTCCCAGACCCCCTGGGCACAGGAGGAGTTTTTCAGCGCGCTGCTGAAGTCCAAAGATTCTGTGAAGAATTTTCATGTCGTCTTTCAAGTGCTCTCCAAGAATCTCCTACGGTTCGGGCGGTATGCTACCTACATCTACACCGAGGCCCTAGCCAGATGCATGGGCATGCCTATCCAAGCAGACACAGTATTCCTAAAGGAAGCCCGAAGCCCCCGCGCAGGGTTGTGCTACGCACTGAAGCGGGAGGATTGGGCCAAGGCCAAGCTCACCCCGGAGCAGTGGGGACTTCTGGAGCAGGAAGTGGGCATGCTGCTTGAAGAGATCAAGGAAGAATATCCAGATGTGCCCATCGACCATTGGTTGCTAGAATCCTGTTTGTGTGCGTTCAAGGGTTTCTTCCGTCCCACCAAGGGGCGATACATTCCATACTATCTGGATCGTCAGGCAGATGAGTTTCTTCACTTGGATGGAGTAGAATCTACCTCTGGTGTCTATTGGAACTTGCTATGGCAATTCCGTAGGGAGTGCATCATGAGAGAACTGTTGGGTGAGTATGCAAAACCCCAACGATTGAAGATTGACAAGAACCTGGAGCATATCCTGCGAGACACAGGACGTATGATTGGGTTGGAACCATTTATCAAGAGGGGGATTCTCGATGACACGCCGATCAGCAATAAGGGATGAAGAGGGTTGGCTCATCGAATATGATGGGCGTAAGGTTCTGAGGCTTTCTGAACTCAGGAAAGCCCGCAGGACAGATCGCCCACTGTATGCTATCAACCTGAAAGGGTGCAATGGCAGTGGAAAGTCCACGGTTCCCATTCGATTGATTGACGAGGACAAGCAGTGGGTGTTCTTGACTACTCGCAAAGATGACAAGAAACCCGTGGGCACCATCCTGCCTCAAATGCAGGTCGTTGTCTTGGGGACTTACCTCACGAAATGTGGTGGATGTGACAGTTTGAGCGATACCCAGAAAGTCCAGGAACTCCTGAAGGATCTTTGGCCTAAGAACTACCACATCTTGTTTGAAGGCGTGATTGTGGGTGATATCAAGTCCACATTCTATGAACTCATGAAGAGTTTCAGAGACATCTGGCCTCGTCAGATTGAATTCTGCTTCATGGGAACGCGCCTGAATGAATGTTTGCGTCGGATACAACGTCGCAATGGGGGCAAACCGATTAATGAAGAACTTGTCAAGCAGAAATACCTCAATTCTATCAATCAAATCACATACTACGCTGAGCAAGGCGATGTGGGAGTCCAGGTGCTGGATACGACCGGAAACATCTCACAAATAATTGTTCGGTTCATGACCATGTATCCAGATCTTGGACCAGTGTTCTAGGAGATTTCATGGCCACGTATCTGGAAAAACTTTCCAAGCAACTCACCGAGGACTCCATCCAACTCAACCAGGATGAGTTGGATAATTTCTGGCGGTTCATCCATGAACGCCATAAGATTTGGTATCAGCGGTTTGTGCTGGGGCGCCCAGCCCCCTGGACCAAGGACACCATTTTGACTGAGTTCAAGTTCACAAATGTGTATCGTGAACTGGATCGTGGCACTGCCTTCCTTCTGGACAATATCTGTGAGAAGGGGGAACCTATTGACCAGGTCTGGAACATCATCGTTTACCGCATGTTTAACAGGATCTCAACCTATGAACACCTTAAATGGCATTCCTTCGAGCGATGGTCCAACCCCAAATTCTTCCGCAAGTATTTCGATGCTTTGCGCGCCTTTGGTGAGCAAGGGAATCCACTATACACTGATGCGCATATGGTCTGCGCATACGAGCATTTCCCTGGAAAAGACAAACTTGAACGGTTTGAATACATCTTCCAGGGTGTGATCAGCCAGATGGATACGCTGATGCGTATCATTAACAAAGCCAAGAGCCTGGAGACGGTTCACAAGGCTCTGACTCGATTCCCCGGCATCGGCCCCTTCTTGGGCTATGAGATGGCGGTGGACATTAGCTACTGTTCCTGGAATAACCTGGGTGAGGACGAATGGGTCAACCCAGGTCCTGGTTGCCAGCGAGGTCTCAAGGCCATCTTCCCCGGTGTGAAGTCCGACAAGGACTGCCAGTGGCTCATCAAGGTGCTGCGCCAGATCCAGAAGAAGGAATGGCTGCGTCTCAAACTCCCCTTCGATGGCATTGCCTACCAGGGCAAGGAACTCACTCTGCGCAATGTGGAGCATTGCCTGTGCGAGTATTTCAAATACTGGAAGGCCAAAAACGGGAAGGGCAGGCCCCGCAATCGGTTCTCCCCTCAGACCAAGACTGGAACGGACAACTTCCAACGTCTCAAGGGGTGACCTAAACAGTGTCCCCGACAAGGCCCGGACTTTTCCGGGCCTTTTTTCGTTATACTAGGAGAGGAGGAAAACTATGACTGGCGCTATCTTTCAGACCTTCGGTGAAGCCTACCAGAGCCTGGTGAGGACTGTTCGAGAGCATGGGGTGGAAGCCTCTCCGCGTGGCAAGGCTGTGTCTGAGCTTCGATGGCCCCAGATGTGGCACATCACGAATCCTTCGCGGTGGCCTGTATTCATTTCTGGCCGGGCACTCAACCCCTTCTTTGCCTTGGCTGAAGTGGTTTGGATGTGGTCAGGCAAGGGTGGGGCCGAGTTCATCACCTTCTACAACAAGTCCATCTCACAATTCCTGGATGAGGGCATCCCCTACTTCCATGGCTCCTATGGTCGCCGGGTGAGGCACTATGGGTATGATGAGCACCCCTTCAGAAAGATCCCGTCCAATCGTGCTCAGCCTGGGACAGGTGCCGGGTCCTTCCCTGTGGAAGTGGACCAGTTGTTCCACGTGCTCAGGAAGTTGAGGCAGGACCCTCACACGAGGCAGGCGGTGGTATCCCTATGGGACCCCATCAAGGACAACCTCGTGTCGTCCAAGGACCATCCTTGCAACAACATTCTGTATTTCCAGCAGCGGGATGGTGCCCTCCACATCACCATCGTGAGACGTTCCAATGATGTGATCTGGGGTGTTCCATACAACATGTGCCAATTTACCCATCTTCACGCTCTGATGGCGGGGGAACTGGAACTCAAGCAGGGTCATTACACGGTAATGGCCAACAATCTCCACGCCTATCATGACCTGTATCCTGAAACCTATGAACTGGTCAACCAATGGGCGTTCAACAAAAAGCCCCAGGAAATTCACAACACCTACCGGGATTGGTCTTGGGACATGGATGGTTGGGGCCTCCACGCATTTACCAAGTTCATCACCAGTTACTGGGAACCCTTCGAGCAGGTGTCCAGACGCAGATTGGATGCAGACGCTGGAGAGGACAACAATCCCTTCTATGAGATGCAGCGCATCATGCTGATGGGCCAGGTGAAGATGAGGGCCATCCCGCAGTATTGGTGCGATCTGTTCCTGACCCTCCTGGCCTACCATGCGGCCAAGGCCAAGGCATACGATGTGTTCAAGGAAATTTTCACCCACTTGCCCAGCCCACTTCAGTGGTTGATTGTGGATTTCTGGGGCAAAAAGGATTTCATCCAGGACATGGCTACTGCTGAATTGGCGGAGTCTCTTGAGAGGATCTACAAAAATGCATAACTTCGCCAATGTCCCTGACCTGGCTGCTATGAAGCGGCTTCCCCAGCCCTTCCGCATGATTGCTGTAGTTCAGGCCATGTCCACAGTGAAGCGGTTTTGCTTGGTCCCCTGCCACGTGAATCAGAGCATTGGGGACCACACAGGCCGAAGCGTGATGCTGGCGTTCCTGGTGGCGGAGGAGTTTGGCCTGTCTATGGAAGAGACTCTGGATCTGGCCAAGAGGATGGCGTTTCATGATAGCCATGAAACCATCACCAGTGACATTCCCTACCCTGTGAAGCACATGACATCGGACCTAGCTGAAGCCATTTCCGATGCTGAATCAGATGTGGAAGGGGTCATCTTTGAGGGGTATCAAATGCCCTTCCGAGGATGCCCTATCCTCCCCAAGTCTCGATTCCTCAGTTGTGTTGTGGACATGCTTGACCTCGTTCTGTTCTGCGCGAACGAGTTGGCGATGCATAACATCCACCACATGGAGATTCTGAGGAAGGGCCTCAAAGTCCTAGAAACCTACAATGAGGGCTATGAGCGCATCTACCAGTTCAATATGTTCAATCAGGTCAACACTGTGAGTGCCATCTACCACATGGCCTCTGATCTTCTTCAGAAGGTGGACAATGCTCTCATCTAATCCCAACACCTCACAGGTCGGTGGGTCACATTACCAGTCCAAGTTCCAGCACTGGGATCTGGTCAACACTGTCCTGCACGGACGGTATCTGGAAGGGTGTGTCACCAAATATATGCGGTGGCGCAAGAAGAATGGGGTGGAGGACCTGAAGAAGGCCATCCACTACATCGAGAAGATCATCAGTCTCTACGCTGGCCCAGAGAAAATCGAGGATTCATGGCTGCGTGGTATATACCTGTTGTGGAAACCCAAGTATCCTGCGATGCTGGACCTGCACATAAAGGAAACTCCACTCATTACACTGTCTGCCATACACGCATATGCAACTACTTGGGCAAAACATAATGACGTTGGAGAAATTGAGGGTCACATTGTATTTCTGATGGCGTCCTGGAGAGGAACCCCCGACCTGCAGGAGGCCATTGATCTCATTCACCAACTCATTCAGGAAGCAGAATCCAAATGATTCCGGGTCATCCTGGCTGCGCAACCTGTAAACTCAACTGCGCAAAAACAACTTGGGAACCTGGCCCTGACTTCAACTACAGGGCCAAGTTCCTTTTTATCGTGGAGCAATACAAGGATTACATCGGCAGATCCATCAAGAAGTTGATGAGAAACTGCGGATTTCCAGACAACTATGAGGTGGCCTATCTCTCCAGGTGTGACGCTGGAGAAAAACCCAAGGCACAGATCCGAGAAGGACAAGCCTGTCTGCCCTTGCTTCATCGGGACATTCTGGACAAGATGGATTCCCGCACCATCTTCATCCCGATGGGTGCCACCCCTACCAAACTGGTCGCACAGCAGAAGTCCGTTCAGACCTGTCATGGATCGGTTATCGTGAACGATGCTGGGAGAATTATTGTCCCAACTCTTCACCCCATGCAGGTTATTAACTACCCCGATTCCTTGCCAGATTTCCTGAAAGACCTTGAGAAGATCCTGGATGCTTCGGAGGGGGAGATTCAGTCCAAAGCCCCCGTAAAGTATAGGTTGTGTGAGACCATCCAGGAAGTGCAGTTGGCCCTGGATTGGTTGCGTAAACGTCCGAAGGTGGCGGTGGATATTGAGGCCACGAGTCTCGATCCATTCAGGAAGCCATGGATGGACCAACTGGGTGTGGAAACCCGACCTCAAGTGCTTACGGTCAATCTGTCTGCGAAGGCTCAGACGGGTTTCGTGATTCCCATTGACCACAAGGACCACGATTGGCAAGGCTACCGTGACACCGTCGTGGAAATGGTCAAGGAATTTCTGGAAGATTCATCCATCGAGAAAACTACCCACAATGGTCAGTATGACTGTATGTATTTGAAGGGTGTGCTCGATATCACAGTGGCCAACTGGACTTTTGACACGCTATTGGGTCATTATGTCGCTGTTACAGAGGAGAAGGGCACCCATAGTTTGAAGACCCTGGCGTGGGTCTATACTGACATGGGCGGATACGATGATGAATTGGATGCTTACAAGGCAGAGCATCCAGAGTGCAACCCGGACAATGGGTTGGGCCACTATGGCAACATTCCCCTGTCCATCCTCTACCGATATGCAGCAGCTGATGCTGACTGCACTTTCCGTCTGGACGGTATCCTTCGGCCTTTGGTAGAGGCAGAGTTTGCCGACTTGTATTGGAAGATCATCCACCCCGCGTCAGAAGCCCTGTATAACATGCAGTTGGAGGGGGCTCCAATTGACATGAAGTGGTGGAAGCACCTTAACGAGGAATACCCCAAGATGATGGATGATATTCTCATGCGCTTGCGTGAGTTTTCTGAAGTCATCACACTCGAACACTCTCTCACTTACAATGCTCTGAGGAAGAAGAAGCAGGAGAGGAAGAAGAGATTTCAGGATCGAGTGGACAAGGTGACGAATCTGTATGAGTCTGGAGACATCGCAGCCGCTGAACGTGCTGACCGCAGGTTGAAGGCAGATCTGGAACGAGCCAAGTCCAGGCCCGTGACAGTGGCCCCTATCACATTTAATCCAGGTAGTCCTGACCAGAAGCGGATGCTGTTTGTGGATGTGATGGGATTCGTCATCACCAAGAAAACCAAGAATGGAGATATTTCCACAGACAAGGAAGTGCTCAAGGAACTCTGGGCTGAGACCAAGCATCCCATTGTCCAGTTAATTGGCAAATGGACCAAGATGCATACTCTTTACTCCATGTTTGTGGAGGACCTGCCAAACAAGATCGGTCGTGATGGCCGGCTTCGGGGTGGATACCTTCTGTTTGGCACAGAAACGGGCCGATTGAGCTGCGTTAACCCCAATCTCCAGCAACTTCCCAAGAATCCCAAGGAAGATGACTTCATCGATGTGAAGTTGCCCTCCATCAAGAAACTGTTTATGGCACCCAAGGGATGGGTGCTTATGGAGTTTGACTACAGCCAGGCAGAACTCCGAGTGCTTGGGTCATTCTCTGACGCCCAACTTCTCATTGATGCCTACACCAAAGGTGAAGATGTCCATAGGCGTGTTGCAGCTGAAGCATATGAAGTGGAGCAAGAAGAGGTCACAGACCAGCAACGACACGCGGCCAAAACCATCAACTTCGGTCTGTTGTATGGTCAGGGTGCTGCCAAACTTGCCAAGACCATTGGGTGCTCTATTTCCGAGGCCAAGGCATTCATCCGTGTGTATTTCGACAGATTGCCTGAAGTCAAGCGTTGGATTTCCAGGGTCAAGGCAACTGTCCGTGAGCATGGCTATGTTGTCAGTCCCTATGGGCGCAAGCGCCGATTGGCCTCTATCTTCAGTCCTGAGCAGGACATCGTGGCTAAGGCTGAACGGCAGGCTGTGAATGCCAACGTGCAGAATACAGCATCTGATTGCACCCTGATGTCCATCGTCAGGATTCGTAAAGCCTTTGTGAAGAAGGAAATGAGGACCCGAGCCATCATGACCGTTCACGACTCCATCATTGTGCTGGCTCCTGCTGAAGAGGCAGTCAGGGCCTACAAGATTGTGAAACACGTGATGGAGACTCCGGTATCCTTCACGAATGTCCATTGGTTGAAGGTTCCCATGGTAGCTGATGCCAAAGTGGGTAAGAACTGGGGTGAACTCACCGAAGTCGCCACCTCAGATGACCTTCAAACTTACCTTGCAGCGAACTTTTAACCCCCGGCCTACGTTTTATTTTTCGAGAGGAGAAACCCTATGTCAGAAGCCCACACTTTTGCGGAGTTGGAGGGCCGCATAGATGAGCTTACCAACCTCACAGTGAAAATGTTTGGACGCAAGTTCACCCTGAATCCTATGGAGGATCTGAAGTTTCAGATGTCCACTCTGGGTCAGGCTATCCAGGAGCAGCCTAGTAAGTTTGCGTTCTATGCCTCTCTGCGGGATATGGCCAACACCAAGGTGGAAGCCTTCCAGTCCAAGATTGATGGCAAGCGCAGTGAACTGGACCAGCAGTATCGTCGTGAGGGATACTTGCCTGGAGGAGTGAAGATCACTGAAGACAGCATGAACAGATTCCTGCGTGCCCACCCGGAAGTGGTGGACCTCCAGGGAAAGGCCAGGGATGCTCGGCATGAAGCAGCCCTGCTTGGTAGCATCGTGAGGGCCTTCGAGCAACGCAGGGATATGCTCATTCAGGCCAATAACCGGGCTGCCAACACGATGTTCAATGACCAAGACGTCAAGACAGTCACCATTCACGCTTCCATCAAGAACTTGGTTGCTGCCAATTCCGGCAAAGGCCAGTTCCCTGGAAAATAACCACAACCCACTTCAAGGAGGCCATCATCAATGGCTAAGCAGATCAAAGACTACTCGCAGGTGTATGAACGGTTGAAGAAGCAGTCCAAGCGGGGCGGTGGTGGCTCTGACAGGAGCTACATCGAACTGGAGGAGGGTGACAATCAGGTTCGCATCCTCCCTGGTCACCCCAAGATGGACGGTTTCTTTGTCGAGGTGTTCTATCACAATCGCAATCTCCGCAAGGAAAGCGTGCGTGTCCGATGCCTCAACAATGGGGACATGGATGGCGATGACTGCCCCATCTGCGAGGAACTGAAGGAACTGCGCCGGAGCAAGGACAAGGGTGACAAGAAGATCGTGAGTGAACACCGCCCCAAGTCCAGGTTCTTCATGAACGCCATCGACCGTTCTGACAAGACCCCTGAGGTCAAGGTGCTGGCGTGTGGCACCTCCATCATGACGGCTCTGCTCGGTTACATGACTGACCCGGAGTATGGCGATTTCACCGATGTGTCCGAGGGTCTGGACATCGTGATCGGTCGCAGCGGCACTGGCCTCGACACGGAATACACCGTGAAGCCCCGCCGCAAGTCCACTCCTCTGTTCAAGGACTCTGACGAGGTGGATGCCCTCATCGGGACTGGCTCCAAGGACACCAAACTGCTGCCTCTCCATGAGAACGCTGAGCAGTTTGAGGGTGAACCTGACAACGCCATGTTCGTGTGGGAAAACGGCTGGGAAGCCTTCAAGAAGAAGATGGAAGAGGAGGCCGAGGACGAGGACGAGAGCAGCAAGAAGTCCAAGAAGTCCTCAAAGAAGCCCCGTGAAGAAGAGGAAGAGGAGGACGAGGAAGAGGAACGTCCCAAGTCCAAGAAGCCCTCAAAGCGGCCCAAGGATGAAGAGGAAGAGGAAGAAGAGGAACCCAAGCCCAAGAAAAAGAAGCCTGCTCCTCGTGAGGAGGATGAGGAAGAGGATGAGGAGCCCAAGCCCAAGAAGAAGAAGGTGGCTCTGCCTCCCCCCGATGAGGACGATGAGGAAGAGGATGAGCCCAAGGTCAAGCCCAAGAAGAAGGCTCCTCCCAAAGAAGAGGATGACGAGGAAGAAGAGGAGCAGCCCAAGAAGAAGGCCAAGAAGCCTCAGCCCAAGGATGAGGATGAAGAGGATGATGACCCTCCCCCTGTCAAAAAGAAGGCCAAGAAGCCTGCGGCTGATGACGAGGACGACGATGACCTGGCTGCTCTGGATCAGGCCCTGGATCAGGCCCGCAGCAAGAAGAGGAAGTAACCATGTTTGAAATGGACATGATTCAATTCAAACTTGTCCATCCCAACGCGAGGTGCCCCCAACGGGGCACTTCGCATTCGGGGGCGTTTGACATCTTCGCTCCAGAGGATGGGATTGCCATGCCCTTTGAACGCCTCACGGTGGGAACTGGCGTGGCTCACCAGATTAGTCCTCAATTCCATGGTCTGAGCATGCCTGTCGTGGAGCCCAGCAATAGGACCAACATTAATCGGTTTGCCCTGTTCCACCTTCAGGGCATCATGATGCCTCGATCAGGTCTGGCTGCCCGCCATGGTATCCGCCTGTTCTTCGCACCGTGCCTGATTGACCATGACTACCGTGGGGAAATCAAGATCACCTTGGAGAATGCTACCAGGGAACCATTCGTGTGGAGTGCTGGAGATAGGCTGTGCCAGATCGCCTACATTCCGCACTATGCTGGTGGATGCCAAGTGGTGGAACACCTCACAGAAACTGTCCGGGGCACTGGCGGCCACGGTTCCACGGGGAAGTAGCATGGCAAAGACTGACAAAATCCAGACAGCCGAAGAATTCATGGCATCGATGAACAAGGACTTCGGGGTTGGCACGGTTCGATCCCTGGTCAACGACGATGATGCCAAGATCCTTCACTGGACTTCCACGGGAATTTACAGCCTCGACGATGCCACTGGGTGGGGTCTGCCCGGAGGACGAGTGGTGGAGTATTTCGGTGCGGAGTCCAGCGGAAAGACCACTGCACTGATGGCAGCGATGGTCATCAATGCGGAACGTGGCGGAATCAACGCTGTGGCCGATGCTGAGTCCACTTTCGACCAAGATCGTTACATCCAGATGGGTGGCGATCCTAACAAGGTGCTCATGATTGACCCCGGCACCATGGAGGACTTTTATGACAAGTTGAAGAAACTTGTCACCTGGGCTGCCAAGCAGACGGTTCCTCACAACGCTGTGGTTCTCATCGGCGTGGATTCCATGCCTATGCTGATCCCCAAGCGTATGTTTGAACTGGAGGGTGAAGAGCAGACTGTGGGTGAGCAGGCCCGCATCAACTCCCGACACCTACCCTCTATCAACGAAATGTTGGGGTCCAATACCTGTCTGGTCCTCCTGAATCAGGTGCGGGACAAGATCGGAGCCATGGCTTGGAACGCTGACGGCAACATCGACACCCCCGGTGGTCGCATCATCAAGCATCTGTGCTCCATCCGTGTCCTGTTCAACAAGGCAGGGCAGATTGACAACGGGAAGAGCAAGGAAGCCCGTGAGATCATCGGAATGAAGACGCAGGCCAAGGTGGTGAAGAACAAGGTGGCCCCTCCCCTTCGCAAGGTGAACTTCAACATCATGTTCGATGAGCGTGGTGTTGACAACGTCCAGTCAATCCTGGAAACTTCTGTGCTCCGCGGCTGGGTCAAGAAAGGGTCCGCTGGCATCTACGTGCTCCAGAACTACAAGAGTGAGGTGGAGTTCAAGGCTGCTGACTTCGCCAGGATCATGCACAAGCGCCCAAAGTGGACTGCCAAGATGCTGAATGAGTGCTTCGAGTTGGAGCAGCCCATTCCCAATCTGTCCCGGTTCGTCACTGAAGAAGGGGAGTGATATGGCTATACAGCCAAAACAGAGAATCACCACAGACGCCATCGTGTTCGATGGCTCCAATGCTGCGCATCGAATCTCGAATGCCTCAGCTGCACTTACAAACCCACGAGGGGAGAGGGTGGAGGTAGTCTTTGGACTCCTCCGCATGGTATCCTCAATCCTGCGCCAAAACCCCGCAAAATCCGTGTATCTCGTGTGGGACGGGAAAGGATCGAAAGCCCGGAGGCAAGCCAAGGACCCACTCTACAAGGCCAACAGAGGCAAGGACTTTTCTGAGGAGGACAAGGAACGCATCAAGGATATGCACCGCCAGATCGAGGTGTTCAGATCCTTGTTTGCCCAGTATCTGCCCCTCACTTGGATGATCTCTGAGAAGTATGAGGCAGACGATCTGATGGCTATGATCGCCTTTGAGATGGAGAATGAACGCAAGTCCACCCTCATCGTCACTGGCGACAAGGACATGCTCCAACTCGTGTCCCGTTACACCAACGTGTTCCGGCCTGGGAAGGATCACCGATACACTCCTGACAACTTCAAGGAACTCACTGGGTATCCTGATGGGCAGGCTTTCCTGTATGGGAAGTGCCTCCAGGGGGATTCTTCAGACAACGTCCCTGGAATCAAGGGGATCGGTGAAAAGACTGCCATGAAGATCATGGAGGAGCATGGATGGCACCTGGCCTCTGTGCTGGGAGACCACTACAACCTTCTGGAAGGCAGTGCTGTTGGGCGCAGGCTGAAGGAAGAGGAGTCTAAGGCACGCATCAGTCTGAACTACACTCTCATGTGTCTGATCAGTCCCATCACCACGGCGGGGCTTTCTGATAAGGCCATGTCCAAGGTGTCCGTGGAAAATGGCAATCTCAAGGAAGTGTATCTCAAGACCAACTTAGCCAAGCAGGGTTTCGCTTCCATCCTTGGCAACTTCACCCAATTCATTGAACCATTCAAGAAGGTGACTCGATGAAGGAATTGGTTGTGGACCCGCACGCCTTGTCTGAGTGCCCCACATGCGGGCATGACCTGCTGAGAGACACCGACTTCAAGACCTATTTCTGTTCCAACTGCGGATGGGTGCTCCCCACTGCATGGGAACTCTTCCAACTGCTCCGGCAGGCCAGGAACTGGGTGCAGGACAAGGATGGTGTTCTGCGCAAGAAGATCACACAAGTTGCCCCGCCAGAGCGTCGTGATGGGAGGGGGACCAGACAGGCAACACAGGTAGTCGTGGGGTATGCCTTGGACGATTCCCAGGGTGAGTATAATTTGACCCCTATGTCATTTAATCAAATCGGGGAGACACTCAAGCGATGAGTATTTTAGGACAAGCCCAGCGATTCACTGAGCAACTTTCTGACCTATCCAGAACATCAGACAAGATGGACTTCTTGAGACAAAGTGGCAAGGACTGCCCAGAGTTCAAGGAAGTCCTGTTTTATGCTCTCAACCCCTACAAGAAGTTCTACCTGACCAAGATGCTGTCTAGCAAGTATGAGCGTCCTCCTGAAGGCACCAAGACTTGGGATGATGTGAAATGGCACCTGGATCGTCTTTCCAATCGGGTCATCACAGGAAAGACTGCAGAAGAGGCCACTGCCAAACTCAACAAGAAACTGTCTGTGCATGAATACAAGATGCTGCTGAAGATCCTGAACAAGGACCTTCGGTGCGGTGTCGGGGCTGTCCTAGTCAATAAGGTATGGCCAGGACTCATCCCTGAATTTGGTCTGATGCTCTGCGACCCTCTCCAGGAAAACCACCTGGGTAAGCTGAGGAAGCACCGATGCTACCATCAAGCCAAGAAGAATGGAGACAGGTGCGTGGTTATCTGTCGTCTCGATGGCACCCCAGAGGTGTATTCTCGCAAGGGGCACCTTCTTCACAACTACACGGAAGTAGCTGAAGCCCTTCAGACGGTGACCAACAGCATCCGTGTAAGCATGGTGTGGGATGGGGAAGTCATCCGTGGTGATTTCTTCAAGACTCGTTCCACCAAGAAGTTGGCTGGAAACGATGTCAAAGACGCCAAGTTCTATTGCTTCGACTGCGTTCAGTTGGAGCAGTGGGAGACTGGGCGCACAGATAGGTTCAGCAAGCGATTATCTGAACTTCGTGGCATTTCCAAGCAGGACATCTGGGAGGAGCAGGGATGCCTTGTCCGGGTTCCCACCTTCCTCCTCAAAGATGAGGACAAGAGCATGGAATACCTGGAGCAACTCAGGGATTCCTACATGGATGATTTGAAGGAAGAGGGGGTCATCATCCGACTCGATGAGCCCTACAACTTCAAGACTCGTTCCAGTTGCTTCAAGTTCAAGCGAATGGACACCATGGACTGCACGCTTATGGAGGTGCTACCGGGTGAAGAAGGCAAGAAGCACGAGCATCATGCTGGGTCCGTCATGGTGGAACTCGACAACGGGCAGTTGTGTAAGGCTGGCCTGAAGTTGGACGACAAGGAGCGTGACGAACTATGGAAGCACAGGAAGGAAAAGGTGGGCATGACCGTGGAGATCGCCTATCAGGAGAAAACTGTCAACCAGCAGGGTGAATACAAGTTGCAGTTCCCTGTATTCACTGGGGTGTTTCGGGAGGATAAGTCATGACGCAGAAACTGACCGTTGAGCAGCACCTGCTTCAGAAGCTATCTGAGGAGTGCTGCGAGGTTTCTCAGGCTGTCTCTAAGGCTCTGCTGTTTGGGTTGCATGATACACATGAAACCTATGGCAACAACCACGACCGCATTGTCATCGAAGTCCACGATATTCTGGGTGTCCTGGCTGAATTGGTGGATCGGGGTATCATAACCATGCCTGTCAACCCAGTCCCCATGATTGAAGCCAAGCGTGAGAAAATCCTCAAATACTTGTCCTATGCTGACGAGAAAGGAATGATTGCCCATGACTAATGCCCCCCTCCCCGCCACCACTGATGACGACCGTAATTGGGCCGGTGACATGCTTCAGCCCCACGGAGACGTAACCCAGGAGTGTCCGCACTGTGGCCTTCCATACAAGGGGCTGGCTCGCAGGACTTCCTGCCGGGCGTGTAACAAGCTGAAAATCTACTTCCCCAGCCTATTCATCAAGAAGTAGGCACCCCATGAAAGCCAAAACCTACAAAGAATGGCAGGAATTGGGCTACCAAGTCAGAAAGGGTGAGAAGTCCACAGGCCGAAACAAGAAGTTGGAGCCTACATTCACTCGTGAGCAAGTCGAGGATCTTCCAGACTGGCGCAAGAATGAGGAGCAAAAATGAAATTCGCCATCATCGCTGATCTACACCTGCATAACCACAAGGAGTTTGGGCGGCCTGTTCAACTGGAGTTGTTTGGCAAGCTCTACACGCTGAACAGTCGGTTGGTGGACCAGATCCTTACTCTGCATGATCTGTTTGGAAGGCTGCTCCAGAAGGGTATCAAGCGCACCTTCATCGCTGGAGACATCTTCCATGTTCGTGGGACCATCCCCACCGATGTGCTCCAGATCGCCATCAACCTGTTCCAGTATTGGACTGAACAGGGCATGGAGTTCTATGCCATCAGCGGCAATCATGACCAGATGGATGTGGGTGGGGACATCCATTCCACGGCAGCTTTCTACAGCCTGTTCAAGATGGTGGTGGCTGGTTGCAACCCATTCACCCTGAAATTCAAGAGTGGGTTCCAGATCCACCTACTTCCCTGGATTGAGGACCGGGCTCTGTTCAAGGAACAGGTGGACCGAGTGGCTGGACGAGGTGGAGTGCTCATCACCCACGCCGCCATTGATGGGGCTGAGATAGGCACTCTGGAATACCGGCTCAAGGAACCTGTGACCATCGAGGACATGCAGACAGACCAGTTTGCTGCTATTTTTATGGGGCATTTCCATAAGCCTCAGAAGATGGCAGAGAACATGTGGTATGTGGGCAGTCCCTACCAGATCACCCGTGCCGAGGCCGGGGACGTCAAGAGAGCCCTGGTGTATGACACGGAGACTGGCAAGACCACGCAGATCCGCACGAATGGCAAGCAGTTCTATGCCGTCAGTTACGCGGAAATTGCAGACCAGGATCACATCTGCTTGGCCGATGGCTATTATGATGTGACACTCCACTCCAAGGCAGACCCGGCTGCTGTTCGTGAACGAATGGCAGAATTGCGTGTGTCTGATTTCCACCTTATCCATCCGAGGACCGAGGGTGCACGGAAGTCCCGCATGAAGGTTTCCAAGAAAGCCACCGACAAGCAAATTCTGGAGGCTTTTCTGAAGGCCAAGGGTGTCGAGGCTTCGGAATCCCTCGTGTTTGCCGGACTGGAATGCCTCGCTGGAGCGTCAACCCATGGATCACAAGCAAAAGAGATCATCTTTGAAAGCGTCAAGATTCGCAACTTCCTCTCCATCGGCAAGGCCAATCTCCGGCTTCACCAACCTGGTAGTGTCATCGCGGTGCTCGGGGAAAACCTTGATGCTTCGGGAATGGAATCCAACGGTGCGGGAAAATCTAGCGTGCTCCCGGAATCGCTGGTGTGGTGTCTCTATGGGACCACGATTCGTGACCTTCCTGCCGACAAGGTGGTCAACTCCACCAAGAAACGGAACTGCTTTGTCAAGTTGCAACTTATCGTGGATGACAAAACAGTTGAGGTCACACGTTACCGCAAGCATGAAACCCATACAAACACACTCTCCCTTGTCGTGGATGGGGTGGACCTCACTCTTGGGACAAATGCCCTCACGCAGGCCAAACTCGACTCTATCCTGGGACTGAGTTTGGATGCCTTCACCAGCATCTTGGCGTTCAGTCCCGATAGCCTGCATTTCGTGGCTGCTACTGACGCCAACAAGAAGCAGATCCTGGATAGCATTGTTCACACTGAGAAGTATGTGGATGCCTGTGCTGTCGCCAAGGAAAAGGTGAAGTTCCACATCAATCTGATCACGCAGCAGACCTCGCATAGGGATACCATTGGAGGCAGACTGGGGGCCAACCGTAGCCATCTGCAGTCTATGGTGGCCAAGCAGGATGCTGCCAAAGAGGCTGCCAAAGAGACCAAGAAGATCAGAGAGAAACAGATCAAGGACCTGACTCAGGATCTGGAATCCCTGCAATCTGAGATGAGCATCCTGGACAAGGAGATTCAGGAGCAGCAGGATGCTGTTGCTGACATCAGGTCCAAGGTGCCCAACATGAAGGATCTTCTGGAGGCTCAAGCCAAGACAAATGTCTCACTGCGTGAGGTGGACACGCAGTTGACAGAGTTGGAAACTAGGAAAGCCGATGCCTCTAAAGCCATCACTTCCCTGAACAGCAAGGTGGGAAAGGAATGCCCCACCTGCAAACAGAGTATCACTGGTGAGCATGTTGGCAGGGTATCTGCCAAGTTGGATAAGTCCATCACCCTGCTGAAAGCGCAGATTGGACCTCTGGAGGTTCAAAAGCAGAACCTGTTGGAAGTCTTGGCTGACTACAATCTGCGTCTCAGAAAGGGTGAGTCCAAACGATCTGAACTAGATGCTGCCCTACGCAAATTGGAGTCCAAGCAGGGTGCAAAGAGGACTTTGGACAATCGCATCCGTGATCTTCAGGGTGACATCAAGGAACTTCAGATGGAACCCCCAGTTGTGGACTATGCTGAGGACATAGCCAAAGTGAAGGGTTACATCAAAGCAGACAAGAAGTTGCTGGAGGAAGTTCTGGAGGCTATCCAGCAGTCCACAGAACAGAAGGACATATATTCACAGTGGGTGGCCTGGTTTGGTAACAAGGGCATCAAATCATTCCTGTTGGATAGGATCGTCCCTGACCTGACCCAGTATGCGAACGAGTTTGCCGACCAACTCACTGATGGGGATATCACCATCGAGTTTGAAACCAACAGTGACGGAAACGACAAATTCACCATCGCTGCCTATAACAGTGAAGGTGCTGACCTCTATGGGGGCAACTCCAGCGGTGAGCGCAGGCGTATTGACATCTGTGTGATGTTTGCACTCTTCAGACTTGCAAATGAGCAGACCAATATCAATGTGCTCTTGCTGGATGAAGTGTTCGACACCGTGGACGTTACTGGGCTTGAGCGCATCGTGACCATGATTCACAACATGGCCCGTGAACTGGATCTGACCATCTTTGTTACCAGTCACACGGATCTGCGGAAATGGCTCCATGAGAGTGTTATTGTTTCCAAGCAGAATCGCATTGCTACTCTCAAGGGTAGCGGTGTCGGAGCCTAGGCCCGATAATAGAACCGAGGAGGGCACCACTCGTGGTTGACTACACTCTGATTTTGGACGGACACATTAGGGTAAAGGTTCGGTTGAACCGGGCCTTCAACGTGGGGGATGCCTTTAGTGTGAATGGTATTCTGGGGCATGTTACCAGTTCCATTCAGGGCCTGGTGCACCTCTCTTCGGCACCACCCACTGTATCCACGCCGGTCATCCGGCGATTCAAGAGGCATTCTTTCAAGGTTGCTGCTAATGACGATTGAAGAGTTCAAGAGCAAATGGAAATCAACACATCTTCTCAAACCAGAAGACAGACCAGCTTTTGAAGAAGCAGCCATTATGGCCACTACTCTCCCCCATAAACAGTGGACATATTGGTTGAACCACACCAAGAACTACAGATATGCATTTGTTTGCAAGATGGCCAAAGAAGTTGGACTGTGCACTCCAGGTCATGCGTTCTACCCCAAAATGAGAAAGCAAGGGCAGTTATTGCTGGATAAAACCGCTCAATCAAGGGAGACCACTCATGATGACGATCTTCTGTGGAAGCAGTAGCAGACAAAGCAGACTGATGCGAATGGCCAGAAACGTGGCCATAGATCTGCTGAGGCTGCAGGACTCGCTAGAGTTTGCCCTGGTTCACCGGCGTAAAGCTCATGAGTTGGCGTCTTGGAAATCTCTTTGGGCTGCTCACACTGTGGAGGAAGGCTGGAAGGCCATATCTGCAGCCTTGGCGTCTGAACGTGTCAAATTATGTCTTCACACAGGGGTTCAAAACCATGAAACTACCAGATTGGATTTTGAACCGGATCATCCCACCCTTCTGGAAACCAGGCAGGGGTTTATCGCTGGTAGATCCTGACGTTTGGCCAAGCATTGTTCCAGTTCATCTTTCTGCAGATGTTCCTGACTTGAAATTCAGAGAGTTTACCGGGAACCTCGTGGCTTTGGAACTGCCAATGGATGGGGAAGGCACCCGAAAAGACGTTGTGCTTCAGTTGCCAATAGATCTGTCTGGTGACGGCGAAACCATCCCCGAAGTCTGCTGCTACCCTTGCGACGGAAATTGCCTGGAAGTCTTCAAGAAACTCCCTGTCCCCGCGGTGTGTAACCGTCCTGAAGGTCTGGACAAAGCCCTCCGAAAACATTTTGGGGATGAGTGATCTGCATTTCATGTTTACCACTTCTTGTCGCGTAAAAGGCGCGACACCATTCACAAGGGAGGTCCGATGGACATCAGCATGCGTGCAAAGTTCGTCGTCAGTGGGGTGCAGGAGCACTTCAACGACGAAGCCAAGACCATCAAGAGCGGTGAGACCCTGACCATGTTCCCCGTGGCCAAGTCTGGCCCCTACCCTGAGGATGGGTCCGATGAGGACAATACCTTTGCCAGGTGGAGTCCGAGTGGCAGTCTGACCCTCTTCGTGGCCAACCCCAATCTGTGGGGCAAATACGTGGCTGGCTCCAAGCACTACTTGTATTTCACCCAGGCCCCGCAATAACCTGAGCCTCTCCTGACCAGAATCCCCCAGGCTGAAAAGTCTGGGGGATTCTGTTTAATTCTGGGGTAATCCTGAGAAAAATCGGGCGTATAGTTAAGGAAACGCGGGGCCGAGGGCCTCATTCATAGGAGCATTCCGATGCCCAAACAACAGAAGGATACCACCGGTGAAACGGTGCGAATCCATGGCAAAGAGGTGAAGAAGTTGAAACCTCTGACTTGCCAGAAGGATTCCCCCATCCCGATGCCTACCTGGGATGCCCATCAGGCGATGTCCCCAAGTGGCAAGGGGTTTGTCCGCAGTTTTCAGGCAGTCCTGAACGATGGTGTCATGGTCTTGGAGATCCTGGAGACAGGTTTCAGGACCGATGTGTGGGAAATGCGATTGGTTGTCGCTTCCCGCACGGTCAAGATGAAACAGATGGTGAAGGGTGCAGATGTGGCCAAGTTCCGACTAGCCACCATCGCTCGTGAACGGTGTCTCAGAGCTGCCTACGCTGCTGATGAACTCACTACCATGTCCATTCCCTTCTGAGTCAATTATGGCTAAGGAACCTTGGTTGGCTCGTGTCATTCGATCCAATGCAGAGAAAGCATTGGCTGGATCCAAACACTTGGATGAGATTATTGCCCTTTATCTGGAGGCTCATCCTGAAAAACGGATCATACCACTGAACATTCCTGACTTCGACTTCAAGACAGCCACGCCGGAAGAATTGCGTAGTTTAGCAGTGGAATCCTGCAAGGAAGCGGACAGACTGGAGGCACTCGCAGCCAAAGGCCCTGTGTATGTCCTTCGGGAAACCGGGAAATGGGCTGCCGGGGAGTTTCTGTTCTGTGACCAGTCTGAGAAAGATGTTAGGTTCTGGCTTCTGGAGAAAGCCGGTCAATACAAGGACAAGGGGGTTCTGCTCTACCGGGAATGGTGGGCAGATGACCCCCAAACTTCGTGCAAGAAGGTTACCAAACGTGAGCTGGTGGGGAATCCCATCAAAGATGCTCTGGAGGCAAAGTCGTGAGTGCCTACGCAATTACCAAACAACATGTCAATTCTGGAAGTGAAGTCAAACCACATGCTATCTTCTTTGGCTCTGCCAAAGAGCTAAAGGTGCTACTACACAGATTGAACATGAGATCCCGCACCTATGTGTATTGGGGTATTCGTGTCCGTCGCATCACCATCAACGGCAACCTCGTCTAGGAGATCATCATGATTCAATGTTCCAAGTGTTTGTCCTTCATCCGCTGTGAGGAGTGCAAGGAAACCATTGACATCTACCAACTCATGGCCACTGATCTTAGTCAACTGGGTGGATCGATGGGCACAGAGCACACATCCATCCTCTTTATCAAGTTCTACTCCAGTGAGCAAGCTGCGAAGAAAGCAGCGTCTGATCATTACAAAGGGAGCACCCGCTACCCTAGAAAGTTCAGGTGGATCATCAAAAAATATAGGGACACTGATGACACCGCTCTCTGGTCCGGTGATCTGGGTCACGTGGAATACAACATTCAACCGATCAAAGTGGAGCATTGACATGATGAAGAAACTTGACATCTACGGAAAGGAACTGCTGGAGGCTGTCAAAATCTGCCGCAGCATGATACGGCATGAGATGATCGAGCACGCTGTGGTGGACACCAAGAAGCCCAACGAGGGGCTGGGTGACTACCTGGACAAGCTCATCGCCAAGTATGAGCCCTCAGATAGTCCCAGGGTTATCCTGGAAAAGAAGGCCAGGAAGGTGATGGATACTCTGTCTGGTTCTGGATTCAATGCCTCTTGGGATTATTCTGAGACCATCACTGGCATTTTCATTAGTAGCAAGTTCCACATCATGAACGACAACGGATATTATGTGGGGTGGGCTCACTTCAGCGTTCTGTTCAGATGGAATGAGCCTGCCAACGAGTTCCGGCTGCGATTCCATGGCCCCAACTCCCAATACCTGGCCCGTAGGCACGGCCTGAGGGAGCACATTGAAAACAGCATTGTTCATCTGGTGATAGAGTAGCCTATGTTCAACCTGTTCAAATGGTTTCAACGCAAGATTGTGCCTCAACCCGAAGAGGTGCTGGTCACACTGGCTTTCCTGAAGAATGGAAAAGCCCACGTGGAAAGGCTCACTCAGATCCTGAATGACAGAGCAGAGCCCTTCCAGCAACTCACGTCATACAACTGGGTCGGAGTGGCTGGCCTCATTCGGGTGGAGGATGATGTCTTTGGTTATGAGGTCAAGATCGGCCACCACATCAGCATGCTTGACTGCAATCCACACGTATATGGACTGACCCATGATGAGATGAAACCACTGTTCGACGCCATTCTCAGTTGCACTCCTGGGTCAGTCCCATACGAAAAGAAGATGCTCAGACTGCGCTATCCCAATTGTCAGCACCCTACCATCATGCAAGAGACAGACTGGGGAGCCTTTTACAAACGCACTGTCACCAAGTGTGCCCAGTGTGGCACCATCTTAGAAACAGGAGAATGGGGTGAGTGAGCACGCATTAACCCAACAGGTATTTCAGAACCGGCAGGACATTCGTATGTCCCGCAACGACTTCGATAGCTACCTGAATCAGATCGAGGAACAGACCATAAAGAAGGCGGCTCAATATGTCGCATCAGAGAAATCTGGCCTCGTTTACAGCGACGAATCCCGACCTTATGAAAGCAGCATTGAGGATGCTCTGTTAATGCACTTGGAGGGTCTATGAATCCAGTCATGAAGTGGCTCACCTCTCCTGCCCCATTCTGGAAGTTCTGGATGCCTGGCAGCGGTGCCGTGGGCGGGGCCATTTTGTCCACGATTGCCTATCTCTTGATCACGTTGGTCATCCGTATGGGGGGTGAGTCATGGGTCAGGTAACTGCTTTGGGCGCAACCATAGCAGCTCAAGAAGACATCAAACCACAACCCACCATCAGTTTCTTTGATATGTGGAAGGGTATTCTGGTTGGGTCACTCACTTCCTACAAGATCATCCTGGCTCAGCAGAAGCGCATTCGTCAATTAGAGAATGCCCTGAGTGCCTCTGACAAGACCATCTATGAGATGGAGCGTCACATCATCGCACACGGAGATACAGAGGATTCACCTAAAACTCTGAGGCACAAATTGCTCCGAGTTGTGGATGAAAATTACCATCAGAAAACAAAGTTTTTTGTATAGTGGAATTTGACATCTTTACTTCAATTTCTCAAGGGCCTATACTTAAAGAAGAGGGAGGCCCTATGGGACACTTTGAAAAGGCACAGCCTGTGTATCCGTCCGTGACTGTCAATCAACACATTGATTTGCCGTTCCTATTGGAGGTGGCAGATGGGCTAGAGAAAGTGGGGGTCACCCTGCTGTCTCTTGACACCAAGAAGAGGTTTAACACACAGTTGAAGGAATTGGTGGAACTAGTAGTGGCAGATGGGCTGCTTCAGCGGGTGGAAAATGAGCGCATCATCATGAAGGCGGATGGTGAAGTCACACTCACAGATCTCACCCTGGAAGAGAGCGACGAATCCTGACAAAACTGTTTAACTCTGAGAAAAGGACCATAATTTGGTCCTTTTCTTGCGTTAAGGTAGGGCTATCCTTAGAGTATCGAGCCCCGGAGGGCCTACCAGAGGCAGGTCAAATGGCAAAATATCTAGTTTGCCCAGAGTGCGGAGGGGAAGGCAAGCACCTAAACAATGCCTTTCGCAATGAAGTCTTGGAACCCGAGTTGGCAGCTGACCCGGAGTTTCTGGAGGAAATGCAAATTGGCGTGTATGATGTCATTTGCTCCTGCTGCAAGGGCCTCAGGGTTGTCACGGAAGAGCAGCAGGCTGCTTGGAAGGCTGATGCACAGTGGCGTGCTGAGATCCGTTATGAATCCCTCATGCTTGGAGAAAGGTGAACCATGCCTAGCCTGAACATCAATGCATTGCTTCGTGGACTAGAGCACGTTGCCCAGTCCCCGCTGCTGAAGCAGAAAATGTCCACTGTGATCTCCTGGAAAGAGATCATAACCACGTCCAATGGTGACATGAACTTCAAGTTGGTGATCGGTCTGTATCCAGCTGACTTTCACGTCATCCTGGACCAGGACGATGATGGCAACACCTATGGGGTGGTGACCTTTGGTGAGTTTGGTCTCAACTGGATCCAAGACGAGGGTTTCAACCTATTTCAAAACACCATACACTCCCGCATGTTCTATCACGCAGAACAAATCTGCGCTGTGGCCCTTACCTACATGGTGCTGTTTGAGTCCATGCCTGCCATCAAGAAGGTCATCCTAGACAACAGCATGGACAATTCTCTCTGAGGCCCCAGATGAAGATGACCAGACGGTTAGGCATCCATGACATACCCAAGCAGCAGATTCGCTGGCTGGTGAACCGACTTCACGTCAGCACATCTGATGAAGATGTGTCTAAGCACATTACTGAGCGGATGAAGGATACTCAGTGGACCCCTGGAGCAATCAAGGCTGCTGGAGCCTATGCAATCAAGGTCCATCATGACAATCAAAACCTGTGCAAGCGTTATCATTTCTGAGGTGATACATGGGACAGCCCTGGAAGTATGAGATCCCCATTCACGATGTCATTGAGAACGAGGAGATCACCACTCGTGAGAAGGTGACAAGGATCATCTTCCTTCTTTCCAATCATCCAATGACAAAGAATGAATCTTTTGTCGAGGATTTGCGTGAGCAATTGACCTTTGACGAGATTGATGAGGATGATGTGGATGGCATTCTTGCTGAAATTTGGGAGTTCTTTGATGTCATGCGTATCTGGGGAGGGAAACTGTAATGTGGCGGTATCTGCTCAGAGTCCTGCTGTTAGCGATTGGCATTGGCCTCTTCACTGCAATCGTCGGGTGCAATAACAATTCTGCTGCATATCTCGCCAGGATGGACCAAGACTGCCAGAAGTTGCGGGAGATCAGGCAGGCTGACAGAGCACAACAGATTCAACTCTACAAGCAGATTCAGCGGCGTCTCAAAGAAGCCAAAGAGGCCAAGCGTGTCAAGTCTCGTGCAAACATCCGCTGAACTGTATGTGGGCTCAATCGGACTTTGCCATCATTGCTCATATGCAGAAGCATTGAAAGATGCCAGACACTATGCCAAGTTAGGCCACATTGCTGTTGTGCAACCCTTTCATGGTGACCGAACTTTGACCACTCTCACCTATACACCGGACGGACGAGGCAGAGGTTCATACCGCATTGTCCGAGGCATCCCCTATCACACCCCTGAGCACCTCATCCTGACAGAACACTGACCATGCTCTTCTTCCCTTACACATTCACGTTCGTGCTGGTGCCTACGTGCCCCGCTGACGACATGTTTGTGCTCCGCTCGATCAAAGCTGGGCCAACATGGTGGGCCATCGCCCTTGTCACGAACGGTCCCCGCCGGACTGGTCATCCGGCATTCCCGTCCTCAGCTGCGGCTGAGAGGAAACCCTCTGACTATGGCTAGTGGCAGCGTGAGGGTTTGGCGCTGCGACAGTCCCGCCCAAAGCGACCAGTGATGAAAGGATCATGCCTACAGAGGAGTGCCCGCAGACCTGATCCGGCTGCATGACCAGGCACTCTTCGATAGACCTGATCTGATTTGACCTGAGCAGCCGTGCTGCTCATATATGGAGCCTGAGATGGCCCGCAATGAAACTCCCCTCAACATTCCTGCCCATCGGCCCACTGCCCTTCCGGCCACGGCCTTCCTGCGGGCCACTGCCCTGTTCGTCTCTGTAAAGAACAGGAACAAGCAGCTGCTCCGCATCAAAGACTTCCGCCGGGATGACGCCCAGGGCGTGGATCGGTGGCAGGCCGCCCAGCACATCGAGGCTGGGGATTTCAACTCCGCCAACCCCGGCAACGAGATCAAGGTCAATGTCAACTGCTTCACGTGCTGGAGTTAGCATGAGAGTTGTCTGTGGATGCGGTGCAACTCTCACAAATTGGCATGACTGCCTCTGTCACTTCAAGGCCAGTTTCGACAAAGACTGTCCCACTGGTATGACATTTTGGAAAGCAACCAAACTGTTCTTCGGCATCAGCATCGTGACCGAGAAATCATACAGGAAGAGGCCCTGACATGGAATCCTCCATCATTCACACCCGCTACTGCGGCACCCTCAAGCTGGAGGTTTCCTATCAGGGGCCTCTGGAAAGCCGCCCCAAGTGGGCCTACAGCATCATGGCTCGCTTCGGCAATACACCTCTCAGTTACACGTCATTCGTGGAAATCCCCATCACTGACGTGAATCCCCAGGGTGAGGAAGCCCTCACCACTGCCTGCAACGAGTTCATCAACCACTTCCAGCGCATCCTGTCCCAGACCACGACACCCCGTGAAGAGGACGCCAAGACGCCTGTGATTTCTGTGCTGATGGATGCCCCCGTGGTCAACAACATCTTCAATGCCCTTCTCTGCCAGAATGTGGAGGGTATGCTTCAGGCCAATCAGCCTATGTGGCTGATCACGGATCGGGAGGTGTAGCCATGAATGGTCAAGACTTCTATGACCTGGCCAAGCGCAACCACGCATGCACGTGGGGTCTGTATTTCCTGCATCGTGCTGCTGTCAATCGTGGCAAGACCCTTAAACAAGTGGAGGCTTCTGTCCTGTTCGATGCCATGCTGCTCTCTACAGCACGGAAGCCCAATGAGATGGATAACACCATCTGTGGTGGTGGTTATCTGCGTTGGACCTTTGTTAATCTGCTGGACTGGACACATCGTCACCCCTATGGCCCCCATCCCACTATTAGGGCCATTCTGAGAGACGCGGGATGCACTTGTGGTAAGGCTGCGATTAATGATACAATTAGTTGGGGTGCATACAGTATTTGGAACCACCTCAGTGTGAGTGACTGCTGCAAGTCCCGCTACACCAGGAAGTTCAGGAACCCTGACCACACCCGCCAGTTCTACGCTCTCTCTGTCATACATGCGGCACTCTGCCGAGCCTTTTCATGAGGAGCAGTCTATGAGCAACGGAGGCATCGGGCACCCAGGTAGCAATTCCGCTACCTACAAGGAGGTGCCATCATGGCCAAGTCCCGCATCAAGGTCGAGAAGTTTGACCGCATCAACCGCAACCAGCTGCACCTGAAGAACAGCAGCAAGCGCACCCGCACCGGGGCCTACAAGACCAAGAACCGGGTGAAGGCGCACTGAGGAATTGGGGCCAGAAATCTGGCCCCTTTCCTTTTGCAAATTGAAATTGAACCGGAACCCCCCACCCATACCCAACATGCCCCACAAATGCATTCTCAACATCGTCGGAAACCTCGCTGGACATCGGTATGAAAACTTCCCCTGAGACTACCTGAAAGTGTCGTGAAACTTCACCTGAAAATGGCGGGGAGATTTCTACGGGGATGCCCCGCATTTTTATCGGGATTTTGGCTTCAAGTGTCGAGGTAGCATTCACGAGATTCAGCGTGCTAACCCTAGCCGAATCCCCAAAAGTTTCCCCAGCATCTTCCAGGCAAATTTTGTCGGAAGCCCTCGTGAAGCACTCCCCGCAATTCTAGGAATCATCGGGGCAAATTCTATTGAAAACTCACCTTATGAGGTTTCACTTTCAGGGTTCTATGCGTGCATGCCCCAAGTGACTGAATGATGCTGAGTGCAACCTTGTTGGATTGCTCTGACAATGTTGAGACTGACGCCTGTATTGTTACTGACAAATCGGTGGATTGCTTGACAAACTGTAGCCTGACAATGTTGGCTATGAGGCTGAGATTGAGTATTGTAATGCTGGGTGGAATGCGTGGCGTCTTTGATAACTCTGTTAATTTGAACCGGGGCTTTGAGGAGAATCGGGCGTATAATAGAAGTATCGGGCCGAAGCCCCTACTTGAGGAGTTTGTAATGCTGAAGGATTACGATTACCGAAAGGCTGAGGAGGCCCTGACTGGAAGGACGATCCGGCTGCTTGATGCGGCTGTTCTTCTGGCTCGTGAAGAGGCTGCGAATGGGACGCTGATTCATCGGTCCTATCGTGAGGATGCGCTTGCCAATCGTATCGTGGTGCGCGTTGAGTCTGACTATGTTCCTGGGTGTTTTGGTCCACACTTGCTGGATGAGAATGGGAAGAACGCTGGCCAGGGTGAGTGGACGTATAGCCTGAAGATGATGCTGCGGGAAGCCTACTTGGATGAGAAGGCCCTGCTGATCGTGGCGACTCCTGTGACGAAGAATGAGGATGAGAAACTTGGCTTCATGACTTCCCGTGGCTATGTGAATGGCTCTTGGGCTGACTACCTGAACAACTGGGCTCATGATAGGGTTGAGACCAGGGGCCTGAAGTCCTCCCGGTTGGCCTGAGAACTCTGTTTAACTCTGATGAAATTTGAAGGCCTGGCTGAGGAATCCGGGCCTTATTCTAAGGATACGAGGCCCGAAGGCCCTTATTGAGAGGTTTGAAATGGCTGGTCCGGTTGTTTCCCTGGAAGTCTCTGCTCTGCCTGAAGCCCGTGAGCGGAGGCTGAAGGATGTGAAGGCCCTGGCTAAGTGGGTGCCTGTGGCTGCCCGTGTGATGGGCTGGAAGCCCTACGCTCTGCTGGGCGTCTTTGACGCTGACCTCGTGACCTTCGCTCCGAACCCTGCGAAGGCCCTGTGGAAGATGCTGACCAAGAATGGCAGGACTGCGGAGTTCCTGCTGGATCCTAACGGCATGTTCTCTGAGACTCTGGGGCGTGACGTGTTTGCCTCAGATGTGGTGGAAGTGCCTGCTGACAACCTCGTTTCCTTCCTGATGGGAGAGTGACATGAAGCCTGAGATCATGGCCAAGATCCTGGGGTTTGAGGTGCTAAAGCCCTCTGATCCTATCTTCATCGCTGATGCTGATGACTCCTCCCTGATCGTGGTGAAGCACGGTCTGGTGAGGTTTGGCACCAAGTGCGCCTTCCTTGGATGCCCGATGTTCGATGGCAACATGGCCTATTCTGAGGCCGTGATGGTCGTGGTGACTGACGTCATGGGCAATGAGACTGAGATCGTGTTCGATGGCCCTGGTGGGCTTGCCAAACTGATCTCAGATCTGTCAGTCGCTGAGCAGAAGCTGGAGGGTTGGGACACCCGCTACCTGCTGATTCAGAACTGCGACAGCGTGAGTGACGCTGCCCGTGAAGAGACGCTGGAGGAGTCCCGTGTTGAGGCTCCTGTCTATCCTGAAGATCCTCGTGAGAGGGCAAAAGTCAAGATCAAGACGCTGCTCACGCCTGAAGAGAGGCTGGCCCTGTTCGGTGATATTGGGACCGCCTGGATCGATGGCTGAGAACTCTGTTTAACTCTGACAGAATTGAGCCTCGCTCTGAGGAAGGGCGGGGCTTATTCTATTAGTCGAGGCCCGAAGGCCCTACTGAGCGAGTCCTGAGATGCTGAAGAACCTTGAAGGTAAGCTGCGTGAGTTGGGTGGAGTGATGTCTGCCCTCGCTGCCGAGTTCCGGGCCGAGTCCGAGGCTTTTGCTGAGTTGGACCTGTTCTGTGCTCCTGCCGAGTGCGGTGACGTGGTGCATGAGGCTTCCCTGAAGCGTAGGGCTAAGATCGCGGCTGAGTGGGGCTGGGATCTGCTGGCTCTTGAGAGGGAGCTTGCTGCTCGTGTTGATCGTTACTGGCTGTATAAGAACGGCCTGTTGAGCCTGATGTAGGAGGTTGAGATGCCGCTTGATCATGAATGCCCTGCTTCTGGTGCTCCCTGCCGCGTCTGCTCCGGCGAAGTCTCTGTGGACCCTGGCCGTATGATGTGGGTTGAGGGCCATGACATGTCTGGTCGGCAGATTGTTGCCACCTCTGTCCAGACTGTCGAGGCTGCCCACGCTGAGGCCCGTGCGAATAATCTGTGCGTGAGCTACGTGATCATGAACTCTGCTGGAGTGGAGGTTGAGAGTTGGACCTGGCTCTATGACGAGGAAACCGAAACTGGTTGCTGGAAGGAAAACTGAGATGCTGACACCTGGAATTGACATCGTGCTGGCTGCGGCTGACGAGTCCTGGCAGAAGGAAACTCTGAAGCCTATCCTGATGGTGGGGGATTGGCTGGAGGTTGAGCATGATGCGATGCCTCCGACTCGTGAGAGGTTTGACCTCTGGGTTCTGGAGGGAACTGCGCTGCGGGGCTGGAATATGATCTTCATGACTGAAGAGACTATGCTTGCGCTGAGAGCGAAGGGCCTGCTGGGATACGCTTCTGAGGACTCCGAAGCTGACGATGATGTGAACCTGTATGCTGCGGATGAGGAAGTATCCTCTGTCATGACTGTGGAAGGTGATGAGCTGTTTTTCGCTCTGATCCATTTTGACCAGGGACTCGATTTTTCCTATTGCGATCCTGACGCAGATCCGGCCCCGTAAGCCGGTCCTTGAAGGGGGTGATTGTTATGCTGTAGTGCCCCGCTGAAAGGCGGGGCTTTTCTTTGCACACTGATATTGAGACTTGTTCAATTCTGGAATTTGATTTTGAATCTGAACCCCCCACCCATGACACAGTGACGCTGGTGATTCTTCCTGAAACCGCGCCGGAAATTCGCCGGTATCTTTCCCCGGAAAACTTCCTGGGACTCGGTGAAAATGTTCTGAAAATTCTTTTGAAAACTTGCTGAGGAATTAGGCCGGATAGCTACCGCGAAAGCTAGAGAGACTACCGGCTGAATACCTGAAGGATCTGTTTGTAATAGTGGTCTGAGAATTTTGATCTATGTAGCCTGACAAAATTTTGAGTGCTGAGTCTGAAAATTGGTCTTGAATGCTGACTAAATTGTTTCTTGAGTTGATCCTGAGTTTCTTGAGAAACCTCGATCTGTATTGTTCTGTGTGCTGCGTTTGCTATGGCATGTTTATGCATATATTTTGCCTAGTATTGTGTGCTGTCGGCTGGGGAACCTGCGGCCGGAGGCGGGTTATTCCCTGAGAGTTATGAAGGCCGGAGGCTGGTTATTCCCTGTGAGTTATAGACCTCCGACTAGGAAAATTCCCGCGTTTCGGACGTTCGTATCGTCTAAGTTTCGGGCCTCCGGCCTCCGGTAAAATTCCGGCCTCTAGGCTCCGGCCCGTAGCGTTTCGGCCTCTAGGATTATTCCGGCCTCTAAGCCCGAAACCGGAGAGGCCGGAGGGCTAGGAGGAAAGGCCCGATTCCGGGGCCTCAGTAGAGAGGGAGGGCTAGAGGGTAGAGGCTAGGCCCCGGAGGGCTAGAGAGGCCCCTAGAGGCCCCGGAAAGGCCCCGGAGGGTAGAGGCTAGAAGCCCGATAGCCTCTAGAGAGGGCTAGAGGGCCCCTAGAAAACGTCCGAAACCTTCCCCGCTAGGGTAGCCTAGCCCGAACCCTTTTCGGGCTTTCTAGGCCCCTTCTAGGCGAAAAGAAAAGGCCCGAAACCGGGCCGGAGGGAGAGGGAGGGCTAGGGGAGGATCTAAGGCCCGATTCGAGGGTTACAGCTAGAAAAGGAAAGGCCCCGGATTCCGGGGCCTTTCGAGGTAGCGCGGGGCCTCTACTCTTCGGAGGCCGGGGCGAAACCGAACCGGGAGAGGAAGGCGCGGAATTTCGCGTCCGTCTCGATCCGGGCCTTCTCCGGGATAGCCCGGAGGGCTTCGAGGGCTCCGGCCTCGACGGCCGCGCGCGCCTTTTCGACGGACTCCGGCGAGAATCGGTAGAGGTCCCCGGAGATTTCGAGGGAGAGGCCCCGCGAGGCGTAGTAGCGCCCGAAAGGCCGGACGCTATCGGAGAGGAAAACGGAAAGGGAGGACTTCGCGGCCTTTTCGGGCTTCCCGGTCTTTTCGACGTAGAGGGAGACGAGATCGGCCTTAGAGATCCCGGCCTCTCCGGCGAGGGCTTCCGCGAGGGCTTCGGTTCCGGTCCCCTTCCCGTAGCCGAGGAAGCCGGGAGTCCGGGGGGCGAAGCCGGAGCCGGTAGGCCGGACGTAGGGGGCGAAGCCCGAAACCGGAGCCGAAGCCGGGGCTTCGAGGGTAGCGGTAGAGGCCGGGGCTTCGGCCTTCTTCGCGGTAGCGGGGGCCTTCGGGGCCTTCTTCGAGGAGGTCATAGTTCTACTTTCCGGGCGGAATCCGCCCTATAAGTCCCCGGATCGCCGGGGAGGGTAAAAGCTAGAAGAGGAGGAAGAGGGAGACGACGAGGATACCGAGGCCGATAGAGAGAACCTTTCCGAAAGAGAGGCCGGAGAGGGCGGGGACTTCGGAAGAGAGGGAAAAGGCCGGATTCGGGAGGCGCATTAGAGGAACCTTTCGAGGTAGAGGCCGGAGGGTTTCGGGCCTCGGTAGATAAAAGTATCGGAAGCCGCCGGAGAAAGTAAAGCCCGAAACCGAAACTTTTTTCGAGGCCGGAGGCTAAAGCCCGAAACCCTTAGAGTTAAGCCCGAAAATAATTTTTCGAGGCCGGAAGCCGGAGGGGTAGAGAGGCGAAAGCCCGAAAAACGAAAGCCCGAAACGGAGGGGCCTTAGATCCCCGGAAAAGTATCTTTCCTGAACCCGCGCCGTTACTAGCTCTAACCCGAAAAACGACGAAAGGCCCCTCCCCTATACGGTAGAGGCCGGGAGAGGGTATCGGGCTTTCTAGGGGCCTTTCCGGCGAATCTAGGCCCTATCCTAAATTTTCGTCTTTTCGCCTAACGCCCGAAACCTACCGCTAGGGGAGTCTATATAGAAGCCCGAAACGGAGTCTATCCGAGGGCCTAGTTTCGGGCTTAGACTCTCCGGGCCGGATCTATATAGAAAGCCCGAAACGAATCTATATAGAATCCGGGGAGGGTATCTAAGGCCCGAAACCTTCCCGAAGGGAAAGCCCGAAATAACTCGCTGGGAATATTCCTAAACTCTCCCCTAGAGGCCGGAGGGAGGAAGCCGGAGAGGGTAGAGGGAGAGAGGCCGGAGGAAAGGCCGGCCCGGTAGAGGGTAAGCCCGAAACCCTAGAGGCCCGGAGCCTACCCTAAGCCCGAAACTCCCCCGCCTGAAGAATCCCGAATCTACCCCTAGCCCTAGAGAGGGAGGAAAGGCCCCTAGAAGGCCCGGAGGAAGCTAGAGGCCGGAGAGACTAGGGCGGAGCCTGAGAGAGGGCTTCCCGGCCTGGTATTGACTAGTCTGGGGGCTGTCCGGTGGTGTGGCCCCTGTGTGGGTGTTTGTTGCGTGTGCTTGCGGGGTGGGGGGCTGCTGGTCAACTCAATTTGTATAACAAAAATTGCCATAAGGGCATTTCAGGCTTTTATGGGGCAACAGGGGAATGGACGGTTGCTAGATGGGTGCTCAACTGGCTGTATACAGAGGCTTCACTGGACACAACGGTGCTGGAGCAGTGGACAACTGTCTGCTCTCCCTCTAGGGGGCCTTCTAGGGGAAGAATGTGGATGTGTGCTGGATGTTCCTGGAAAATTGCAGCGGCTGGGGCATGGATACAGCACAAGGGTTGCGTATGGACCAAGTATGGAAGTCAGGACACCCACAATGTGTGACTCAAGATCGGTCGGACTCTCCCCTAGGGGTAGAAAAAGGAAGGGCCCACCCGGTTGGATGAGCCCATCTTGGAACTGTGTCTGTGCTACAAGGCTAGGTTTTCTTCCCCTCTAGGGGCGGGAAATTAGGATCGGAAAAGCTCACCAATGGGGTCGTGGCCTGCCCCGTCAGGGCGATGGCAGATGGGGCAGTAGTCCTGGCTCATTCGTAAGCCAGGAGAACAGAGACTGCCCGAGCAAACCTGCAACCAGGCTTGTGCTTGCCCAGCACCATGGCTTCATGGGCGTTCTTGAACTGAATGAACTTGATGGTTTTGCCGTTGCCCTTGGCCTTGACCATCACCACCTTTCGCAGCAGGACAGCCTCGCAGCTACCACACCGAGGCCCACCGCCATTCCACGGATGGGTATTGACATAGGCGTTGGAAATGATCCGCTGCATTTCCTTGACAACAAACTGACGGTCTTGGTCCCCAGACCTGAAGAAGTTGCTGGGAATGGCCGTTGCTGGCGTGTTCCCAGTGCTCTTGACCAGGGTTGTGATGGTCTTGACGTTCACACTTGCTCCTGTAGATATGCCCTGTTGGGCGGGTTAAGGGGCGATGTAGCACTCCGGCTGTCCGCCAACATTGCGACGGACCCACACATTGGCATCCTCATCCACGATGTCCATGGTCTTGGTATCCCATGTGATCAGGAAGTGTGGGTTGGAGTTTTTGCGAATGATGGCAATCCTGTTCACACTGCCTAAGGTCTTGACTCGCAGTTTCCATTGCCCAACAGGCAACTTGAACTGCAGGTCAGATGAGATGCGGGCGTGGGGAATGGGGTTGTCTGTGATAGCCAGGACCTGACCGCATGCATCGATCAGGGCCACATGGACTGCCACAGTCAACTCCATTTCTTTGAAGAGTGAATTGCTCATGCCCATGTCCACTCGCCTTTCTGACAGATAACACGGTCCCAGAAATCCTGGATACTCATGTAGAACATGCGGGGCAGTAACCCATTTCTGCGCTCAGTTCTGGCCATAAAATCTCCTATGGAGGCGAATGATTCGGCCCAACGTGTAGGGCCAGATGAGGAAGTTGAACAGGATCTTTTTGGAGCACTGGAAGAACACTTCATCATTGGTCTGTCCACGATCATCATACACTGCGATGTCCCAGATAGAAATGATGAAGGCTATGGTTACCCAGAGTCTCATTTGGAATCCTTGAAGACAAAGACTGCACAGAGCAGAGAGCATAGCAGCGCAACTGCATACCGTTCATTGCCCATGAATAGTGTCAGTTGATGGACAGTCCACAGTAACACTTCAGCGATGACCCACAGCAGCACCGTCCCAATCAGCAAGGACAGCATTGTGGCACCGACACCCAGTTTGGGTTTTGAGATGTTTGCCGTTACCATCGTTCCTCCTCCGGTTCCTTAGTATAGACCCCGCCCGAAAAATTTTCTAAAATTGTTTATCCCGTTGAGGGGAAATCGGACGTAAGATTAGAAAGAGGACCCCGAGGTAGGGTCACACTTCACTCATAGGAGCCACACATGGCTAAGGATTGGAAAGGGTTTGAGCGCACAGTCGCCAAATCCCTTGGAAGTTGGTGGGGTTGCGTTTTCCGGCGCACCCCTTCATCTGGGGCGTGGGGCAAACAAGGGCAATCCAGATTTGCCAAGAAGTCTCAGGACGCAGCGGGTGATTTTCATGGGGACATCGTGGCCCCGCCCGAGGCAGACTTCCCCTTTTCAGTAGAGTGCAAGTGCTACAGAGAGGTTGAGATTTACAAGGCTATGTATGGCAAGTCCAACGTGTGGGATTTTTGGGCACAGTGCCGCAGAGACACGCCTGAGGGCATGTATCCCATGCTGGTTATGAAGGAAAACATGAAGAAGCCATTGATGGGCGTGAGCATGGACTTCTTTAACAAGATCAAGCCTCGCATTCGTGCCAAGCATGTGCCATACCTTATCATGAGAGGGCAGGGTTACATGCTTGTAGTGATGGATTTGGCCTCATTCACCTCCAACATTTCTGCCATCTACATCAAAAAGCAGCTGGGTCTATGAACACTGATAAAAAGACAGTCCTGGTTGAGTCCGTCAGATTTTATGCCATCAGACTTGCTGCTAGGCACTTCAAGAAAGACCACTCTTTGTTTGATTTTGACGATTTGGTGCAAGCAGCCATGCTTGGGGCCACTGAAGCCGCTCAAAATTATGACATCAACCATGCGTCTGGCGCCAATTTCCTGACATTTGCTGCACACCCCATGCGTCATCGTGTGCTATCTATGTTCAGGAACTCCACTCCTGTTCATATTCCGCGCAGGGAGTATGACGAAATGACGCATATGGAGCGTGGGAAGTGGATTTGGAACTCTCAGATCCATCTATCTGCCCCAGGCTACATCGGGGATGATGGGTCCGAGCTGTCTATGGAGTCCATGCTACCATCGAATGCACCCAATCCTGATGACATTATGCAGGAGGATTACAAAAAGAGGTGTGTTCATGAGATGCTCTCTGAACTCAGCGATGGAGAGCGATGGTTGGTGACCACCGTGTTTGGGCTCAATGGCAAATCAGAGGTGAAGGTGTCGGAAATTGCAGCCTCTTACAACGTAACCCGACAGGCCATCCACTACCGTCTGACAAATGCTCTCAAGAAGATGCGTAAAATGGCGGTTAGCAAGGGGCTTTACGCTTAAAAGTCCAATGCAGTCTATAACTTCCATTTAATCACTAAATTAGTGTTTTACGCCCCTGCAGATGCGTCCTATACTTTCTCCACAGGAGGAAGTCATGGCAATCAGGGGCACATATAAGCCTGTAGCGCGCAGGACAGAAAAGGCAGTCACCCTCTTTCCACATCAGTTGGCCAAGTTCATCGCTGTCCAACATGAAGGGAAGGTCAAGACCAAGGTGATCGTGGCCGCCATGGACCTGCTGCGCGATGGAATCATCGAAGCCCTGGCCCAAGGATTCAATGTCTCCTGGCCAGGGCTTCTGTCTGCCGAAGTCCGGGTGGTGAAGGAAAGGGAGAGGTGGGATGGCCTCAAGAAGGCATATTTCAGTTCCCCTGCTTCAGTGAGAGTTCACATCAAGACCTCTCCCAACCTGACGCAGAAGGTGGTGGATGCATCTGAGAAGTTTGCATCTGAACAGGAAATTCACCATCTGTCTGCGAAGGACTGATCATGACCCAGCAAACCGACATTACCATGCAGCCCCATCACTGCTTTGATAATGCCAAGGTCACACGTATGATATCCTTGGGGTATCCCAAGAATGAGGTCCTGCCCTACTTTGAACCATTGGTGCGCCACGTGGTTCGCAGTGGTCTGTCTTATGACCCCAGGAACCATGACGAGTCTGATCTGATCCAGATTGGTCTGATTGTCTGTGGCACAGAAGTCATTGACAAGTTCGACATTTCCAAAGGAAATCTGTTCCACTATGCCACTCTGGTGGTGCGTCATGCTCTGTGGTCTGAGGTTCAGTTGAAGCCTATGGACAAGGCTCGCACTCAAGATGAGGTGGACTTCGACATGCACCCTGCTGAGGAGACAGCATTTGGTGCCTCTGACACGCTTCCATTTCCAGCAGATCTTCTGAAGAAACTTCGACTGGATAGCGAGACATCGGAAGAAGCTGCCAGGTATGTATATGGCGTGTTTTTGGATGACCTCTTCGAGGCTAACCGGGCACGGGTGCTTACCACCCTTGTAAAGGGTTTCGACATCAACCCCAAGCATGCCAGGTTTGTTGCTGATCATGTGCTGGTCCAACTGCGCTTGTATTTCTCCAAGACCATTCCAGAGGTGCGGGATGACAGACTCTTTGAGAACAAGTTCAAGCACTCCTTGGTCCCAGAGCTACGGGAGTTCCTTGGAGAACGTGCTTTTGAGAGACTCATTCACTATTTCGGTGGTCTCTCCATTTCCATACCTGACCATGCGTATATTGATTCAATTGATCGTGATCTCACCATTCTCAAGGCTCTCTCGCTTGATTGGACATGCGGGCCAAGGCTGTCCAAGAAGTTTCACATTTCACCGGAAGGTGTGAAGACTGCATTCAAGGCTACCCTTCACCGACTCCACACTGACCCGGACTTCCGAGAATTGGTTTCTGCCCATATTGATTTGGACAAAATCCCCGGCTTCGAGAATCCCGCAACCGCGAAGAAGCCGAAGAAGGCCCTGCCCAATTTTGGTGAGAAGAAACCACACCGCCGGAAGATCGTGAACACCGACAGCATGGGCTTTGCTCTCCGCAGTCGCAACAGTCTGCTCTACACACTGATCGCCACTGGGAAGTGCACCAGGGCTCAGTTGGTGGAGACTCTGCACAAGCGATTCAATGGCAAACTGTCCTCTGCCAAGTCCACAGTTTCTGCCTTCCTGTCAGATATTCGTCAGCCCTTCGGCAAGTTCAACACCAGTCGAGGACTTGTTGTCATGACAGACCCCAGGGGGCGCCTGCACTTTGACAAGGAAAGTGTAGCCAAGGCCCAGGCCATCGTGAAGGACCGCAGGGAAAAGATGCGCGGGGCTCTTCAGGAAGCCAGTTAGGACAGTTCAGTGATGATCTTCTTGGATACCTTGGTTTTCATGAGGTCCAGAAGATCATCCTTTTGCTGCATGTTCTCTTTCTGCATGGCACCCAAGCCTAGCATGGGGACAGGATCTGTGTGAATGTAGGCCGTTCTGAGCCAATGGAATGGCCTCAAGAGGGACATCGTGGGGTCCTCCCCCAGACACGACCCCAAGAACCTGGCAGACGAGTGGATAGAGGCCACTTCCATCTTTTCCACTGTAATGTCATGGAGTTGTCCCAGCAGGTTTCGTCTAACTTTGCGGGAACCCCCATACAGCACAAAATCCTGAATCTCAGGAAGTTGCTCAGCGAATGGCGCCAGTAACGTATCTTGGGCAGCAACGATGCGCCTCACCAGGAGCAGTCGTGCATACACCTTCCAAGATACACCCAATCCCCAAGTCCCATCCATGAGAGCTATGAGCATAGGGTCCATAGGGAACCACTTGATGTAGGCCAGAAGTTCCGGCAGCACCAATTTCCTGAATGGCAATTGCTTGATAGCAACGATGGACTTTGGGTGACTCCATCGTTTGATTGCTGGCAATTCTACAAACATGCCTCGGTGACCACACGGGATGAATCGGTGGTCATACCCGATCTTGCCAGGCATGTAGTAACTGCTCCAGGTGTATGGTGGTTTTGGCTTCCACCCAACAACTTGCTCTAGCAGCATGGTCAGTCAACCACAACCTTCTTCTTGCGAGTGCGCAGATACTTGGGGCAGTCCTTGGCGTCATAGAACTCAGAGCCAATGAGTTTTCTGATCTGCTTGCGCTTGACTTCCCTCATCTTGCTAATGTCACCTTTGACATAGCGCAGCAGGGTGCGGGGGTTGACCTCGAACAGATTGGCCAAAACGTCCACCCGACCTCCTGCCAGGTTATCACACAGACGAGCCCACCAACCAGTCAGAACATTGGGACGTGCCATAAATTTCCTCCTAGTCCTAATTATAGCCCTAAACGCCCGAAAGGTAAGGGGTAAATATCTACAATGCCCAATTTGTGATCAGGTGTTACATCATCAGTCAGGAGGTTTCCAGTGAGTAAGTATGATGCCTTGGAAGGCTTGGATGACCTGGTATCCCGTGTTTCAAAGAAGAAGGACAAGAAAGAGGCTGTGACGATTCCGCCTAAGCCCAAAAAGAAAACCCAACCATCTGAAGATCCTGAAGGGACCTTCCCAGATAACAAGGAGCCTGGCACAGGTAGGCAGATCGTTAGATCCCCCAGGATGCTACCAGCCAAGGCTGCCAAGAAAGTGAATGAGGTCAAAGATGGTGCCGCCCGTGGCATTGTCTTTGGCCCTGGTGCGTTGGGTGACAAGAAAACCACGCAGATTCGTCGTGAGACCATCATCAACTGGCTGTTGGATGGCCACACTTTGGAGGGTGAAACTCTGACCCTCACAGAACTTGCGCAGGTCTTGGGTGTTCCCAAGGAAACCGTGGAATATGATCTGGCCAAGATCAAGGACCAGATGGCTGCTATGTATGAGGACAAGCATAACAAAGAAATGCCCATCATGGCCTACATGCTCATGGAAATGAAGATGCAGGACCGTGGGCGTGCTCTAACCATTCACAACCTAATCATGGATGACATCGAACAGGCTGATGCAAATTCAGTCACTATTATTGATCCTGACACGCTCAAAAAGAAGCGACTCAACAACCTGACTGGGAGGGATCGGGCAGCTATGTATTCATCTGCCCTGCAGGCGCTGGATCTGGCTCAGAAAGCCACTAATGGCCTGGACAACATCTTCAAGGTCATCGGCGGACCTGACCGAATCAAGGCCATTCTGCAGTCCAAGGCTCTTCAGGGCACTGGAAAGGGTGGTCACAAGATGGCTACCATTGGCGATGTGCAGGAAGCCCTCAGTCAGTTGCCTGAGTTCAGGTCTATTCTGCCCTCTTCCAGAAAGTTGAGCAAATTGCCTCAACCTGGGTTCATTGACGTCACCCCAGAAGAACAGGAACTCATGAAGGTAGGACAGCAAGCCAGAGAAAAGAAACAGCGTGGTAAGCAGGTGCCTGCTAGCAAGGACGAGGAATAGCATGGCCAAGAGCAGGAAGAGGACCCAGACAACCCGTCAATCTCTGGCATTTGCTGATACCAGATTGGACTGGAAGTTCACAACCACACGCATGGACCCAAGCAGCGATGAAGAGGTCCGTGAATACATGCATTGTGCTGTGAATCCCATCTACTTCATCCACAATTACTGCTACTTGCAAGACCCTGTGAAGGGCCGCATCCCCTTCCTGCTGTTCCCCTTCCAGGTCATTGTGCTCAAGATGTTCCTGGGGCACCGTTTCAATGTCGTATTGAAACCACGTCAGATGGGCCTTTCCTGGCTTGTGGCAGCTTTTGCACTATGGCTTTGCATGTTCCGCCCCAACCAGAACTCAGTCATTATCTCTATTAAGGACGAAGTAGCCAAGCGGTTCATGGACAAGATCAAATACATGTATAAGCATCTTCCCCCTTGGATGAAGGGTGAAGTGGAGAATGAGAATACCTCACTGCTGGCATTCACAAATGGTTCCCGCATCAGTTCCGTGCCTACCTCGGAGGATGCTGGGCGGTCTGAGGCCACCTCGCTGCTGATCATCGATGAGGCAGCATTTGTGAGGTGGGTGGAAAAGATCTGGGCTGCGTCGTTCTCAACCCTATCCACTGGCGGCATGGGCATCCTGATCTCCACGGCCAATGGCTTGGGCAACTTTTTTGCCAATAAGTGGAGGGATTCCACCTCTGGGGAGTCTGAATTCAACCCCATTCAGTTGCATTGGCGGATGCATCCTGAACGAGACGATGAGTGGTATAGGTTGCAGAGGCGTGAGCTAGGCCCTGCTTTGTGCGCGCAGGAGGTGGACTGCGACTTCCTCAACTCTGGCCGTCCTGTCTTCGATGCAGCCATCCTTGTAGAATGGTCAGATGTTGCTAGACAGCACAAACCCCTCAAAACTCTTTACACTGCTGATGAATCTGATCTGGAGGGTGGTCTGTATGACAATCGAGCCGAGGGACTTTACATCTTTGAGAAGCCAATTGATGGACGCAATTACATCGTTGCGATTGATCCTGCAACAGGCGATGGATCGGATTATGGCGGAATTCAGGTTGTGGAGTGGGAAAGTGGCCGACAGTGTGCAGAGGGCCGCTTCTACTGCAAGCCTGATGAACTGGCCAGGTATGCGGTTTCTGTTGGGCGCATGTATAACTGGGGACTGCTTGTTCCAGAGCGAACTGGCATGGGCCTCGCTGTTGTCACGAAACTCGTGGAAAGTGGGTATCCCAACCTCTACACGTATGTCAAAGAGGACCCCAAGGTGGATGAGGATGCCCCCTCGCTCAAGATTATCAACGAAGAAACCACGGTAATTGGCTGGAATACCAGTCGGATCAACCGGCCTGTCATCATCGCTACTGGCGAGCAGATGGTGCGTGAATACTATGACCTGCAGCAGGAGGGTGTAGTCCTGACCGCCTTGCCGTTGGTGATGGGCATGCGCACGATAAATGAGATGCTCGTATTCAATTGGCAAGAGTCAGGTATGCCTAATCCGAGGGCTAATGAAGGCTACAACGATGACCTGGTAATGTCATGGCTTATTGCTCAACACGTAAGGCTTCAGTGGCGTCCCGCGTCTGAACTTCCTGTCCTTTTTGCTTAGGAGCACACATGTCTCTTTTCAGTTGGCCCAAGTCCTCCAGCTTGCTCAAGAGAAAGTCCACGGAACCCGACAGTGAGCGAAGTGTGGGAGGGCTTCCTGTGAAGCGTGTGTCTGCGCCACAGGATGCTCCTGACATCATGAATGCTCTGCAGGGTGGGGGCATGCTTAATTTCGTGCGCCCCAGGGAATTTCCCCTGCAGGTGTATGACATCATTTACAACCTGACTCTGACCAACCCCGATATGCGCCAGGCCGTGGGGCATGTGGTCCAGTTGGGTAACACAGGTCATATCCTGAAGTTGGAGGCCCCGTCTGACAATCAGATCGAAGCCATGGTGCAGCGCATCGAGGATCGGTCTGAGATTATGATGCCCTTCACATCTGGAACTGATGGACTGGTAAACAGTCTGTTTGCTCAGGCTGCTCGTTCTGGGGCAGTTTCCACGGAATGGGTGCCTACCAACAAGTTGGATGGCGTGGACAAGGTGTTCTTTGTGCCCGTGTCTCAGATTCGGTGGGTGTCCCGTCAGGATGGCATGGGCTACTACCCTGTCCAGGTTCCACCCACTGGCATCTTCAAGGCAGACTCGAATGCCATCGTGCTGAACCCGGCCACCTTCTACTATGCCAACATCGAAACCTTGGAGAACAGCCCCTATGCTGTGCCTCCCATGCTGGCTGCTCTGGAGTCCATCGGGGTTCAGAAGGTGATGCTCAAGAGCATCCATAAGGTGCTCCGAAAGCTGGGCCTGATGGGTCTCATTGCCTATAAGATGGCCCCGCCTGCCAAGAGGGGTGGGGAGTCGGAGGACAAGTATCAGGAACGCTGCCTGGCCTACCTGAGCAAGGTGTCCGACCAGCTCAAGGACAACTTCAATGAAGGCATTGTCACGGGTTTCCAGAAAGCCTTTGACTTTGAGGTCCAGAGCGTGACTGGAGACGCCAGGGGTATCAAGGAAATCTTCCAGATGAATGAGGAGCAGTTGTTCAGCGGCATCGGGGCTGACCCCGCCATGCATGGCCGCACCTACTCCACCACTGAGACCTATGCCAGTGTGGTCTACAGCAAGATGGCCTCTCAGTTGGCCATCTATCAGCGTCTGGTGGCCGATGCTCTGGAGTTTGGTTGGGGGCTCGACCTCACACTGGCTGGTATGCCTGGAGAGATTGAGGTGGAATTCAACTCCACCCAGAGCCTGCGCAATCTCCAGGAGGCCCAGACCCGCATGATTGAGATTGCCAATGCTGAAGCCCTCTACATGGGTGGCGTGATTGACCAGAATGAGAAGGCTCGTGTTCTGGGCTACAACACTCCTGCCGAGGCCGAACCCCGCCAAGACCCCAATGCTGGAGACAAGAACATTTCCCAGCGTCCCAATACCGGGGGTGGCGCTGACAATTCCAAGAAGAACCCGAAGAGTTCCCAGCCCAAGGAGCATCAGGTCAAATTCGAGTTCAACCAGGCATTCCGCAAGTATTATCCTGTGCGTGACCCCATCTTCTTGTCCGCCATGCCCAATAACATGACGAAGCAGATGGCAGATACCCACGATCATGCTGAGGATGACCCTGAACTGGAAAAACGATACCGGAGGTATCTTCAAGCAGCTTCTGATCCAGCTGGATGCAGCTGACTCAGCAGCCTTGAAGGACATTCTGTCCTTCATGGGGACCATCAAGCATGACCCTGCTCTTGTGGACGAGGTGGCCAACGCCATCTTCAACTACATTAGCAAGGCTTACAAGCACCAGATGTCCTCCTCTGAATTCAAGGACATGGTTCGCAATCAAGTCTACAACATCTACAAGGAATCCATGGCCAATGATGGCCCCTACCCCAGAACTGTGTTCGGGTTGGTGGATACCAAGGCTGTTGACTTCCTGGAAAAGAGTGATCTGTTCTACCTTGGCAACTACATCAATTCCCCTGCAGCCAAGGATCGAATCCTGAAGTTCATCAAGGAAACCTACATCGAGAATGGCGCGGCCATCGGCAACAGTCCCAAGGAACTGAATGCCTTCATGAAGGCCCTGGGATACCAGCTGGAACTGGAGCGATGGCAGGCCAGAAGGATCATTGACACCACTGTCTCTAATGCCCGCGTGTTCAGTCAGTTGGTGGGCCTTCGTCAGGCTATGGTCAAGACTTTCACGGTGACTGGCCCCGATGATAATAAGACCTGCCCCGTGTGCAAGGAAATGCTGGGCCGCAGTTTCTCTCTGGCTCCTGAACTGAAGAATCTGGACGCCCTTCTGGCAGCTGGGCCTGAGTCTCTACCCATCATCAAACCCTTTCTGAAGGGTTCCCTGGACACTTCAGAATTGAGTGGCATGAACGATGACGAAATTCAGACTTTGGGGTATGCCCTGCCCCCCTACCATCCCCACTGCCGGCATCGTCTCGCTGCAGATACGTTTTATGAGGATGCCGCTGAAGTTCCCTATGCGATTGAAACTAACATTTGACCAGGCAGCATAGCCCAAGGAGGGTTCACGATGAGTGATTCCAAGACACAGAAGCCCGCATCCATGACAGTGACGGTCCAAACGGAGCGTGCACTCACCACTGGCAAGGCTGCGGCAACACGCCTTAATATCCCCTGCAGTGTCATCCCGCAGGGCACCAAGAAAGAGGAGGGTGACAAGTGAAACTGAGTATGGCAAGGACAGTAAGCCTCAAACTGCTCCCTGTTTCCATTTCCGAGGCAGACACCATGGCCCGCAGTATGGGCCTTTCCCTGTCTGACGGCATGCCTGAGGATGTGCCCAGTGGGGACATGCGAGCATACCTCAACCCGCAGGAATCGGACTACATCTACATTCCTGTCCGGGCTCTGACCGCTACCAGCGTTCAGAGTGACACCATCAACTTCGGGTATGAGGACGGCAAGGCCCTCAAGGAAGCCGTTGACAAGTTCAACGATATTCCTGTTCTGAAGGACCACATCTTCAGCGTGGACAACTGGATTGGTCGCACCCAGGGCTCTTTCTGGGATTCGACCACTCCGGGTGCCCCTCCGGGGGTCACCCTCATGCTGAAGGTGGACACCAAGGCTGATCCCAAGGTGGCTCGTGGCCTTCTGTCTGGTATGCTGGACAGCGTCTCTGTCACAGTTCAGTTCGACTATGTCAAGTCGCATCCGAACATGTCAGATAGTGACTTCTACTACAAGCTGGGAGAAGTTGTTGATGGAAAGACCGTGCAGGCTTTGGTCACTTCCATTACACGTCTCTATGAACTGAGCGTGGTCTGGCAGGGCGCAGACGTTTACGCCAAGCAAGTCCAGGAGGATGGCATTCACACCCCTGGCCTCAGTCATCGCACCCATCAATCACCCAACTCCAAGGAGGAGATCAACATGAAGAACCTCGCCAAGCGGCTGGGCCTCGCTGAGGGCACCCACACTGAGGAGCAGCTGCTGGCTGCCCTGGATGGGGCTATCACTGCGGCCAAGACGGAGGCCGTCACTCCTCTGCAGGCTGAGGTCACTCAGCTGAAGCAGGATGTGGCCGCCAAGGACACGGCCCTCACCGAAGCCAACGCCTCACTCACCCAGCTCAAGGCCGAACTGGCCCCGCTGAAGGAATCCAATGAGGCCCTCCAGCAGGAGGTGGCCACCCTGAAGCCCAAGGCTGAACTGGGTGATGCCTACCTGACCGAGCAGCGGACGGAGGCTGCGCGCCTCTACTCCATCGTCACCGATGGCAAGCCCGATGCCAACCTGACCAAGCTCATCAGCGAGGCCAACCTGGAAGCCGCCAAGGGGTTCATCGCCACCTTCGGTCCCCAGGCCGAAGCCAAGGTGCCTCTCACCTGCAGTTCCTGCGGTTCCAAGAGCGTGTCCCGCCGGACTTCCCAGGGTGAGCAGCTCAATGGCAACCAGCCCACTTTCGTGGACAAGGCTGTCCAGGCCCACCTGAAGACCACCGTTCACAACATGCACTGATGCCCAATCAGGCATACTTCCCAACCATTTTCTGAGGAGAGAGTCATGACGACTTTCAAGAAGGCCGGACAGGGCATCGTCGCTCAGTCCTTCACCTGTGACCCCACCGCCGTGTTCGTGGGGGACACCGTCTGCATCACCGCCGACAACACCGTGGGCTACAGCGCCACTGAGACCCCCATCGGTGAGGTCGTGGCCGTGGACAAGCACAACCTGAAGTGCACCGTGGAACTGCGCGGGGCCAAGATCGAGACTGCCATCGCTGATGGCGTCATCGCTGCCAATGACCTGCTCAAGGTCGGTGGTGCCCGTGGCAAGGTCAAGACGGCCACCCCGGTCACCGTCGCTGCCGACATTCCCCTCGTGATGGGCGTGGCTTTCGCTGCCGCCGCTGATGGGGCCACCGTCACCTACATGGTTCTCTAGTAGAACCCAACCGCCACGCCTTCACAGGAGGAATGAACCATGATCACCAAGACCATCCAGGAGCAGCTGTCTCCCAAGAAGCTCTTCAACGAAATGCAGGAGGTGCGCAAGAAGGGCATCGACTACACCCTGACCGACCATCTGGCTGCGGCCTATGAGGGCATGTCCATCGAGAAGTTCTATGCCGAAATGGGCCTGGAACCCAACGTGGACACCATCAGCCTCATCCTGGACCGTCAGGATGAAGCCTACCGCTGGCTGGTGCCGGAAATCTTCCGTGACGCCATCCGCAAGGGCTTCGTCAACCAACCCATCTTCAATGACCTCGTCATCCGCGATGAGGCCGTGGCCCAGCCGGTCCAGACCATGCCCTTCTGGGACATGACTGGCCTGACCAACGAGCCCAAGAGCCTGGGTGTCGCTGAGAGCATGGAACTCGGCACCCTGAAGTATGGCCAGAAGCAGGTGCGCATCAACAAGAGCGGCATCGGCATCGAAATCGCTGACGAGTGCATTCAGTATACGCCTCTCAGCCTCCTGTCCATCTTCCTCTCCGATGTCGGCGTCAAGCTGGGCTCCAGCCTCGGCAAGCAGGCCATCACCTGCCTCATCAACGGCGAGCAGGCCGATGGTTCCGAATCTGCTGGCACCGTGGGCATCACCACGGCTGACTCCCTGATCTATGGGGACTTCATCCGCTTCGCTGTCCGTGGCAGCCTGCTGAACCGGAAGTGGACCAAGTTCATCGGCAATGAGGACATGATCAACACCGTCCTCAATCTGCCTGAATTCCGGCCCAACAACAAGAACGCCAACCCTGAGCTGGGCATCAACCTCAAGACCCCGGTGCCCAAGCAGTATGACGCCTACTGCCACAGCTCTGTGCCCACCCAGAAGCTGATCTTCCTGGATCAGAACTTCGCCATGGTGAAGCTCACTGCCCAGCCCCTCCGGGTGGAGGCCGAGCGCATCGTCAGCCGCCAGATCAATGGCACCTACGTCAGTCTCACGACTGGGTTCGCCATCCTGTTCCGTGACGGTCGCATCATCATGGACAGCCACCTGCTCTACAACGCCAACCAGTGGCCCACCTACATGGCTCCGCTGTTCTAGTTGAGCCTCTTTCCTCCCAACCCCAGGGGCTCAGATTCGTTCTGAGCCCCTTTTTCTCTACACGGAGCAACTATGTCCAAGACGCATGTCCGCCTCAAGCTGTCCGATCCTGGGCGCACCTTCCATGACCCCGCCACGGGGCTTTTCCTTTCCGGGGACAACACCCATGTCTGCCACCACACCCACCTCGGTGCTCTCACCAAGCAGTGGATCCAGCAGGGTGGTCTGGTGTCCAAGGCTGTCCATGATCCTGCCCTGGACGAGGATGATGACCCGGCCTCTCAGCAGGGTTCCTCCCCTACGGGCTCTGTTCCTCCCGCACCGCCTGCTGGGCAGGATGACGAGGAAACCCCGAAGGGTGACGGGGAAGGTGGTGACGATCCCTCCGGTGACGATTCCTCTGATCCGTCTGACGGTTCGGAAGATGATGAAGAGGGTGCTGAAAACGGCACCCAGGGCGATGATGACCAGGGCGATGAAGAGGGTGGCGAAGAGGATGAGGAAGAGGGTGGCGAGAGTGCCCTGGACAAGCTCCTCCACAAGACCACCAGCAAGAAGGCCAAGAAGGACAAGAAGTAACTTCACCTGATCGGAGATTCTGCCATGGCATCCTACACTGTTGTTCAATACCTGCAGGCCAGACTTCCGAATCTGGCCACTGACCTGCCTGGAGTGAGCGCAGATATGCTTGCTATGGGTGCCATGGCAGTTTATTGGAGTTTTTTCATGTCTGGCAAAGATCCTGTGCCAGTCATTGACGATGCTCTTCTGACTGAACGTCAGAAGATCGTCTGTGCCCTTCGGGCAGCCGTTACGATCTACCCCACCATTCTGTCCGGCAAGGCTAGCAAGATGGTCACAGAGGGCACTGGCGGACCTGCTACCGCCAAATTTGCTGATCCCTCAAAGGTTTACAAGCAGATCCTGGATGCCATGACTGCCGAATTGGAGCTCATGGAAACCGCTGAAGGTGTGATGCTCAAGCCTGGTGAGTGGGTGCCCCCGGCCAACCTTCTCACTGTCAACAAATACAATGAACTTCTCACGGCTGACCTGGTCGTGTCCCGCAACATCTTCGACCTGGGTTGGGTCTAGCCATGACAAACACTCCTCTTTTTGGCCAAGACACGCTGGATACCATTAAGAGTGTTCTGTCTGATGTTTTCGCCACTTTCGCAAAAGAAACCGTGACTCTGCGCCAGCCTACCCTGGGGTTTGCTAGTGGAGACTTCGGTGAAAAATCCTCCAATTTGGCTCCTCCTACTGACACACCTCTGAACGTCATGTATGCCTACACCACGGCCAGTGATGGCAAGTATGACATCGTGGATAGGTCTGACAAGGGTGCTGAAGAGCACGATGGATTCCGCCTGTTCATCTGGAAGGACTACATGACTTCCAAGGGCGTGACCTACATCGATGCTGAGAAGGACCGCGTTATCTTCAAAGGCAAGGAATACATCATCAATTTTGCTGCCCCTTCCGCTCAGTTTGGTGATCTGGGCGATCTGCTTTGGGAAGTTGAAGTCAGGTTCAGGCACAGGGGCTAAAATGGCTGGTCAGGTTGGCCGTCTTGAGATGAAGGTATTTCGCAACGACATGAAAAAGTTGCGGTATCTTCATGTGGACATCATGCAGGAATTGCAGGAAGTCCTCCCCAGGATTGGAGCCCGGTTAGAGTCCACCATTTTGAGGCACATGCAAGCTCAGGATTTGAAGTGGGAACCCCTGAGCGAGGAATACAAGAAGTGGAAAGAAAGGCACGACTACAGCACCAACACCTGGATCATGACCTCCTCCCTGCAGCAAGCCATTACCAGCACTGTGAACAAAAGCAAGTTGATGGTGTTTGTGGGTGTTCATCGGACTGCAGGAAACCATGAGCTCAGCAATCAACCTTTGTATGAGATCGCTTTTGCCCTAGAGTTTGGCACCAGGGATCTTGGGGGCCACATTCCTGAGCGTCCTCTCTTCCAGCCAAGTCTTGAGGAGAACAAGAGGTCTGTGGAAACCACAGTGGGTATTGCAGTCAAGAAGGCTCTCAAAAGATTCAATGAACGCATGTCCTCTACACCAAACCCGTAGGAGATTGTCATGGCTGATGTTTACAAGGATCTGGAGAGGACAATTTACAACGTGCTAACTGCAGAGTTGGCACTTCTTGGTCTAACGACAATCCAGGTCCTGAATGTAGCAGATGACAGGACCTTCCCTGCGCTTGAAGAGGCCATCCGGTTCTCAAAGGTGTATGATATTCCCAATGATGACGCTCCTCGTGGGCCTGGTTCAGAAATACTCACCCCCGTGACGGACACCAATGGCAAGGTGGTCTCATACAATCGCCAGGACTGGCCGGAAGGATGGAGGACCAACTACAAGTTCGTTTGTGCCTCGAACACAGTTGACATGATCCGTATGCTGGAAATGGTGCTTCACAGAGCCCTTCGACCCAAACGACCTGTCTATCTGTATGACTCTGAGACCAACACCCTAACCGACAGCTACTGTGACATCAGTTACAGGGGCTACCTTAATCAGGATAATGCTGAAAAGGGTTTCCTGAATAGAGCCACCATCATTCAGTTCGAGGTCTATGATTATGACCTTGCTACCACTAGTGTGCCTGCTATCACTAACATCGGCACTGTTGTGGAACTGACTACGTCAACGCAACCTAACCCTCAGACTGGCGTTGATATTGTGATCACCGGATGATCTATGCTGTGTCTCATTAACCAATGAGCGAGTGCACGCCAACCTTTTCCTTTATGGAGGAACCATCTCATGACCAACTCCCTTCCCGCAGTGAAGTATCAGGAGATTGACCAGTCCACGGTCCCTCCTGTGCTTCTGGCTGGGGCCCACGGCCTCATCCTTCAGACTCTCTTTGGGCCTGCTGACAAGCCCTACAAGATCACCACTGTGGACTCCTACAAAGCGATGTTCGGAGGGCCTGACTCGATCAAGCACCCCTATTTCGCTCAGGTCCGTCGTGCCCTGGCTCGTGGGGTGACCCTCTTCGTGCAGCGACTGCTTATGACTGGTGCCACGGCAGCCAGTTACGCTTTCGCAACTGAGAAGATCACCATTACGGCCAAGGATCTGGGATCGTGGGCCAACAATGCTCTGGGTTTCAACTTCACTCAGGGTGATGGTGCCACAACCCCCTTCAGCCTCAGCATCATCTATGCTGCCAATGCCGATGTCCAGGAGACATTCACCACTGCAGTGAATGGCACCCTGGATGACTTGATCACTCTGGTGAATGCCAATTCCCAGCGTGTGACGATCACCACTCAGGCTGGTTATGTGGCTCCTGCTACCACCGTTGCCACCCTCTACCTCGCTGGTGGCACCGATGGTGCCTTCGCTGACACCCCGACCAAGGACGCAGCTGTCAACACCCTGTTCGCCAACTTCAATGACCTGACCAAGCTGGATTCCATCAGCGTGGCCGGCTCGCACTCCAAAGCGCACATGGAGAACATCACTGCCTACGTGGAAGGCCGTGGTGACCTGATGGCTATCTTCGAGGTGGACCCCACCCTGGACCCCGCCACTGCTACCACGTTCCTGCAGAGTCTGACCAAGACCTCCAGTTACGTGGCCATCTACTACGGGAGCAACCTGAGCTCCTGGAGCGTGGAGGAGCAGAAGGAAGTCACCAATGGCATCCTTCTGGATGTCCTGGGCGTCTGGTCCTACAATGACAGTGCCTTCGAGGTGGGTGGTCGTGCCAAGGCTCCTGCCGGTGGTCAGCGTGGTCTGATCCCCAACGTCCGCACCTTCGCCTACAACATGCTCAGCCCCGCCCGCAAGGTCGCTGCTGACAACATGGTGGCACTGGGCTGCAACGTGGTCGGCAATCACCCCACCTTCGGTCCCGTGGTCTGGGGTGCCAAGACCCGCAACATGAAGAACAGTGCTCTGGACAACATCAACGTCCGGCGCATGCTCATCGACCTGGAGCAGCAGCTCACGCCCATCTACCAGAAGGGACTGTTCGAGCCCATGTCCCCCAAATCCTGGCGTGCTGCCTATGCCAACGTGGTTCCGATTCTCACGGAACTGGAAAAGGCTGAAGCCATTTACCCTGGGTGGGCCTACGTGGGTGACCAGAACGCCTCCAAGATCGAGGATGCGCTTTACAACAAGCCTCTCGATCTGGCCAACGGCATCTACAAGGTCAAGATTTCCATGGTGCCCGTGGGCTACATCGAGCAGCTGGACTTCACCATCCTCGTCAACAACGTCACCACCCTGTTCAACGCTGCTTAGGAGGATGACAGATGCCTGCTGTCGGACGTTCTATCAACCCGCGCAAGGTCTACAGGTTCGCCATTGAGGTGGACGGCCTGGACACGGCCTATGCTCAGAAGATCAAGATTCCCAAGATGGAGGTCAAAACCGCCAAGCACGGTGAAGGCCCCTTCGAGATCCACACGGCCTCCAAGGTCACGTTCGGGGATCTGGAGATCGAAACCCTCAAGCCTGCCAACTCCAGTTCCGTCTGGTGGAAGGACTGGCTGGCCCTGGTGGTCAATCTCGACACCGGTGCCATGGGCGATCCCAGCATCTACAAGAAGAACTTTTTCATCGTGGAAACTGCCCCTGACGGCGTGACCATCGTGGACCGCACCGAAATCCGTGGTGCCTTCCCCGTGGACATCGACCTGGCTGACCTGGACAAGCTGGGTGAGGGCAACTCGGTGGACAAGATCAAGTTCCGAGTGGACCGCATCGTGGTCCAGAATGGGGACTAGGGGCAATCGCCCGATTGATTGACCTCAGTGTCCTGTGTAAAATTGGGGGAGCCCACTTCAGGGCTCCCCCACTTTCTTTTTGGAGCCTCCATGCCCACCCTTCAGGATCTGCTTTACGCATCCTCCGAGCCGCAACTGGTGGAACTCCCCTCTGGAGCCATCGCCACCGTCCTGGAAATGACGGGCGCAGACCAGCGCAACTTCAGTGACCGGACCAAGATCGCCAATGGTCAGGCCATCAATGAACTGCTGGAACGCTGCGTGGACACCGTCGATGGTGAGAAGCCCACCAAGGAACAGCTGCTGGACATGCTCTCTGGGGACCGCAAGGCCCTCATGTTCAATATCCGCAAGTTCAGCATTGGTGACGAGTTCCTGTTCAAGTCCAAGTGCCCCGCCTGCGGGGAGGCCAGCGACTGGGAACTCACCCTGTCTGAGTCCGAGTTCCCTGTGCGCCCCTACAAGATTCCAGGTGGGGCCAAGACTGTGGAAGCCCCCTCCAAGATCCTTCCTGGCCTCACCTGGAAGTTCCAGATGCTGGATGGTCACGCTGAACTGAAGGCCATTCGTCTCAGGAACAAGGCCACCAGCATGTCTGATCTGGACCTGCGCCAGATTCAGGCCAGCCCGGAACCTGGGGCACCCTATTCCCCAGTGAACCTGGACAAACTGTCTGACAAACTCATCGCGGAACTGCGTGCCACGGTCAAGGAATACGAGGGGGATCTGGATGACGAGGTGCGCCTGACCTGCCCCAAGTGTGCTGGTGAGGTGACGTTCCACCTCATGGGTGTCCAGGATTTTTTGATCCCAGGCGCGACCTCCTAGCCAACTGGTATTACCTGGCCAAGGGGGGAGCTACCCTGGGGTATGCTGATTATCTGTCTTTGACTATCTCTGAGCGAACTGTATTGCTTCAGATTCACGACGAGTATCTGGAGAAAGAAGCAGATGCTGTCAAGAATGCAGGCGCTCAGTAGCACAGAATGACACTCTGATTTCTGCGCCTGAGCAATTCAATAGGTGGAGGAACCATGAGTGGTGGAATGCTGGCAAACATGTTGGGGATGGGGGTGACGGTCCAGTTGCTGGACATGTTCACCCCCACTTCCAATCAAGTGGCCAACTCTTCGGAGGCCCTAGCCAATAAACTGCAGCGTGACGCTAACAAGACAAGCAATGCTTGGAACGGCTTGTTTGTGGGCGGGGCCATGGCTGCTTCTGGCATGGGTATCCTACATGTTGTGGCCAATATTGGGAAGAGGGCCTTGGAGTCCAGTTCCCAGTTGGAGATTTTTCGCAATCAGTTTCATGTCATGATCAAGGATTATGCATGGGCTGAGAAAGTATATCATGACTCGATCCAGTTTGCTACCAAGACGCCCTTCACCATTCCTGAAGTGGTAGGAGCAGCCAAGACCCTTCGTGCGTTTGGCTTCCAGGCCAATCAGATTGGTGGGGAGTTGAAGGTAGCAGGTGACTGGGCTGCAATGTTTGGTGAACGCATCGAAAAGACTTCTGAGATTATGGGTCGTGCCATGGCAGGTGGTTATGGCAGGGCTTTGGTTTACATGCGTGGCAAGGGCATCAATGACAAGGACATTCAGGAAATGGCCCGTCAACAGGGCACCTATAATGACTTGTTTGATGCTAGTGGTCGCACCAAACGGGGGTATGATGGCAACAAGATGGTTGCAGCCATGAATGCTCTTCTTGTCTCCAAGTATGGGGGTGAGATGGAGAAACGCATGGGCACCATTCCAGGTATGGCCTCCAATATCGAAGATCAGATGATCCTGCTAATGTCGAAAGTAGGGGATGAGTTCAAACCCAGATTGAAGTCTCTCATGCACTCTATCCTTCAGGATTTGAGTGGTGAGCAAATGGCTGGGTTAGGTAAGGCCATTGGTATGGGTCTGGATGTTCTCCTCAGGATTTTAGGAGCTGTTATCATCCCTCTGGAAAAGGTGGTTACCTGGTTGGGCAAATTGTCCGAGCAGCATCCTGCTTTCGTGAAGTGGATCACAGTCATTGTTGCTACCGCCGGAGCCCTTCTGTTCCTCACTGGGACTTGGATTGTGTGGATGGCAGTGACCAAACTCTGGAAGGTTTCAGGTATCGTGGAGCAGTTTGCCTCTCTCCAGAGGGTTCTCCTGGCATTTGCATCTGGTCCTATGGTAACTTTGGCTATTGCTGCAGTCATTCTCTATGCTGTGTGGAAAAATAACTTTGGTGGTATCCAGGAAATGGTAAAGAAGTGGTGGGGAACCCTCAAGATTGTTTTCACCGCAATGTCTGAGGGGTTTGCCAGTATCCAAAATGGTGTTGTCACGTTCTCTGAGGAAACCTACAATGCCCTGGATAGGGCTGGGGTTGCTCCTTGGACCATCAATGTAATGGCTGTTCTGTATCGCTTGTATCAGATTCTTGTGGGTGTGTGGAAGGGTTTTTCTGACATTGTCAACATCGTGGGATTTGTAGTGGGGGGTTTCAGCTACATCATCATGGGAGCCATGAAACTCATCGAGTGGATTCTGAGAGCAACTGGAGTGCTGAGCGGTCTGGCTGATAAGATGTCTTCTGGAGTCTATACTGGTTTTGGCAGGGTTATAGGCTGGTTGGTTGGTCTATTTGCTGCATACTGGTTTGTGACCAGACTCGTGACGGCAGCCACTGCTATCTGGTCTGCTGTGACTTTCGCTGCTAGAGTGGGTGCCCTCCTATTCGCTCTGGCTACAGGCGGCATGAACTTCAGTCTGATGTCCCTCATCCCTGGTTTCACTGGGGCTACTGCTGGAGCCACATCGTTTGCGGCTGCTCTGTGGGCAAACCCCATTACCTGGATCGTGGCTGCAGTTCTGCTGCTGATTGGTCTCATCGTGCTGCTAGTGGTGAAGTGGAAGGAAATCCACGCTTGGATCATGAAGAGTCCTGATTGGCTTCTTGCCATCACCCCCTTTGTAGGCGTGCCCATGCTCATCATCAAACACTGGTCCCAGATTAAGACCTTCTTCATCAATCTGGGTCACACTATCAAGGGTGTATGGAACAGTGTGACTGATTGGATCTATGACAAGGTAGCTGCTGTGATGGCATTCTTCCTCCGAGTGATGGTGAAGATAACTCAGATGCTTCCGTCTTGGCTGAAACCTGATGCTCTCAAGTCTTTTGACAACATCGATGCTGACAAGATTGACTCCCAGTTTGTCCGCAATTTCACATCCAATACCCTGGATGGCTACAAACAGGCTCGTCTGCAGGGTGCTAGCATGGCCAATGCCTATGCAGCTGGTGTTGCCTCCAACAACCGCCTGGTGAATTCACTCACCAATCGCCCCAACCAACCCATTCAACTCAATTCGACTCTGCAACTTGATGGTCGTGTGGTTGCAAGGTCCACTCAGCGTTATATGAATGAAGAAGCTGCTTCTGGGAGGACTGACTGATGGCTACCACTCGCAAACGAGGCAGTATCACTGATACTATCACCCTGGATGAGGTTCCGTTTCAATATGAACCTGTGACTGAATTTAAGCAGTCCACCAACTATGGTTCCCAGAAGATCATTGGCAGACGGTTGGTCAACCGCGTGTGGGTTGGCACTGGTGCAGGTGATCTAACTATTTCCTTCACCCTCGTGGGGGTGGCCCACACCCAATTGAATCCAACTGCCTCAGAAGTGGGGCAGTATCGCTACAACCAGGCTGTTAAGGACAACCTAAACCAGCGCAAGCAGATTTGGGTTCCTGACAAGGTGGATGGGGCTGGGCATGTGATTGTCCGGGGTCACTATGAGGCCAACCCCAATTACAATCCTAAAATGATTGATGATGGGTCTGGAAACCTGGTAGAAAATCCCAATTATGTGAACCCGGTTTCCACTGTAGATGACACTCAGAAGAACCTGAGCATTCAGAAGCAGCAAGACAATGCCAAGGCTCAGAACCTATTGGACAGGTTCTTGCAGTTTTTGGAACCCCAACCTGATACAGGGGCTCCTCACCCTATTTATGTCAACATGGGAGGGGCATACAAGGGAAGGAAGTTTATTGTCACTGAAGCTAAGCATCAGATAACTGTTACCAACTATGCTACACTGGAGCCCATGGAGATTGTTGTTTCCATGACTCTTTCAGAAATTCCTGCAGTAGTGGTGACCCCTGAACCTGTTGCTTCTGGCACTGCCATGACTGGAAAGGGCAGTAAGACCACTCTGGTTAAACTCCCGTCCATGATGGCTTGCCATAGAACCACACTCAAGGCCAAGACTCGTCGGAGGTAACCATGACAACCATTGCTCTACACCCCCATTCCATTCTGATGAAGGCCCCCCTTCTGCTGGTGAATGGAGTTCCTGAATGGGGAATCCGGCAACCTTCGGAACAGCAGAAACTCTCTGATGACCAACTTTACACCACAGTGGAAAATGACCGCTTGCCTATTATTGCACATTATGTGTATGGTGATGTGCGTCTATGGTGGGCCATTTATGACTACAACAGGTCCATCATTGGCAAGTCCTATCCTGTGTTTCTACCCGCAGGGTTGACCTTGCGCATTCCCCCCAAGGACCGTGTGATTGCGGAGATCAACGATGTCTAGGGATCTGTCTGGACTTTCCATCTTCATCATTGCAGGTTCCAGATCCTATACAATGGATGATCTGAATGCATATCGGGTGGAGATCACTGATAGTGAGGAAGGGGACAGCACCATCACCCTTCACTGCAATGACGAATCCTACTTTGTCACTGACAACCTTCTGTTTCAGGTTGGTCAGTCCATAGGCATCCGTTGGGGGTATTCCCTCAACAACGAGGTAGGTGCGGAGAGGTCGGGATATGTTGTTGTAAAACCATCCACGACTTATGGCGAAGATGGTGTGCTAGCCGTAATCAAGGCTTCGACCACATCCGTGCTCATGTCGGCCCGTAGGCCCCAGAAGTCCTATGGGAAACTTTCTCTCAGGAGTATCATCTCAGACATTGCCACTCGGAACAAACTCAAATTGGAGATCACCGGTGGCAATGAGATGGTAGATGGTTTCTCCCAAGGCAAGTGGAGTGATCGAGAGGCCGTCAGGGTGTTGGCAGACAGGTATGGATACTTGGCCACATACACCGACGACACGCTCAAATTTGCCATGAGAGACTTTGATCAAAAGCCTGCACTTACATTCTACTACAAGCAGGGTGATGGCAGTAACATCATTTCTGCGGAAGTCCAGCAGGACCATGCCAAGGATACTGGAGCTGGGGAGACTGTGACTCGTGTATCCAGCAATCCCGAAGATAAGGGCACTGCCAAGACTGAAGTCAAGCAGGTCAAGCAGGTGGATTTGGCAGTGTCAACTCCTTCCGCTCATGTAGTGACTGTGAATGGAACCCCCACATTGGTGGATTCCACCAACTCCACCACTGGAACCAAGGGTGGTATCACTGCCTTTATGGCAGGCATGGGTTCCAAGGCTATGTCTATTGGTGGCGGCAACAAGTTGTGGGATCCTTCCGATGTGAGGGATCTCACCTCCATGCCTCCTACCACCGATGCTGCTTCCAAATCCACTGCCATTGCCGGAGCAATGAATGCCAAGACCCGCAAGGCTGGAATGACCATGAGGGTGGAAGGTGATCCTCTTCTAACTGCCAAGCAGGTCATTGAAGTCGTGGGGCTTTCCAAGAGAGACAGTGGAAAGTGGTGGATCATCAAAGTGACCCATTCACTGGACTTGAGCAGTGGTTACACCTGTGATATTGAACTTGCCCGCACAGGGCATAACCTGAAGGGTTCTGGAGTCCCCAGCAGTAAGGTTAACAATCAGGCCGGAGGAATGGTCTCTTGCCATACTCCTGTTTCCGCTGTCGTGAAGGCAGATCTTGATTCCAGGCAAGTTACCAGGACAACCAAATGAGCGTGTATAACTTTCCCCAATTCCTACGCAAACTGATGGAATCTGGTCTGGAGTATTTTGGCGTTTATTATGGGATCTACAGAGCTGAGGTGAAGGACAATCAAGACCCTAAAGGGTTGGGTAGGTTGAAGATCCAGTGCACCCTGATACATGGCAATGCTGCTTGTGAGGTGTGGGCATGGCCTCAGTCTCCCTGGGCATCTGATGGATGTGGCCTTTGGGTCATTCCTGATATTGGTGACCAGGTTTATGTAACATTTGATCATGGTAGGGCAGACCAACCCATCTGGAGTGGTAGTTGGTGGGCCAACAATGAGCCTTCTCCTGACATGACGACCAAGAAGGTGACGATTGCTACTAAAGAGGGCATGAAATTGGTGTTTGACCGCGATGCCAAAACTATTACTATGTCCCAACGAGATGGCAATAGCGTGGTCATGTCCTCTTCGGAAGTGCGGGTGACTCATGGGATAAAGATAGTAGTGGAGTCCCCAGAGATTGACCTAAATGGCAAGGTGGTTATCAATGGAGACGTTGCCATGACTGGGGATGGCAACGTGATTGGCAATTGGTTTGCATCCAACAATTCAGCTCACCACACTCATCCTGTCTCTAATGGCACTGCCCTTAGAAATGACCCGTAAGATTGCCCGTTGTTGAAGGCATATTGTTGAGAGAGGTAGGCCATGTCACAACAGTCTGGGTTTCCATTCCCTGCTATTGCCAGAGGTGCACGTGGGCCTCTGGTTTACGTTTCCAATGATACCTTGCAGTTGGTGAAGTCCAGTATCTACCAGATCCTCACCACGATGCCTGGGGAAAGGCCGTGGAATCCTGAGTTTGGTTGCCCCGTTCAGAAAATGCTGTTTGAGAGCATCACGGAAACCAACATGGATGCCATTGCTTCCCTAGTGTATGAGGCCCTTACTCAATGGGAGCCCCGCATTAGTTTGGTTCCTTCTGATGTTTTGGTGACTCAGTCCAACGGAAGGGTCAGTGTCAGGGTGTCCTATTCTCTGAATGTACCTGCTGACGCTGATCAAGACTCCATCATTGTCACATTCTAGGAGTTACCATGACCACTCTTCTTGCCTCCATTCCGCTGTCCTCGGTCACCGCTGATCAGGTCAAGCAGGAACTCATCAATCTCATCAAACCTTATTTCCCTGACTGGACAGACCAGTTGGACTCCAACAACATGATGGTGGTCCTGGAACTGTTCAGTATGCTGGCTGAACTGAACTATGGGTATCTGGATCGAAGGGCACGTGAAGCCTTCATCCAGTATGCTCTGGATCCCAGCAATATCTTGGCTCATGCCAGAGGTTTGGGTTACACCCCCAAGTATCAGGTGCCTGCTGAAGTGGATGCCATATTGAATGTGGCTCCAGTAGTGACTCAATCCACTCTGATTCCGAAGGGTTCCACCATCCTGACTATCATCCCTGGAATCTCCTATGAAACCACCACTGATGTGGTAGTCCCTGCTGGGAGTTCCTCAGTTTCTGTCCACGCTGCTCAGTATGCATCTCAGAGCAAGACTTTCAATGGAAATGGCACCCCCTTCCAGAAAGTGGTGCTCGATCTTACGCCGGTCATTCCTGACTCAATCGTTCTCACCATCGACGGAGTAACCTGGACCCAGGTGGACTCTTTCGTGGAGAGTTCAGCTACCGACAATCACTACAAAGTGCTGGTAAATGCGGATGGTTCAGCCATTCTCCTGTGCGGCAATGGTATTTCTGGGAAGGTATTCCAGGGCAACCCCACTCCCGCTCTAGGGGAGGTGACCTACAAGACTGGCGGTGGAAAGGCTGGCACCATTGGTCCTTACATGATGACTCAGATGTCCTCTGAGATTCATGACGCTGGCAACAATGCCTTGCTCACTGTTACTGCCATGAATGTTCTAGCTTCCACGCCAGGGGTGGATCAGGAAACTCCTGAGCAGATTCGCTACAATGCCATTGCCAATGCCAGGACTTCCAGGGTTTTGTTGGGTTTGACTGATATCCAGGATGCTACCAAGGGAGTTCCTGGAGTGGTGGTTGCCAAGGCTGTGAATTGGACCATAGAACCTTCCCTGAGTCGTTACATGATTCAGGTGTTTGTTGCTCCCACTGGTTTGGGAGTTGCTAGTCAGGCTCTATTGGATTCCGTCATGGCTGCTCTAACTGTAGACAAGGAAATGGTCATGGGGACTGTTCCTGTGGTCATGGCAGCCAACTACCGGAACCTGACCTTTAACATCAACCTCTACATCAAGACAGGTTACAACTTCAACACTGTCTCTCAGGCTGTCCATCAGAAACTATTGGACTTGTTTGATCCCACTCAGACCAATATCTGGAATTTCTCCCCTGAATTCGGCATGTCCATTTACACCTCGGTGCTGATCGCCATCTTGCAGCAGGTGGATGGAGTGCGCAATCTCTCCATTACCTCTCCTGGTGATCTCACCCTGTTCAACTCAGAGTTCCCCAAGGTGATTCGGACTATCACACTTGGAGACAGTGGTCTGTCATGGGACTCCAACATTCTGAATGTGTGAGGATTTCATGACTACTTTTACAGAGGAAACTTCCCTGCTGACTCTCCTCCCGGCCACCTACCGGGAGGTTGATACTGATGGAAGTCTTCAGGCTTTCTTTGCAGGAGTAGATAGCATTTGGTCCTCCATAGTCACAGATATGGAGAATTTTGACTCCAACGTGCTTGATCCTGCTCCCAATATGGTGGATTATTGGCTTGCCCATCGGGCCAATCCATTCACTTTTCCCATGACAGATGATCAGAAATTCAGATTGGTGGATGGTCTATTCAGGATCTATCAGTTGCGGGGTTCTGAGACTGGACTTGTTGGGGCAATCCGATACATCCTAGGTCTGGATGTATCTGTGAAGTATGACTTTGAATACTGTTGGAGACTTGGTGTATCCCGTCTTGGTAACGACACTATTCTCTTGGGGGCCAACTACCCCAATGCCCACATTCTGATTCCTGGAGAGGTCACACCTGATATCCTCACCGCAGTGAGTGCCATCGTGGAGTTCATGAAACCACATTGGCTTCGATTTATTATTGTGGGTGGTGCCATTGTTGCCCCTTCTCAAGTCATGTTGGGCACGGCATATGATGCACGAGTGGTAGCAGTCATGGGCGCTACCGATTACGTATGGTCTATTTCCAATGGAACCATTTTGAGTGGGCAAGGCACTGAGCAGATCCATTTCAATGCCTCAATGGCTGGTCTGGTCACCATTACATTGGCAGTCACTACAGCACAGGGCACTACAAGTATTTCTGCTGTTTGCAATGCCTATGCCTCTATGGACAATCTGGTGTTGGTATCAGACGACTATCAACCTGCTGGCAATCTCTCTGCTAGTGCTCAACTACAAGGTAATTTCTATAAAGTGGCTTGGTCTGGGTCTAATCTGATCATTCAGGGCGCTTCTGACCAATCCACTGTCACCTTTAACATTGGGCAAGCAGGAATTGCTACACAATTGATTGCCAACGCCTATGACATTATTGGCAATACACTTCAATTGGTGAAAACTATCAAGGTGGTGCCCTATACCAGTTCCGATTCCTACACTACCAGCAATCTTGGTCCTAATGGCAATCAGAACTTTGAGATGGACCTGGGCTGGGAGTATGACCTTGTATCCATTACCACTTCCAGTCCTGCCTGGATTCGCATTTACAACTCTGCTGCTGACCGTGATTCTGATGCAGAACGCTCCGCTACTTCAGACCCAACGGACAATTCCCCCATTGTTTGGGAAGGATTCACCACTGCAGATAACCTGACTATTCCAGATATGCCTAATGTGAAGGGTTGTAACAAGGATACTCCACGTATCAAAAAAGCCTATCTTGCAATTCAGAATACTTCCGTCAGTTCCACTCCTGTGACTATTACTGTCACTAGAACAGAAACCCGCACCAGCGGAACCTTTTAGGAGTCATCATGTCTAATTTTCTTGGATTCGAGAGTTTCCTGATCCCTTCTGGGAGCACCATTACAACGGTGCGTGACACTCTGGAGACTGCTCTCACGAGTCGCGGGTATCAGGTTGTTGAGCGGTCCATCGTGCCCGTTGCCACTATTGGGTCTTGGACCAATTACGGGAATGCCTGGGATGGGGATAGCACCACCACTACGGGTGGTGGAGCTGGATGGACTGGCGTAAAGATGGCCCAACCGTTCACACCGGCTGTCCTGCACGTTATTTCAGAAAACGGAGCCTCTTCACAGGGACCAAAGGCGTTCACCCTTGACTATTCCGATGATGGAGTCACCTGGACCACCTTGCAGTCTTGGACCTCCGAGACAGGGTGGTATCCACAGCAGCGCCGTGTTTACACCTTGACTGGTGCCACCGCGCATACCTACTGGCGGCTGAACGTCACCCTTGGCAATGGTGGCAACCCCTATGTATCCCAAGTCGTCCTGTATGACGCCACGGGAGTTCCGGTCTGCACCTCTGCCTACACTGAACTTATTCCGCCAAGCTCGGAAGCCATCGGAAATGCAGACTCACGGGACCAGTTAAGGATCGAGGTGCCATTCGGTGGCACCACTCTCTTTTTCAGAAACATTCTTTTCCCGCTAACCGCCAGACCCCAGATCATGTCATTTTGGCAGGTTACAGCCGGTGCAGTCACCCCTTCGATCACCATTAACGGCAGCACGGTATCTGGGCCTGTCGGACTTGTCACCAACACCGCCCAGCAGAATCTACGGGCTCTGTATGAGGCCGTGAGAGCAAGTTCTGACCCCAATTTCACCGCCTTCAACTGGGAATACCAGAAACCATCTCCTCAGAATGCAGATGACACCAACGACTGGATCTATGCTTGGCAGAAAGTCCCAGGCCCAAATGCGACTGTAACCGCAACCAACGTCGGTGTTCGCATGATTGGCGTCTATTGGCCTGCCAACACGAAGGAGGGCGTGAGTGGTGTAACCGTTGGCGGAAACCTGTCTATTGATCTCAACAATGGCTTCATCTACTACCTCCAGGTCAATTCCAGAGGCATTGCCCTTGCCACAAAAACCAATTCGGCCTTTAGTGGACCATTACATGCTTGCTGGGCAACCCATAATGCCGCGATTGCTGCAATGCCTCCCACTTTTGGTCTGTCAAAAGTTTCTCCGATTGAGCTGCTTATCGGAAATGACAATGACTCAACCTATGCAACAAGCGTGGCGGCACCGAGTCACTGGTGGGCTATCCCGCAATCCACTTCCACTGGTTTTTCGGGATTCAATGCAAGCAACGGTAATGATTGGACCATGCAGGCTCCATTCACTCGGCATAATGTGCGAGATAAGTTTCAGGACGCAATGGCTAGTATGCCATGGACAGCACTTCAGAATTATTGCAGAGCCACACTTATCGGCAGTAATGTCTTTAACAACAATAGCACTATTGCCAATGATTTCCAGGTCCATCGAGTTTCGTTGCCAAACGAGACTATTACGTCTCAGTGGTATAACGGCATGATCCCGGTCCTTGAGATTCAGGACTGGTATAAGTTTGATGGAACGGCAACTGACGAGGCTCTCCTACTTGTTTCAGACACAGTAACCGTCACTTCACTCACAACTGATTTGGCAACGACTGATGCTGTTGTGAATGTGGTCAGCACCGCAGGTTTCCAAACCTCTGGTTATCTTGTTGTGGAGAACGAAATCATTCAATACACAGGCATCACAGGAACCAGTTTCACCGGTTGCACTCGTGGAAAGTATGGATCCACCCTGACCAACCACTTTGCCAATGATGCTGTTGGTCAAGGGTTGTGGATAGTCAAAATCCTTGGTGGTGCCCTGTTCGCGGGCTACCAGAAGCCGAGCTAACCCATGGCAATCACACCGCCTGTAAAAAACCTTCAAGATCCAACTGGCCTCACCAGGTTGTGCAACTGTGTCATGCCCACTCCCACGCTACCCGTGCTGAACCCACCCTTGGGTTCAGCACGGGCATGGTTCCCCTATGTGTTTCACAGGTGGGAAACCTCTATGCCAGTTGAAAACTCATTGATAGTCGGAACCGTCACCACGCCTCGCGCACCCCTTCCTCCCATGGGAAGACAGGTGATTCTCACGTTCCCACCAATCTACAAGGAACGTGGTGGAGGCACGACCCGTCAGTTGGTTGGACAGACTTGGCCACGCCTATACAGAAATGCTACCAGTGGCAGTAGCATTGGCATTTCTACCAGTGGTGCAACTTCTCCTGACTTCTCCACTGGTGGAGGCACTGCCCCAATACAACCTACCTCAACAGTAATTCCTGCAACTGTGTCCGTGGCAGGTAGTGTTATTACTGTGGTTGCAGATGTGAACTCCACTTCTGACCTGATTGTGCAGTATCAGGTGGATGGCGGTTCTGTTCATGTTGTCACACCTACTTGGAGTTGAGATGACTCAGCATAGTTTCAATCTTGATATCTCGACTCTGGGGTTGGCAATTGGAGATCACCAGATTCAATTGAGTGTTTCTGAGGGAGCTAATACTACAGCCCTCCCTCCTGTTACTGTGACCAATACAGTAACAGGGATTTCTGCAAAGTTGGGTGTGCCTATACTACTGGAAGCCAAGAAGGGTATTCTGAGGCAATCAAATTTTGGGCAACAACCTTCCATTGGTGATGGATCTACAAATGTCTGGGATGCTGCGACCTCCATCGTCACAGGGAAGGATCTTCACTTTGCCCTCAAGGTGGGCAATTTAATCCCTATGCCACGTGGAAACAGTTACCCTGTAGATGGCACCTACTATCTGGGCAGTGTGGAAGTTTGGGTGGATGGGGTTCAACTTACTAACCCACAGGTGAACATGTTCAGCACTTACTGGGGATTCTCAGGTTTCCCAGTTGTGAGCGTGACTAACCTTTCTGACTTGACAGACACTTCCCAGATCCGGTGGTTCTCTTGCATCCCCTACACACCAGGCGGGGCACTTGACGTTCCTGGAACTCACCTTGTTCAGATCAAGATGCGGTTCCAGATCTACAGTGTTGGAACCAACACGTGGAGTTCTGCCCCTGACCTAGTTTACAACGAAACCATTACAGTGATGGATGGTGGTGCTGGTTCCAGAACAGGAAACCCCATTGTAGTATCAGCTGGAACATGGGATAATGCTAGGACTGTGGCTCATGACAACTATATTGTCTACAAGGTAAATTTCACAGGTATTACTGGTCAAATCAATAAAGTGTTCAGAACTCGATTGCGACATACAGGCGATAAGGCCAATGCTTGGTTGTATTGGGTGTATCAATCCAAATTGACCATGATCCAGAATCTAAGTCCAGGTGATAACACTTTTGCAGATGGTTCCCTTATTGCTACCAACTCTGGTAGCGTCCCACTTACAGATGGTGACTTCTACTTCATAGTGAAACCATACAAGTATTACATGGGTGTTAGTCCTTTGGTTGACATGTCAGTGGACTTCCGTTCCAGTCTGACAACCGCCACTGGTATGCCTGGAACTATGGCAGACGATCCTACCGGAACGCCTCTGCACGGCATCTATGACCCTTATGGTGTAGGTGTTGGAAGTGTGCCCATGAATGCTGACTATTTGGATTTGAATTTTGTGCCTCAAGCAAATGGGTATGGGTCATACACTGAATCCCAATGGTCATCTGTTGCTGCTGTTCTTTGGGAAGCAATAGTGGATGAAGTCTCCCTTGCCTCTCAGAATACACATACTTGTAAACTTCCTGTAGATGTTCGCAGTTTGAGTCGTGGTCAGCACCGTCTGAAAATGAAGTGCACTGACTCGAATGGTATTGCCACTTGGACTGACACCCGCCTCTTCTTTGTGCAATACCCCAGAGGCACATCATCGCAACCTGAAGAACTCAGTATCAATACACTGCAGAACTGGCTTCAGGCCTATGCAGGATTGAATGTTGCTGTAGATTCAGTTTATTTCCGTGGCCGTGTTGGGGATGTGCTATCCAAGAAGATTTATTGCCCTGCCAACAAAATTCTGAATCTGGCAGTATCCAATGGATCCAAGGATGATGACATTGTCCTGGTCTTCAAGGATTCTTCTGGATCCGTCATTCAGACTACTTCACCATTGTATGTGCTTGGCATGGACTATGGCAAGACATTGTCGTTTTCCATCCCCACTGGCACGAGTGGTTACATCTTTGTAGAAGCCTACATTAATGCCATCAACAATACCTCCAACAGATTCTTGCCTGATATAGCCCCTTATGCCTTCATGCAACTAGCAGGCACGTTGGTTTAGTCTTTTGATAACCCCCTTTATTACTCTTTGGGAGACATACCATGGCCAATAAGCAGGCATTCTGGATGGAAGAGATCATTGCTGATACGCATCTTGCAGCATTGCAGCAATGTCCATTGGATGTAATCAGCAATATGGTGAAAGACCTGGGTGCTGCTGGGGTGGCAACAGGTCTATCTACTACTGCCACTTCCCCAGAAAGCACTGCAGTCAAGGTGACTGCAGGTCGTCTTTGGATGGGGGATGGGACCCATGGGGAATTGCTGGCAGATCTCCAGGTGGATCTGACTTCCTACATTCCAACTACTGCTGGCAACTCCAAGTATGTGACTCTACTGGGTTCTGTTGCTCAACAGGAATCCGTGCCTGTTGTCACCCTAGACGGTAGCACTGTAAACTCTGTGATTACAGATGTGATTCAGATTTCTGTTTTACAAGGCATAGAGGCATCTAGCAATCCTGCACTTCCTGCAATTCCAAGCAATACAACTGGCATTATCCTGTCTGATATTTTGCTTACCAACGGTATGGGCATTATCGTTCTGGGCAATATCTCTCAGACTCGCAAGGGACTTTTTCCAAACATTGGAGTGGTGGTAGCAGATATCAATACCCTCACTCAGCAGATGGCAACCAAGTCTGACCAAGGCCATCACCACACTATTGGCGATATTGATGGCCTTGCTGCTTACATAGGGGGTTTCACCTGGACCCAGGATAAGATCGTGGGCTTGGGTGATGCCTTAATTGCTCTTCAGACGGCCATCACTGGTCTTCAGAACGGCAAAGCTGATATCAATCACAATCATGATCTGATCTATCACAAGAAAACAGGGGATGAAATCCATGATGGTGGGTTCCAGGTCACCAAGACTCCAGTAGCACCTCAAGATGTGGTCCGTCTCTTGGACCTACAGGGAGTCAGCAAGTCTGAGGTATCCATCGCTCCTGGGTCTACCATCGACTCCGGCTATGCCTACATCGGTGGGCTCACCATCGCTTGGGTTCGTGGTCCTGTCACTCTGTTCACCGGGAGCACCAATCCTATTGTGCAGTTGACTACCCCTGTCACCTTCACCAATGTGCTGAACTATTCTCTCAGCACCGAGAATGCTGAGTCCGATGCTGCATCGTATAATAATGATGCTTGGTTCCAGATGCTCATGGGGTATGGTGGCAATTCCTTCCGCGTGATCGCCCAGTGCGTGGGTGGCAACCTCAGTGGTTGGATTCGTCCTGTGCTTGTGGTCATGGGGACCACGGTTGTTGCCAACATCCAGGTGTCCAATTCTGACCTGACTCTGATGGAGATCAGTGGTCAGACTTACCCCAAACTCATCAATCTACAGTTTGCCTGCATCAACAACATCGGAACCGTGACTTGGGCTATCACTGGCACCACTGGTGGTCTCACCACAGGAACTCCCGATGCCAATGGTCTGGTCCAGGTTTCCTTCCCCTCCACAGGGACTTTCACCCTTACTGCCCAAGCAGTAGATTCCCAGGGTAGGACAGGTTCCAAGACTATCACCTTGACTCTCAACCCATATGCTGTATCTCCCATTACAATCAATAATGGGAATGAGAATGTAGTAGCAGATGTGTATCCATTTAGTATTGCATCTGCTTTACTTTCCTACAGTGGTGGCGTGGACCCGATTACCTGGTCCATTCAACCGGGTTCTGGAGGCACAGCCACCAACCTTACGAGTGCTGCCATTTCCAATGTCACGGGCGGAAAGGCTATCACCGGAACTGTGAGTGCAGCTGGAACCTACTACGTGAATCTGAGGGCCACTGATAGTAATGGAACTCCTCAGACTACGGACAAGGTGATTACTTTCAATGTTACCACCTATGTGGATCCCACCATTGGCACCTACTGCTTTGAAGCAGACTCCACCTATGTTTTGATGGAGGACGGCAAAGGTATGCTCCTTAAAGATGTGAGGGCTGGCATGTATGTCCTCACCACTGGTGAGAAGCAGCATGAGCGTGGTGGTCGTGGCCTCTACAAGGCACTGGTGACCGATACCTCTCTTCAACCTGGTTCCAACAACCCTTATGACCATTCCATTCGGGTGAATGGTATCAAATCCACCCCCAATCATGCTTGGGCTTCGACTCCTGCCCAAATTGGACCTGGGGACTGGACCCATGCGAAGGACATCACCCTCGATACCCTGCTTATCTCTGAGCAGAACGGCATTCCTACTCCGGTTCATCCCTCCGAGGTGGTGACGGATACTCCGGTGGTTCTCGCTGGAAATCTGGGCACGGAAGCCAAGACCTTCTACGTGGGGGCCTCGGAAAACGGGCCTTGGTTCCTCGTTCACAATGTCTACATGCTGAGTTGACATCAATGATGGGGTTCCGCTCCGACTTCCATCATTGTCTTGCGGTATTGGTGGCAACCCAACTGGAGGAGTGGTGTTGGGGCATTACTCCCTTCTCGCAACCGCAGTGAGATTCTCTGATACAGAGACAGTTGGGTAGGTAACTCAGTCCCAGTAGCAAACCTACTGGGACTTGCTCTATTGCCATTGAAAGTCTAGGGCATATAACCTCAATTATTGGGATGGTCATATCAGATACTCGGCCTTGTGACCAATTAAATGGAGCTAAATATGAACCCTTTCATTTTTTGTCTAGGGTATGAACCCTTTTCTTTGCTTGGGTTCGCACCATCGGAATGGGTTGCCTTGTTTGATCGAGGCATTATGTTTGCTATCTCCGTGCTGTTAGTTCTTGTGCTGGCACGGTATGCAAGCATTCGTCTTTCTGACTATGATGCCACTCTGAAAATCAAGCGCAAGAAAATGATCTATGGTGATGAACGTGATGTGAAGTTGCTGGAGCACCGTTTCTTCACGGCCATGGACTTCTACCTGAGCACCCGCATCCCTATCCTTCCCATCAAAGAACCTGGCCGGGCTAAAATCTTTCGTGATTTTCTCTCAAGCAAGTTTGAAGTCATGCGAGACAACATGGAAGCCCTCATTCGCAAGAATGACCTTGTCCAGATGCCTCAGATGGAGTTCGAGGCACTGATTATGGAATATCTGAATGAGGCCATCACGGATTATGAGAAAGCCGCTCGTGGTGCAGGCATCCCTGACATCGTGTTGGAGAAGTTCGCTCTGTGGCACCGCAGTTCTATTGAGCAGACTTCCAACTTTCTTTTGCGAGTATCCCAGTCCCCGTGGTATGGGTCCAACACTCAGAAAGTGGTGGCTATCCTGGACTATCTTACCACAGTGATGCACGCTACCCTTCTGGATGCCCAATATACCTTGAGCAGACTGAATGGGGAACTCGACGGTCTGACCTACAAAGGACTTACAGTTCAACCATACAAGCACTACCATGCACATGAATCGGATAGCGGGACTCATCCTGCTCTAACCTTCACAGATGAGTCGTCAGAACCCCCTATGT